>Ga0105239_10001835_pt1 | contig 27813 bp, 24 predicted proteins | sample KBSC44metaG_FD_92761 | JGI IMG/M metagenome (GOLD analysis project Ga0105239, IMG submission 92761) | Corn rhizosphere microbial communities from Kellogg Biological Station, Michigan, USA - KBS C4-4 metaG | ecosystem: Host-associated > Plants > Roots > Rhizosphere > Soil | place: Michigan, USA...
AAATTTTAATTAAACTTGTATTTCAATATAGATATTCAAATTTATGTCCCACAGAAAAGCTCAAAATTTAGAAATTGATAATCTTGATATCCAGATTTTATCAATATTAATGAAGAATGCTACTACTCCGTATACCGAGATAGCTAAAGAGTTGATCGTTTCTGGCGGAACCATACACGTGAGAATGAAAAAGTTGGAAGAGATGGGTGTAATAAAAGGAGCCAGCCTGGAAGTAGATCCTCAGAAATTAGGGTATGATATTACAGCCTTCCTGGGTATATACCTCGAAAAGGGCTCTCAGTACAACGAAGCGGTTAAGCAACTAAAAACTATAAAAGAGATTGTTGAGCTGCATTATACTACCGGCGAATGGAGCATTTTCGCTAAGATCGTGTGTCATGATACCACCCACCTGCGCGAGGTTTTGAACGAACAGATCCAGGGTGTTAAAGGCATTCAACGCACCGAAACTTTTATTTCGCTTGAAGAAAGCATCAGGAGGCAGATCACTTTGGAATAAAATTTTACTCGATATAAAAAGCGAAGGCTGTCATGCTGAGCTCGTCGAAGGATAGAGCGCAGCGGCCCTACCCACATGCTTCGACGAGCTCAGCATGACAGCCGTTAATTTATTCCCTACTTAAACTTGCTCTTCAGCGCTGCCAGTTTTATGGCGATATCTGTTTCCGGTTCTTGTGCCGGTTTTTTGTTATAAGTGGGTTTGTTATTGCCGCCTGTAGGCCTTCTGTCGTCATTCCGTCTTTCCTGCGGGGCGCTTTTATCATTTTCCTTCATAGATAAGGCTATGCGTTTACGGTTCACATCCACCTCGGTCACGGTAACCTCTACCTTCTGGTGCACTTTCAATACCTCGTTAGGGTCTTTAATATATCTGTTGGTGATCTGACTCAGATGCACCAATCCGTCCTGGTGAACGCCGATATCCACAAAAGCACCAAAATTGGTAATGTTGGTTACAATACCGGGCAGTTTCATGCCCACTTTCAGGTCGCCAATGGCATTTACGCCATCGGTAAAGCTGAAAGCCTCAAACTGCTCACGCGGGTCGCGACCGGGTTTGGCCAGCTCGGCCATGATATCGTTCAGGGTAGGTAAGCCTACAGTTTCTGAGGTATATTTTTGCAGCGGAATACTTTTACGCAACGGGGCGTTGCTCATCAGATCTTTCACGGTACAGCTCATATCTTTGGCTATTTGCTCCAGCAAGCTATAACGCTCCGGGTGTACCGCACTGGAATCCAGCGGATTTTCGGCCTGATGGATTCGTAAAAAACCGGCGGCCTGTTCAAATGCCTTATCACCCAGGCGGGGAACTTTCTTCAGTTGGTCGCGGCGTTTAAAGGCACCGTTCTGATCGCGGTACTCTACTATGTTTTGCGCCAGTTGCGGACCAAGACCCGATACATAAGCCAGTATTTGTTTGGATGCCGTGTTCAGCTCCACGCCTACTGCGTTCACGCAGCTCATTACGGTATCGTCCAGTGAGGTTTGCAACTTGTTCTGATCCACATCGTGCTGGTATTGCCCTACGCCTATTGATTTTGGGTCGATTTTTACTAACTCAGCCAATGGATCCATCAGTCTGCGACCAATAGATACTGCTCCCCTTACAGTAATATCCTTATCTGGGAACTCCTCCCTCGCCACATCAGATGCTGAGTAGATGGATGCCCCGCTTTCGTTCACCATCACAATAACCACGCCCGGCAAATTCAGGTTGCGTACAAACACTTCTGTTTCGCGACCGGCAGTACCGTTACCAATGGCAATCGCTTCGATATTATATTTTTGGAACAAATGCTGAACCGTTTTTTCGGCCTCACGCGCCTGCCCTGCCCCGGTGTGTGGGTATATAGCTGTATTTTCCAGCAATTTGCCTTGCTCATCCAAACAAACCAACTTACAACCCGTACGGAAACCCGGATCAATAGCCATAACACGTTTTTGACCCAGCGGCGCACCTAATAAAAGCTGACGGGCATTCTCGGCAAAAACACGGATAGCTTCTTCGTCGGCTTTCTTTTTGGTAAACAGGCGCACTTCGGTTTCCATAGATGGTTTCAGCAGGCGTTTGTAGCCATCGCTAATGGCTTGTTTTACCTGGTCGGCAGATGGGTTGATGCCTTTTACAAAAGTATCTTCCAGTATGGCAATGGCTTCATCCTCTTCGGGTTTAATATCCAACCACAGGATCTCCTCTTTTTCGCCACGGCGCATAGCCAGAATGCGGTGTGATGGAGCAGATTTCACGGCTTCTGTCCAATCGAAATAATCTTTATACTTGATACCTTCTACTTCCTTCCCATCAACCACTTTGGATTGAAAAGTTCCTTTTTCAATAAACAACTCGCGGATGCGGGTACGGACTTCGGCATTTTCGCTGATGGTTTCGGCGATGATATCCCTTGCGCCCCCCAGGGCTTCTTCTATGCTGTTTACCCCTTTCTCGGCATCTATATAGGCTTCGGCAGCGGTTTCCAGGTCAATTTTATTTTGTTCCAGAAGCAAGTCGGCCAGGGGCTGCAAGCCTTTTTCGCGAGCCGTAGTAGCACGGGTTTTGCGTTTGGGGCGATAGGGCAGGTAAATATCCTCCAGCGTCACCATGGTTTCGGCCTCGTTGATCTGTTTTTCAAGTTCGGGTGTTAATTTACCCATGTCGGTCAGCGATTTCAGGATGGCCTCACGGCGTTTATCCAGATCGCGCAGTTGTTGCACACGGTCGCGGATCTCGGTCACCTGCACCTCATCGAGCGTGCCGGTAACCTCTTTACGGTAACGGGAAATAAAGGGAACGGTAGCGCCCTCGTCAAGCAAATCAACTGTAGCGCTTACCTGCTTTTCGGCAATGGAAAGCTCCTGGGCTATTTTTTTATAATGCGATATCATAGTAAACTTTGGACTGCGAAGTTGGGTACTCTTTGGTTAAAAAACAAAAATGGTTTGTAAAATTATAATACACAGGTCATGCCGAATTTATTTCGGCATCCCATTGATAAGGTGTACAACATACTGGTTAACCTGTCCTGTGGGATCCTGAAACAAGTTCAGGATGACTTCCTCTTTTTACTAATTTTAAACCCCAGTCATGCCGAATTTATTTCGGCATCCCACGCGCTAAGTATCTACATCATAAAATCAGCCGATAAATTGATATATTGGCTAATCAAGCTTATCATTATGCTTTATAAGCAAGGTCACATTTATATCATGTCTAATACCTATAGAACGACATTTTATATTGGTGTAACAAGCGATTTGCGCTCAAGAGTATGGCAGCATATAAATGGCGAAGGATCGGCATTTGTTAAAAAGTATAAGCTTTATGATTTGATATACTATGAATATTTTGAAAGAATAACCGATGCCATTGATAGGGAAAAACAATTGAAAAACTGGCATCAGGATTGGAAAATCAACCTGATCAAGTCTGTAAATCCTGATATGAAAGATTTAAAAGCAGAGTTGGAACTTACATGATTGCTTGTCCTTTGGGATCCTGAAACAAGTTCAGGATGACTTCTTCTTATTTATTTATCAACAATCCCAGTCATGCCGAACTTGTTTCGGCACCCCACATGCTAAGTGTACAATATGATGGCTAACCTGTCCTGTGGGATCCTGAAACAAGTTCAGGATGACAGGTTGTTATTAATTTACTTTCCTCACCACCCTCTCAATCGCCTTACCCCAAAACTCACCTAAGGCTAAAGCTCCCTGTTTATTGGGGTGCAGGTAAAATGTACCTTGATTACCCTTTTCGGGTATCAGATCGGTTAGGTTGTGTTTTTTAAAATAGTTGAATGCTTTTTTATCACCCACAAAAACGTGGTGAGGTTTAGTTGCGCTGTAAGCAGCTACCAGGCTATCCAGTTGGGGAACATAGCTTTGCAGGCGGGATAAACCTTCCTGTAAATATTTGGCGCCATTATAGGTATTTGGACTATACCAGATGGGGTGCTGATAAATAACGATAGCTTTTGGAAAATCGGTCAATAGTTTGTCTGTAATCGTTTTTACGTTTTGGATATAATCCGCTGGAGATACCGGTGCGCCGTGAGGTCCCTGAATGGCGCTGTCATTTGTGCCCAGCTTCATCGAAAATATCAGCAGGGCTTCTTTATCGGTAAAAGCTCCCGCGGCTTGCTCTACCTGGGCAAAGGTGTTGGTGCCGGGTAAAAAGTCAAGCGTAGTATAACCGCTATGGCCTTGGTTGCTAAATTCCACGGTACCCAGGTTTGCTTGTTTACGTAGCCAGGCTATGGCCGTAGCAGGTGGTGCGTCTATAGCCGGATTACTCATTTGTACGCCTTGCGTAATACTGTTCCCTATAAAAACAACATTGATGTTTGTTTTTTGGGGTTGGACAAATGAATTAGAAATGCTGCATAGTAACAGTGCAGCAATAAATAAATTCTTCATATTGAATAGTTTAATAAACCCCTTCCTCCCCTTCCCGAGGGAAGGAATCGCACGTGGCTTGGCTCTTAACAACACTCATAACTTCCTCACTCGCAACTCTCAACCCGAACCCTGAACCTTCTTACCACTTCGCGCCCATATTCCAGAACATGAAAGCCCATTTATCAACCTGGCCGCTGATCACCTGGGCTGTACTCTGACCTGCACCGTGGCCCGCTTTGGTTTCAATACGGATGAGTACCGGGGCTGTGCCTTTTTGGTATTCCTGCAGGCGCGCGCCAAACTTAAAGGAGTGGGCCGGCACTACACGGTCGTCATGATCGGCCGTGGTCACCATGGTGGCAGGATATTCCTGCGGTTTTAAGGCATGATATGGCGAATAGTTATACAGGTACTCAAACATTTCTTTAGAGTCTTCGGCAGTACCATAATCATAGCTCCATCCTGCTCCTGCAGTAAATTTGTTGTAACGCAGCATGTCCATAACACCCACAGCCGGAAAAGCCACCTTAAAAAGATCGGGCCGCTGGGTGATCATCGCACCTATCAGCAAACCGCCGTTTGAACCGCCGGATACTGCCAGGTGGTCCTTAGAGGTGTATTTATTTTTAATGAGGTATTCGGCAGCGGTAATAAAATCGTCAAATACGTTTTGTTTTTTCATTTTAATGCCCTTGCGATGCCAGGTTTCGCCATACTCGCCGCCGCCACGTAAATTCGGCACAGCGTATATACCACCATGCTCCAGTAATATGATGTTTGATGTACTAAAGGCCGGGGTCAAACTAACGCCGAAACCTCCGTAGGCATATAATAAGGTAGGGTTTGCTCCATTAAGCACTGTACCTTTTTTATAAGTAATGATCATCGGGATCTTTGTTTTATCCTTCGAAGTATAAAACACCTGTTTTGATTCGTATTGCTCAGGATCAAATTTCACTCCCGATTTTTTATACAAGGTTGATTTGCCTGTGGCAATATCCAGCTTAAAAATAGTGGTTGGATATACGTAGTTGGTAAAAGTGTAATAGGTTTCTTTTTCGGCCTTCTTGGTGCCAAATCCAGAAGCGGTACCTACCGATGGCAGAGTGATAGTTCGTTCCAGCTTACCGTTCATATCATACTGCTGCACAAAAGAAGTGGCATCCTGCAGGTATTCCGCGAAGATCTTACCGCCGCCTGTTGTGGCGCTCAATACATTTTTGGTTTCTGGGATGAGGTTTTGCCAATGCGTTACGGTTGGGTTTGCTGCATCAACGGTAACAATTTTAAAATTAGGCGAGTATATATTGGTAAGGATATACAGTTTGCTTCCCACATTATCCAGTATGGAATGCTGGTTATCAAAATTATCAATCACGTTTACAATATCGCTGCCAGGTTTGCTCAGATCCTGGATATACAGTTCGTTCCCGGTGGTTGATGTGGCAGCGGTGATCACCAAAAAGCGTTCATCTTCGGTAAGGTAAGCGCCAATATAGCGGCGCGGGGTTTTATCGCCGCCAAAAATAAGCTTGTCGGTACTTTGCGGTGTACCCAGCTTGTGGTAGTATAATTTGTGATACTGCGTCATACCCGATAGCTGACTGCCGGCCTTGGGTTTATCATAGCTGCTGTAATAAAAACCATCGGCGCCTTTCCAGGCCAGACCGCTGAATTTGATATCGGTGAGGGTATCGCCTACTACGCTGTTATCGGCGGTTTTAATCACGATCACCTTACGCCAGTCAGATCCGCCTTCGGATATCTGGTAAGCGGCCAGGTCGCCATCTTTGGTAAAATCGATTCCCTGCAATGAGGTAGTACCATCGGCCGAAAATTTATTGGGATCCAAAAACATCTCGGGCATACCGTTATCACCTATTTGGCGGTACAAAACCGACTGGCTCTGTAAGCCATCGTTCTTATAAAAATAAGTGTATTTACCTTCTTTAAACGGCGCGCTGTATTTTTCATAATTCCACAAAGTTTCCAGCTGTTTGTGTATTTCTTCGCGGTATGGGATCTGGCCCAGGTAGTTTTGGGTAACCTTATTTTCGGCTTTCACCCATTCTTTGGTATCCGCTGCCTGGTCATTTTCCAGCCAGCGGTATGGGTCGGGTACTTTGGTGTCAAAATAAGTATCAACGGTATCAACTTTTTTGGTTTGGGGGTAGGGAAGTGTTTTTATAGTCATTTGTTGTGCATGGGTATAGCCGCAAAATAAAACAGCCATTGCAAATAAACAGGTAGTTAGTTTCATGTTGATTTTAAATTACAGGAAAACTAAAGATAGGGATTTGGGCATTATGCCAACAAGCGTCCGGGCATAATAAAGGTTAAAAGTTGTTAATTTTAATTAATCCTGCTATTTAATTGAACGGGGCAAGCTATATTAGCCCCCGATTACGAAAACAAGCCAAAGCCAGGTTATTTAGCCGGGTTTGTATTGATAACGTGCTCCGGATGTAATTATTTATTTACAATGGATTTTTACTATCTGCGCCTTTATTGATAATAATGCTTTTTTTTACACGTTTGCTAAACCGGATAAGATGGTAAGCGGCAAACTTATACAAGTTGTTAGTACAAATTTATAACATGAAAAAAATCTTTACATTACTTACGGCAGCCCTCATGATGCTGATAGTGTTTAACGCACGGGCTCAGGATAGTCAAGGCGACGGCGACCAACCAGCTAAACTTAAAAGTTATATTGGCATATTTGGTGGTCAGTCACGCCCATTGAGCGACTTTAAGAGCACCAATTACAGTAATACAAAAGCCGGTTTTGCCAAAAACGGGGTTGTATTGGGTGTTGATGGAGCCGTTTATTTTTATAAACATTTTGCCATAGGATTTACCGTATCCAAACAAGATCAGGGTAATTTAACCTATAATGATGATCAAATACTTTCACAGGGATATACTGATGATTTTAAAGCCGACGGTTCAACCGTTACTGCCGATAAGCGGTACAGAAGCTATAATGTTTTGCTTGGCCCGCAATATACCTTTGTATACCATCGCTTACGGTTTGACCTGAGGGCATCTGCAGGTGCTATTAAAAACACTGCCACGCCAAGTATAGCGGTTGCTATTACCGGCGTACCGGCACAAACCGGCACATTTACCCAACAAAGTTCAAAAGGTACAGCCTTTGCTTACGGAGGCAGTGCAGATGTTCGTTTTGACATGGGTTCTGGCTGGGACCTGCTGCTGAAAGGCAACTATATTAAGTCGGACGGTCCAACTATTTCTACTACCGGCCGTACCAGCAGCCTGGGCCGTATAGTTACCAAACAACCTATGACCGAACTTCAGGTTGTGTTTGGTTTGGTAAAAGAGTTTTAATTGAAACAAAACAGGCTTTGCTTGTTCTACATACAAAAAGGGCCCCGTTGATGAACTGGGCCTTTTCTATTTTAATGGACCTCTATCTGTTGAGGCTGGCTGGCCACTACTTCGGGTTGTTCTTTAAACATTTCAAAAGTCCCGGTTACACAAACCTGTTTGCCTTTAATATGCGGCAGATCCAATGTTGTTTTGCCCTTTACCGCGATGGTATATTTCTGATGCGGGTAGGCACCGCCCAGGTTTAGCAGGGTAAGCGTATCGTTTACCATTTTCATAGAGTAAACGGTATCGCAAAGGGTGCCGGTTTTACCCAGGTTGCTTTTAAAATCTGCCGCGTTAAACGCGTGCTGCGCATTTGCCGCACCTGCAAAAGCAAACAGCAAAGCGGCCGAGGTTAATATCTTTTTCATTTCTGTAATTATAATGCAAAGCTTTGATTTACCATGCTTGTCATCAAATATTTACAAATATACCAGGCCGTTGTTTACAAATAGTTAAGTACCCGATTGACTATCCGGCTTTTTACCCTCTTGCTGATCAACTTTTGGAGCTATCCCGTCTTCAAAATTCAGCGTAAAGGCCGATTCTGAGGCACGGCTTGCTGCTTCCAGGGCGCTGATATTAGGTTCATCGGCATCAAGCAACTGGTTGCCGGTATCAATTCCGTCGCCTTGTTCAAATTCGTTACCGGGGTCTTTATCTTCCTGAGCATCGTCGAGGTTTGGGTTTTCTGGGTTTGCCATAATTTTATTGGTTTAATAGGTATACAACGATAAAAGAGACCGGATGTTTGTTTAGCTGTATCCGGGGGATAGGAATGATCATCAATACAAAATCTCCCGGGCAAGACCCGGGAGAGAAATAAAACTTTATTCGGTTACATAAATAGAAATATTGCCCAGCGTCATCAGCGATTGCGTCACGTTTTGCTTTATTGTAACCGTATACGGCTCTGTAATAGTCATGACAGTCACAGTATAATAAGTAGGCGGCACTTTCCAACTGGTGCCAGCCAGTTGATAAGAATTATCAATACTAAGGTTCATTACGGTCTGCTGCCCCGAATCAAGTATTGCCACCGCGCCAAATAAAGCGTCGGTAATTTCCTGCATAGTAGCGGAATTCCAGACCGGGCCGCTGTCGCCTGCAAATTCCTGTACCCCATACGGTGGGATGGTTATCGTGGTATAGCCTGCGTTAAGGCTATTCACACTGCCGATAAGGCCACAAAGGTTCATAGCAAGTGTGAGTTCCTGATCTGTAAAGTTTTGTACTGTAAAAATAGCACACGCTGTTATATCCCAAAGAGGGGTGTAGAATGAGGCCACTGCGGTATAGTAGTCAATTGGTAAATTCCATCCGTTCAGTCCCCGGAAAAAGCTGATGGGGTCAACTCCATTCGACAAAACAATGTCCATCATCTGTTGATTTACTGTTGTGGTATAAATGTTTTGTGTATTGTCATTATTATTCTCTATAAATGAGCCATCACTCTGCCATCCTGCCGGGCTTACCAGGTCACCGCAATTAGTATGCATTGTTGCGTTGATCTTAAAGCCGGCATTTGCCGGCAGCAGTGTTTGCAGTACACCAATGGTGTAGCCCGAAAGCATTTGATTGGCCTGCATTGGTGTCATGGTTGATGGCCAGAACAGTGACGATATGGATCCCGTGTCGCGGGTCATATTATAAACGTCCTGGAGTTTACCCCAATCGGCCAGGATCAATGCTTCTATCTGGCCCAATGTAGATCCAATTGCTTCAAATTCGCTTAACAGTGCCTGCTGCATTTCCAAAACCGTCATCTCATAGTTATAGGCATTTTTCATGGCTTTATTAAATGCCGACTTGTATTTTGCAGTTTGTGAACTTGCTTTTGAACTCCCGACACCCTGGTATATAGAAAAACCGGTCGACATTAAATTGGCAATACAAGGCAAGCCATTCTTTACAAATTTAACCCCCAGTGCAGCCTGTTTACCCATTTCGGGGTCATCAACAAAACTTCCGGCCACATTCAGGGCAGTATAAGCCACCCCTTCTATCAGATCACCGATCCAGCTTCTTTTCTTTTTTTGCGGCTTTATTTTGGTTTGTAATTGATCGGGCAGTGCGCAACCTGTCACCAGTTCAGAAAGCGTCATGGCCTGTGCCTGGCTTAGCGACAGGTGAAGCGCTGTTGCCTGCGCAAAAAGTAATTGAACAGCTGTAGCTGCTGTTATTTCTTTATTAAGCTGGGTTACTACGCTAACCCAATCCGCTACCTCTTCTTTTGATGGTTTATTTCCGTTGAGCAACACACCGCCATCATTGATAAGCGGCAGCGCGATCAGGTTTATCTGCAACTGGTAGTTATTTAAAGGAGCAGCAAGGTTGGCATATTGCGCGCGGATGCCACCAGGCAAACCGAGCTCGTTGCAAATAGCCGTGTAAGCGGTTGCTTGCCCTGTAGTCCAGGCAGGATAAGGTACCGGAGGTTGGGCCAGCGTTGTTTGCAGGGCCATCCCCGGCGAAAAATCCCAAAGCTGTAATGAGGTCTTAGCATCCGCATGGTTACTGGCCAAAGCGGTGGTAATTACACTTGATGGAGCCGAAGCCGCCGATGCCGCAAGGGCCAGGCCATTGTACTGATTAATGATGGTGCCTGCAGTATCCGCGGTCCAAAGCTGAAATGGCTGCGCGCCCGGCTGACGGAGATAAGCAACTACATTGTTAGTATATACCGGGTTTTGAGCAGTGCTACCTGGGCCTACCTCCAATGACAATACGATATCGGAATTGATAGCACTTACAATAAAGCCGGGATAACTAAACAACCACATAAATAAAGCCTGATCACCCGACTGCTCGTTTACTGCAGCTGCATAGATTTTGGAGGAATCGGGTTTGGCTGGTATAGACAGAAATAAACCCGCCACTTCGTCGGTACCGCCAATATTACGAATGGTGGTACTTTGCTCATACACCGGGCCATTAGGAAACATGTACCACAGCTGGTTGGCTGTATTGTTTGTTGTTGCTGCCTGCTGGAGCGTTACATTGACATTTGATGCACTGGGCGCCCAAAGCACCTGGCTTTGCCCAGTGTTTTGAAGAATACCGCAGGCAACACTTTTACTTTGCCCTTCTGTTCCTATAATCGTGGTTTGGGAGTAGCCCCAAAACCATTGCTGGTTTGCTGAATCTGACTGCATTGGCGCAAGTGTTACGCTGCCGGCCGAAGGGGCTGTGAGCACCAGGTTAGGATTAATAGCACTCACAATATTACCATTAAGTGTTTTGCGCCATAACTGGTTTATTGCGGCCTGTCCCTGTGGCAGCACATATCCTTCCGGTTGGGGCGTCAAACAAACACTCCTATCCCTCAGCGCCGTAAGCAAATACGGGATTTCTGTTCCCGGTTCGGTCAATGCGGTTTGGATAGTAAACCATAATCCGGAAGGCTCGGGCTCATATACATAGGGTATAGGGTTCCAGAGAACGTTTGATGCATTGCTTTGGTAATTATCAGTGATGACTGCTGTACCGGCTGCTGCGTTACCGCCCCCTTGCACATTTAAATAAAATACGTTTCCGGATGTACCTACAGCCAGCATACCGTTACTGAGCCTGTACCACTGCTGGCCCGATAGATCTGACTGGATGGTATTGATGGTTACTGGGTTATCACTTTGGCTATTTGCTGTTAATGCCAAAGTTTGGTCAAGTGCACTGATGATAACACCTTGGGCATTGATCTGCCACAGTTGATCAAGTGCGCCGGTCTGTAAAGGTTCAATAACTACGCCTGTACCTGCAGCAGCTACGCCGTCGGATATCGCCAGCACAAAGGGCGAATCGTTGCCCGAACCATCGGTCATTTCTGTTTGCAAGTAAAACCACTCGCCAATAGGTATACACTGCGCCGAAAAAGTATACCAGGCTTCATTATTGGCGTTGGTTTGCTCCCAGGTAATGACGCCGGCACCGTTATACTGTTTTGAATTATTTACGTTCAGATACAAGGTTCCGATGCTGCCGCCCATATCAACCGATAATTGGTTATTGCTATAGGTCCATTGCTGGGCTGTTGAGCCTGTGGGCGCTACCAGTGTAACCTGGTTATCACTTTTGCTGCTGCTGCTTGTTGGGTTTAATACCAGTCCCGGATCAGCGGCCGAAGCAATAGTGCCATCGGCATTAAAGATCCAGAGCTGTGATTGCGCTCCGGGCTGCCACTGTTCCAGTACCGCACCCGAAGAATTAGTGGCCAGCATATAAGGATCAGCGCTGCTGCCAACGTTACCGCTTAAAGCTGTTTGGATATAAAACTGATTGTTAGGGGGCTGTTGTATAATATAAGGCTGCACACCCCAAAGCTGCCCGGTTGCCGGGGCGGCACTTATTGCGGCTGTGGTTAACTGGGCCGAATAGGTATCTCCAGTATAAACTTGCTGCGTATCGAGAGCAGTAATGGCCTCCTGAGTTTGATTATTTATTATGGTATAAGCACCAGGGATACCCGTTACCGTCCAGTATTGGCTCGTATCGCTGTCATTTCTGTTACAAATAATCACATTTGAGCCGCTAATTCCCAGAGCCCATTCTGGATTCCTATACGCCAGGATCATGCCATTGAGGGTAAGCAGCCAGGCGCTGTTCCATGAAAGCCCGGTGTAGCCCAGTGCCCATAAAACAATGGACTGGCCTTCATTTAACCAACCACTGGCTACATTGATGGCGTTATTTGAAAAAACAGGGCTCGCTGCCGATACAAAATACAAAGGAATGTTTGGTCGCAACGCTATGCCGGTTGGGTTCACGAAGTTGGGCGTATTGGAGATGCTCATACTATATTGGTTTTAGGTTTTGTTAATCCGAATTTAATAATTATTATAAAAACATCTAATTATAATATTTATTAATAATTAATAAAATATATTAACAGTTGTTAGTTTGATAAACCATTAATTAATCCCCCCATGAAGCATCCGCTACTTCGCCGGGTTTTCTGCTTTCGTGCTTAAAATGTATTTTTGCCGGGTATGCCAATCCGTAACAAACTTTACTTCGCCTCCGATTTTCATTTGGGCGCCGGCGGTTACGCCGAAAGCCGTAAACGCGAAGACCGGATAGTTCGCTGGCTGGATAGCATTAAAGCCGATGCCGCCGAACTATTTTTAATGGGCGATGTATTCGACTTTTGGTTTGAGTATAAAACCGTAGTACCCAAAGGCTATACCCGTTTTTTAGGCAAACTGGCCGAGCTTACCGATGCCGGCGTAAAACTTTATCTTTTTAAGGGCAACCATGATATGTGGATGTTTGATTATTTTGAAAAGGAGTTCGGGGCGATCATCATCAGCAATGAATTGAAGATAGAACGGAATGGCAAAAAGTTTTTCCTGCACCACGGCGATGGCCTTGGCCCGGGCGACGGCTTTTATAAAGTACTGAAAAACTTTTTCAGGAGCCGCTTTTGTCAATGGCTTTTTGCGCGGCTACATCCAAACCTGGGTGTGGGTATAGCCAATTATTGGTCGACCAACAGCCGTATCAGCAATCAGAAAAAAGAAAACCCGAAACCCGGCGAGCAGGAATGGCTGGTTACCTTTTGCCGCGAGGAACTGCAAACCAATTTTTACGATTATCTTATTTTCGGTCACCGGCACCTGCCGCTGGATATACAGCTAAACCCCAACAGCCGCTACATTAACCTGGGCGAATGGGTAAACTACAACACCTATGCCGAATTTGACGGGGTTGAACTCCAACTAAAGCATTTTGAAGAGCTTTAATCTCAGTTTGAATTTAAAACTTTGGCTTTTTGAATTTGGTATTCCGCTTCCGTTATTGCACCGCTATCTAATAGCTGTTTGTATTTTTTCAATTCATCTGCTGATGACTGATTAGGAAAGTTATAGAACTTTTGCTCATCGATCCTTGGGGTGCAATAAACTATAATTATGCCAATCCAGTTCAAAAACAGCCCTAATACCAAACCTGCCGTAGGTCCTATTGTCCTGTTTAAACCTGCTCTATATCCCCATACCGGGAAGATGATTAAAGTGCCAAGTGCTATAAGAATAAGAATGACTTCTGGTGCGCCTAATCCACCCATAATAATAAGATTTAAGTTGATGCATAAATATAGGAATAATTTAAGCACCTACAATGTCTGCATCAATCCATTCAAAACCCCTCATTCATAACTTACAATACACTGAATTATATATGCCTGAAAATATGTATTTTTGTGCGCTTTTTGCAGTATGTCTGTAACCCGATCGAAAACATAAAGAACTTTCCTGGCCGGACCACCATTTAACTGCAGTATAGCCATAGATATTGAGGATAATATATGTTAGAGAAACTAGAGCTGATATTTCAACGTTGGAAAAGTGTAGAAGGCGAATTGAGCAATCCGGAAGTAATGTCGGATATGAAACGCTTTGCCCAGCTGAATAAGGAATATAAAGACCTTGCCAAAATTGTTGATGAGTATAACATTTACCGCAACATCATGAGCAATATTGATACTAATAAAGAGATACTGGCAACAGAAAAAGACGAAGAGTTTCGTGAAATGGCCAAATCAGAACTGGATGAGCTATTAACTCAGCAGGAAGAAATGGAAGAAACCATCCGCCTGATGCTGATCCCTAAAGATCCCGAAGACAGCAAGAACGCGATTGTCGAGATCCGCGGTGGTACGGGTGGTGATGAAGCAGCCCTGTTTGCCGGCGACCTTTACCGCATGTATATGCGCTATTGCGAAAAACGCGGCTGGAGAACCGAACTGGTTGATTATACCGAAGGTACAAGCGGTGGCTATAAAGAAATTGTGTTTAACATAAATGCCGAAGATGCCTACGGCAACTTTAAATATGAGTCGGGCGTGCACCGTGTACAACGTGTACCGGATACCGAAACCCAGGGCAGGGTGCATACTTCGGCCGCTTCGGTTGTGGTATTACCCGAGGTTGATGAATTTGATATCGATCTGCAGGTAAGCGATATCCGCAAGGACCTTTTCTGCGCATCGGGACCAGGCGGGCAGTCGGTAAATACTACTTACTCTGCCGTTAGGTTAACCCACATCCCTACCGGTATTGTGGCTCAATGCCAGGATCAAAAATCGCAATTGAAAAATTACGATAAGGCTTTACAGGTATTACGCTCACGCGTTTATGAAATGGAATTGCAAAAACACCTGGAAGAAACCTCTAAAAAGCGCAAAACCATGGTTTCAACCGGCGACCGTTCTGCCAAGGTTCGTACCTATAACTATCCGCAGGGCCGTTTAACAGAGCACCGTATCGGACTTACCATATACAACCTGCCCGGCGTAATGAATGGCGATCTGCAGGAAATTATGGAAGCCTTGCAATTTGCCGAAAATGCTGAAAAATTAAAAGAAGGAACAGTGGTTTAAAACAGCTGTACCCGACTTTTGAAGTCGGAGGCAGGTCTTTTGATAATATATAAAATGCCATAAGCAGCGTGCTTATGGCATTTTTAATTTACAGGCAACCTATTCCATCTAATCAACTGTAATCCAATTGTTAAAAAATGTAAAAACTGTCGCGATGCGATAATTACAATCCCTTTTTCATCTTATTTTCATATAAGGGGGCTACTTTAGTTTTTGTACAGCGATGATGTAGCGCTTTTGACAACACTATCGTATTGCTTTTAGCACTTCATAACACTGTTTATTTTTTTGACAATAACTAAATTTTATTTATGCTGGCAGTAAAAACTTTAACCAATAATTTAACCACTTACAGGCGTAGTGTACGCTTAATGGGTGATAAATTTGAAATTAGTGTAGTTGGGAACGATCCTCTACTGGCCGATGAACAAATTGATATTGCCATCAACGAAATTAACCGCGTTGAAAAATTACTGTCGGCTTTTAGCGAAGACAGTCATATTAACCAGATTAACCGCAATGCGGGTATTGAGCCTATAAAAGCCAATGCCGAAATTTTCAGACTGATTGACAGGGCTCTTCAAATATCAGAGCTTACACACGGAGCCTTTGATATTACCTACTTTACAGGCACTGGTTATACTGGTGACGATGCCGCGCTTGCCGAAAATGCTGACGTTAAAATAGCACCTTCGCCAGTGATGCTTACCAATTATAAGAACGTAGTGGTTGATGCCGCTAAACAAACCGTTTTTTTAAAGGAAAAAGGCATGCGCATTGGTTTTGGCGCCAACAGTAAAGGCTACGCTGCCGACCGCGCCAAATACATTTTGCAAATGAGTGGTGTGAGCAGTGGTGTCATCAACGCTGGTGGCGATCTGCTAACCTGGGGTACACAACCCAATCAAAAACCGTGGACAGTTGCTGCTGCCGATCCTGAACAAAGAAAACAACCATTTGCTCATCTGGATATCAGCAATATGGCTTTTGCCACATCGGTTAATGCCGAAAAATATGCCAGCATCAGCAACAAAAAATTTGTAAGCGTAATGGCTGCAAAAAAGGGGTTCCCGGTAAGCGAGATCACCAGTGTAAGCATCATCAGCCCAACAGCCGAACTATCGGATGCCATGGCTTCGCCATTAATTAACATTGGTGTTAACGCGGGCCTATACCTGATCAACCAACTAAACCAAATTGCCTGTATTATTATTGACGACCAAAACCGTATTTATACGTCAAAGGATGTTAGTATCTGATACAAGCGTTTATATATAAACATATCATAATTATTCTGGCAAACCTGCAGCTTCGTTACCCATCTACCTGGGCATTTTGTATACAAAATACCGAAGCAGATGGTATTTTTATTAACAGTATCCCTCCCCTTGGATTTAACTGTTTAAATTGACCGATATTTGAAAATAATTTTAAGTTTTTCTTCCCCTCAATGATAAAGTGGTTTGCGTATATTGTCCTGGTATTGATATTTGCACCATGTTTATTGTTTGCCGGCGCTAAAAACAGTCTGTCAGACCCCGTTTATAGCAAAATCGTAACCATTCAGCACAATAAAATTCTGGCGGATACGATATTGGCAAAAAACGCGAAGGATGAAAAAAATAAAATTAAAGAGGTAGCAAAACCAAAAAAGCAGGCCAAGCCCACAAAGGTTGATGATTCAGGGGAACCCGTGCCCCCTAAACCCAAACCTAAAAGACAACGCCGGCCCGAGGGCATGGAACGCCCGCCGGAGATACCCCGAAGAAATGGCAATTAACAGGTTAATAAAAAATTTCAATTGTTGATGAAGTACCTTTGCTTACTTTTTTTTATTGCCGGCAGCAATGCCTTATACGCTGCAGGTATTGATCGGAGCTTTCTGACTACAGGTCACAGCTATCGGCTTACTGCCGATACCGACACTATTGTCAGAAAAAGATCGGTTTCTGTAGGTGTAAGTTATGGCAGCGACGCTTTATTTTTCGGTCGTACCGGCCCTATCAAATATCCTTTTGTTACCGGCGATGCTATTTATAACAGTAAATCGGGCGTGTTTGTATACGGTTCGGTACTTAAAGTATTAGGGTATGCTCCCGTTGATGAGGTTGATGTGGGGGGTGGCTATTTTTACAAACTTTCAAAATCGTTTTCGGGCGCAGCCAGCTATACCCGCTTCATATTTAACAAAAATGCCAATGTGATCAAGTCGGCATCATCAAATGATATCAACCTTAAAAACGCTTACGACTGGCATATTCTAAAAACAACCGTTGTTTTGGATTATCTGTTCGGAAAATCAAACGACTTTTTTACCACCATCAGCAATTCAAAATATTTTGAAAGCAGCTGGAGCATTTTTGACGATAAAGATTACCTATCCTTCAACCCGTCATTCAACATGATACTGGGTACACAGAATTTTGTGCAGCGTTACGAAGTTGATCATAACTATCAGCACGTATTACCACCAGAGGTATTAGAACATCTTAACCTCAGCGCTGCCCGCCGCAACAGGATCTTCAATATGCTTAATTATAGCTTTAAGGTGCCTGTTGCCTATAACCGGCCGCATTACACGCTGGAAGCATCCTGGCGTTATTCGATGCCTGTTAATGTGGAGGGAACCCTGGAAAACCGGCGGGAATCATTTTTTAACTTTACATTTTACTACCTTTTTTATTAACGGCGTATGAATGTACTGATCATTGAGGATGAACGGGCGCTTGCACAGGAACTGGAAATATTTCTGACCAATTATAACTACATCTGCGATGTGTGTTTTGATGGCACATCAGCTTCCGAAAAAATCGCGGTTAACCTGTATGATTTTATCCTGATAGATCTTGGTCTGCCCGATTATGATGGCCTTGACCTGTTAAAAGAGGCAAAAAAGGTAGATTCAGAAGCGGCCTGTATCATACTTACCGCCCGTGCCGAAATTAATGACCGTATTAAAGGGCTCGATCTGGGCGCCGACGATTATTTGCCAAAACCATTTTCACTGCTGGAGCTACAAAGCCGTATGCAGGCTATTATACGCCGCAAGTTTGGAGTAAAAAACAACACGATTGAACTTGGAGAGTTCCTGATCGATCTGACCAATCGTACTATATCGCATGGTAACAGCGTTGTAAATGCGATTACCAAAAAAGAATTTGACCTGATTGCCTATTTAATTTTACACAAAAACAGGACCTTAACCCGTATGCAGTTAAGCGAACATATATGGGGCAGCGTGGTAAATAATGATTACGACTCCAACTATATCGACGCCCACATTAAAAATATACGGAAAAAGTTAAACGCCTTCGCTTCGCCCGATTGGCTGGAAACGGTGCGGGGCCTGGGTTATAAAATAAAGATCAACGCTTAAGCATTGAGACTCAGAACAAAACTTACCCTTTTTAACGCCATATCAAAACTGGTGATCGTAGTACTGTTTGTATTGCTGGTACCTGTATTGATCAAAAATATAAGCAGTAACTATGTCGACAGCAAACTCATCAAACAAAAAAACAAGCTGCTGCAAATAGTAAAAAGCCATGGGATTGAAACCTATATCGAAAACGGCGAACCTTACGGTAGTTATCTGCCCCTTAAAGAAGAATTTATAAGTTTGGATGAGGTGGATCCCCATTACTTTTTAGATACCATTAAACTGGGTAAACGCAAGTTTAGCGAGGGTGATACACTGGAGTACCGGATATTAAGCCACACATTTACAGTTAAGAACAAAAACTACCTGCTGGAGATAGGCAAAAGTGTTGATACACTGGACGAAACCAGTATCCCGCTGCAAAATATCGCCTTCCAGGTATTGCTGGGCATGATATTATTGACCATTCTGGCCGATCAGTTTTACTCCAACTATGTGCTTAAACCTCTGCGGCTCATTATTAAAACTAAGCTTGTTGGTCAAAAGTTTCCCAATTTTAACTCCTACCGTAAGGTACGCACCACCACCTCCGACTTTGAATACCTGGACATCAGTATCCATAAAATGATGGAAACCATTGCTGATAAGTTCCAGAAAGAACGTGAATTTATTTCCAATGCCTCGCATGAGTTGATGACTCCCATATCCATCCTGCAATCCAAGATCGAAAATATGTTTGAGGAAGAGGACATCAGCGATGACCTGAAGGTGCGTTTGATCGAGATGCAGAAAATACTTAACCGTTTAAAAAGCATCACCAAAACCTTGTTACTGATATCGCAAATTGAAAACGAACAATTCTTAAAAGAAGATAAGGTTCCGGCAGCTGAATTACTCCAGGATGTGTATGACGAAATTTCTATACGCCTGCAGGATAAAAACATCGGTTACAGCATCGACGTTCCTGAAAATTGGAATTTGGTGAATGTTAACAAATTCCTGTTGTTCAATTTGTTTTTCAACCTCATCAACAACGCTATCAAATACAATAACGAGGGGGGCTATATCAAAATAACCGGAACAGCCGGGCACAATAACTTTATCATCAGCATAGCCGATAATGGTATTGGCATCGACGCTGACGCCATCCCTTTTATATTTAACCGTTTTAAAAAGTTCAGACAATCACTTCAGCAGGATAGCTTTGGTTTGGGTTTGCCCATTGTTAAATCAATAGCTACTTTTCATGATATCGACATGGAAGTAATTTCCGTTAAAGACATCGGAAGCACCTTTAAACTCATATTTCCGACTACGCTTATTGTGGTTCATTAAGCGCATCTACGGCAATTATTTGTATCGACAATTTTACATTACTTGTACTAAAAATAAGCCATTTTTTAAGGTTCCAACAAAAAGTCTTTTGCCGTATCGAAAATTACTTTCCTAAACATTAAAAAAATATAGCTACAGTAAGCTTTTTCGAGCCTTAAAAAACAATCACCGTTTTTTGCTGTTTTTGGCATTGGCTTTGCAAATGATATATAAAACATATCATAATTATATATGAAAACTCTTCGAATTAAGATAGCCACCCTGAGTTTGGCTTTAGCCACTGTAGGTATTTTAGGCTCAGGTTGTGATTCATTGACCAAAACACAAAAAGGTGCGGCAATTGGTGCGGGTGCAGGCGGTACAATAGGTGCTTTTATTGGTAAAGCAGCAGGTAACACCGCGTTGGGAGCCATTATTGGTGGTGCTGTTGGTGGTACTGCCGGCGCGTTTATTGGTCGTAACATGGACAGGCAGGCTGCTGAGATAAAGCAAACCGTTCCGGGAGCTACTGTTACACGCGAAGGTGAGGGCATTTTGGTTAAGTTTGATTCGGGTATATTATTTGATACCGACAAGGCCGATCTTAAGCCAGCTGCACAAAGCAACCTGCAAAAACTGGCTACTTCATTACAAAACAATCAAAACACTAACATTTTAATAGTTGGTCATACAGACAACACCGGTTCAGATTCACATAATATGGATCTTTCTGTAAGAAGAGCCGAATCTGTAAAATCATACATTGCAGGCAATAATGTAAGCCCATCACGCCTAACCACTTCCGGCAAAGGCGAAAGCGAACCAATTGCTGATAATACCACAGTTGAGGGTCGTGCCCAAAACCGCAGGGTTGAAATAGTAATTGTGGCAAATGATCAGATGAAACAGCAGGCTAAACAAGCTGCCCAATAATAACCATATCCACATAATAAGATCAAGTTAATTTCAGAGCACCGGGCCGCGAGGGTCCGGTGCTCTGTGCTTATATACGGTTTAGTCATATTTTGGTAATACATAAAAACAATTTGTAATCAACGAGTTAATCCGTTATTTTTGTTTTATGATAAAAAGATCAGGAGCTTTATTATTGACCTTGCTGTACACCGTTACAGTGCTGGGCTTTGCTCTTAATCTGCATTATTGTGGTACGCAAGTAGCTTCTGTTAAAATTGATTCACCTGCCATTAGTTGTAAAATGGCGCAGACTTGCGGCAAAATGAAATGCTGCAAGGATAAGCAACTACAGATCAAAGTAAAGGACGCGCATCAGATTGAACCGGTTTCTATCCTCTCCAAACTCTTTGGGTTTGATGTACCCCGTTTATCTTTCAACGGGCTATTTACACCATCCAGACAATCATTTGCCAACCCGTCTTTGGAGCGCGGGCCACCTGGCATGCCCTGGCAAAATATAGCCACGTTTATTAAAAACTGCATTTTTCGTATTTGATCAACATTAATTGCCTACATAATACCCGGTAAAACTACCGGCAGTTTATTTTCCAACAATTAATTTAAAAGATCAAAATGAAAACTCTAAAAATATTCATCGTACTTTTTGTATTTAGTGTTACGGCTGCAAAAGCCCAGTTCACTAAAGCCGAGCTACAGGTTAGCGGCCTTACCTGTGCATTATGCGCTAAATCCACCGAAAAAGCATTGCGCACTCTTCCTTTTGTAAGCGAGATCAAGACAGACCTGATGCACAACCTATATCTTATTACCTTTAAAAGTGACGTACCGGTAAATTTTGAGCAGATCAGCAAAAAGGTTCAGGGATCGGGATTCTCGGTAAACAGCCTGAAGGCCACCTTTAATTTTGACAATACCAAAATTGCCAATAATCTTTTCAGCTATGGCGGTGATACCTACAGGTTGTTGAACCCAACGGATAAAGCTATCAATGGCAATGTAAACCTCACTGTTGTTGATAATGGCTTCGCTCCCAAATCAGTATCCAAAAAATATTTGAGTCAGGTTACTGATACTGCTCCGGCAATTGGCCGCATTTATCATTTAGCTATATAATCTTCATAAAGCAAATCAACCATGAAGAAATTGATATTGGCTATTGGCCTCATGGCTTTGGCATGCTCTGCATTTTCGCAGGAACTATATGTAAATACCGAACCGGCCAGCAACATGGCTACAGGCTCACTCGGCTTACGTTTAGAGAACCAGGGATTTTTTAAACCCGATTATAAAAACCGTACAAGTTTTGAGGCGATGTATGGCGTGAGCAGACATTTAATGGTGCATGGCTCTTTATATGCGTCGGATTATTATCACAACAATCAGCATTTTGAGGGTGGCAGTGTATATGCTAAATACCGGTTTTTATCTATAGATACCGTACAGAAGCATTTTCGCGGAGCTTTTTTCGCGAAGGCATCCAGCATCAATAACCCTATTATTAACCAGGAAATAACATTGGAAGGCGATAACTCCGGCCTACAAAGCGGAGTGGTGTTCACCCAGCTTTTGCATAAGCTGGCATTATCCGGCTCGGCAAGTTATCTGCGCGCTTTTGACAATCGTGGCGGTTATGACCTTTCACCTTTACAGGCCCGCAACGCGGTAGCCTATACTTTATCGGCCGGATATCTGTTGTTCCCTAAAAATTATAAGGATTATCAGCAAACCAATGTAAACCTGTATGCCGAACTGCTGGGTAAAACCAACCCGGGCCATGGGCAAAGCTACCTGGATGTAGCACCTGCGGTACAGTTTATTTTTAACAGTGTTTGCCGCCTGGATCTATCATACCGCACACCACTTTATAATAACATGCTCCGCAACAGCAAGAATATGTACCTGGTACGGTTAGAATATAATTTCTTTAATTTATAAGCCCACAAAAAAAGGCCTGTTCCGTAATACAATACGGATCAGGCCTTTTATATATCTGTTTAAATAAGCTTATTTAAGTGTAAAGCCTGTTTTACCCATGGTACCACCATCGGCATAAAGCAATACGGTGTAAGTACCTTTCTGGAAGGGTAAGTTAGGATTTACCCAGTCAATAGTATATTGGCTACCGTCGTCCTTAAAATCAATTGACGTTTTATAAGTGTATTGTAAGTCCTGGCTGTCAGCGCTGAAAGTTCCGCCATCGGCAGGAGTTATCAGGTTACCGGTTGGGTCAATAATGCGCACATAAATATCGTGCATGCTTTTTATAGCGATGCTATTGCTGGCCACTGTAAAATTGATCTTGATTTTTTTAGCAGGACTGGCACGGGTAACATCAACCTCTTTACCGCTGCTTTTAACCTTATAGGCTACCACATTTGCCTGGGCCAGCTTGAGTGCCTGCGCCACCTTCACCTTCGCGTCCAGATCCTGGTTTTGCTTGGTGAGTGTATCGGCCTTTTTAGCTACCGTAGCCAGGTTGGTTTTTAGGGTATCCCTTTCTGTGGTTAAGGATTGATTTTGTTTCTTCAATTCGTCGATGTCGGCGGTGTATTTAGTTACAAAATACCTTAATTGTTTTACATCTTCCTGGGCTTTGGCCAGTTCGGCCTTGGTTAATTTACCTTTAGCCAATTGTGTTCTTAACACATGGATCTTGGCCTGCAACGAATCATTCTTGGCCTGCAATGCTGCCGACAGTTTGGCTTTGCCGGTGTTTACCTGCTCAATTTGCGACTCAAGACTGTCCAATTCTGTTTGCAGGCGGGTTTGTTCATCATGCTGGTACACGATTTTAGTATCTGACTTGTTTTTTTGCAAATACAGATATACATCTGTACCCAATAGAGCCAATACCACCACGATGAGGAAATAAATGACGTTGGAGTTTTTCTTAGATGGTTGACCGGATTGATTTTCCATAGCAATTAAATGTTTAATGTTTTAATACAGTTAAAAAGCAAAGCTGTTTTAAAAAAATGCAGCAATTTAACTATCGTGATTAATTTACAAGCAAATCTAAACTGATAGATATTGCCCGCTTTACCTGTATTTTTACTTTATCAGCACTTTCATGCTCAACGATATATAAACGTTGAAACACTAAAAATATGATTTTTAAAAGAATTACAGGTTAACAATTACGTTAGGCAACGGTTAAAAATAAATACAATATGCTAAAATCACAATAAACCTGCAAATTTTATACTTCATAATAAAAGTGCAACGTTATGAGTTTTATATCTTTGCAGCTTTTACTTTAATCCCTTTTGATGCATATATTTCGCCACTTTATACTACTAACCATATCCCTGCTTACCATCGCAACTGTTTACGCGCAGCCTGCCGAACCCTCGTCTGATGAACCAATAGTTAAAACCGAACCCAAACGGGAATTCAGGGGAGTGTGGATAGCAACAGTGGTAAATATCGACTGGCCAACAAGTACTAAGTTTACGAGTGATAAGCAAAAACAGGAACTGATAGATATACTCAATTCGCACCAGGAAACTGGTATTAACGCGGTAATGCTACAGGTAAGGCCCGCTGCCGATGCCTTTTATGCCAAAAGCCGCGAACCCTGGTCGAAATATTTAACCGGTAAACAAGGTCAGGGCCCCACCCCTGCCTATGACCCTTTGGAGTTTGCTATAACCGAGGCCCACAAACGTGGTATGGAATTGCATGCCTGGTTTAATCCCTACCGGGCTACTTTTGATGGTAATTTCGGTGCTCTGAGTCCGCAGCACATCACCAAGGTAAAGCCCGACTGGTTTTTTACCTATGGGGGTATCAAAACTTTTAACCCAGGGCTGCCTGAAGTACGTGAATATATTGTACAGGTGATACTGGATGTGGTTGACAATTATGATATTGATGGCGTACACATGGATGATTATTTTTATCCATACCCTATTGCGGGTCAAAAAATCAATGACGATGACACCTTTAAAAAATACGGACAGGGTTTTGACAATATTAAGGACTGGCGCCGCCATAATGTGGATCTACTGATAAAAATGATAGGCGATAGTGTACACGCGCACAACCCGGATATCAAATTTGGTATCAGTCCCTTTGGTATATGGGCCAATAAAGCTCAGAATGACGAAGGCTCTGAAACCAGTGGAGGTTCATCTTATTACGAAAACTACGCCGACTCGCGCGAATGGATAAAACAAGGCTGGGTTGACTATATCAATCCGCAGCTTTACTGGCCCATTGGAAACCGCGCGGCTGATTTTGAAAAACTGCTGGACTGGTGGAGCGACAATACCTATGGCAGGCACCTGTATATTGGGCAGGCGGCCTATCGCATCAACGAGCGTAAAACAGTAGCCTTTAAAAATCCCAAACAACTACCCGATCAGATCAATATGATGCGTGCTAACCCCCGCGTTCAGGGCAGTGTTTACTTCAGTTCCAATTCGTTGACCAGTAATCCCTTGGGCTTTACCGACTCGCTTCGTGAAAATTATTACAAGTACCCAGCCTTACCGCCGGTGATGCTTTGGCGCGACTCTATTGCTCCTAATGTACCCCGGGAGTTCACCGCGAAAGCTTTACAGGGTCATGTACAGTTAAGATGGATGGCACCTACCCTGGCCCGCGACGAGCAACCTATTTATGGTTATGTGATCTACCGGTTTACCGATGGCGAAAAGATCAACATCGACGATCCTAAGAACATACTGCGCATTCAATATAACAACGGTTTAGGCTTTGAAGATACCACTGTACTGAAGGGCAAAACCTATATGTATGTGATCACCGCGCTCGACAGGCTAAAGAACGAGAGCGACCGATCGCCTACTATCGCCGTAACGGTTCGCTGATCAGCTGTTCATCACCGAGCCACAATTGATATCCATAGTTTGCCCGGTTATAGACCGCTGACTTAACAGATAAGCTACCAAGCCGGCTATTTCATCTGGCTGACTCATACGCCGAAGTGGTACGCTTTGCATAGCTATTTCATAAAATTCCTGTTTGCTGATGCCTATACCATCGGCAATGCTCTGTAAACCGTCCTGCGACATTTCGGTATCCACCCAACCCGGGCAAATGGCATTCACCAATATATTTTCCGGGGCAAATTGTACCGCCCATGAACGCATCAGCCCCAGTAAACCCGCTTTAGAAGCGCAATAAGCCGAATAATTAGCCACGCCCAACCGTGCCAGTACAGACGAAGTGATCAGGATATGTTTCTCCCCCACTGCATTCCGCAATGCTGGTAAAAATGTATTCACAAAATTGTAAGTACCGGTAAGGTTAGTATTGATGATATCTGCCCAACGGTCATCATCGCCCCAGTAATTTTCGCCGCCGATACCCGAGTTGGCTACCAGGCCGTTCACTACCACATTACCCAGTTGCTCAAAAGCTTGCGAAAGGCTTTCTCGATCACGGATATCCGCGATCAACAGGCTATGCCCACCCCCAGGAAGGCTTTGCAGTGTTTGTTGTAGTTTTAGTTCATCTCGACCCAGTAGAATACAGGTATTGCCATCCTGTGCCAGCTTTTGCGCGATAGCTTGTCCAATGCCGCTCCCGGCGCCGCTGATGATATAAGTGTTGCTCATGTTTTATAGGTTGATGAGCTGCTTTTGTTGCAGTTGGTTAAGGTAAATGTCTATTTCGGCGTCGCCCATACCAAATATTTTATCCTCGTTCCAAAAGGTGGCGTATATGGATGAACGTGTTTTAGCGCCGCTATTGTAAATGTCAAGCAGTCGCTGTTCAATATAACCCAGGCCGGTTTCATTTACCTGTAAACGCTTCAAATGGGCCTGAAAAGCGGGTTTTAGTAAGGGCACGCCGCCCCAAAAGCTATTTTCGCCCAACCATTTCTCCAGTTCGGCGGCATCGCCCTGTACATATAGCTGCCAGGCTTCGGTAGCCAGTTCAAATTCCCATTCGTTCAGGCGTTCGCGGCCATCGTATAGTTCTTCAAACTGCTCACCGTTGAGCTCGCCCAGGCCTTTGGCAAAATTAAACTGTACACAATCGGCCAGGCAAATCAAATAAATAGCCGGGGCCGACATATCCGTTTTGCGGCTAAGCATCTGTAAAACACCCAGTAAGTTCACCTGGCAATGCAGGTCGAACTCAAACCAGAGGTTAATTTCGGTATAGTCGCTGTTGAGTTTACCCAGTTCCTCAATTACCTTGTGCTGATAAGTGTCAATGTCCTCTTTGAACGTTTGGCTGACCCATTGGGCACGCGCGCTCCAGAAACTGCCCGCCAGGATATTTTCCTGCAATGGGCCCTCAGAAAGCACTTCGCGCCATACCAGCACATCACCATCCAATCCGGTTTCGTTAAAACCCGACAGGGCGGCATCCCCGTTTAAAATATGCAATATGTTACTCATTGGTTTTAGAATTAGTAGCAGAGCCCCTGCTTTAGTCGCCGAAGCATCCTGATGGTAAAAATAAATTTAAAAAAGCAGCAATTATGTCCAACTAAAAATTTACCTGAAATTCTGAAGATGAAATGACGTTGGATGTTTAGATTGACCCCATCCGGACCGGAAAACTTTTTAAACTTTAAATTTTAACACTTTTTTAGTCGAAAACAGCGTAAAACGGCCCGATAATATTCGTTTTAATAACGTTTTAACGCCATTTTAACACTTTTTAACAAATTTCTGATGGGTTTTGAAAGGTTTAAAAAGTATTAAATAACTGATAATCAACATAATGAACTAAGATAGATTGTTTTTGGCCTTGTTTTGTTTTTAACTAAACAGCCCGGTTCTCTTTTTTCAGAGAACCGGGCTGTTGTTGATATAAATATACGAAAATTTAAGGGGATTGGCAAATGTTGGGGTAAGGAGGGTGGTAGGCTGAAGGTGACTGGCGTATACCCGCTCTTGGTCGCGGGAGGGCCAGTCACTTTTGTCGCCACAAAAGTAACCAGACCGAGCGAAGCGAGATAATGAGTACCAATAAAAGTAAACAACCACGAATAACGGCTGTCAGCAGAAATGCT
>Ga0105239_10001836_pt1 | contig 27805 bp, 23 predicted proteins | sample KBSC44metaG_FD_92761 | JGI IMG/M metagenome (GOLD analysis project Ga0105239, IMG submission 92761) | Corn rhizosphere microbial communities from Kellogg Biological Station, Michigan, USA - KBS C4-4 metaG | ecosystem: Host-associated > Plants > Roots > Rhizosphere > Soil | place: Michigan, USA...
CGTCTGCTCCGATCACCAGATGATCGCCTATATCCGGCAGGCAGAAGGACATACCGGATTCCTCATCGTACTCAACCTGACGCACCGACCCTGTTACTTCACGCCGGGAACCATCCTCTTCAACGGAACGATCGTGGTCGATACCGTCCCCGAACAGCTGAATGCTAAAGTCAGGGACAAAATTGACCTCAGCGGCGATGAAGGTTTGGTAGTCAGGCTGGACGAATGGAAGTCTATATCCTCCAACCCCTCCACATGATATATCAACAACTACATAAGGACGGTTGTCGCTTCCGCGTCTGGGCGCCTGAAAAAAAGGCGATGACCATCCTCATAAATGACCGCCCCTTCCCGCTGCGATCCGATGACACCGGCTACTTCCAGGCCGACATCCCAGGCGCCAAAGCAGGCGATCGCTATTACTACATCCCCGACAACACTACCCCATTCCCGGACCCCGCCTCGGCTTATCAGCCTGAAGGCGTCCACGGTCCCTCCGCCATCGTCGACCACGCACAGTTCCAATGGCAGGACAACGACTGGAAAGGCCTGCCCTTCCCCAGCCTCATCTTCTACGAGCTCCACGTCGGCACCTTCACACCCGACGGAACCTTCGACGCGATCATCCCCCGCCTCCACGACCTCGCCACACTCGGCATCAACGCCATCGAGCTCATGCCCGTCACCCAATGCCCCGGCAAACGCAACTGGGGCTACGACGAAGTCTTCTTATATGCCGTACAGGACAGTTACGGTGGTCCCAGGGGACTCAAACGCCTCGTAGACGCCTGCCACCGCCACGGCATCGCCGTCTTCCTCGACATCATCTACAACCACGTCGGCGGAGAAGGTAATATCCTCGATCAATTCGCCCCCTACTTTTCCGGTAAATACAACACCCCCTGGGGAAAAGCATTCAACTACGACGGTGCCTGGTCCGACGGCGTAAAAGACTTTATCGTAAGCAACGCCCTCTACTGGGCGGAATATTATCACATCGACGGCCTCCGCCTCGACGCCATTCACGAGATCTTCGACCGCAATGCCGTCACCATCTGGGACGACCTCCGCCAGGCCATCGACTCCTGGACAACCACCAGCGGCCGCCCCTTCTACCTCGTCGCAGAGAGCGATCTCAACAGCCCACGCGTTGTAAAACATACTGCCTCCGGAGGACTCGGCTTCGACGCCCAGTGGCTCGACGACTTCCACCACGCCCTGTACGTCCTGCTCGACCCCGACGGCATCCGACACTATAGCGACTTCGGCCGCCTCGAACAGCTCGCCAAAGCCTACACCGAAGGCTTCGTCCATACCAACGAATACGTCCAGTTCCGCCACCGCCGCCACGGCGCATCCTCCACAGGCCTCCCCGGACATCGCTTCATCGTCTTCAACCAGAATCACGACCTTCCCGGCAACCGCCCCGATGGCCAACGGTTATCAACACTCGTAGACCTGCCCCGACTGAAACTTGCCGCCGCCGCTATCCTGCTCAGCCCTTACATACCACTGCTCTTCATGGGAGAGGAATACGGCGAGACCACACCCTTTTATTTCTTCTCTGATTACAGCGACCCCCGGCTATTTTCCGGCCTCAAAGACTCGCGCAAACAACAATTCAAAGACTTTGGCTGGGATGCTGAATCCAACGACCCCCAGTCCGAAGAGACCTTCATCCGGTCACAGCTCAGCTGGAACCACCGCATCACCGGCAACCACGCCATCCTGCTCGACTGGCACCGCCGGCTGATCCACCTCCGCCGCACCCATCCCCTGCTCTCCAACCTCGACAAGAACAATTTCCGCGCAGACCTCATCGGCAACCAGGGCATCGCTCTCTCACGTCACTCCCCCGACCACACCCAGCGCCTGTATTGCCTGTTCAACTTCTCAGACAAAGACCTTCCCTGCCCCGGCCACCCCATCACGGCGCCACTCCCCCCCTGGGGTATCTCAGTGTTCGACCTCCATCCACTAACCGGGCAGCTGCAGCTTAGATTGTAACACGATCATCGATCGGTCGCCCGCCTTTAACCTGTTCCCGGCAGCATACTCCTTCTTCAAACCCGGACAACCAGTATCAAACACAACACTCCACTTCTTACCGTATTTGTCCGTCGGCAGCCTGAACTCCAGCGTCTCGTAATGCGCATTCAGAATGATATAAAAACTATCGTCGACAATAGGATTATTCAGCTGATCTACCGTATGCAATCCCCCGCCATATAAGAAAATACCCAGCGACTTGGCAAACCCGCTCTTCCAGTCTTCCTCCGACATCTCCTTCCCATCCGGCTTGAACCACGCAATATCCGTCAGACCTGTGGTCCGCACAGGCCTCCCCTTAAACCACTGCTTCCTCGAAAAGACGGGATGGCTTCGCCGGAATTGGATAAGCCTGGCAGTGAATTCGACCAGGCCCTTGTCCATCTTTTCCCAGTTAAGCCATGAAATTTCATTGTCCTGGCAATAGGCATTGTTGTTGCCGTTCTGGCTATGCCCCATCTCATCCCCCGCCAACAGCATCGGCACTCCCTGCGACAACAGCAACGTCGCCAGAAAATTCCGCTTCTGCCGGTCGCGCAGCTTCATGATATCGGGATCATTCGTCGCCCCCTCTACACCACAATTCCAGCTGCGGTTATCGTCCGTACCATCCTTGTTGTCTTCTCCATTCGCCTCATTGTGACGCTCGTTATAGCTCACCAGGTCGTTCAGCGTAAACCCGTCATGGGCCGTGATAAAATTGATGCTCGCCGTCGGATTCCGGTTGTCCAGCTTATACAGGTCCGAACTGCCCGTAAACCGCTCCGCAAACTCCGCCAGCACGCTGTTCTCGCCCCGCCAGTAATCCCGCATGCAATCCCGGTATTTTCCATTCCACTCAGCCCAGCCCGGAGGGAACTGCCCCACCTGGTAGCCGCCCTCTCCTACATCCCAGGGCTCCGCGATCAGCTTCACCTGCGAGATCACCGGGTCCTGGTAGATAATGCTGAAGAAGGCGCTCAGCCGGTTGACATCCTGCAGTTCCCTCGCCAGCGCCGCCGCCAGGTCGAACCGGAAACCATCCACATGCATCTCCTGCACCCAATACCGCAGACTGTCCATGATCATCATCAGGACATTGGGCAGCCGCGCATTCAGCGTATTGCCGGTACCGGTATAATCGTAATAATAGCGCTTGTCATCCGCCAGCCGGTAGTATTCCATATTGTCGATACCCCGGTAACAAAGCGTCGGCCCCATCTGGTTTCCCTCGGCCGTATGATTGTATACCACATCCAGAAAGACCTCTATTCCCTCCTTGTGCAGCTCTTTCACCATATTCTTGAACTCCCGCACCTGCCCGCCCGGGTCATCCCCGCTGTAGAACCGGATACCCGGCGCAAAAAATCCGATGGTATTGTATCCCCAGTAATTCGTCAACCCCTTCTCTACAAGATGCCGGTCGGCAATACTCTGATGCACGGGCATCAGCTCGATAGCAGTGATCCCCAGCGCCTTCAGATACCCTATTACGTTAGGGTGCGCTAACCCCGCAAAAGTCCCCTGAACCTCCTCAGGTAGGCCCGGGAACAGCTTCGTTAACCCCCGCACATGCGCTTCATAAATGACCGTATTGTGATAAGCTACTTTCGGCGGCCTGTCATCCCCCCAGTCGAAATGATGATCGATGACAATAGACTTCGGCGCCACCTCTGCATTGTCACGTTCGTCTTTGGATAGATCGTCCTTGCCGATCTCGTAGCCGAATAAAGTATCGTCCCAGTCCTCGATAGTACAAATGGCCCTCGCATAGGGATCCAGCAGAACTTTTGCAGGATTATAACGATGGCCGGCCGAAGGATCATACGGACCCTCCACCCGGTAACCGTAGATCTGGCCGGGCTTGCAGTCCCCGATATAAACATGCCAGACGTCATGGGACCGCTCGGTCAGATTGATGCGTTGCACCTCCTTCTCTCCCCTGGGCGCATTGAAAAGACATAGTTCTACTGCAGTAGCATTGTGAGAGTATAGCGCGAAATTGACACCCTTCCCATCCCAGAAAGAACCAAGTGGATAAGGATTGCCCGGATAGATCGTCATATTAAAAGTTTATTGTAGAATTTGCGGGACACCGCGGATAGCTCTCCCCATCTCTTGGACCGCGCAATCACCCCACCTCTGCGACTGGGCAGTCACCCCACCTCTTCCCGGACCCGGCATTTCACCAGCCGGTTGCCTCCTGTCTCCAGTCCCCCCAACCTAAAGTTCGAACGGTATCTGCTGGTCATGTCCGGCCTCGGGGATCCGCCGGATAAAATTATCATACCCTTCCTCATGCTCATGGCTGGAATAAGCCCCATAGGCATCCAGACTATACCCCATCGTACCATCCTTGCCGCGGATAACATAGATTATCTCCATATCGGCGGGATCGCTGGCCCCCTCGAACCGGAAGGTCTTCAATATAACCAGGTCCTCCGGCTGATAAGCCTTACCCTTTCCCACCGTAAAACCCTCGGGCGTCCAGCGGAACTCATTGTCAACCTTGTGCTGACGCAGCGTCTCCATTACCTGGGAGGAAGTGCTCATGCTTTCGGGCGTGTTCGCATTGATCATAAAGTCATAGTTTCCCGGTAACAAGGCAAATTGTATACCTCCCCTCCCTTCCCGCCTCCCGGGTCTGTCTTTTGCATCCCCATCTCCGTGCCCGATACCACCGCTGATATAATAACAAAAAAGCTAATAGACTGGAAAGTGGAGGTAGTATTCGGCCTCGTGTCGGACCACGATAACCCGCTTGTCCAGGCCCTCAACGGGAAAAAGGACGCCATCCGTTATATCGCCGTTCACCATGAAAAGTCGGCAGCCCTCATGGCCGGCAGCTACACGAAGTGCAGCGGCCACCTGGGCGTCTGCATCGCAACTACAGCCCCCACAACCACACAACTCCTCAACGGACTGGCAGACGCAGCCAGGGAAGCAGCCCCCATCCTCGCCATCACCAGCGTCATTGACGACCCTCCAGGCAAGCCATTTATCGTATTTGAACAGAACATCACCGGCCCCATCCACGCCCTCACCGTCATAGACCTTGCGTGCCGGTCAGCCCTCAGCACACCGGGTATCGCCCACATCACAGTCGCCCTCGATACCCAGCAAAAACAGTACTTTTCCATCTGGCCACAATATCTCGCCGGCGCGATAAGTCACCAGGTAAAAGACGACGCCATTCTCGCCGCCGATCCTAAAGCCCGAACGATCTTCGCCGGCAACCACTGGCATACCCGAACCGGCCGCCCGCTTACCATCGCCAACACCGCGGCGACACCCGGCTTCCCCTACGCCCTCGCAGCCCAGATAGCCTGGCCCAACCGCCAGTGCATCGCCCTCATCAACGATGATAACACCGTGACCCTCATGGACGACCTCTCCACCGCAGTATATTATCACCTGCCGGTAAAGATCATCGTCATTAAAGACAGCTTGTTCTCAATAGATTTTACACGACTCGCCGCTAGCTACGGCATGGACGCCTATTCCTGCAAACAGCCCGGAGAGCTCCAGTCGGTCATCCGCGAAGCCCTCACCTCACCATCCCCCACCCTTATCGAAGTAGAGCTCGAGACAGCTACTCCGGTTCCTCCGTCAAAATAGCCTCCACACTCGGCTCACCCCGAAACCTCCTCACTCCCGCGGTTCACCTCCAAAACCTTCTCACTCCGGCGGCTCATTTCCAAAATATTTAATAATCTCAGTCCCAATCGCATCCACCAGTTTCTGGTCCTTCACCAGGTCCATCTTCCACCCACTCTTCCCATACCGGATGATCCCCATCGCGTCATTATTCAAAGAAACCTCCAGCTCATAACAAAAACCTTTCTCACAGGTCTGCGTCACCGGCACCCCTTCCCCCTTATACTCCTGATCTTTATACACGAACTCTATCGGCACCGGCTCACTCTCCAGCTGCGCAACGAACTGTTTTAAAAATTCCACCAAATGCTTCCGCTGCGTCGGCCCCGAGGCGCTCCACTTCCCCTTGTCCGCGCGCTTATGCGCCAGCTTGAACTTCAACCCCGTCATCTTCGTATCATAGTCATTGGCATTTAGCTTCGTCGCCGTCTGGTGCGCCAGAATATACCAGTGATACTCCGTGCCAACCGGCACACCCGAATACTCCGGCGCCTGCCCGACCCTCCGCTTCGTAACCGCATAAGATACTTCCCATAAGTCAGGCGTGATCTTCGTCTCCTTCCAGTCTCCGGCATCATAGGTCCAGTGATGCCCCCGGCCAATCTGCACACCGGTATATAATTTTCCATTGAAACTTTTAAATTTATTAAAGGAAGCCGAAAGGTCCTTCCCTCCCTTTGCCGCCGTCTTCTTCGCGGCCTTCCTTTTCACCGCGGCCACAGAAACTCCGCCACTCCTCCGTTTCACCGGGGCTTTCACCATTTTTTTTGTTCCCATTACTAAATAATTTATTGCATTACCATCTGAAATTCCTATGCCGTCCCATGGCATAATTTTTTCGGCGACCTCTCCCGAAGCGCTTCACTTATTTGGTTCTTTATTTTTTTCACCAAAAAACTTTGAGGTATGGCAACGAGAAATTCAGGCAGACGCGGCTTCGCGTCGATGGATCCGGACGAACGTCGTCAGATAGCGCGCCGCGGAGGTCAGGCGTCGCGCGGTGGGTACGGCAATCAGTACCAGCAGGAAGAAGACTACGACGAGGATTATGATGAGGACTTTGATGAAGAGGATCAGCCCTCTGCCATGTACGGGGAGTACGAAGAGGACGAAGACTACGGTGACTATGACGAAGACTATGACGAAGACGAAGAAGAAGAGTACAACCAGCCGTATTCCCGTTACGAAGAAGGCGACCGCGACTACAACCGCCAGGGCCGCTACGAAGGTGGACGCGACTATGACCGCGACTACGGCCGCAACCGCAGCCAAAACCGCGATTACGATCGCAACTATGACCGCGACTACGACCGCAACCGCAACCAGGGCCGTGGTTACTCCCGGGACTACGAAGACCGCGACTACAACCGCGGACGCCGCTCCGAAGGCCGGGACTACGAGAACAGAGGCTCCGGAACCAGCCGACGTGGCTTCGCATCCATGGACCGCGACCAGGTCAGACGCATCGCCAGTGAAGGCGGTCGCGCCTACCACGAACAACGCGGCAGATACGGCCACGACGAAGGCGGCGGACGAGGTCGCTCCTCCTCCAGTTCAGGCAGAGGCCGGTCATCACAAGGCTCCGAAGGCAGAGGCCGCAGCCACTCCGGTTCCGGCAGCAGCCACTCCGGCACCCGCAGCCACCAGGGCAGTTCAGGTCAGGCACGCAACTCCCGCGGTCAGTTCACCAGCCGCAGCGGCCGCTCAGGCTATGGCAGCAGATCGTCCAGCAGCCGCAGCTCGCGCAGCCGGTAACCATCCGGCCACACCCACACCACAACAAAAACAAACAAATAGGGTGGACAACAACTCTATTTGTTTGTTCATTCCATCGATTAAATCTCAATCAAAAATTTTGTCATTATGAAAAAGACCAGAAATGAGACAAAGACAAGGAAGACCACTGCCTCAAATGGCAGATCCTCCAACGCGCAACACCGCACAGGCAGCCGCCAGATCAGCTCCGCCGACGGCAGACAGACCGGTTCCGCCGGCAGCAGACAGACAGATGCCTCCACCAGCCGCCAGGCCAACGCAGGCGAAGAAGATAACCCACGCGCCAACAACCGCTCAACTGGCAGAAGCAGACAGACTTCTTCTGCTAAGCAAGACTCTGAGCGCCAGGGCTCCTTCGAGGGAGACTCACCCCTCGAAAAATTCTTCCTGGACCAGCTGCAGGACATCTACTACGCCGAGAAGAAGATCCTTCAGTCCCTTCCTAAAATGCAGTCAGCCGCCACCACGGAAGAGCTGAAAGAGGCCTTCGAAGACCACCTCCACCAGACCCAGCGCCACGTCCGCCGCCTCGAAAAAGTATTCGAAACGATCGACCAGAACGCCGAAGGCAAAAAATGCGAGGCCATCGAAGGCATCGCCCGGGAAGTAGAATCGATCATTAACGAGACCGAAGAAGGGACCATGACCCGCGACGCCGCCCTCATCATCGCCGCCCAAAAAGTAGAGCACTACGAGATAGCTACCTACGGCGGCCTGGTACAGCTCGCCATCACCATGCAACTCCACGACGCCGCCGACCTCCTCGATAAGACCCTCGTTGAGGAAGAGGATACCGACGCCCACCTGACCGAGATCGCCGAAAACTCGATCAACCTCCGCGCCGAACACGAAGGCTCCATCCGGCCAACCCACTCTTCCCCCATCGAATAACCAATGATCCTGCCGGCCCACCCGGACAGGCAGGATCATTCAATTTTACCACCATGCCAACCATAAAAAAATCCTCCTCCAGGCAGGCCCCCAGATCCTCCTCCAGGCAGGCCTCCAGATCCTCCTCCAGGCAGACCCCCAGATCGTCTTCCAAACGCACGGCCAAAACCTCCACGAAAGGCGCCGCCAAAAAAAAGTCCTCCCCTGAAAAATGGTCCTCCAACGTCACCAAACATTCCAACGCGCTTGACCTCGACAAAGGCATCTTCAAATCAAAAAGCCCCAACAAAATAGCCCACTCCCTCGAAGACTCCGCCGAAAAAAGCACCCGCAAAAAAGGCAGCTCCTACCAGTCCGCCATGTCCATGCTCAACTTCTACATCAACCGCGCCGGCAAAAACCTCCCCGCCAACCAAAAAGCCATCCTCAACGAAGCAAAAGACAAGCTCAAAGCCCTCCACGAAAAAGACACCCGCAAACAGCCGCGATAACCCTCTTCCCCACCTCTACCACCCCAAAAAGGATGGCCCGCCTACGGCGAGCCTGGTAAAATTTAAAATTGAAACCAGATCAGCGCTACTGCGGCTGCAGTCATTAAAATAAGCGTAAGGAATCCAAGTATGTTGGAAAAGCGACTGTTCGTATTCTCCCCCATGATCGTTTTATTATTACCAATATGTAGTATAACGGCTACCATCACCGGAGAGGTCACGCCGTATAAGATCGCGGTATACAATAAGGCCTTCACAGGTGACAGACCGAATAGCTGCATGCAAAGACCCGCAAGCAAACTCACAATGACCACACCATAAAAAGGCCTTGCCTGGTTGAACTTTTTATCCAGCCCCATCTGAAAATTAAAGGTCTCGCCCAGAATGTACGAAAGACAACCCGCCAGCACCGGTATCGCCAGGAAGCCGGTCCCTATTACCCCGATGGCAAACAGGGAATAGCTCAGACCACCAGCCAGCGGCTTCAGAGCCTTGGCAGCCTGCTCCACCGTATCGATATTCTTCACCCCGGCATTGAACAAGACCGTTCCCGCCGTAAGAATGACAAAGAACATCACCAGGTTCGAAAAGAACATCCCGCTATTGACATCACTCCGCATATTGCTCAATACCCGCTTGTTCACAAAGATCGCTGTGGACCTCTTTCTTGGACTCTTGTTGTGCTGCTGATCCTCAGCCTCCATCGTCGCCTGCCAGAAAAAAAGATAGGGTGAGATGGTCGTCCCCAGAATAGCGACGATAATGCTCATGAAGTCCTTGTCTAAATGAACGACGGGTACGAAAGTAGCCCTTGCAACCGCCGCCCAGTCCGGATGGGCGAGGAAGGGAACTACCAGATAAAGCAAAAGACCCAAACACAGCCACTTCAACAGAGCAGCCATACGCTGGTACGAGTACTGGATGATGATGTACATCAGCAACCCGGTAAAAAAGATACTAAAGGCAAACGCCGGTATTCCGGGAAAAAGCAGGTTGGCAACGGCCCCCATACTCTGGATATCCGCGCCGATATTCATGATCACCGCAGGGAAAGAAAAAAGGATCATACTGTAAAGCACCCACCTGGGATAGTACGTCTTTAACGTCCCGCACAGCCCCTTGCAGGTGACCAGCCCGATCCGCGCAGCCATACCCTGCATCGCGGCCATCAGCGGAAAGGTCAGCAGCGCCGTCCACAGCGTAGCAAGCCCGAACCGGGCGCCGGCCTGGCTATAGGTCACTATTCCCGAAGGGTCATCATCGCTCGCCCCGGTGACAAGACCGGGACCAAGCGCCTTCAAAAATTTCTTAACACCGGCAGGGGGTTTTTTGGCAGTACGTTTCAAAACTTAGATTTCATCCAGATTAATATTCTTATTTCTGTTGTCGTTGAACTGTTTGTTCAGGTTGTAAGCCGCACTGATCAGCGCCATATGCGTGAACGCCTGCGGAAAGTTCCCCAGGTGCTCGCCCTCGTATCCCAGTTGCTCCGAATACAGTCCCAGGTGATTCGCATACCCCAGCATCTTCTCGAAATAGAACCGGGCCTTGTCCAGCTCGCCAGCCCGGGACAAACACTCCACATACCAAAAACTGCACATCGAAAAGGTCCCTTCCCTGCTGCTGAGCCCATCCGGGGCGGCCACCTCCGGCCTGTAACGATAGACCAGCGAATCGGTCACCAGGTCCGCGTCGATCTTCTTCAGCGTCGACAGCCAGCGCGGATCTTTAGGGCTTATAAAACGGAACAGCGGCATCAGCAGACTCGACGCATCCACCGTCTTCGCGCCCGGGAATTGCATAAAAGCCTGCTGCTTCTCATCCCAGAACTCATCAAAGATCTGCTGGTATATCTTGTCTCTCTCCCTCTTCCAGTGACCACTTATCGGAAAGCTCCGCATCTTCGCTATCTTGACCGCCCTGTCCAGCGCCACCCAGCAGGCCAGCCGGGAATAAAGAAATTTATGCGCTCCCCCACGTACCTCCCATATGCTGTCGTCCTTCTGGTCCCAGTTCTCGCTCAGCCAGTCCATCTGCCACGTCAGGTCCTTCCAGAAATCGTAGGAAATGGGCTCGCCATATTTATTGTACAAATACACCGAATCCATCAGCTCTCCGTAAATATCCAGCTGCAGCTGACTGTAGGCGTCATTCCCGATGCGGACGGGATGCGACCCCTTATAGCCCTCAAAACTATCCAACCGGTATTCCGCCAGTTGCCGGTTACCGTCGATGGAATACATAATGCCCAGCCGCTCGTCCTCCTTTATGTCACGGCAGATCCCCTCGATCCATTTCATAAACGCGCCCGCCTCCTTCGTGTAGCCCAGGCGGATAAAAGAATACACCGTAAAGGAAGCATCCCTGATCCAGGTATAGCGATAGTCCCAGTTGCGCTTGCCCCCTACCGTTTCCGGCAGACCGAAGGTCGGCGCCGCAATGATCGAACCGTACTCACACGAGGTCAGCAACTTCAGCACCAGCGCGCTCCTGTTCACCACCTCCATCCACCGCCCGCTATACGTCGACCGGCTGACCCATTCCTTCCAATAGTGGATCGTAGTAAAAAGACTCTCCGTCAACCTTTGGGAAAAGGCGTCATCAGGGATCGGCTCGTTCTCTGCATTCTCGATCATAAAATCCGCCGTCTCGCCTGCCTTCAGCGTAAACTCCACCATGGCGTCAACACCATGCACCCCCAGCGGAATGCTCGCCTGCAGACGTACCCTCAGACCGTCCCCATCCTCAAAAATAATTTCTTTTTCCCCCTTCTGCTTTATGCGATGCTTGTCCTTCCCGTAGTTGAACCGCGGACAACAGGCCAGCTTGAATTGGACCTCCCCCCGCACCATCGTCAGCCGTCGGATCAGCCTCCTTACCACCTCCTGCCCCACCGGCATAAAATCAGTGATCTCGCCCACCCCCTCCGAAGACAGGAACCGCGTCAGCAACACATTCGTGTCCGGCAGATAAAGCTGCTTGGTCTTCATCTCCTTAAACCCGGGATTGATGGAAAAATGGCCGCCCTTCTTTTGGTCCAGCAACCTCGCAAATACGCTCGGAGAGTCAAATTGCGGAAAACACATAAAGTCGATGGACCCGTCGAGTCCCACGAGCGCCACGGTGTTCAGGTTCCCGATAATGCCATAATTCTCTATGGGTTGATAGCTCATTGCCGTCAGGTAAATTGCAAAAACCAGGCCGCAGGCATACACTGGCGCGCCACCCCGCCGCGCAACCGCCACCTCCCCCCGGCCGTCCCCATCTATCCCCTATCCCAGCGCCTGCGCAAACTGCATCCCCGACAACATCACCTTATTGAGCCCCTTCCGCTGAATAAGTACCTTGAACTTCCTCCCCATTTCCAGCAACAACGTCCTCAGCTGCCACAGCCGCTGCTGCCGCATAGCAGGATCATTGCCCTCCAACCCCGCCGCCTCGATCTTCTGCAAATAATTCGTGATCCCCAGTCCCTGGAGAAAATGCGTCTGCGTCGTATACCCACAGCATTCGAGCCCGTTCATCTTCCCCCAGTAGTCAAGCGCAGTGAAATTGACATGACTCGTTATGTCCTGCTCGCCGATAAGATCGTAAGGATTATGATTGATGCGGTGTCCGTGATAGCATAGAAGAGTCCCGTCTTTCTTGCTATACAGCACCGACGAAGGATACCCATAGTCGATGGTCAGGATAAACCCTTTTTGCAGGGCCGCCGATATCTCTTTTATCCACTCTGTCGCCTCCAGATTGATCTCGGTCCGGTAGCCCCTCGGCAACACTACCCCCAGCTGGTGCAGATAATTTTTTAGTTCCTCATTCGCCGGACGCAGCATCTCGCGAAAGCCATCAGTATATTCGACATATACCTCCATCAACTCGTCGGCCATGACGACCTGGTGCACGGAAAAATTGTCCAGCAGCTCGTTGGATAGGACAACACCCGTGACGGGAGCGATCTCCGCTATTTCAGCGACCCACTGCACCTTGTCGGGCAACAACTGCCTTTCCCGTTGCCGCATGGCTTCGCTCTTTTCGATGATAACATATCGCAGGGACTCGTACAGCTCGCGGTTGGAGCCAAGCCGGTGCAGAATATCCCGGCACAGCAGCCCCGTCCCTGCCCCATATTCCACAACCGTCAGTGGCTGACACCCCAAAGCCTGCCACATCTCTTCCAACTGCCCCGCCAGCATCTCCCCGAAAAGACACGTGAGATAGGGACTGGTATAGTAGTCGCCCCCATGCCCAAGCCGCTCACCCTCCGAGGTATAGTATCCCTGACCGGGGTAGTACAAGGCCATTTCCATAAAATCATGAAAAGAAAGCGGCCCTTCTTTTCGAATCTTTTCGACGACAATATCGGATAATGCCATAACTTTATTTTACCGGATCGCTTCAATTGGCATGCCGCCCCTGCCCGCCCCACCCTTCACAAGACATCCCCTTACCTGCCGCGCCTACTGGCATAATTTTTTTTTCAAACCATAATTCAACCATCTCCATTATGGCACACTCAACTATGCAACCAGCGCCCGAAGCAAAGACCAAAGACCTCGAACAGCTCTGCATCAATACGGTTCGCGTCCTCGCCGCAGACGCCGTACAAAAGGCCAACTCCGGCCACCCCGGTACACCGATGGCCACCGCTCCTATGGGACACGTACTCTGGTCAAAGATCATGCGCTATAATCCCCAGCACCCCGGCTGGCCCAACCGGGACCGCTTCGTCCTCTCGGCCGGCCACGCCTGCATGCTCCAGTATAGTTTTTTATATCTCACCGGCTACGACCTGAGCCTCGAGGATATCCGCCAGTTCAGACAGCTACACAGCAAGACCCCGGGCCACCCGGAATACGGCCTCACCCCCGGCATAGAAGTGACCACCGGCCCGCTGGGACAGGGATTCGCCAACGGCATCGGCCTCGCCATCGGCCAGCGACAGCTCGCAGCCCGTTACAACAAACCCGGCTTCGACCTTTTTAACTATACTGTCTACGCCATCTGCAGCGACGGCGACATGATGGAAGGTATCAGTTCGGAAGCCGCCTCCATGGCGGGCTACCTGGGACTGGGCAACGTCATCTACATCTATGACGACAACCATATCACCATCGAAGGGAACACCAACATTACATTCAATGAAGACACCGCCATGCGCTTCGAGGCCTATGGCTGGCACGTTCAGGTGCTGGATGACGGCAACGACATCGGCGCCCTCCAGGAGGCCATACAGCGCGCCCAGCGCGAAACGACCCGCCCCTCCCTCATCAAGGTAAGGACCCATATCGCCTATGGCAGCCCCAACAAGGTGGATACGGCCGCAGCACACGGCTCTCCGCTCGGCGCAGACGAAGTGAAGAAGGTAAAAGAATTCTTTGGCTTCGACCCGGAAGAATCCTTCGTGGTCCCCGGTCAGGTACTGGAATACTATCGCAATGCAGGCTCTAAAGGCTTGCAGCTCGAAGCCGAATGGAACCGCCTCTTCGAAGCCTACAGGGAAAAATATCCCGACCTGGCCACAGAATACGAGCTCGGCCTCCAGGGCAAGCTCCCGGCCGGCTGGGAGAAAAAGCTGCCCGCCAGCTTCCAGCCCGCCGACGGAAAGGACGGCAAACTCTCGACCCGCGTAGCCTCAGGCAAGGTTCTCAACAAGATCGCAGCCTCCCTGCCCCTTCTCATCGGTGGCGCCGCGGACCTCGCTCCATCTACCGAGACCAATCTCAAAGACTTCCCTTCCTTCTCCCCCCAGGACCCCGGTGGACGGAACTTTCACTTCGGCATCCGCGAGCACGCCATGGGCGCCATACTCAACGGCCTCGCGCTCACCAAAGGCATCATCCCCTTCGGCGCAACCTTCCTCATCTTCTCTGACTATATGCGCCCTCCTATCCGCCTCGCCGCCATCATGAAGATCAGACCGATCTTGGTATATACACACGACAGTATCGGCCTCGGAGAGGACGGCACCACGCACCAGCCGGTAGAACAGCTCGCATGCCTGCGCAGCATCCCCAATATGACCGTTATCCGGCCCGCGGACGCCAACGAGACGACCCTCGCCTGGAAAACAGCCCTCCAGCACCAGGACGGCCCCGTTGCCCTCGTCCTGACACGCCAGAACGTCGCCATCTTCGAAATGGATAAATACAAAAGGACAGGCGACCTCAGCAACGGCGCCTATATCCTGTCAGAACCCGATCGCGCACCAGAGCTGATCCTCATCGCCACCGGCTCGGAAGTCGAGCTCATCCTGCAGGCGCAACAACGGCTGAAAGAGAACGGCATAGCCGCCCGCGTCGTCAGCATGCCCTCATGGGAACTCTTCGACAAACAGGACGAAAGCTACAAGCAAAGGGTGCTGCCAAAAGGAATAAAGAAAAGGCTGGCTGTAGAAGCCGCCTCACCCATGGGCTGGGGAAAATACACTACCGATGAAGGAGATATGATCGGCATGACCCGCTTTGGCGAATCCGCCCCCGCGGCAGACCTCTTCAAAGAATTCGGCTTTACAGTAGACAATATCGTAAATCGGGCCAAACAGCTGCTGCGGGGCTGACGGCTTCCACGCATCACCACAATACCTGGACTCCCGTCACCTTTACCCGGCGGGAGTTCTATGCATCCCTATTTTCCCAGGTTCTCTCTGATGATATCCCAATACTCCTTCCCATACCCTACGAACAGCTCGCTACCCGCAGGGATATTCTTCATCGAGACAATATAGACCCGTTTGCCCTCGATATTGTAGGTGCAATTGTTCTTAAGCCCGTCTACCTTCAACAATCCCTTGGCGTCATTGGCATAACGCGCCAGGGCATCCTTTGTCTCGGCAGCATCTATGACATGGTGCCTGTTGACATAGTAGATATAGCCATTCATGCCGTTCCGGGAATCCACTTCCTTCCAGGTGGTGATCTTTCCTTTGTATTCAACGATCTTCTTTCCTCTGGGAATATCCCTGGTTGTAAAGAGCCCCTTACCGGCCCCCTTCAACGTCGAACGCTTGACAACAAGATGCTTTTCCAATAACGGCATGTAAATAAAAAATTAGAGACCGCGCAAATATAGGGGGTTGGGATCATAATACCTATCCATCCATAGCTGTATCGTCAAATCCCCCTCCTTCTGAATCGTCAACCCAAACGAAAGCAGCCCCGCGCCACCTTACACAATATATTTTAATTCCCCAGGGGGTTATATTGCGTATTTTTGTTTAATTTTTGACGTTTAAACCTAACAGAACCAAATGGACAAGCAGGCCATATTGGCTGCCATCATCGACTCATCAGAAGACGCGATCATCAGCAAAACACTGGAAGGATACATCACCAGTTGGAACAGCGCCGCCGAACACATGTTCGGCTACCAGGAGGACGAGGTCATTGGCAAACACATCTCCATACTCATCCCCAAAGACCGTCTGTCAGAAGAGGACATGATCATCCACAACATCCGTCACGGCCGACGTGTACAACACTTTCAGACGATTCGTGTCAGAAAGGATGGCACCACCCTGCCCATCTCCCTCACCATCTCGCCGGTCAAGAACTCCGACGGCACCATCATCGGCGCCTCCAAGATAGCACGCGACATTTCGGACCAGGTAAGGGCCGAACAGGAAACCCAAAAACACCTGCGCAACCTCGAACACCTGCTCTCCGTTGGCCATACTCTCTCGGAAAAGCTGGAGCTGCACTCCATTCTCCAGAAGCTGACCGACATCACTACCCGCCTGACAGGTGCCGAATTCGGGGCCTTCTTCTATAACAAAAGCGACGCCAGTGGCGGCTCCTATTTGCTCTATACCCTCTCCGGCGCGCCCAAGGATGCCTTCGACGGTTATAGCATACCCCGCAATACACTCCTGTTCAGCAGGACATTCAACGGAGAAGGCATTTTCCGCTCGGATGATATCCGGCTGGACCCACGCTATGGCAAGAACCCACCCCACAAAGGCATGCCCCCCGGACACCTGCCTGTGGTCAGCTATCTCGCCGTCCCCGTAACCTCCACCACAGGCGAGGTCATCGGCGGCCTCTTCTTCGCGCACTCCCTGCCGGGAATGTTCACCGCCGAACACGAAGTACTGCTGGAAGGCATCGCCCCCCAGGCAGCCGTCGCCATTGACAACGCCAAACTATACGAAGAAATAAAGACCCTCAGCGCCCTGAAGGACGAATTCATCGGCGTGGCCGGGCACGAGCTCCGCACCCCCATCACCACCATCAAAGGCTATTTACAATTGCTCGAAGAACAGGCCCCACACGGCCTGACAAAAGACTTTATCGAAAAGGCCCTGCGACAGGTCAACAAGCTCAACCGGCTCGTCACCGACCTCCTCGACGTCACCCGCATACACGCAGGCAAGCTGGATTATACAGTCAGGCGCACCTCCCTGACCCATCTCATCAAAGAGTGCATCGAGACGGTCTGGCAGATAAACACCAGCCATATCATCGAAAGCCGCCTCCCCGAACAGGAGGTCTTCGTCATGGCCGATGCTACCAAGATCGAACAGGTGCTGATCAACTTCCTCACCAACGCCATCAAATATTCGCCCGAGGCCAACAAGATATACCTGGAGGTCGCCATCCACCCGGGCGGCCTCACCGGACCAGACCCCGCCCCTCCCGCCATGCCGGTCTTCCCGATCCAACCCGGCGCCCCCGGCTATGTCATCGTTAGCGTCCGCGACCGCGGCATCGGTATCCCCAAACAACACCTCCAGAATATTTTCCACCGCTATTACCGCGTCGACAACACCCGGCACGCCATCAGCGGACTCGGCATCGGCCTCTACATCTCCAAAGAGATGATCGAACGGCACAACGGCTACATCTGGGCAGAAAGCCAGGAAGGCGAAGGCTCCACGTTCTACTTCTCCCTTCCCCTCGCCTGATCCTCCTCACCCCGCCCCGCGGTTCATCTCCATTTCATTCCCCCATCGCCCCCGCTGGCGATACACTATCTCATTTCATTCCCCCGTCGCCCCCGCCGGCGATACACAATCCCAGTTCAATCACCCCCGCGGTTGCGGCCTTACCTCATTTTCGCGGTTCACACCACCCCCTACTTCTTCTTCCGCGGCCTCTCCAGCCCCTTCAACGCCTTCTCATCCGAATTATCCTTCCGGGCGAGTTCCCCCTCATCCAGATCATCCGTCGGGTCATCATCACTCAATTCCGGATCCTTTGAAATATCTTTCTCCGCCTGCTCATATGCCGCAGCGGCAGGATCCTTTTCCTTTGTCTTTTTACCGGGATTCGTTGCCATAATGGTATTTTTATTGTACATACAAAGTTAGGGCCTCAGGCTGGCATCTGCTTTGCGACCCCCCAAAATATGGCACTTAAAGAATACAAGAAAAAAAGGTCCTTTACCGACACTCCCGAGCCACAGGGCGGGAAACCCTCGGCCAAAACCCTACAGTTCGTCGTCCAGAAACACGACGCCTCCCGCCTCCACTACGACTTCCGCCTCGAAATGGACGGAGTGCTGAAAAGCTGGGCCATACCCAAAGGCCCCTCCCTCAACCCCGCCGACAAAAGACTCGCGATGATGGTAGAAGACCACCCCTTCGACTACAAGGACTTCGAAGGCATCATCCCCGCGGGCAACTATGGCGCCGGCACAGTCATGGTCTGGGACGAAGGCACCTACGAAGCGCTCGAACCCACCAAAAAAGGCGCCGCCGCCAAATCCACCACCAACGGCACCAAATCTACCAGAGCCGCCAAATCCACCACCAACGGCACCACCTCCAAACCCACCATGGAGAAGCTCCTCATGAAAGAACTAAAAGACGGCTCCCTCAAATTCCGCCTCAACGGAAAAAAACTAAAAGGCGAATTCGCCCTCGTCAGAACCCAGGGGAGAGGCGAGAACTCCTGGCTCCTCATAAAACACCGCGACCAATACGCAACCGAAACACCCGTCACCGATAAAGACAAGTCGGTCGTCTCCAACAAAACCCTGGAACAGATCGAAAAAGATCCCCGCTCCCGGCAATGGCAGAGCAACCGAAGCTCCGACACAAAGACCACCTCCGCGAAAACCGCGAAAACCACCAAATCATCCCCCTCAAAACCCTCGGCAAAAACCATCCCCAGATCCACCCCTAAAAAAACCTCCAAAACTTCCACCCCAACCCCCTCCCACAACCCCGGCCGTAAACCATCCACCCCAACCCTACCCCCCAACGCCGGCCGCAAAGCCCCCATGCCCAAAGACATCTCCCCTATGCTCGCCACCCTCGTCGACAAACCCTTCGACGACGAAGGCTGGTCCTACGAAATAAAATGGGATGGCTACCGCGCCCTCACCTACCTCAAAAAAGGAAAGGTCGAACTCCGAAGCCGCAACAATAAATCATTCGAAAAATACTACCCCGTCTACGAAGCGTTCAAAGACTGGACCATCGACGCCGTCCTCGACGGCGAGATCATCGTCGTCGACGAAAAAGGCCAGTCCAACTTCAATGCCCTGCAGAACTGGCGCAGCGAAGCCGACGGCGAACTCATCTACTACCTCTTCGACCTGCTCTGGCTCGATGGCCGCGACCTCACCCGTCTCCCCCTGTCCCAGCGACGCCAGCTGCTCGAATCCATCGTCCCAAAAGAAGGCATCATCCGTTATAGCGAAAGCTTCGATACCAGCGGAACAGAATTCTTCGCCGCTGCCCAGAAAGCAGGCCTCGAAGGCATCATGGCCAAAAGAACAGAGAGCTACTACACCCCCGCCATACGAACCCGCGAATGGCTCAAGATCAAAACAGCCAGCCGCCAGGAGGTCGTCATCGGCGGATATACTCACAACGAAGACAGCCCCAAACAATTCAGCTCGCTGCTGGTAGGCGTATTCGAAAACGGAAAGCTCGTATACACGGGAAAGATAGGCACCGGCTTCACCGACAAGATGCAAAAAGAAATGATGCAGCAGTTCAGGCCGCTGGTACAAAAAAGCTCTCCCTTCAGCACCGCCCCCGACATCAACAAACCCTCACGCTTCCGCCCCAATCCACCCGATGCCAAAGCCACCTGGCTAAAACCAAAGCTCGTCTGCGAGGTCGCCTTCCGCGAAATGACAGAGGACGGCGTCATGCGCCACCCCTCCTTCGAAGGCATGCGCGAAGACAAGAATGCCAAAGAGGTCGTACGCGAAACCCCTGTCCACGTCTCAACCTCCCTCATCCATAACCCATCCGCTGAAACCTCCGGCCCCACCAGGTCCAACCGGTCTCCCAAAACCTCCTCCAAACCCGCCCGATCCCCCAAGGCCTCCGACCAGACCCGATCATCAAAAACAAAACCCATGGCCAACAAAACAACAACATCACCAGCCAGGTCAACATCACCCGCCAAATCAGCATCCCCAGCCAGGTCAACGTCATCGGCAAAATCAACATCACCAGCAAAATCAACCTCACCAACCAAATCAACGTCACCAACCAAATCACCGGCGGCAGCCAAACCCCTCACTACACCCGCTTCAACAGCCGGCCGCAAAACCCTGCTCAACCCCTCCGAAGAAACCCAGACAAGATCGATCAACGGCCACGACCTCCAATTCACCAACCTCAGCAAAATATTCTGGCCCAAAGAAAAATATACCAAACGCGACCTCCTTAACTACTACTACCAGGTCGCACCCTATATCCTGCCCTACATGAAGGACAGACCCCAGTCGCTGAACAGATACCCCAACGGCATCACCGGCCAAAGTTTCTATCAGAAGAACGTCCTCGGCAAAGTCCCCGACTGGATCGAAACCTTCCCCTATCACAGCGAAGGCGACAACGAAGACAAGGAGTTCTTTGTCGTCACAGACGAAGCAAGCCTGCTCTACATGATCTCCCTCGGATGCATCGAGGTCAACCCCTGGAGCAGCCGCGTTCAGACCCCCGACAACCCCGACTTCTGTATCATCGACCTGGACCCGGGAAAGAGCACAAAATTCGAACAGGTCATCGAAGCGGCACAGATCACACGCCAGGTGCTCGAATCCGCCGGCATCACCTCTTACGCCAAGACCTCCGGATCTACCGGCATACATATCTATTTCCCGCTTGGCAACGCAAAATATACCTACGAACATTCCAAAGAATTTGCCCGTGTCATCGTCCAGCGCGTACACGAAGAGATACCCTCTTATACTTCTATCGAACGTACCGTCTCCGCACGGAAAGGACGCATGTACCTGGATTTCCTCCAGAACAGACCCCAGGCCACTATCGCCGCCGTCTATTCGGTCCGGCCTAAACCCGGCGCCACCGTATCCACTCCCCTCGAATGGGACGAAGTAAAAAAAGGACTGAAAATATCGGACTTCACCATCAAAAATGTTCCCGACCGCCTGAAAGAAACAGGCGACCTGTTCAAACCCGTTCTCGGCAAAGGCATCGACATGGAAAGATCGCTGAACAAGCTCACCCAGGCTGTCTAGCCTCACCCAGGCGATATAACCACACTCTACCCCGGCGGTATATTCTCACTTCTCCCGGGCGATATAACCTCACTTCTCCCCGGCGGTATAATCTCACTTCACCCAGTCAATATACCACGCTCCACCCCGACGGTATACCACGCTCCACCCCGGCGATATAACCTCACTCAGGCTGTATAACGACATAGGCTATCTTCGGATACTGACCCTTTATCCTGTCCCTGACCCTTCCGATACTTTCACTGATCTTGTCCGTAGACAGGTCCGACGGAAAATCCACGATAAGCACGAGCAGGACCTCATCCGGCGCCTGGTACAGCGAAAAGACCCGCTTGACCTTCGACCCGTCCGAGACCTGTTCAACAAGCCCCCTGATCTCCTGCTCGGTCTTCGCCGAGATACCCTCTCCGATCAGCAGACTCCTGCTCTCGCGGACCAGCACAGCCGAAGCTACGGTAAGGATACACCCCACCAGCAGGGATGCCACCCCGTCCAGATAGGGGTTCTTCGTCCGTTCGCCGATCCACAGCAAAGCAAACACGACCAGTATCCCCACTACCGCTGCCCCATCTTCGAACAACACGATAAAATCGGTTGGGTCCTTGCTGGCCTTGACCGCCTGCCACCAGTTGCGATCCCCAATGGTCTTCCTGAACTGCCGCCAGGTAATGATAAAGGCCCCACCGTCGCAAACCAGCGAAAAACCCAGCACGGCATAATTCCAGCCCAGGTCCCTCAGTTCCGCCGGCCGCTTCAGATGAATATACCCCTGATAAAAGGACACCCCTGCCCCCAAACCAAAGATGAGTATAGCGACAATGAACGACCAGAAATAAAGCTCCCGCCCATACCCGAACGGATGACGCTCGTCCCTTTCCTTATCGCTCCGCGCTATCCCATACAGCAGCAACAATTCATTGACTGTATCCACCAGCGAATGCACACCCTCCGCGATCATCGCCGAACTATGCGATATCCCGCCCGCGACGAACTTCGCAACGGCAATAGCGACATTGGCCGCCAGCGCACTATATATAGCAGCATTAGACCTGGGCATAGTGATTCCTTGTAGAACATTGAGGACACTGCGCAATCTTTTCCACAGCTATTTCTTTTTTACGACGCTGATCTCACCATTGCGCTCGATAAAAATTTTTTCTACCTGGTCAAAGGTTTCGTCGTTGATCTTCAGCCGAAGCCCCTCGATCAGGTCCTTGTCGCTGATCCTCGCCTTCTTCATATTCTCCCGGTTGAGGCTACCGTCGGAATAGAGACAGGACCGCTCTCCCTTGATCCAGCGCCCGACAAGATCATTGCTCCAACTGATGCGCGCCAGCAACCAGTGTACCAGCACAAAGGCAAGACAGGCCACCGTCGTAGGAAGAAAAGGCGAAGCCCCAACTACCACACGGCTCAGTATCGATCCCAGCATGATGATGATGACGTTGTCGAACGCCGACTTCTTCCCGAACGTCCGGATTCCGGCGATACGTATGAGCGCCAGCGTGACCAGAAAAGCAACCACCGCCCTGCAGCTCATCTGTAGCGTGTTCAGATCCTTTCCCTCCCCAAAAATCAGTTTGATCCATTCCATAGCAAGAGTTTATACCCTTGCTGCCTCAAAAACTGGCCCGCTTTTTACAGCGGTTAAATGTACCGGGGACCTATCCCCGGGACCTCAATTGTAAACCAAAAAATCATCGTATGGCCAAATATTCAAAAGGCTCCCAGAAGAAGGTAGAAAAAGCCATGCACGAAAAAAAGCGCGGCCAGCTAAAGAGCGGTCGCAGCGGTGCGACAGTTAAAAGCCGCAAACAGGCCATCGCCATCGGTCTCTCCGAAGCCCGCAAAGAAGGCAAAAAAGTCCCGCCGAAAAAAACAGCCAAAAAGAGCGCGAAGAAGAGCGCGGCAAAAAAGAAAAGCGCGCCCAAAAAGAGCGCGGCAAAAAAGAAAAGCACATCCCGCAAAAGCGCGCCAAAAAAAGCCTCCTCCAAAAAATCAACCACAAAAAAAGCCGCTCCCAAAAAAAATGTGCGGAAATAGGGTCTCAAAAAAAAATAACCCTATTTCCGCAAACCATCTAATAATGGGCCTTCGGCCGAGCCGCTTCCAGCGGCTCAAACCGGCCCGTAAAAAAACAGCCAAAAAACGCTAACCGGCGCCGACATTCAACCTCTATCAACCCGGCGATCTCAGTCAAATTGCAAAATCACTAAATTTCCGGCTGTTATACAGCAACGGCAGACAAGCCGCGCTAATACCACAGATCAATACGATCCCTAACAGCAAACCCCTGAATTCGTGGTTTACCTGCGTGTCCGCAAAACGCTGGATCATCTCGGTCTTCCACGCCAAAAACAACGTCACCGCTAAAAAGAAAACCGCAAAGATCACGTCCCCGCTACGGGAAGCTTTCTTGAACAGAAAGTAGATCATCCCGATGATCAGCAGTATCAGGTTCACCCCGAAGATGAGTGACGATACGTTGATCAGCTCAGAGGGAACATACCCCGTAAGATCGCGGTAAAAAATATTATACGCAAGGCAGATGACAGTGTCAATGATACCCACAAAAAGTCCTGTCATCATAGTCTTGAAAAACACCGAGTGTTCATTTTCGTTAGCCATAACTTTAATTTTTTAACTTTTATATGTTCTTAATATTTTCCTTCCCTGCACCAGCATCCTCCTCGTCATTGCCGGCGACTCATACCGGTGCTCCTTCTGCCGCTGCCGGCTGTAATAGTTCAGCAACGACCGGGCCGTGATCATGCCGAGCACCTCCCCGGATTCATCCTTGACGGTCAGCACATCCGTGTTGTGCTTACCCATCAGCTCAGCCGCAAAGCCCGCATCATCCGTAGCAAGTATGGAAGGCCGCTCTTCCATCTCCACCTTTACGGGTATCACTAGCTCTTTCACCGTCACCCCCTGCAGGATATCCGGCTCATAGGCGTCCGGTGTCTTCACCCCGCGCCTCCTGATCTTCTCGGTCATGATGCTTCCCTTCATCAAAAAGAAGCTTACAAAATACGCCGCCACACAGGCACCCAGCAGCGGCAGCAGACCGTTCATCTGACCCGTTGTCTCCAGGGAGAAAACGATAGCTGTCAGCCACGCCCGCGAAGCCCCGGCAAACATCGCCGCCATCCCGATCAATGCCCCTGTTGCTATATTGATACCGCTGTGCGGAAAAACCATCAGTATTGCGCCCGCCAGCAGCGCGCCCAGGGCGCCGCCGATCGTGAACAATGGCGCCAGGGTCCCGCCCGAGGTCCCACTTCCCAGCGAAATAGACCAGGAGAGATACTTGAGAAAACACAGGCTCGCGATCACCGCCAAAGCCCCATCTCCCCTCAACAGCCACGTGATATTGTCATAGCCAACACCCATGGTGCGGGGAGCAAAATAACCGACTACACCAATGGCGATCGCACCTATCGCCGGCCACCACATCCAGTGGATCGGCAGCTTTTCGAACATATCCTCGATCCAGTATACGCTGCGGGAGACAAGAGACGCCACCACCCCGATAAATGCGCCCATCAGCACATAGACCGCCAGCGCACCATCTGAAGCCGAAGGAATGGCACCCATCTCAAAGACCGGCTGATGCCCGAACAGCAGGTAGTGCATACCAGCACCCGTCACACAGGCCAGCGCCACAGGGATCACCGACCGCGGAGAGAACTCGAAAAGCAGCAGCTCTATCGCCAGCAGCACCGCCGCCAGCGGACTGCCGAATATCGCAGCCATACCGGCACAGGCCCCGGCCGCGAGCACGATCTTACGCTCGCTGGAAGAGATATGTATCCATTGACCGGTAACCGAGCCCAGGGCCCCACCAGTAGCGATGATCGGCCCTTCCGCACCGAACGGTCCGCCTGTCCCGATCGAAATGGCCGCAGACAACGGCTTCAAAAAGGTGATCGCCGGCGGTATCCGGCTCTCGCTCAAAATGATCTTTTCCATGGCCTCGGGAATTCCATGCCCCCCAATGGCCCGGCTGCCGTAACGCGCCATAAGACCGACGATAACCGCCCCTAGGATGGGTACGAGGATGACCAACACACCCAATTGATTACCAGCGGGTGAGCTTTGTTCCACAGAGAAGCGGCCGTAAAAGGAAAGATTCGTGATCAGGTCGATCAGATAGACCAGCCCCTTGGCTATCAGCCCTATAACTATCGCATTAACAATCACTTGTACGCTAAGGTAAAAAACCCTCTTGTTCACCGGAGCACCCCGCCGCGCCGACAGCCGAACTGCATCTGCATCGCCAAGGGAGGTGGATAGGGGTATTCGATCACCGTTATTTCTCATGTCCGCAAAATTATTGCACAAATCATATTTTTCAAAGTCTGTGCATGTTTTTTAATAAAATAATATTAAATACACAATATTTTATCCTTTCCCCAAAACCAATTCCAGTCCAATTCCTTATTATTACACCATGCTTAAAGTTTCATGTGGCCTCGACGACTGTTTCCTCTGCCAGCATTGTATCCCTGAGTGGAAAGAGCTCATCGCCATAAAAAAGACAACCTTTATCATAAAAAAAGGCAAACCTATCTTCCAGATCGGCGAAAAGGTCGAAGGCATCTTCTTCATCTATTCCGGCGCCGCCAAGATCCACGCTCCATGGGGCGACGACAAGGAATTGATCATCCGCTTCGCCACGGCCGGTGACATCGCCGGCCACCGCGGCCTCATGAGTCAAACTACCTACCCCGTCTCGGCCACCGCCCTCGAAGACACCACCGTCTGTTTCATATCCAACGACTTCCTGGAAGCCTCCCTGAAAGCCAACCCCTCCCTCACCTATACCCTCATGCAGTTCTATGCCACCGAACTCCAAAAAGCCGAACACCGCATGCGCAACCTCACCCACCAGGAAGTAAAAGGCAGAATAGCCGACGCCCTCCTCGACATCAGCCGCACCTTCGGCAAAAACCCCGACCAGTTCCTGGCAATAACCCTCACCCGCCAGGATATCGCCTCCTATGCGGGCACCACCTACGAAACCGTTTTTAAATTCTTTACCGAACTGATAGAAAAAAAGATCATCACGACAGAGGGGAAAAATATTAAGATCAACCAGCCGGCAATGCTCGCCGCCTACGTCAGGTGAGCCTTGAGATAAAAATCGCCCGCCAGCGTTCGCACAATCCCCTCCTTCCGGCTGCATTCACGCACCATCGCCTGGCTGTCCGCCCCCTCCCTACCCGCATAGGTCGCCACGATAACGGCCATATCATGCCAGTTCCCAATGGCGTCCTGCAGCTTGTCAAGATAGTTTTTGTCCAGCCCGATCTCCGCCACCAGCGCCTTGGGCAACAATCCCTGAACATAAAGAAGCTCCTTTATCCGTTTGCGCGCCTCGTGCAACAGGTCACCGCTGGCCGTCAGCAGAACACTGATCTTTACCAGTCGCGACGCATACCAGTCCTTGATACACTGGCTCCTCACAGCATGCAGGTCCGCCTGCAGCCGCCGTACAGCCTTCTTCCCCTTCTTCCGGTACCCGTCCGCCTTCTCCTTAAAAACACTGGACGCCTCCTTACCCAGCCGCTCCTGCTGCTCCTTATACTCCGCTGGCATCCCCTGAAATTCACTCAAAAGTTTAAGACCGTTCCCCGCATCCCTTATCTTGCCCGCCTGCCTGAACATCTTCTTCAACGGACCAAAATCCTTCACGATCCTTTTGTCCGAACACGCCTTCATCATCTGCACAAAAGCCTTCACTTTCTTCACGTTCAGCCGCAACTGGTGAATAGCCTCGGGATCCCCCGATTCGCTGAAAGCATGCAGCTGTAGCAGCCAATTCTTCTCCTTCTTCGACAGGTATTTCTTTTGTCTCTTCCTTGAAAGCATATCCTCCACCCTCCCTTTGGCAACAAAATTGAATCAGTTAAGTATTAAGTATATTAAACCATCAACATGAAAACCATCCTCGTTCTCCTCGACGGCCTGCACGAGCCCGTGGACATCCTCCGGTCGGTCGCCAACCTGGCAAGGCTCGATAGCTCGTTCTTGCACATACTCATCCTGCGAAGATCATACCTCCTGGCCAACCTCTCCTACCCCCTCGGCAGCGACCTCCCACTCATGGAGAAAGAACAGGAGGAAGACCAGCGCATGCTGGAAAACAACATCGAACAGGCCCGCATCCTCCTGGCCGAAACCGGCCTCAAATACACCCTTTCCGAAGAAGAGCATACCCTCAGCGAGCTGCTGAAACTTAGCGCCTTCGCCGACATCGTCCTCATGGATGCAAGGATCAGCCTCTCCGATATGCTCTATTTCCCCCTCAACGTGTCCTTTAAAGACCTCCTCGCCGACGCCCACTGCCCCGTGATCGTCCTGCGTGACAACGAAAGCCCCATCGAAAAGGTCATACTCGCCTACGACGGCAGCTATTCCAGTATCTACGCGATCAAGCTCTTCAGCTACCTCTTCCCCCAGTGGAGATCGCTCCCCACTTATCTCGTCACCGTCCAGTCCGGCGAACGCCAGCTCAC
>Ga0105239_10001837_pt1 | contig 27792 bp, 24 predicted proteins | sample KBSC44metaG_FD_92761 | JGI IMG/M metagenome (GOLD analysis project Ga0105239, IMG submission 92761) | Corn rhizosphere microbial communities from Kellogg Biological Station, Michigan, USA - KBS C4-4 metaG | ecosystem: Host-associated > Plants > Roots > Rhizosphere > Soil | place: Michigan, USA...
GGGTGGGGGGGGGGGGGGGGGGGGGGGGGGGGGGGGGGGGGGGGGGGGGGGGGGGGGGGGGCGATTCGTGGTGACTCTGCTGATGGGAGGGAGGGGAATGGGGCATACTTTGTTGTCACTTGTAATAACTTGTTGTTCCACCAGCCGCTTCCATCCCTAGCATACCTGGTCTTGTCTGTCTTACTCTGCCTGGAGGTGAAGAAGGGAAAGATAGAGACAGAGAAAAAGAGGGAGAGAGACCATGGTTCGTCAGTACCTGAGGTTTGTGATGCCTGTTTGATGCCATGCATTCAACACTTGCTGGTCACAGTGGTGGGTAGGACCGGGCACCGGGTCGGAGGCTGAGCAATCGAAGATAGCGTTAAAATTGAACAATACATGGGATAGAAGCGGTGGGAGCTTTCCGAGTTGTAGGAATTTGAACTTGCATTGCTTCCTAGATACCTACCCACCTACCTACCCTAGGTAGGATTGAATACTTTGCGCCCACCGATCCAACCAAACAAAGCAGGAAGAGAACAGGAGCGACCCCGACGCTGGGTTCCCTTTCTTGTGGAAAAATAAGTGGTGTTCCCATTATATCCCATCCTGGACTAGCGGAATGTAGAAGTATTTTCTTTCTCGCCGTTTCACATCCGGTAAAATAACGATCGAACGCCTTTCCCATTCTTATCTGACTCCGTGGCAATCAACCAAAAACACGCCTTGTAGTTGCAACCGTCCCTGGAAGTTGCGGCAGCCCTAAAATCCCGTAATGTCGACGTTTGTTTGTATGCGCTTCATGTCTATTTCCAACCGGAGCATGGGGTTGTTCCCTCGTTTATATCATTGTCATGAAAATCAATTCAATACGATGTTGGCATCATATACAGGACGGTGCCCAGTGCCGTGATCCCAACGCCGGCCCACCACCATGTGTCTGCATTGTGGGGTTTTTGCGGTTCGATCAAGGCGTTTTTATTCAGGGGCTCGAGGACTTGTTGGGTCCCGTCCCCGCCGTCCAACCCTCTCTTTGCTTTCGACCCTGTGGCGCTTGGAAGAGCAGTCGGGTTCAAGGTCTGCGTTGGCAACATCTGCGGCGGGCTCATGATCAAGTACAAGGGCTGCATAGGAGAGCCATCAAATTTGAAGAGATTGATTCGGGGCACATTGTGAAAGGGGTCGGTAATAACTTCGTAGCGCTTCATCAACTCGGGTTGATTGTAGCGAATGTAGATTGATTGGTCGTACTTGCAAGGAGCAGAGGTCAGTTGACGGCCATCAACGCCGAATGGACTCATGACGATCGATCCGTTCCCTGGAAGGGAATAGGTGCCATGCTGCCATTGCATTACGGTCTCGGGACATTGTGGAGTGGTTGCTGATAAATTGCCATGTTAGTTCTTGTACGGGGGACCTGGATTCAGCTGCGTACGGTTGGGAATGGCTCTGTAGTAAGCAGACTCGTAGAAGCCGTCGGCCGTGAAAGAGTAGGAAATACCAGCGAACTGAGGCTCGATCAATCTATCTGCTACTGGATCGTAGAACCCCTGGAGACAAGAAACGTATGGTTAGCTGGGAAACGGCAGTTATGGTATTCGACAGGTGCTCGAGGAGTGGCGCGGTGTTGTCTCAGGGAGTATACTCACAGGGCCAGTGATGACCTTCTTCGATTTTGTCGTCCATGTGCCAACGAGCTTTGGGTCAAATTGGGCGTGGACGAGAGAGGCTAAGCCGAGAGAGGCAGCGATTAGGTTCTGTATTGAGGTGATCATACTGGCATATCGAGACAGAATGGGAGCGGAGCAACAAAAGCAATGGTGGAGAGTGGTGAACAGCGACGACGCCGTATTGTTCTAACGGATTGAGGACGCGGAGTAGAAGAATCGCACTCGGTAGAGTAAAGTACTTGTATATTTAGATTGTCTGGTCAGGCTTGACGTTGAATGTCTGAGACTGCAATCTGACGAGGACAAACGAGGACGGAGGACGGAGCATGCTCACCCTGAAGGGCCACTGGGAGATCACGTGGGTTTTGAAGATGGGAGACGCAGGCTGAGGTTGACAAGCCGCATGGGGAAGGGATACCATGACTGGCTAACTTGGCAGGGCTGAGTCCTCGCTTGGGGTCGCACCTAGGTACCGATCTAGGCAGTTGGCTCCCGCTCGTTGGGGGGTCTTCTAGGCACTTGGGGGCTGGGTATACCCAAATACATGTAGATATGTAGGTACGGAGCACATAGCTACGATTGGTTGATTTCTCAAGCATACCAGTGCAGGCAGATCTTCGGGGATCTTTTCTTACCTCACCCTCCAATCCCTTCGGGATTTCACCATCTCCAGCTGCAAAAATAGCCCGTCTCTGGTTTGGACATCTCGTGTTTTGTCACTAATTTAATATTTAATACAGCCGTCTCACATACGGAGTACATCATGTGCAAATGAAATCTACGAAATCTACTATTCTCTGGTCGAGGTATTTGACTCCCATGTCTCCCTCTGTCCGCAACATGTCTACAACAAGCACCACTCTGCGCGAGGAGAAAGACGCCCTTCGGAAGCAAATAAGAGCAAAACTGAACCAGCTCGATCCGGAGGAAATAGCACGACAATGTAGGAAACCCCTGCTGTCAGCCAGTTTCATGTAGATAGTTTGATACTGATGACCATGATCAAAGCGGCCATCATCACCAACCGCGTACTGCAAAACTCCCAATATCAAAATGCCCAGTCAATAGCCATTTTTCTATCCATGCCAGGAAGAGAGGTTTCGACACGTGACATCGTCTTACAAGCACTCAAAGATGGGAAGGAGGTCTTTGTGCCCTACCTCCATGCACAAGCGGGTGGCAGAGGTGGCAATCCCAAGTCTAGAATTATGGACATGCTGCAGCTGCAAGACGAGACAGACTTCAATTCACTTAAGCCAGATGCTTGGGGTATCCCTTCCATCCCGTCAGATTCAGTTAATCACAGAAGAAACGGGCTTGGGGGTTTGGGTATTTCGAACAAGGCTGCAGCTGCAGATGGCCAGCACGGCTACCCAAAGCTTCAGTTGATATTTATGCCAGCTGTGGCTTTTGACCAGTCTCGCCAACGCCTGGGTCACGGCAAGGGCTTCTATGACCGCTACCTTCACACCTATAAAATGACTCTGGAGTCCACCGCAGGCACAGATGTTGAGTGTCGAATGCCGTATCTCGGTATGTAAGACTCTGCTGAGCGCCGGCTTCTGTCCGTTGAAACCACAAGAATGTTGCTGACTGTTTCCACCCTTTGCGTCTTAGTTGGTCTTGCACTCCAACCACAAATTCTGCCAGTCGGCTCAAATATTCCGACCAACGAGCATGATTGGCTTGTTGACCAGGTGATTTCGGTAGACGACTGAGAATTGCGAGATTCAGGTTGCATAATTTAATGTGGCAAGCTGCTTTGGCGCGATGTGCATGAAGTAGTGCGAGACGATGCGAATACTATCACCTAAGTAGACATTGAAGCTTCAGTCCAACGCTTGGATCAACGAGACGTTGTCGCCTTTGAGTAATATTTGTCCTGGAGAAGATCAGCTACAAGATCAGTGATATCCAAACGGGAAATTGCCCACCAAGCTGCCGCCTTTTTTCAGGCCCGTCTCTTGTCGCCAGTTGGACCTCGACTGCATCATCAACGACTAGGTTCATGAACTCGTCAAACCCCTAGATGAGTGTTAATGGCACGAAATGATTCTAGGGGCTCCATGCAATATACACACCCTGATCTTGCCTTCGATGCGCGTGCGCAGGTTCTCATACAGCCATATTGAGACGGTGGACCGCTTTTGGAGGAGATTGAAGATGAAATGAATGGGAGCAAGAAGGGTTTTGCGCCCGCCGCCTCCACCTCGATGCATTGTTGGAGTGGGAGTGGGAGTGGAATGTACAGATTGGAGATGATGCCTCGAGGGGAGGTTGAAGAGATCCAAGCAGCAGGAGCACGAGGTATAACTAATACAATGTAGAAGGGAACGTGCTCGCCTGGATTAGTGGTTTGGTCACAATTGTGAAGTTGCGACCCGACAAATGCTAGTGCGGAGGAAGGTGCAGCCTGAGGAGCAAAGGTGGGCAAGGATGAACAAGGCGAAGGCGCAACCAGTTGAGTGGGTGACACAAGCCAAGGCAAATCTTCAGACAGCCGCAGGCTAGTCACTTGAAGTCATCCCATCTCTATCTGATTCTGATTTCGATTCTCCAAACATCCAACCGTTCCAAACTTCCTCGCAACTCCTATCCTCATCTCTACTATTGCATCTGCTTGCTTTCCCCCAACACCCCTCTACATCTGTATCATATTCACCTCTCCTGCCGTCCACCTGAATGCCACTGTCTCCGGTGTGACCCTGAGAAAAGGCTGCACGCCTACCACTACCCCTCCCTCCTCTCCTAGGGTCAAAACAACATGGCTGCTCAACCCACAGCAACAGATGGCTTCGTGCCTATTCTTAAGGCATTGGCAACAATGCAGAGCAATGTTGCTGGTAAAGAGAAGGCTGAGGCCCACACTTTTCTCGAGAAGTTCCAGAAATCGGTCTGTCGCAATCCATCACTACCCACTATCCACTAGCCACTACCCACACTATATGGTGCCAGTATTCAGTACTAACTTTCTCAGTCCGAAGCATGGAATGTTACCCACGCTATCCTGCAAGATGTGAAGACTCCCGTTGAAGCAAGGCTGTTCGCCGCTACCACTCTCAAAGGAAAAGTAGGATGACTATTAATTCAATCTTGGAACGCATGCTGAGCCGAGATAGGTAACCTACGACCTGCATCAACTCCCCCCAGCTGCTCTCACACCACTTCGAGACTCCCTCCTCGCATTGCTCCAAAGCTATGTCTCAGGCCCGAGACCAATCCGGACTCAACTGTCGGTTTGTCTAGCAAGTCTCGCCATTCAATTGCCCTCGTGGAAAGATGTCGTTGGAACTGTGGGGTCCACCGTTGGTAGTAGTTTCGAGGGCGGAGATTGTCTACTCGACTTCCTGCGAATCCTACCAGAAGAGGTCACTGAAGGCCGCAAAATCAACGTCTCTGTATGTTCGACCGCACAGCCTTTGATCTTCGGCTTGTCGCCATCGCAATTGTCAACACACCCACCGATCACAGTCTAATCCACCCTTTTTTGCAATCTAGGAAGAGGAACTCGCCGACAGAACAAAGGAACTGCTTGAAGACAACGCTTCTCAGGTTCTCCAACTCCTGATCGCATATGCACAATCCTCCAGTATGTCCATAGTGAATACTCCGTACGGAGTTCTAGAAATGAATCTGCTGACATAAATTCCAGCTCGTGCCGCCCACAACCCTCATCTATACTCCTGCCTTGCGTCCTGGCTTCGAGAAATCCCTGCCCTTGATGTCGTGAGCTCACCTTTACTCAAGGATATCGTCTCCGCCCTGCAAGATCAGGATTCTTTTGAAGCCGCCGTCGACTGCATGTGCACCATGTTCCGAGACACGCGAGATGTCGATGAATCATTGAGTGTCATTCAAAAGCTCTACCCAGAAATCATTCGTCTAAGGCCCTTTATCCAAGAAGCCGCGACTACTGAAGACAATGATCTAATGAAGGGTATCACTAGACTTTTCACTGAAGCTGGTGAGGCATGGATCGTCCTCATCGCCCGGCAACCAGCACAGTTCCGAGATCTCGTCGAGTGTGTCTTGGAATGCTGTTTACGTGATCAGGACCGGGAGGCCATATCCATCACCTTTATTTTCTGGTATGAGCTGAAGCAGATACTGACAATCGAGAAATACGCTCCGGCTCGTGCACAATTGGCCGACATCTATTCAAGGTTGGTTGATATCATGATCAAGCATCTGGAATTCCCCACTCCTCAGAACGGTAACGAGAAAGATCTTTTTGATGGTGATCGTGAGCAAGAGGACAAATTTCGCTCCTTCAGACACAATATGGGAGACGTCCTCAAGGACGCATGCGAAGTCGTTGGTGTCTCAGAATGTTTATCCAAGGCCTTCATCCTCATTCAAAAATGGGGGCAGTTATACGGTCCTCAAGTAGCAGGAACTCAAGTTCCACACTGGCAAGAGCTTGAAGCACCACTGTTCAGTCTGAGAGCTATGGGTCGCATGGTCAGCCCGGAAGAAGGCACAATCTTACCCCAAGTCATTCCCCTTCTCACCACCGTCCCCGATCATGAGAAGTTGAAATTTCAGGCAATCATGGCTTTGGCCCGATACACCGAATGGACTGCTCAACATCCAGAAACTCTGGAGGCACAACTTAACTATGTCATCTCAGGTTTCAGTCACAATGCTCTTGAGGTTATACAAGCCTCGGCATTGGCATTCAGGTACCTTGGGACTGATTGTGCCAAACTTCTCGGCGATCATATTCCTCAATTGCACCATATTTATGAGTCTGTCATCGACAAGCTCAAACCCTCTAGCCAGGAGGAGGTCACTGAGGGAGTTGCGGCAGTCGTTGCAGTTCAACCCGTGGACAAGACATACGCCACTTTGAAATTATTCTGTGATCCTCTCATGGCAAGAATTATGAGCTTGGCTCCGCAAGCAAAGGATGAAGATTCCGAAAAGACTGTGGCCGACTACCTAGGACTGCTCACCATTTTCTTCGATTACGTACAGCCTTATGTCTCACCCAGTGAAGAAAACCCAGCCGTCAAATACTGTCAAGAGATACTACCAGCTCTGGCTCATATTTCGAGCAATTTCACCAGCTCAATTCCTATACTGGAGCGAATATGCAAGTGCTGGCGCACTATGGTCATCTCTTATCGAACCGCTACTGCTCCTTTATTGCCAACTCTTGCAACTAGTATCGCTGGAGGATTTGAAGCCTCCCGACAAGGAAGCTTTCTCTGGGCCACAGACGCGGTTATTCGAGAATTTTCCTACGGAACGGAATTTGTGGATGATGCAACCAGCGAAAATGTATTCAGATTCTTCGCACAACAAGCAACTGTCTTCTTCCGTATCCTTACAGATCTCCAGCCAGTTGAGCTTCCAGATGTCATTGACGACTTCTTCAGATTGGCATCCGATGCCGTGAGATTTTATCCAGCTAAAACGATCATGTCAAATTTTGCCGAACCCATGGTCCAGGCTTCCTTGACAGCTCTCACGTTACAGTCCTTGGAGCCTATCCAGGCTGCTCTTCACTTTTTGAGAGACTTTTTGGACTTTGGTTTCGACAGCCCCCCAGTGTCAAATTTTGCTGGTCCCAATGGTGAAACGACACAAACCAATCCACCAGAAGTACGAGCTGCCGTCAGGCAAGTTCTCAATTCCACCGGCCAGCAACTGGTGCACAGAGTTCTGACCGGAATGATGTTCAGCTTTCCCGAAGATGTTTTCGCCGACTCCTCTGGTGTTTTGCTTTCATTGTTCAATTTGGTTCCTCAGGCTGCAGCGCAATGGGTTCAAGGCACACTTGAACTACTGCCTGCGGGAACTTTAAAGCCAGCCGAAGCAAACAAACTTATGAAAGGTATCAGTGATAAATTGCAGCAAAATGAGGCACGGAAAGTACGTGTGCTATTGCAGGATTTCACAAACTCATATAGGAGAAGAAATGTTGCGCCTCGGGAAGGTTTGGGCCGTTTAGAAGCGACAAGATTCAGATTTAGTGGTTGATCGGTCACATGATGGGATCTATCAAACGAACCAGAAAATGACAGACCTTACATGGGGTACATCTTATCGTACCTGAGCTGACCAACGTGGAGATACAAAGCAGCTGTTTTGACGATTGCCGAGCTCATATCGATTGATAAATGACAGGGCCCATCACAGCATCACCTTTCTCCTTCAGCCAATTTCTTGTTCTGCCTGATACCCAACCAGCTATGCGATTCGATCTTAAGGCACATTGAATGAATTATATACCCTCCTACCACTGTTCTACCCAAAGACCTATAGGTTCAGGACAGACAGATAGGAATGAACAGCAGTTAGCCCGTATCGACTACAACTGGGGAGCTTTTCTCTCAACTTCTTCTCTCCAAGTCAGGAGTCGGTATTCATTGAGATACATATCAGGCCTCTGGAATAGGCAATCGGCCTTCGGCCTTCTCACTCAAGGTCTCCTCATAGAAATACAACTACAAGTTGATGCAGATATTGCCGAGGATGTGCTGAGCAGTACCGTTGGCATGCCTAAAGCACGGGTTAAGGGAATGCATATAGAGGGCGAAAGACGTTAGAACGAAGAGGGTTCCAGACGACAATTATCCGATAATCCGATAATCCGCTGGCCTCTCATTTGTATAGTAGTAATCGACAGCTACATCCCATAGCACGAAGGACGGACAATTCATCCAAGCTCATTGAACATTCAAAGTGATGATTGCATCCTGCCACTCACTCGCATCCCCGAAAATCCAATCTACATGCCTTCAGTATGGCTCTTAAGCTCACCCAAGGTTTGAGTCTGTTGTATCATGACCTGCCGCACCTGCCCTATGCTCGATTGAGTTCTATACCGCAAATATGCTTGAAGCAGCTAACAATACCGACGGCCAGATTCCACAAGCGATCCAAATCAGTAATACCACCCAAGTTTCATCCCCCTCTAACCTCTCACACATTTCCCACGAATCACATGAACCTCACCAATGCTCCTGCCACAGCCTAGTAGCCGCCCAGAGGCCCACGATGGTCGGGATGCCATGTGCCTTGAACGAAGCCCACCACATGTTCACCTTTCCCTTCGACTTCACACTCTCATCAAATCCGACCTCCATCGCGCAGAACCAAAAATCGGTAATCCCATTGAGACTGATGCAGCCAACGACAACGGCCACAGCTCGCCACTCGCCATGGAACTGCAATATCAGCATAATCAAGCCAAGCACTAGCTCGCGCACGGCGAAGACCCAGAAAAACGTCGGTAGTGGTTTGTTTGGTGCTTGTGGGTAGAGTGCTGATTCGCAGAGTCTCCGGGGTGCGATCATTGCCATGATGAACACCGAGAGCAGGAGCACATTGATCATGTGCGTGATCAGGTATGGGGCCCCGGCCATCGTGAAGGGGCTGGGGAGTGTGCTCGTGTTCACCATTTGAGGTTTTGTGCGTCGAGTTCGATAGTGCCAACGGTTGGTGTGTCGAGTGGTCGGATGTCTGCGTACCCGGATCGATACTCAACTAAGTGGATGACAAGGGTGAAGACAGAGTAATATCGCAATCTACCCTTTCTGTCCTCGGGACTTCCCTCTTGTTTGTTCGAGGAGCCCTCTGCGGAGTCCAACAATACGATATGTGATAACAGGTCCTGCCGGCTGGATTCGATTTCACTTGACTCCTTTGTTCACTAAAATTCCCGGGTAGTCGTAGTAGTGAATCACCTGAGGCTTTCCGTGCTCGGGAGTAGGCAAGATGAATAAGCAAGGCTTGTGAGATCAATAAAGCCCAGTTCCCTTCTCAAGAAAAGCACTGGGAAATGTTGCAATAACGAAAGTGTGGAGGGCATTGCACAAATGCCTTCCACAGGGGCGGGGATCTGAGGATAAATACTTGGTGGATTGATCGTTGTTCTAAACCCGCTCGCTCAGCTCGTCATCAAATATTAAGTACTTACTTATTTAGTAGTAGTATTCCACCCGTTCTCAGGCCCTCCGAGTACGAGAGATATCCGATTGGGGGCCAGACACTGCAAGTGCAACACTGGGCATTCTGCAGGGCTGGATAATGCATGTGCCCGCTCATTCAGGCCAAATTTACTTACGAGTAGGATCGTCATGATCCGCGGCTTACTTGAAGGGTGGGGGCTGATCCCGAGTCCCAGCAAAAGACCGTCGAAGTTGGCGGGTGGGATTGAGGACTCAAATCAAGTGAGCACTTTTTCCTCAGCCATCTGCCTTTGTTACCGTCTCTCCTTCCCCAATAATCGAGTACTATTAGCTAGAGGGGTCTCGAAGGGCTGACTTACACGCTTGGCACAACATACTCTATTCAGATCCATAGCTAACTAGATCAGCCAGCGTGGACTGATGATAGCAGAATGTCTCAGGTACGGGCACGGGAACGGAAGCCCGACAGGAATGGAATGCCACGGAGTAAGCAGATAATATGGCAAACTAACCACCTAACTAGTCAATGCCAAATGGTCCTGAGGTGAGTACCCTAGGCAATTACACCGTACATAAGGTGGTTCGCCAAGTTGGCCTAGATATGGCACGCCTGAAGGATCACAGCGCCGTGAAAGGCGGATGGAATGTGCAATGACAATTTGTGGGCGTTGTTGGTAATATAAAGATAATACTTATGCCGCAAGGTAGCCGTTGGGCTTAACTGGGTCCCGACTCGTATATTTATGAGGATCCCTTTCGTACGGGGCGATGAGATACTCCGTACTAAGTAGCTAATGGAGCGATAGAACTTGAATACCCTACATATGTCTCTACGTCTTCCCTCAAGTCCCTGCTTCACGCTGGCTCCTGAACTCATATGTACCGAAGATAGATGGATCTGCTAAAATCCCCTAACTTCTGTCAGTCAGCGTGGTAAAGTTGCCGCATTACTAGGTATCTAAGTATTCGTAGCAACCCTGTTGCGCAGCTGTGGCCGGGTAGGATGTGAGCACTCATCCACCAGGATTCCTTCGTTGATGGATGGCAAGGCTGAAGCGACAGCCAGGAAGTTGTGGGTCACGGAAGTTGAGTGGGGAGTGAAATTTAACGTCAGGGCCTCCACCCGCCCGGAAGGTTAGCCGTGTTACGAATATGAGGGCAAGGGCTGTGGCGCGCCTTTTATTTATTAATTGACAAAATCCATCCTTGCTTCCTTTTTAAACCGACTCCGTACTGGGGGAAATGATATATTAGTTATGATATGATCTGGCGTGCATCCTAAGTTATGTGAAATCACAGACAAGATAGGGACTGCCTGGCTAAAGAGATGGAGGAAACTTCCCTTGCTATGAATCCATCAAACCTAAGAGGAAGAACTGTGATTTCTAGCACCGAGAACTTCTGAACTCGTACCTAGTGAAGGATTGCTCGGAGGCCTTGGATCAGCAGCGGAACACCTTGCGCCAACCTACGGAGTTTTCATCCATGGTAGCTATGCCATTCCGTCAATCAGACAGACCGGAAACCCACCATAGAACAGATGATTGCTAGGTGAAAGGGTAGTGCTCCTGCTGTTGCAAACCATAACACTGCGAGCGGAAGGGAATAGATGACTTCATTCGTGCGCGGTGGGCAGAGGTGCTTAGTACTCACTCCCCCATGGAGCAAGGCTTATCCCCAAAGAAAGAAGGACGTGGAACGAGTGCGAGTCCAAGTACGGCGTAAATCAAGCCGTAACGCCTTGGGGGCATTTGACATGATTTGAATTCCAGACGGCTTATCAAGGCTTCTCGGTATAACCCCCGGAAGGTTGAGGATGTACATAAGAAGCAACCCCCAACTAGCCCTCTTTGGAAGGCTCCTTAATCATCCACCGCAGCCCATTTAGAAACTTGACTATTGCTTTGCATAATCGTCGAGGAAGAATTCTAGAGCATTCGTTGTGCCCAGTGCGTAGTGTGCCTCTACAGACTACAGCGCACAGAAAGAAGAGGTATTTAAAATTAGGTCGTTGTGGTGGAACAGGATGAAGTAAGCTAACTCGCGTGGTATGCATCTCCAGTAGCATGAGCAAAGCTGAAGAGGCTGGCTCCGCCGTTACACTACGAGGTGCACTCGACTTATTCACCTGGGAGTTGCCTCTTCAGAATTCCAGTTAAATATCATGTTGACAAAGATAGACCGCATCAGGCTGAGTATCCAGCGATCCTCCACGCTGGCTGTGAAATCATCGCCTGAGGCAGTGCTTTTCTCGAAGTTGCTGCTTGTCAGTGCGGTTCCATGTGCTAAGTATACTGATTATGTTACTATGCTACGAAATCTGAGTACCAGTAGTGGCGGCATGATACAGCATGGGATAAGTATAAAGAGATTCCTCGTCGTTGCAGTGAGCCTTCCATTCCCTCATCACACACCTAACAACACAAAAGCACAGTTCTATTTCCACTCTCTTTCCTTTATTTCCTTATTTCCTTATCTCATCTGCCGATTCTACCTTCGCTACAATCCCACTCTTTACATTCCATAATCAAACGTCCCGTCAAATCAACAAATTCAGAGCACCATAATCTTCAATCTAACCAACCCAAAAATGCATTACTCAACCATCGCGGTCTCTCTCCTTGCTTCAACCGGCGCGTTAGCCGCTCCGTTTTTCAGTACGCGCGACAACAGCATCAAAGTCGTGCTGGGCAACCTCGCCGGAACCTACGCCGACCTCGAGATCAGCTTCACAGAGGGCATGGCACAGACGGTGACGCCGTCATTCAGTGGGCCATTTTCGACCGTCGCCCTCCAACTCGGCAAGGACGTGGTGCAACAAGATCTCCGCTGCAAAGTCGTTGACGACGCGGGCAACGACATCGTGGTCGTGCGCGGCAACAACACAGACGTCACTTTCAGCGACGCCGGCAAAGGCGCCTGGACCCTTCCCGAAAGCGCCATGGTCGGGAACGTGATCTGCGACCCGGAGTTCAAGAAGATCACACCCGAAGAGCTTGCCGCAGGATCGACCCTGCGCGTGGTCCTTGAGAACCAGGAGATCGAGCTCGGCTCGCAGACGGAGCTCACTCCAGGATGGCGCGACGAGCAGGCCCCGATCGGATCCAACGGGCCCTTCGAGACCGTCGAGCTCCGCGTCGGCAAGTTCGTCACCAAGAAGGACTACCGCTGCCAGCTCCTCGACACCTACGGCCAAGCCATCACCCTCCTGCGCGGCGGTTCCAATGCTACGACCTTCTCCGACCAGGGTAAGGGCGAGTGGACCCTCGACTACTCCAGCGAGGTCAGCTACATCATCTGCGACCCCACCTTTGTTAAGGCGTAAGCGAGCAAGGGGTAGCTAGCTCAAAGCTCTGCCTCTGGGCTGGCACTTCGACTTGGAATCGAAATGGACTTTTGTTGCATCCCAGCGTGGAGGGGGAGGAAAAGTGGTTGCGTTGCATAGCGTGGCGCGGTTTGGTTTTGGGTCTTGGTTTGATATTTGTCGGATCTTTTGAGCTTTCTGGCGTTTGATTTTTTACTTTTGGATTTCTTTGCTTTGATTTTCTGGTTTTAGTTATAGATATACTACCGTGTGGTCATAATCATATTCACTCCTTTGGCGCTAAATTGACAGCAGCTTGTTTTCGCTTTTGGCCTGTTCCCCAAGATCTCATCGTGAAATCCTCCAACTTCGGCACCTTTGCTTGTCATTTGCTTGGATGAAAATGCGCAATGCCCAAGTTTGCAGAATGATCTCGATGAGGGATACACCTTGCTTAAAGTACTCAGAGGAGTCTAGAAAATTCTAGCTGAATGGCGATCGCTTTATGGTATTAATAGAGTCACCGCCCAAAGGCGACACAGCCTTGGCAAAACCCACCCCACCAAACAGCCCGGAATATCCTTTATCCTTTCCGTCCTGCCTCGCTTCAAGAACCGCCGTAGGATCCAGTTCCCCACATTCGTTCAGCTTTGCTGCACGATCAAACCACTGGCCCTGGCAAGCGATAAACTTGACAAGAAAAATACGCGTGGCGGTCCTAGGGGCGTACTAGAAAGTACCCTGTTAATGCTCCTTGTTCACTGAGCTACACCTTTCCAACACTGGCAGCCAGCCAGGAAGCAAACAAACAAAACACACACATAAACACATACAATCCTGAACTACATCGCCGCTGCCGCAGCACGCAAACAACCACCAGCCGTCGGCGCAATGTCGAACCTCAGCAGCGCGTCTTACCTCCCGGAAGGGATCGCCTCAACGTTGCAAAACCTCGAATTAGCCATCACCGAATTCCTAGCCACTCTATTGCAGTCCCTCCCACCCGCCGTCCAATCCTACCTGCTCAGCATCCAATCGTCACCATACCTCACGCGCAGCAACCTACAGTACGCGCTCCGCCTGATCGTGATCATCTCGACATATCTGCTGTTCCGACCACACTTGGAGGCGCTGTTCCGGCGCGCGACAGGCACGCCCGATGCGCGCCGCGAGGAGCTGCAGAACCGCTTGAAGTTTTTGCAGGATCTGAAGGAAGGGAAGATCAAGCCGCAAGGGGGTGTCGAGGTTGTGGATGGGAAGGTCGTGCTCAGGCCGAACCCGGTCAGGAAGGATGCGAAGGGAACGGGCAAGGGGAAGGTTGTGAAGCTCGTTGTTCCCGGTGATGATGCTGAGGGTGACGACGGGAAGGGAGGAGGTGCGGGTGCGCAGAGCCCGACGAAGAAGAAGAAGAACAAGAGGGAGAGTGGCGCCAGCACTAAGAGCAGTACAAGTACAGCCACACCGACTACGCCGAATACGAGAGCTTCCATGAGAAGGAGGAATGCTTGATATTGCGATATCAAAGGAACAAGCTGTGGGTTGGGACTGCAGGAACGGCCGGTGTTACTGGAGCTGGGTCGGATTCCATATCCCTACGAGTGGCTCTGATCGATGTCATCCAACGCCAGAGATTATTCTGTTTTATTAACTATTCGATCGATCGATCGATCCATGAATGATGAGTTCATCAGGTATGCGATTTACTTCTACCGATTCATATAATTTTCTGCCCAGCGTGAGATCCAACTCCGATACCACGTCCGGTCTACGGAGTACACGCACATTGTGCAGCTCAAGCACCCGAGACCATTGCAGACCTAATACAATCGCCTCAATTCCTCGCCCCAGGCTCTGACTTCCTCCACTGTGACATTGTGCTTCTCCTCCCTCAACCCAGCCTCCTTCAGCACGGTCTCGAGCTCTGCATCCGAGAGCGAGAGAAGACCTTGCTCGAGCATTTCTCCGTCGATGAAGCGGAACGGCTCGTCCTTCTCCGACACCACCGTCTGCCACGCTCGGTATTTTGCCCACGGCATGTATCCTGGCGCTTGGATGCGTGTGGCGAGGGACGTTTGTAGGAGAAGCAGCACGTTAACGTATGCTTGGTTGATGGTGGCAAACATGAATATCGCACCTTCCACTGTTCCGACCAATGCTCGCGGGGTCACCAGAGGCCCGCTGCGTGGAAGTGCCTCTACGAGCCGGGCAATTTCTGCCTTGGAGCTCTCGTTTACGGCTGGTATCTCAGGAACATCAGAAGGGCCTGGTTTGGATGACACAGGCACAATCTTGTTCGTGACCTGTCCCAACCTGAATTCACCGATGACTTCCATCTGCCGCCAATTCGGATCGTGAATGGCGTCACGGTTCTGCCTTAAAGCAAGCAGGTTGCCCTCTGCGTCGGCGACGAGCCATTCATTTTCCACTGTAGCTCCGACCGCCGTGCACCAGACTGTTGCAAAATGCCTGGAGACTTCGTATAGCTCGTGCTCGGGATGTGATTCATCCGGAACAATGACCTTCAAGACGGACAATGACTTTGTAATGTCGGCAACTGCGATCAGCGCTGGCATCGTTTCTGTGGCAGGGGTGACTGCCAATGACAGAGGATTTGACGAAGCCCGATATGTAGCCAGTTTGGCCAGCTCTAGAGAATGTCTACCTCTAGTCTGGGAAGGGACAAGTCCATAGAGGACCACCTGGATATTGTATTAGTGGCCAGCCATGCAAATGGAGGATGAAGGATTTCACACGTACTGTCTTCAACAAACCGGCCACGAGCTTGCCTTCGCACATTGCTAGACTTCGACAGCTACCGGGAACGACCAGCTCAGTCACTTGTTTCAATTTCTGTTCTTTATTAACTTCGAAAACGAGAATCCGTCCTCTGGCAATCTCCCGACCGCCTTCGTCCTCCACCAAAATGCTTGTTCCAACAACAAACATTTCTGTGGATTCCTCAGAGCCTGGTATTTCGAATGAGCCCGTGGACAGAACGCATTCGACCAATTCTCGGTCTTGTAGTTCAATGGAATCTAGTTCTTTGAAACTGACCTCATCGCCAATTTTGATCGAACTGAGAAGCGCTTCTTCGCCGCTTTCGAGTATGCGACGGACACAGCCCATACAAAATATTTGTCCCTTTGGTTCATATGCTAGACATCTGACCGTCTCGCGAATAGGAAGTGTCTGGAGCTGTGTGGTTCTCTCCTTTCCAATGAGAGCAAGTTGAAGCTCTTTTGGAGAGGCAAAGGCCACGGCATCGGAATAGGCTTCAGAGTTGAAATGGCACAACCTTGATGCACTCTCAGCATTTACTGCTGAGTAGATGATGCGGCCTTCAGAAGCGTATATCAGGGAAGGTTGTTCACATGAGGCGAATATGTGAGCTAAAGGTTGCCCCGCGTCCCCATCTCGGGGCAGTGCCTTGAAGAAAGCGGGCTCGGTTCCCAGTAAGATCCTAGCCATTCCTGAGAGTGCATTCTTAGTTTGATCGAATGCATAAGTGAGCACGGTTCCATCTGCCATTGCGACGAATAGCGTAGGTGGCGCATCTGGTAGGACGTTCGCCACGAGGACCGATCGCGGAATGTCTACTCCGGCCGTTCCAAGGCTTTGAATTAGAAGCGTATCGAGGGAGTGTAGGTCTAGAATGGCAAGTGATGCAGTCTGCCAAAAGGAAACAATGCAAACACTACTCTGAGAGTCTGGTACTGTGATCCCTGATATTTGAGAGTCTGGCGGGAAGGTTTTGGAGATTGTGGGTTTTGAATCATGGTTGGTGGCATGGAAGACATGGAGGGTATGGCCACCTTCAACGACAAGCAGATGAACGGAATTTCCTGACGCCGCAGTTAACTTGGAGTTGGCATCTGGGGGTCTCCAATCAAGCATGAGCATGTCTGAATCAAGATCTGTGAGTTTAATTCCAGTCTCGAATACTTGCACAAGTTTGCGGTCGGGTAAATTGGCGGCGAATAGCGTGGGTTGGGAGAGTTCGAGGTGGTGAAAATCATCAACTTCCTCCACAGAGGCCTTTGAATCGAACTGGAAAATCCGAGTCTCAGTAATGAAAGACACAATCAGCGTATCATGTACATTTCCAAGCCCAGTAGAGCTCACACCCCAGAGATCCGTGATGTGGGGCAGTTCCCCTATAGTACCGATGAGCTCGAGTCCAACGCCACTTCTCACACTCCGGATGGTCCCATCCTGCCAGGCGCCACTAGCAGCGACGACCCGTGCTTGGCCTGAAGAAAATTCGGGCGCCTGTCCACCTTCTCCGCCTCGACCAAGATCCATAATCGTGAAATCAAGGATAGGTGCAATATTGGGGAAGGTTTGAACGATTCGAATGCCTTCCTCCTCAATGTGGACAACTTGCGAGTCACCGGAGTGGGAGCCAACGAATACATATCCATCATCGAGATAGACGAGACAGGAGGCTTTTGAGGCAACCCCGACAGGGTCTAGCCTCCATGACGATACTTGGAAATCGATGACTTCTATCATGAGGAAGAAGAGTTTTCCAAAATCATCAGCAAGTAGCCAACGTTGTTTATCGATCTGAGTCCAACATGACCACATCGTGGCATTATCTCCGAGGTCTTGGGTTATGACATTGGTCAATTCGCTGTCCACGAATCGGATCGAATGGTCACCCAGAACCAGGAGACCACCGTCGACAGGGATGAGGTGGCTCACTCCCTTATCCAGCTGGTCGCCTCTCAACTCAGCTATTGTTTGTAGTTCCGCCGAGGCTTGTTCTACACCGAAAGCGTATTTCAGCTGCCGGATTTTCAGTTGAGGATTTCCCGAGTTGTCTTCCCAAAGAACGGCAAGTTGAAGTGGTTCCTTCCCTTGGGGATCTGTAGCGATCAGCGCAGAATCCCTCGTTAACAGCTCTTCTATTCTAACCTGGACGGGCTCTCCCAAAGTTCCAATTTGTGAAGGCGAATTATTGTCTCGCTTCTGCCGCTTATTTGAAGGCTGAATGAAGGGGAGGACAGTGACAACACCGTCATAAAGTTCTAGGGTCATGAATCGCCGAGTCGGATCTATATGACACCTATCCGTCTCTCTCGAGTCTCGAAGAACCTTGTCGGCAAGGTCGACATAGCTTTGCTCGGTTTGTAACTGCTTTATGGCCGTATTCCACGAACAGGTAAAGTATTGATAGCGATCAGTGCCGACGAAGAGGTGGTCCGTTTTGGAGGAGGCAGGGCGGAAACTTTCGAGAATAGTGATGTACCCGAAGACATTCTTAGTGTATAATAACGACAATCCTTCCGGGCCTTGCTCATAGATATGGAGTCTGTTTGCCTTACTATAATATGGGTTAGGTAACGGCGGGGTTGCGGGGCTTCCAACAGAAGTACTGACGCTACAACAAGGACCTCAACGCCTGGTTCGAGGAAGTTCAGCTTGAGAGCATGTCGGACGCCGCTTGCATGGTGGATAGGGACGATGTAGGACATGGTGAGCTGGCGGCAGGGTGGTGATTATGCAATAAGAGGTGAGGCACTGCACATTCTTTATTGTATGGAGATGAGTTTTGCCAGGGTCTGAAGGAGACGGACACCTAGGTAATTGCAAGGCTATCTATCTCCCAGAACTCGCAGCGACGATCCACCCGTGTAGAAATAGGGACAGTGTCAGGCAGTGCTCCGAAAGCGAGGTAGGTGGAGGTGATAGAGGAATGGGAATTGTTGCATCGTCACGATTAGTTGGAGTTGGAGATCGCAGCCAAAAGTCAAAGTGGTAGACTCGGAACGCGGAGAAAGGACGCGTCCCGACGTGCCTAATATCCGAAGCCCGTATCACGTGGAGCAGGTGCAAGGCTTGTGAGATGACTTCGATCCTCAAAACTCACCTACAAGCACTCTGTACTCAGAATACTCAAAAGTGGGAGCAAGCGCTAGCATTTATCACAAACTGACGTCACTGGCGAGTCCTATTCCTTGCCACCCAACCATCTATATACAACCGAAAAGTCCTTGCCTTTGTGCGCCTTCTCAGTCTCGTCATAGACTTCTTTTGCCTTTTCAGCCAGCACAAGCTTCGCGCCAGCTTCCGATGCTGCCGTCATGGCCAGTCGGAGATCTTTGTTCATGAGGCTCACCCCAAAACCACCCTCATAGTCTCGACTTGAAGGTGCCGTTTCGACAACCCCGGGCACTGGGTTGTTGATTTCACTAGGCCAGCACTTTCCCGTTGCAGAATTGATGAGATCTGCTAAAGCCTTGCCCTCAATGCCCCATTTCATGCCCAGGTTCATTGCCTCCGCTGTTGCAATGTTGTTGATAGCAAGAGCATAATTGTTAGCCAGCTTCCCGCTCAAACCAGTTCCTTGTGGTCCCATGTGCCACACTTTCTTGCCCATGAGAAGTAAGATCTCTGTGACGGTAGGAACATCCTCCTTCTCTGCTCCGATCATAAAAGTCAAGGTTCCTGCTCGAGCACCCACTACGCCTCCCGACATAGGAGCATCAACAAACTTTGCTGAAGCCTTCTCTTGGACGAGCTTAGCTACCTCTCGCGATGTTGTCGGGTCAATTGTAGAAGAGTCAATAAAGATTCTCGTCTTCTGCGTGGGCGGCTTTGGGAGAGATGTAGCCAGGACATCCTCGAACACGGATTTGACATGTCGGGGCTCTGGCAGGGCCGAGACGATGTAGTCCTGCAATATCCAGTCAGCCCAAAGCAGTCCCCATCGATTCAAGATGAGAGAGGAGTAAGTAGATGCTGCTGAAAGTGTGTTTCAGAGGATTGGCTTTAATTATTGGAGAATCATGAGAAGGACAGCCCGAAGGAAGTCCCCAACTTAGATCATAGATAGAACAATAGGCTCATCATTGTCTTCGAATTGGCAGCGGCCTAAAAATGGTGGTTGGGATAAAGATTTTTACTCACAGCATTCTCAACGACTTCTCGTGGGCTTCCAGCAACGACAACTTTTGAAGGAACCGCTTCTTTTAAAAACTGCTCCAGCGAAGATTGATTGACATCGAATACGGTCAAGGTATCGGCTTCAGGGATTTTGGCTCGTAGGTTTTTTGCCATGGAAAAGCCTGCGATAGGTCAGAATACGCCGTTGGCTCTCGTCGTCAACAGCTACTAGCAACTCACCCATGGCTCCCAGGCCAATAAAGCCCCATGATGCATCTCTTGAAGCTGAGCATGAGAAGCTTCTGATGCCAGTGTGAAGATGAGTAGAGGACCGCCGCAGTGCGGAGGACACCAATGAGACAGTCATCTCTGCTGAGCTCGCCTGACGCAGTGCATACTCTGTACACACAGCACGCAGGCTCTCAGATATGGACGATGGACCAAGCTCTCAGACTCTGGTCAGGGGTGCGGAGTTTCGCCCGAGGTTGAGGAAGCAGTTCCGGGAAAACTTCGAGTGTGGGAACACTGGAGGAACCTTGAAGATTCCGGAGCTCCTGCCGCTAGTAACCGAGGCCTCAACCAGGTCTTGGCAAAACTTCCTCGGGCCTTTCAAGGAGGGAAGCCCTATGTTGCATCTCACTGGCTAATTAAGACTATGGAGCACCTAGATACGTTCTGCGTAGAGGTGCACAAACCATTCATCATTGAGAGCTAGTTGGCACTCTGGACGCCGGACCTCACTAAGGTAGGGTGGTGAAAGCATGCTTGAAACCCCGTTCTCGCAGATTGAACAACACCAATCTCGCCTGGCTAGCCCAGAGAGGAGCAAAAAACCACCTATAGAGAGGTCTACGAGTAGAAATAAAGGAAGCCACAGAAGCTGACCGAAACAGAGAAGAAAATGACCCCCGAACCCCCAATTGCTGACCGTTACCCACTTAACGACGTTTAGACTTCCCTTTCCCCTTGCCGTGACCTTCAGACCCCGAAGTCGATGAGGGTGTCAACAAGGGAAAATCTTCTTCCAGTGCTTTTCGACTCTGCTCTTCTGCAAGGCTCAATCGCAACGCGAATTCCAGATCGTCTTCCTCTGCTGCTGCCTCTGGAGTACTGCTGCTACCAGCCTTTGCTTTTCGCGAAGGAGTTCCGTGCCGCAAAGGTTTGGCATATCTGATGGGGACACTGTAATCAAGCGCCGGAGGTGAAGATGACATTTGCTCGCTTTCGAGCAAGCTCAGGCGAATGGCTTCTTCAAGGTCGGCATCATTAACAGTGGTCTCATGTCTGGAATGCCGACTGACTGGGAGCGATGACCTTGATGGAGCATGACTTCCATCATCCGACTTTCTGTTCGCTTCCTCACTGTTGAACGCTTCTTCACTGAGCATCGTGGCGTAGGCTAGCAGCTCTTCCTCACTTGCGCCTTCCCCAAGAATGTTGGTCCCAAATCTGCCCGTCAGACGTTCCCTCTCTTTGCGCCTTGCAATCTTTTCCCGTTCCATCTCCATATGCTCATTGCTTATGTAATCCTTGAGCAACCCACGCCCGGTAGCGCTAACTTTCTGACTTGCAGGTGTTGAGTTGCTGCCCCTTTCTGATCTTCGACGTAGTTGACCTCGTTTCCTGCTTTTGTATGCATCGGCAGCAGTAGAGCTGTACGACCAGTAACGCAAGTATGTCCCGAGGGAGACCATTCCACGCAGAGCGGTTGGATCAGGGTCTAAGACTATGGCACCGGCAGCGTAGTAGTTATTACCAACACCGTGAATTGAGGCTTCGGCTTGAGCTATTCGACGTCGAGCGCGATCAGAAAATCTGGAATTGAGAGTTCTGACAGGTTCATTGCTGGATGCCATGGGGTCCCAGGCTTGAACAAGTCCGTCATTGCCACCATGTACGAAGTAAAGCGAGGTAAGAGCCAGCGACGCGATCTGAGGAGATCTGGTATAGACAATTCTGACTGGGTGAATCGTGTTCACTACATCTGGATTTGAGGATAGGCTTGAACGCATGTCCCAGAGCATCACTACCCCAGACATGGTTCCTATTCCGAACAACCGAGCGCGATGTCCAGGTATTTCAGAAGCCGTGCCTGGCGTTGGCATATGCCCCAAAGGTGATGCGAGTGGTGAGGATGTATTTGAGCCGCCAGACATGCCTAAGAGAGGATCTTCAGCGGCCGCCAGAGTCGCAAACTCAGAATCATCCGATGCCGCTGCCGAGATGGCTATATTGCGGTGTTCAGCAAAGGAGTACTGAGAAATGTACCAGTCTTCTCGAAATTTTGAGTCCCTTGTATCGTCCTGGCTGGATGTTCGCGAACGTGGAACACTTCTGGACACTGGCGACGAAAGCACTTCCTGATGGGAAGGAGTGCCTCCTCCAAAAATGGAAGTGTGATGCGCCGTTGACTGTATTTTTGGCCAAGCATCTAGATCAAAATCGACTGCAATCTTGGTTTTGCATCTAGTGAAACGCCGGATAGATGCATTAGACCCTTCATCGAAACCACATGCAATGACAAAGATTGCTTCTCCCGCGCCTCGATGGTCATCTCCACCGAAATCAACTAACAACCTCTGTCGCATATCCCACCCCTCACAAATAGACTTGTAGTGCTTGGGCTTGTGAAGGATATACTTCTCGATCTCTTTACTTTCAGCATTGATTTGTTCTTGGCTTAGGCCGGCATCATCACTCGAAGTACGCGGCGAATAGCTTCCATCCACCTGTGACGTCCCGAAAGGATCAGGTTTCGCTCGGCGACGAGTTGCCTCGACCAAGCTCCAATGAACGCTTCGTCCAGTTTGCCACGCGAGTCGATCAAGAGATTTAGGTGATGCCTTGCCTACGAAGTCAGGGCGAACGGGAGTTTCTGTGAGATAGAAGACTTCCCCGAGCGCATTGAGAACGGTTGCCCAGATTCTGCCGGAGCCAAGTCGGCGACTTGAAACTTTGTCATCAACGCAGATGCCAATAATAGGGACTCCAGGACAAAGAACCCATTTAGCAGTAGGCTCACCTTTTTCAAATCGACGGTCGTGGACAGGATTAACTCCCAAAGCGTACGCGGCAAGCACGCCATTGGAAAACCCTGCGAGGAAGCCAAACAAGCCACTAGTTGCTTTAAGAACATTCTCTGACTTCGCAAGCCAGACTGAGCAGATGGCAGCACCAATCATAGTCACTTCAGGGATACCGAGAGGGTGGTTGGCTGTCGAAGAAATAGGTACAAAACGTCCGCGCTGTTCGTTAGTCGACGTGTAGAAAAGCCGACCTCCAGGACACGCTTCGCCGTACACTCTTCCGTACGGTTGACTAACATCCATTACGTTGGTCATACCTACAACATTGCCAGGGCCTAGACCATATGGAAGCTCACCGGGGAATTGATCAGCAAAATGCTTGAATCCTTCGAAGTCGGTCAAGCCCCATTGGCCAGGCTTTCCAGTACTTGGCTCACTGACTGACACAAGGCCCTGTTCCACTGCACCATGCATGAAATGGGGTTGTCTCCTGTTCAATCCGAGGCCAAATGTCGCGTGGAGATGGCTAACGGGATAGTTCAGGCCGGAGACATAGGTGATGACTGCAGCGGCAGCACCACCGGCATGCCGAGAGGCGCTTGAGCGAGAAATCGCTTCCATTGCAGGTCGTCCACGGCCAAGAGAGCGAAGCAGTCGGGTTCTCAGAATGTATTCCGATCTCCATGACGCAAGAGCAGACAACCTAGTGAAGCTTCTGCGCTGTGCACGTTCAACATCAGAGCTAGGTTCTTGTATGGCCTTAGCACTACCGTCCCCGAGCGCTTCTGCACCTGGGAAATATCTAGCAAAGGCAATGCGCCATGCCGGAGGCGTTGTGACCAGTTTATGGAAACGTCGTGAGATCAGACTCATGGACGACAATGTCTCAGGAGGCAAGTGAGACAGGATGTGGGTTAGGACCTCTGCTGGCAATTAGCTACTGAGTACACCTGTCGAATAGAAAATTGGAAACAAACCATTGGGAAAAGTCTCAATGGAAACAGTATCGATTTTGCCCTTTGCCGAAGGGACAATTTGAAATATCATTCCATCGGAAGGTTTCCTTGGTTGTGCATGTGCCTTTTCATATTCATCAATTCGACTGCCTGGGGATCCCTCTTGCGAGGAAGTGTCGCGACTCCTTATCCGTCCGGCGTTGGTCGAACGTCCGCGCTGGGTGCCGCCGGAGCTGACAGAAGCCGTATCGGTGTCATCGATGGCAGAGCCGGGCACTCTGGGACTATTCTCGCGGAGAAAGTCATCAGAGGCCGCATGCAAGGTGCCTTGAAGTCCATATTGGGAGGAGGGCGAAGAAACTGGGGGTTGGTCTAGCAAAGTCGCGTTTTGGGAGATTTCAGAAGGCGCAGATTGCATAAAATGAACTGAAAGAAGGCTTGGGCGATTGTCGAGACTGAGCCAAAACGTGGATCAGTCTGTGGGTTTCTGGGCAAAAAGGCTCTGAATCTCTGGGTCTGTCTCGTGTGCCGATGTGGAAGTGAATCATGAAAAGAAAAGGAGTGAGCAAAAGACATTAAGTTGTCATCCGTATCTTTTCGTGTCTTCGAGCCGGAGAATCGGAGTTAATTTCCCGGAGTCACGTTTTAAATGCCAAGCAGAGTGACAACTGCTCCGTTTGAGGACGATGGTGATGCCGCCCTTGCTCGGACTAGCGCCAATGTTTGTGACTGGCCTTGAAGGAACTTCGTATCCAGGTTCACGAGGAGTTCTCGACTTGTCCCGTGGGATACTTATACTGATAGCACGGATTACTGATAATTAACCAGTTCAAAAGCAGCACTACGGAGGTCGCACTTTAAAGGTAGTCCGGCACGATCCTAACGCTGTCCCAGGCTGACTTATCGCAGCGCGGTGAAAAGGCCAGCCTTCATACCTTTAGAGGGTTCGAGGGGGGGAATTTGGAAAGCACTTAGAATTCATTCATACTCAGCAGTACCTTGGCAAGCCCGATTCTTCGTTCTTCCGAAAAGTGTCAGCCATCTCATGTACTGTGGCGTACAGACTAGATTTTGGACCGGATTGATCCGCCTGCCACCGGTTCATGCGAGGATTATAATGGCCTCCCTGGAAAATGGTTTTGAATAGATGTCTTGACCTTCAACCGCATTCAGAGTACGTTGATGGAGAATGGGTGTAACAACTTCCACCTCTGCTTGTACTTGGAGTCGGAAGTTCTGCTGCGTCAGGAGGCTCGTGGAGGGCTGATGGACCGCCACGACTGCTGGGAGACCGTCTGCGTTAGAGAGCCGCAGATTGCACTACACGGCCACGAACCTTGGAGCACGGAGGGAAGCATTGCAGGTTACGGTCAGTATTGGCACAATTGCCAGGGGGTTGATGGGAGTGTAAAACAGACCAGCGGACGGCTCCAGCCTGAGGACAGTCCCCTCAAGTTGAATCATAGCTGGCTAATAGAGAGATATGCAAGGTTGCAATACTGGACAAGAACTTTCTCACTTGGAGGGAAAGTCAAGAGAAACGAATTCGCCTAGCGGGGTTTACTGGGATTGGACTAATAAAAAGGCGTTCTGTTGTCATTAAATAAGCAGCCGCCCTACACGTCCTAAAAGAACAAGCATCGCTTCAAGATGTCATCCAGGAATCAGCCAGGATAAGTATGGGGGAGACGTATATAGATTAATAATTAGATTATCAATTTACTAAATTTCTAGCCTCCCTTCCCTGAGAGCAATCAATACTCCTTCGAGGCTATGGACGAAGCAGCGGACGTCAGCGTCTATGTTCTTTAGTAGGGCAATTTTGGCCCTTCCTTTCCATAGCTGTGACCAATCCATAGTCAATCTGCGCAACATTAAATAACATCGATCTCTCTATTGACTGAAATTCATGTTCGTAGTCCCTGACACGTAAATTCCTCTATGTGCCCTGCTAATAATGCGCGTGAAACGATCTCTCCGGAATTTCGATCCCTCTAAAGTAAAATAATATTACAGAAGGCTTATAAGTAGGTTATGCGCCTTGCAATTATGTAAATAAGCATTCAACTTTCGCTACCTTCCGCACAACCTTAACGCTCCGCATAATCCATCAATACGAGCGCTGCTCGTTGCTGAAGTGCGAGCCCATCGGCTATTTTAACTTTCAAGCGCCTTGATATACTATATTAGCCATTTATCCATCTTGTCCAGCAGAGTAAACCACGAATTTCTCTTGTAAGCCGCAAGTGGTCCTCGGGCCCACGCAAGGCTAACGTAAACTCATCGAACAAACCTGCACGCTGGAGAGACCAAACCATTGAGGGCTGAAAGTCTTCTCTCATTCAAATAACCATGCCTGGAATTCTCCCAATGAAGATGATACTGCGAAGATGCGAGTATTGCGAGAAGCAGGACCTCAAATGTGATCGCCGTCGGCCCAAGTGTTCGCATTGCGCAGCCGCAGGAATCTGGTGCGAAAGGCTGAGGGTGACGCAAGCCTGTTCCCATTGCCGGAGCAAGAAGATCCGGTGCGATGGTCGGCTTCCATCATGCACACAGTGTGTCAATGTGGGCGTTGAGTGTAAACAACCCGAGCTGCCTGAGCTAGTTTCCTCGCGAGGCTACACGCAAAGTTTGGAGGACACGGTCAGGAGTCTTGAGGCAGAGACTCGAGATCTTAAGGATTTGTTGGATGAGAAGGACGAAAAGATCTATATACTGTCTGGAACTTCTGCTGAAGTGCAGACCACGCAGCTGTCGAAACAGGAAGCCCACAAGCGAAGGAAACCAAGCAAGTTAGAGCCTGCACAAAGCTCAGAGCTGGTCAGCGAGGCCTTGCAAGTTTACACCTTCGACATTGAGAGAAACCAAACGGAAGACGAGTTTCCCGCTTCCAAGCAAAGCCAGAAGGAAGGAAAGACCTCGGAGTGGATCGAGGAGAAAGTGAGAATCGCCACCAGCCCTAACGCAGCCGCCGCGATCAACCTGCTGGTTATCGAAACGCCAGAGGGCCCAGCTGAAGGAGATTTTAAGCCACTCCATCCACGCGGGCATTACGAGGAGGTTCTACTTGTGACAACACCCGCCCTGAATGTTCTCAAAATCTCGAGTCACATACTCGGAACGTTCGGCTCAGTAATATTTGACAAATCCCCTCTCGATATACTTCACTCGAGGCTCTCGGACCCGAACTCAGTGCAGACCTTCACCTACCACATCGCGCTCGGATTCTTCTCCCTCGCATTTCGGTACTTTCCTCAGTCAAAGACCTGTGTTGGCATTCTTCTGGTGCAAGACTACAAAGACGTCGCCGCAGAGGTCCTCCAGGACTTGAACAAGCACCAAGTCCTCATTGGTCAGCCGCTCCTGCTCCCCTTCCTCGCTCAGCGAGCCATCACGAAGATCGTGACATCCTGGCTGAACCAACATAGGGAGATTATCGTCGACGCGCAGGCGCAGACGGGCTTCCACCACATGGTGACGCTGAGAAAGTCGTCCGAATTCGTGGACTACACCGAGCTTTCCACCGTGATCAGTGGAACTGCTGCAAACATCGCCACCAACGAGTTCTGCTGGCAGGTGCTGGCCGAGAATGCTGAATACATGGTACAGGAACTGGAAGGGGAGTGCGGCCGTGCTCCCATCATTCCAATATCGACATCGACATCTACAGCTACATTGGATTGCGCCGCGGCAAGATTCATGCAAAGCCACGCATCCCGGCTGGCGCGGAATGCAAAGAGAATGCAGCATGAGGCAGAATCGTGGCAGAAGAAGTCATTGATCCTGATCCAGGGCATCTTCAATCTCATTGCACAGCAGGACCAGATCACCAGCATTGGGATTGCACGAGACTCGAAGGCGTTGGCAGAAGAGGGCAAGCGAGACAGCACTTCCATGAAGGCCATTGCCATTGTGACCATGACCTATCTTCCTGGGACGTTCGCAGCGGTATGTCTGTCTTTTTCTTGACTCTTCCCCCCCCCCCACCCCCCCCCCCCCCCCCCTCCCCCCTCCCCCCCCCCACCCCAAACACATCCACCCACCCAC
>Ga0105239_10001838_pt1 | contig 27784 bp, 25 predicted proteins | sample KBSC44metaG_FD_92761 | JGI IMG/M metagenome (GOLD analysis project Ga0105239, IMG submission 92761) | Corn rhizosphere microbial communities from Kellogg Biological Station, Michigan, USA - KBS C4-4 metaG | ecosystem: Host-associated > Plants > Roots > Rhizosphere > Soil | place: Michigan, USA...
GCAACGCCGGCGGCGACAACTATGGCGTGAAAGGTCGCATCTACGGAATCGATGCCGCGACCGGCAAGATCGCCTGGGAATTCTTCATGGTCCCGCGCGGCACCGATCGCAGTTATGTCGGCGCCGGAACTGCGGAAACGCCGCCGGAACAGAAGACGTGGAAGAACGCGCCCGACGTGCCGATCACCGGCGGCGCAACGTGGACCACGTACACGCTCGACGCGGACGCAGGCCTGCTCTACGTACCCGGCGGCAATCCCGCTCCGGATTTCGTCCCGAGCATGCGCCCCGGCGACAATTTGTATACCGATTCGGTCGTCGTCCTCGACGCCAAGACCGGCGCCTACAAAACGCACTACCAACTCGTGAAGAACGATCGCCACGACTACGACGCCTCCACCGCGCCGGCGATCGTGACGACGAAGGCGGGCAAGAAGATCGTCGCCATCGCACCGAAGGACGGCCATCTGTATGCGTTCGACATCACCAGCGGCAAGAATCTCTACAAGACACCGACGACGACCGTGTCCAACAACGACGCGCCGATTACCGAATCCGGCACGCACGTCTGCCCGGGCACGCAAGGCGGCAGCGAATGGAACGGCGCCGCGTACGATCCGGAGACCAATCTGCTTTATGTCGGCGCGGTCGATTGGTGCGTGACGCTGAAAGCATCCAAAGCGGCGGCAGAACAGGCAAAGCAAGGCGAACCGTATTCCGGCTCACCGGACAAGAAACATGAGTTCGGTGAACTCGACAGCCAGGACAAATGGGCCGGCTGGATCACGGCTGTCGATGCGGACAGCGGCAAGGTGGCGTGGAAACACAAAGCCGATGCGCCGGTGATGTCGGGCGTAACACCGACCGCGGGCGGCATTGTCTTCGTCGGCGACATGATGGGCGCGCTGATGGCGCTCGATGCGAAATCCGGCGCCGTGGTCTGGAAACACAAGCTCGACGGCGCGGCCGGCGGCGGCATCGTTACGTATGAGGCGGGCGGCAAGCAGCTCGTCGCGGTTGCGTCCGGCATGACCTCGCCGATCTGGCCGACTCCGAAAACCACCGCGAAGATCGTCGTTTTCGGCGTGCCGTGACCTAACGAAGTACCTCGGCCATCGCGCGCGCGAGAGCGGGATCGCGCTTGGCGCGCACGTCGGCGACGGTCGCCTTCACCTCGATGTCCGGCGCGATGCCGGAGCCCACGAAAGTGTGCCCATCCGGATATTCGTCGCGCTTTGCGCAAATGCGCGCCGTGCCGCCGCCGGGCAACTCGAACGTCAGCGGCTGCCCCGTTCCGCCGCCCGTGCGTTCGCCGATGAGTTTGCCGCGACGCATAAGCTGAAGCGCTGCGACGAAATCCTCGCCCGCCGAGAACGTCTTCGGTCCGATCAGCACGACGACTTTGCCAGTGAACACGTCCTTGCGATCGTTGGGAAAGGGGCGATGGTCGAGCGCCTGCCATTCGATGCTCGCCGATCCGTGCGCGCGCGACACGGGCCGGTACTGACGCTGTTTCGACAGCAAGGTATTGATCGGCAGGTTGGTCAGATAGGTGAGTATCGTCAATCCGTATTGGCTGCTGCCGCCTCCGTTGTCGCGCGCATCGATCACGAGCGCCTTGGCGGCGCGGATGCGCGGCCATGCCTTTTCGAATTGGGCATCGACGTGATCATCGTTGAATTCGTCGACATTCACGTACGCGACGCCGCGGCCAAGATCACGATAGAACGGCCGTTCTGTCCAATGCGTATCGGCGTAGCTGCGTCGATCGACGGTTGCTGTGTGCTCGTTCGCACGGCCGTCGCGCAGCGTGAGTACGACAGGTCTGGATTCGTCGCCGCTCAACAGCTGGTAACTGTACGTGCGCACATCGGCATCCTGCGGTGTGCCGCTGGATACGTAAGGACGCACGCGCGCCTGCGCGTAGTCACGAACCGGTTGCGCGTCGATCGAAACGATCTCGTCGCCCGCGTGCACGCCCAGCTTTGCTACTGTCGGGCTCGCGACTTCGAGCACAAGCACGCGATCATCGACCAGCGCCGTTTCGATCGGCGGCCGCGCCAGGAATTGCGAGGCGATTTTCTCCGGCGGATAGATGTTCGTATGGCCGTCCCGCAGCAGCGGTGCGAACCGCATCATCACGTCGTAGTAGTCGTGCGTGGTTTGCGCGGCCAGAACCTGCGGCACGAACTGCAGATACGCCTTGTCCCAATCCACATCGGTAATGTGATCGAAGTAGACGAAGTTGAAATTCCCCTCCGACCAGAACAGCGACAATCCCGCCACGCGCTGCTCCGGTGTCAGCGTGTCGGTGTACGCCGTGGCGATCGTGGAATGCTTCCATATCTGTTCGATCGCTCGCTGGTCCTGCATCACTCGCTGAAAGCGTGGATCGGATTGCAGCGCCGCCAGCCCGGGCCGCCCTTTGATCAGGTCGGCGACGCTATAGGAGATGCTGTGGAACCGCACGGCCGCCTCGATGTGCTTCAACGCGGCATCGTTGTCGCCGAGCGCTGCGTAGGCTTGCGCCAGATCCATCTCCACGTCCCAGCGCCGGTACTTGAGATAGATGTTGCCGTTCCCCAACTCGTCGACGTCGGCTCGGTCCAGCATTCCGATGGCCTCGTCGAGGTAGCCGACGGCCTTGCAGATGGCTTGCGGATCGTGGCCGTCCCCGATGAGTTTGTTGCTTTGTTGCCGGAGCGCCTGGATGGCGTTGTAAGCCTGCATGCCGGGCGTCTCAGGCTCGGCGGTCTGCCCAGCGACCATCCACAACGATAGGCATAGCGATAGCGAGCAGGCACGACGCAACATCGGTATCCCCCAAGCAGGACCTCTGTGATTATTCGATACCGCGAAAAGTTCGCAACTGTGAAGTCTGCGGGTTGTCGCGGACTGCTCGGTTAAACTAAAACCCATGTCTGGCCGCATCCCCGAACAATTCATCGACGATCTGCTCGCCCGCGTCGACATCGTCGAGGTGATCGAGCAGCGAGTGCCGTTGAAAAAGGCCGGGCGCGACTGGACCGCGCGCTGTCCGTTCCACGACGAACGCTCGCCGTCGTTCACGGTGAGTCCGGCCAAGCAGTTCTATCACTGTTTCGGCTGCGGCGCGCACGGCAGCGCGATCAAGTTCCTGATGGAATACGATCGGCTCGAATTCGTCGACGCGGTGGAAGACCTCGCCGCGCGCGCCGGCGTGAAAGTGCCGTACGACGGCGGACGCCGCGCGCCGCAGGAAGATTCGACCGATCTCTACGCGCTGCTCGGCAACTGCACGACGTTCTATCAGCGCGAACTGGCCAAGACACCGAAGGCGATCGAGTATTTCAAATCGCGCGGGTTGAGCAAGGAAATCATCGAGCAGTTCCAGCTGGGATACTCGCCGGATTCGTGGGACGCGCTGAAGAACGCGCTCGGTAGCAGCGCGCAACGCATCGCGCTGCTGGAAAAAACCGGCATGCTGACCAGCGGCGAGAAGGGCAAGAAATTCGACCGCTTCCGCGATCGCGTGATGTTTCCGATCCAGGATCGGCGCGGCCGCGTGATCGCGTTCGGCGGACGGATTCTCGCCAAGACCGACGACGGTCCGAAATACCTCAACTCGCCCGAGACGCCACTGTTCCACAAGGGCCGTGAACTGTTCGCGCTGTGGCTGGTGCGGCAGGCGCACAGCAAGATTCCGCGGTTGATCGTCGTCGAAGGCTACATGGACGTGATCGCGCTGTTCCAGAACGGCATCACGCAGGCCGTCGCAACACTCGGCACGGCGACGACGCGCGATCACGCCGAACTGCTGTTCCGGAATTGTGCAGATGTATACTTTTGCTTCGACGGCGACCGCGCCGGACGCCAGGCGGCGTGGCGTGCGGTCGAATCGGTGCTGCCGCGCATGCGCGATGGACGTCAGGCGTTCTTCCTGTTCCTGCCCGACGGCGAGGATCCGGATTCGATCGTGCGCAAGGAAGGTCCGGATGGTTTCGAGCAGCGCCTGAAGGAAGCCACACCGCTCAGCGAATTCGTGTTCGCCGAACTCTGCCACGACGTGAATCTGAACACGCTCGACGGCAAGGCGCGGCTGGCGGAGCGTGCGCGTCCGTTGCTGTCGCAGATTCCCGACGGCGCGTTCCGCGATCTGATGCTCGGCGAACTGGATCGCATCGCCCATGTGCGCATCCGCATCGAAGCGCAGGCGGCGCCCGAACAATCGCGCGGTGCCGCGAAGCCGCCGCAGGAACGCACGCTGGTGCGAACGGCGGTCGCGCTGTTGATCCAGAACCCGGGCTTCGCCGCGTCCATCGAGCCGCCGTATATGTTCAGCGAATTGCGCCAACCCGGCATTTCGCTGCTCGTCGATTTGATCGATCTGTGCCGGCAGCGTCCGGAAATCTCGACCGCGCTGATCCTCGAACATTTCGATCAGCGCGACGAATTGCGTGCGCTGCAGAAACTCGCGGTCATGGAATTCCCGGGCAGCGAGCACGAATGGCGCATCGAATTCCTCGACGCCCTCGCCCGCCTCGACCGTCAAACCCAGATCCAGCGCCGCGACGAACTGCAGGCGCGCCTCGGCGCACTCAGCGACGCGGAAAAAGAAGAACTGCGCAGCTTACTGACTCTGAAGAGCTAACGCGGTCATTTGCAACCTTGGCGCACTTCGCCACGCCTTCGGCATAGCGCATTCGCGCACTGTCCCGCTATCGGTCCACTCGCCCGCGGCATCGACGAGCCTGCCGGCCGGGCGGCATTGCGTCCGCACATGACATCAAACCATCTCTCGTTGCATGAAATGCGCTTTGTATACTTATTCGCTTGTATACATTATTGCAGCGCATGATTGTCGGATCGAGGTTGGTATGTCGATTGCTCTCAAGCCCGCGCTCGATCGGTTCAGCGTGATTCGATCGAAGGGACAAGCGGGGAATCCTAGGGAAATCGTTTTCAACTGATCGAATCGGAACGCATCGAAAGATGCGTCGGTATCCCCCATCCGACCGGGCACAAGCGGCCACGCACCTGATGCGAGAAATCGCAGCAGCGGACGCGTTCGGCCCGAAAAACCAAAAAACCATTCGAATGGAGGGAGTATGAATACGCGTACCCAATTGGCTTTGGCAATCGGTTCTATTCTGTTGTTTCCCGCAGTCGCGTTCGCCGGCATCGACTTCACCGCCGGCGACTGGAAAATCGACATCTCCGGCAACGTCAACGCGTTCTACGTCGGCGCGGATTGCGACAATGGTCCGACGGCCACGACAGCGGTCGTCGGCGGTCTGGCCTGCACCGGAAACAGAAGTACCGCCGTGCGCAACGGCTTGCTGCCCGCAGCGCTGGTCTTCAGTGCGACGACGCATCAAGACGACTACGATGTCGGCGTCACGATCGGCTTGTATCCGGGCATCAACAGTTCGGCGGCGGCAGGTGTGAACGGACCGGGTCTGCCGTCCGCGCTGCAGACGCCGGGCATCGACGCGCGCCAAGCGTTCTTCACCATCGGACAGGACTGGGGCTCGTTCAAGCTCGGCCGCGACATCGGCATCTTCGGCAAGGATGCGATCCTCGACGACATGACGCTGCTCGGCGTCGGTTCGGTCGGCAACAACGCGGCACCGAGCAACACGAGTCTCGGCCGCATCGGCCTGGGCTATTTGTATACCGACTGGGAACCGCAGATCACCTACACGACACCGAACTTCAGCGGCTTCAGCGCATCGATCGGCGTGTTCCAGCCACTCGACGCGGAAGGATCGGCGACATACACACGCCATAGTTCGCCGCAAATCCAGGGCGGCGTGAACTATTCGTGGGGCGATCCGAAATCGTCGGATCTGTCGGGCAAGGTGTGGGTCGGCGGCGTCAGCCAGAAAGTGTCAGCGAACAACGATGACGTCGCCGCCAACGATCCTGCCGCACGCACGAGCTTCACCGGCACCGGCTGGGATGCCGGCGTGAAACTCGACGTCGCCGGCTTCGAAGGCGTGCTGTACGGCTACACCGGAAAAGGGATCGGCACGACGGGTCTGTTCATCCTGCCCACGTCCGCGCTCGGCGACAAACGCGATTCGAACGGTGGCTACGCGCAACTGAGCTACAAGTTCGGACGTCTGAAAGTCGGCGCGAGCTACGGCGAATCGCGGCTCAAACTGGCATCGGATGAAAAGGCGTTCCAGTCGAGCAGCGATCTGCTCAAACGCAACGAATCCGCGGTCGGCGGCTTGTATTACAGCCTGACCAAAAACGTGACGCTGGTCGGCGAATACATCGACACCAAATCCGACGCATGGAATGGCAATCGCGCCAAAGAGACCACGTACGCGATCGGAGGCATCGTCTTCTTTTAACGCGGTACGCGACTGCGGCACATAGGTGGCCGGCGACGGCGACGCAAACCTTGCGTCGCCGCTTTTCGCGCGTCTACTCGGCCTCGCGCGCGAAGTAGAACGCGATCAGCGAAATCAGCGCCGCCGCCGACAGGTAATACCCGACGAACTGGAGCCCGTACGTTTTCGCGAGCCATGTGGCGACGTACGGCGCCAGCGACGCGCCAAGAATGCCGGCGAAGTTGAACGCGAGCGATGAACCGGTGTATCTGACCGCCGTCGGAAACATCTGCGCAAGCGCGGTGCCGAGCGGGCCGTAGGTGAAGCCGATCAGCAGCAGTCCGATGGCGAGGAACGGAAACGGTCCGACGCCGAGCGCGAACAGCGGCGCGAACGCGAGACCGAACACGAAGATCATCCCGGCGACCGCCATCGACACGGCGCGTGCGCCGTAGCGGTCCGATGCGATCGAGGCAATCGGAATGCCGATGGCGAACATCAGCGCGGCGATCATCTGCTGCACGAGGAATGACGAGCGATCGTAGTGCAACGCGTTCGTCGCCCAGCTCAGCGCAAACACCGTCATCAGATAAAACAGCACGAACGCCACGACCGCTGCGAACATGCCGAGGACAAGCGCCGAGGTGTGCTGCGCAACGACGACGCCCATCGGCAGCTTGACACGTTCGTTGTTCTCGATCGCGCGAAGGAACGCCGGCGTTTCGGTCAGCTTGAGTCGCACGTACAAACCAACCAGCACGAGCAGCGTGCTGACCAGAAACGGAATGCGCCAGCCGAAGGCGAAGAACTGCGCGTCGGTGAGGATCGCACTCAAGATCAGGAATGTCGCGGCGGAAAGGATGTAGCCGAGCGGCGCGCCGAGTTGCGGGAACATGCCGAACCACGCGCGACGTCCGGGCGGCGCGTTTTCCGTGGCGAGCAAGACCGCACCGCCCCACTCGCCGCCGAGTCCGAGGCCTTGTCCAAACCGGCACAGCGCGAGCAGCGCGGGCGCGGCCACGCCAATGGACTGATACGTCGGCAACAATCCGATGACCACTGTCGACACGCCCATGGTCAGCAGTGCGGCGACGAGTGTGGCCTTGCGTCCGATGCGGTCGCCGAAATGCCCGAAGATCGCCGAGCCGAGCGGGCGCGCGAAGAACGCGAGCGCGAACGTCGCGAGCGAATTCAGCGTGGCGGAGGTCGCATCGCTCGCCGGGAAAAACAGTTTCGGGAAAACGATGACCGCCGCCGTCGCGTAGATGTAGAAATCGAAGAATTCGATCGTCGTGCCGGCGAGACTCGCGAACAGCACGCGAGCCGTCGAGTTGGCGCGAACCTCGGGAGGAATGCGGTCGGTCATGATCGGCCCCGGGAAAGATTGCGCATTATGCGTGAGCGCGCCTCAGCGTCGCCACGGCCGGCGCAGGCGGCGCACGGGTCGCAGCGTCGTCGCTTCCGTCTTGTCGTCGAGCAGGCCGCGCCGCTTCAGATGACGGATCGCCGACTGCACGGACGCCTTCGACAATCCGGTGCGCACCGCGATGGTCTGCAGGCTGACGACGATGGAATCGTCGCGCGAGCGCGCCGCCGCGCGCAGCAGGTACAGATAAACGAGAAACGCCGACGGTCGCCGGTCGTGCCCGACGATGTCGGGCAACAGCGTGTCGATCACATAAGCATCGATGGCGATGCGCGGCTGCATGCTAACCAATACTATAGCAAGGATTTTTGCGTGCGCTCGCGCCGGTGCGCGAGAATACGCGGAATCATTGCGGAGAAAAAAAATGATTACGCAACTCAAATTCGCCGGCATTCCGGTCAGCGACCAGCAACGCGCGCTCGAGTTCTACACCGAAAAACTCGGTTTCGAAGTGTCGACCGACCAGCCGATGGGTCCGGGCCAGCGCTGGATCGAACTGCGCATCGCGAATTCGCCGACGCGCGTCGTGCTGTTCACGCCGCCGGGACACGAAGATCGCGTCGGCACATTCTTTAACGGTTCGTTCCAATGCGACAACGTCGAGGCGACACATCGCCAGCTCTCCCAGCGCGGCGTCGAGTTCGTCGAAGGACCGACCAAACAGCCGTGGGGCACCTTCGCGAAGTTCAAGGATCCGGACGGCAACACCTTCGTGCTGTCGTCCGGCTGACGATCAGCGCGCGTCGGCGAGAATTGCTTTCGCGGCATTGTGTCCCGGCGCGCCGGTAACGCCGCCGCCGGGATGCGTACCCGCGCCGCACAGATACAGGCCGGGCAGCGCGCCGCGATAATCGGCGTAACCGAGCATCGGCCGCGCGCTGAAAAGCTGGTTGAGCGACAGCGCGCCATGGAAGATGTCGCCGCCGATGAGGCCGAAATCGCGTTCGAGATCGAGCGGCGACTTGATCTGGCGTCCGAGCACGGAGTTCTTGAAGCCTGGCGCGAATTTGTCGACGGTGGCGATCATCAGGTCGGCCACTTCGTCGCGGTGATCGTCCCACGAGCGTCCGCCGGACAATTCCGGCTGCACGTGCTGGCAGAACAAGCTCGCCACGTGCTGGCCGTTCGGTGCGAGCGAATCGTCGAGCGTCGACGGAATCAACATTTCCACAATGGGATTTGTGGACCAGCCGTTGGCGCGCGCGTCGAGATAGGCGTGATCCATGTAGTCCAGACTCGGCGCCATGATGATGCCGGCGGTCAGGTGATCGCCCGGTTCCGGCAACGCAGTGAAACGCGGCAGCTCCGACAGCGCCACGTTCATGCGGAATGTCCCCGAGCCACAGCGCCAGTTTGCCATGCGTTCGCGCACCGGTGCCGGCACGGCCGCCGGATCGAGCAGCCGTTCGTACAGCAATTTGGGATTCACGTTGGCAACGACCTTGCGCGCGCGAATCGTCTCGCCCTTGTCGGTGACGACGCCGACAGCATGGCCGTTCTCAATAATGATTTCGCGCACACCCGCACCGGTGCGAATTTCCACGCCCGACGCCGCCGCGGATTTCGCCATCGCCTGCGTGATCGCGCCCATGCCGCCGATGGCGTGTCCCCACGCGCCTTTGACGCCGTTCACTTCGCCGAACACGTGATGCAGCAGCACGTAGGCACTGCCCGGTGTGTATGGACTGGCGAAGTTGCCGACGATGCCGTCGAAGCCGAGCACGGCCTTGATCGGTTCGCTTTCGAAGAAGCGGTCGAGGTATTCGCCGGCGGAAATCGCGAACAGATCGAGCAGGTCGGTTCGCAGGGTCGCGTCGAGTTTCTTCAGCCGCTTGCCGATCTTGCCGGCGTGCAGCATTTCGCCGAGCGCCGGAAACAAACCGCGAGCCGTGATGTTCGGCGGCGCCTGCAACGCGAGTGCGCGCAGTTCGTCGGCGATGGCATCGAGGCGGCGGTCGTAGTCTTTCAGACGCTCAGCGTCGCGTTCGGAAAACTTCGCGACTTCGCGCTTCGTGCGTCCTTCGCCGGTCAACAGATATCGGTTGTCCGGCAGCGGCAGGAAGTTGCTCGCCTTGCGCAGCACCACTTTCAGCCCGTGCGCGGCCAGGTCCAGATCGCGGATCACCTTCGGCTGCAGCAGCGACACGGTGTAGGCTGCGACCGAATTGCGGAACCCCGGATGGAATTCCTCGGTGACCGCCGCGCCGCCGACCACACCGCGCTTTTCCAGCACCAGCACCTTGCGCCCGGCCTTGGCCAGATACGCCGCGCAGACCAGCCCGTTGTGTCCGCCGCCGACCAGAACGGCGTCGTATGCTTGGTTTTCGTTCGCCATCACGCGATTATGGCGGCTGTCGTATCTACGCGCCATGTCCCGACGTGAGAACCGTCCACGCCACCCGCTATGTCACGCCGCTTCGCGAAGGCGGCTCGCTGCCCGCCATCGTCGAAGCCGACGATCAGGGCATGTATGTGCTCAAGTTCCGCGGTGCCGGACAAGGCGCCAAGGCACTGGTGGCCGAGTTGGTTTCGGGCGAAATCGCGCGGGCGATCGGTTTGCCGATTCCGGAAATCGTGTTCGTGCAGCTCGATGCGGAACTGGCGCGCACCGAGCCCGATCCGGAAATCCAGGAACTGATCAAGGCCAGCGTCGGGCTCAATCTCGCGCTCGATTATCTGCCCGGTTCGGTCACGTTCGATCCGGCTGTCGAAAAAGCCGGCGGCGAACTGGCGTCGAGCATCGTCTGGTTCGATGCGCTGGTGACCAACGTCGACCGCACCGCGCGCAACACCAACATGCTGATGTGGCATCGCAAACTGTGGCTGATCGATCACGGCGCGTCGCTGTATTTCCATCACAGCCGCGACGGTTTTCTGGATCGCGCGACGCAGCCGTTCGCGCTGATCAAGGATCACGTGCTGCTGCCGTTCGCCGACCGAATCGCCGAGGTAGATGCGATGCTGGCGTCGCGACTTACGCAACCCGTGCTGGAGAACATCGCCGCGCGCATCCCCGATGCGTGGCTGGGCAACATGCAGAAATCCGACTACGTCGAATACCTCGCGCGACGCCTGCAAGCGCCGCGTGCTTTTGTCGAGGAGGCGATCCGTGCGCGAACCGGTAACGTATGACTACGCCGTGATCCGTGTCGTGCCTCGTGTCGACCGCGAGGAGTTCGTCAACGTGGGCGTGATCGTGTCGTGTCAGAAGGATGACCGGCTGGAAGCGCGCATCGAGATCGATGAAGCGCGGCTGCGCGCGCTCGATCCGTCGATCGATGTGGAGGCGATTCGTGGGCATCTCGCGGCGATTCCGGCGATTGCTGCTGGCGGCGATAGCGCGGGACCGATCGGGAAACTGAGCCGGCGCGAACGATTCGACTGGCTCACGGCGCCGCGGAGTACCATCATTCAGACATCGCGCGTGCACAGCGGTCGTTGCCGCGACTCCGCCGACATCGGCGAACACTTGATGCGTACAATGGTTCGTGTGAGCCGCTGATGTCCTGCAATCGTCTGATTGTCGTTCGGATTACGTTCGTGCATCTCCGTATGATGGCCGAATGGATACTACGCTGATGAGCCAAATCTATACTGCCGTCGTAAAACACGATTCGGGCTCCTGGATCGGTTGGATCGAGGAAGTGCCCGGCGTCAATTGCCAGGAAGCGACGCGCGAAGAATTGCTGGCGTCCCTACGCGTGACGCTGGCGGAGGCGATCGAATTCAATCGCGCCGAAGCGCTCGGCGCAGCCGGCAACGGTTACGAAGAATTGCCGATCGCCGTATGAAACGGCGCGACTTGCTCGCGCACCTCCGACAACATGGCTGCAAATTGCTACGCGAAGGTGGCAGTCATTCGTGGTGGTCGCATTCCCGCTCCGGCAAACGCAGCGCCGTGCCGCGGCATACCGAGATCAACAACCATCTGGTTAGGAAAATCTGTCGTGATCTTGGCGTGGACGAGCCTTCGCGGTCCTGAGCAAAGCATCGCAAAGATCCGTTACGCACGCCGGGGTGCAAGAAACGCCTACGGTTGCACGGTAGCGTTGCGGCAGTCATACCAAAGTGATACCCTGTATGAATGAAAGTCGCCGTGTCATTGCCTGATCCCGTTTTCGACGCTGCTGAACGGTTGGCCGCGCAGCTTCACGTTCCGAGGAGCCAGCTGTATGCCGAAGCGCTCTCTGCTTATCTGGACACGCGCGGCGCAACAGCTATCAGGCAGCAACTCGATGCGGTTTACGCAGATGAGGATTCCGGCCTCGATGCGATTTTGAAGGAAGGCCAGGCACGAGCCACGCACGATGAAGCGTGGTGAGATCTGGTGGGCATCATTGCCGGCGCCTGTGGGTTCCGGTCCGGGATTGCGCCGGCCAGTGCTGGTCGTTCAGTCCAATCCTTTCAACGACAGCCGCATCTCGACCGTCATCGTAGCGGCGGTGACTTCCAATCTCGCATTGGCAGCTGCGCCCGGTAATGTGCGCTTGGGTAAGTCGGAGTCTGGACTGCCGAAACCTTCCGTGGTCAATGTCAGTCAGCTGGTGACCGTCGACAAATCGTTGTTGAAGTCTCGCATTCGAGCGTTGCCCGCCGAACCGATGCGTCGTGTGGAAGAAGGTTTGCGGCTGGTTCTCGCAGTCTGAACCTCACTACAGCATCGGCGAGACATCTTTCTCGATCGACGCCGGCGTATCCGTCGGCGCGTAACGCTTCACGACGTTGCCATTCTTGTCGATCAGGAATTTGGTGAAGTTCCACTTGATCGACTCGCTGCCGAGCAGTCCCCTGGCTTCGTGCTTGAGGTATTTGTACAGCGGATGCGTATTGGCACCGTTGACGTCGATCTTGGCGAACATCGGGAACTTCACGTCGTAGGTCAGCGAACAGAAGTTCTTGATCTCCGCTTCGTCGCCCGGCTCCTGGTGGCCGAACTGGTCGCACGGGAATCCGAGCACCACGAAATCCTTGCTCTGGAATTTCTCGTACATTTCCTCCAGACCTTTGTACTGCGGCGTGAAGCCGCATTTGCTGGCGACGTTGACGATCAGCATCGTCTTGCCTTTGTAGGTGTCGAGTTTCGTTTCGTCGCCGTCGATGGTTTTTGCGGAGAAATCGTAGACCGTAGACATGGGTGTCTCCTTCGGACTGACCGAAGTATACGGCTAGGCGGCGATCGACAGCGGTGCGGCGACGTCTTCCAGCGAACGGCGTTCGGCGACCACACCAATTTTCCACTCGGTGATCGCCGCGCCGATCATCAATACCGAGCCGAGCACGTAGCCCCACGCGACGAGTTTGGGATCGCCGGTGCCGATCAGCGAGCCGAACAACCAAGGACTGGCCATGCCGCCGATGCCGGTGCCCAATGCGTAGAACACCGCGATGGCGAGGGCGCGCACTTCGAGCGGGAAACTTTCGCTGACCGTGAGGTATGCCGAACTTGCCGCCGCCGAGGCGAAGAAGAACACGACGCACCACGCGGCGGTCTGACCGGTCGCGGTCAGGTAGCCGTTGACGAACAGCCATGCGGTGACCAGCAGCAGAATGCCTGAAATCGCGTAGGTTCCCGCGATCATCGGGCGACGTCCGATGGTGTCGAAGAGGCGTCCGAGCAGCAGAGGTCCGAGGAAATTACCCGCGGCGAACGGCAGGATGTACAGCCCGATTTCGTCGGCCGGCACGTTGAAGAACTTGCCGAGCACCAGTGCGTAGGTGAAGAAGATCGCGTTGTAGAAAAAAGCCTGCGAAGTCATCAAAACCAGGCCGAGCGCGGCGCGTTGCGGATACAGTTTGAACAACGTGCGCGCGATGGCGAAAATGCCGGCGGCGTGATCGCGCATGCGCAGGCGGATGCGGCGCAAGGGAACGTCGTCGGCGATACGCGCGTTGCGCTCGATGGCCTCGACGATGTGTTCCGCCTCGCCGATGCGTCCGTGAACCATCAGCCAGCGCGGACTTTCCGGCAACCAACTGCGCAACAAAAGGATGAGGAGCCCTAGCCCCGCGCCGATGCCGAAGGCCACACGCCAACCGATATCGACACCAAAGCAACCCGGCTCCAGCAGCACCAGCGCGCCCAAGGCACCGAGCGCCGCGCCGATCCAATAGCTGCCGTTGACGATCAGATCGATGCGCCCGCGATACCGCGCGGGAATCAATTCCTGAATGGTCGAATTGATCGCGGAGTATTCGCCGCCGATACCCGCGCCGGTCAGGAAGCGGAACAGTACGAACGACCACAGATTCCACGAGAACGCCGTCAACGCCGTGGCGATGAGATACACGCCGAGCGTGACGAAGAAAAGTTTTTTGCGGCCGAGGCGATCGGTGAGCCAGCCGAAGAACAACGCGCCGGAAACCGCGCCCGCCACATAGCAGCTCGCCGCGATGCCGACATCGGCGGCGCTGAAATGCAACGTCGGACTGGCCTGGAGCGCTCCTGCCAACGCGCCGGCGAGCGTGACTTCGACGCCGTCGAGTATCCAGGTGATGCCGAGTGCGAACAGCACCAGCGTGTGGAAGCGCGACCAGGCCAACCGATCGAGTCGGCTGGGCACATCGGTTTCGATGATCTGCGCGGCGTCGTCCATGACGCGGCGATTGTGTGCAACCGATCCTGAACGGGATCAGTAACGCCAGCTTTTCAGATCGGCGCCGGCCGGTGCGGTTTTCTCGATGCGCTCGACGATTTTGGGCAGATATTGCGTGTTGTAGTGCAGACGCGAGAGGTAATTCGGCTGCGTGGGATCGCCGTTCCAGCAATGCTCGTCGCGCTGGCCGTAGGTGACTTCGCCTTCGTACGCGGGATCGTGAAAACTTTTCAGCACGTCTTCGAGGCGATACACCGCATCGTTGAGAAAATAGTTGTCGCTCAAGCCCACGTAGACATGCAGCTTGCCCTGCAGATCCTTCCCGATGCGCGACCAGTTGCGGCGCAGGTATTCGGTGAGGTCCCAATGATCGCGCCAGTAATTCGCAACGTCGCGATCGATGAGGCCGGTGCGTTTGTCGAAAATTTCCTTCGGATAGCCATCGTCACCGACCGGCGAGTAGACGGCCTGCCAGATGTCGAACTGTTCGGTCGAACGGCCGCGATCGCCGAGCGTCATTTCGTACGCCATGTTGTCGGGCAGCGAGATCATGGTACGGCCCAGATAATCACGCATCGCCGGCTGCGCGATGCGTTTGTTCGCGCCTTCCCAGTACAGCGCGTTTGGATCGTCGTAGAGATTGATGTGCGTGAACGCGTGGAAATCGACCGGGTCCGGACACGCGACGAACGCGCCGTTGTAGTAATCCGGATGGAACACTTGGACGGCTAACGACTCCCATCCGCCGGTCGATCCGCCGTACACGAAACGCGACCAGCCCGTGCCGAGGCCGCGGAATTTCTTCTCGATCGCCGGAATCAGTTCCTGCTCGATCGCGCTGCCATATGGACCGACGTTGGGTGAATCGACTGCATACGAATCGTCGTAGAAAGGATTCGCGTGCTGTAGTTTCACAATCAGCACGCGCGGAAAATTCTTCGACGTCCACTGCTGATACTGCTTGTACGCCTCTTCCTGCTGGATGCGGTTGTAGCCGCTGATATGGAAGCGTTCGTTGTAATCGGGTTTCAGTTTCGGATCAGGCGGCGTGGTGCGGAAGCCGTCGAAATCCGGCACGAAGTGATCGTGGAAGATGACCAGCGGGAAATGCGATTTCGGATGTTCGTCGAAGCCATCCGGCACCAGCACCGCCGCGCCGATGAACATCGGACGGCCCCAGAACTTCGACAGCAGTTCGCTCTGGATGCGGATGTGGCGAACGTATTTCGTGTCCTTCGGCGGCTTGATCGGCGGAATCGTCTGATCGAGCACCAATTCGAGATGGCCACCCATCGGCTTGCCGTCGGTGCCGATCGTCACTTTGCGCGGCTTGCTGAACGCGTTGCCGGGTTTCAGGTTCCAGTGCTGGCCTTCGCCCTGGTCCGGCGGCAGCGACAGCGTATGGCCGTCCGCGCGATGGAAAACCTCGTAGCGATTGAGCAGCGCCTGCACGGTGTACGTGCCGGGCTTGATGTTCGCGATCCTGTCGACCGGATAACCTTGCGCATCCGCGTCAATGGCAACGCTGTCGCCGCGTTTCCAGTTTTCGACGTTCATGCCGAAGGCAATCTGCGTCTTCGGCGACAGATCGATCTGGTTGCGCGGCTCGTCCTTGTCGTCGTTGGAGAACAGCAGCATCAGGCGACCTTGCTGCGGACCTTTGCCTTCGCCGCCGGCGAGCTTCGCGCTGAACGGCGAATCGGCAGCGTTCCCCATCGAACAAAAAATCAGGCAGGCGCCGGCCAGATAGTGCGTCAATCGCATCGTCATCTCCCCATTCACCCCAGCCGATGGTAGCGCAGCCGTGCCGGCGGGTGCGCACGACCTAAGTCGGAGGCGTCTTTAAGGCGGACTTCGTAAACTACGCCGCTCCTGCCGAAGGGACCGCGCGTGAGACAACAGCTCGCTCTCCTGTTCGATCGATTCACGATTGCGCTGATCATCACCGTGATCGTCGCCAGCGTGCTGCCCTGCCGCGGCGAGACGGCGCATGTGTTCGGCATCGTCACCAGCCTGGCCATCGCGCTGCTGTTCTTCCTGCACGGCGCGAAACTGTCGCGCGAAGCGATCATCGCTGGCATCACGCACTGGCGGCTGCATCTGCTGGTGCTGGCGTGCACGTTCGTGTTGTTTCCGGTGCTGGGACTGCTGTCGAAACCGCTGGTCGCCGCGCTCGTCGGCGTGCCGCTCGCGACCGGATTTGTGTTCTTGTGCACGTTGCCATCGACGGTGCAGTCGTCGATCGCGTTCACCTCTATGGCGCGCGGCAACGTGCCGGCAGCGGTGTGCGCGGCCTCCGCGTCGAGCCTGCTCGGTATTTTCCTGACGCCACTGCTCGTGAGTCTGCTGGTCCACACGGGCGGCGATGCGAATGCGTCACCCGGCAGTGCGGTGCGCGACATCGTGCTGCAACTGTTCGTGCCGTTCGTTGCGGGACAGATCATGCGGCGCTGGATCGGCGGCTGGGTCGATTCGCACAAGAAGATCACGGGCATCGTCGATCGCGGATCGATCCTGCTCGTGGTCTACACCGCGTTCAGCGCGGCGGTCGTGGAAGGATTGTGGCATCAGGTCACCGTCGTCACGCTGACCTGGCTGGTCGTGTTCTGTTGCGTGCTGCTCGCCATCGCGCTCGCAGCAACGGCGCAATTGGGTTTGCGTCTCGGCTTCAATCGCGCCGACCGCATCACGATATTGTTTTGCGGATCGAAAAAGAGCCTTGCCAGCGGCGTGCCGATGGCGAACGTGTTGTTCACGCCGGCGACAGTCGGACTTGCCGTGCTGCCGCTGATGTTGTTCCATCAGATCCAGCTGATGGTCTGCGCCGTGATCGCGCAACGCTATGCGCGGCAGGACGATGCCGCAGCCGCAAGCGAAGAGAAAGAGGCGGATTAAAATGAGGACACTCATTGTCGGCATGGGTGCGCTGGGCGGCGTGATCGCCGCGCGGCTGTTCGCAAACGGCGGCTCGGCGGCGCTGGCGACGCGAGACCGGGCATCCGCCGACGCGTTGAAAACATCCGGCCTGCGCGTGACCGGCGTTGGCGGCGAAACGCAAGCGGAGCCGCAACGCATCGCGCCGGTCGAGGATTACATGCACGACCGTTTCGATCTGATCGTGCTCGCGACGAAAGCGCATGCGGCGATCGAACTGGCGCCGATGCTCGCGTCGTGTCTCGTCGATGGCGGGATGTTGCTGCCGATCCAGAACGGTGGCGTGCCGGCGATGCTTGCAGAAAAACTCGGCGAAGATCGCGTGCTCGGCGGTTTGTCGAATCTCGGTGCGACGATGCACGCACCCGGCATCTACGAACAACGCAATGCCGGGCATCTTCTGATCGGCGAGTTCGCCGGCGGCGTCAGCGAACGCGCCGAGCGCGTCAAAGCGTGGCTGGGACGTGGCGTCGAGATTCGCGTGTCGGCGAATCTGCGCGGCGCGATCTGGTCGAAGTTGCTGTTGAACTGTTCGGTGACCACGCTCGGCGCCGTCGCCGGCTGCACGATGCGGCAATACATCGATACGCCCGAAGGCCGTCGCGCGTTTCGCGGCGCGTACGACGAAGCGCTGAATGTCGCGTTGGCGAGCGGCATCAAGCCCGAGCGCATGCTCGTCGAACCGGTGCCGCCGGGCTGGCACGGACGCAGCGAGCCGGGCGAATCGTATGACGCGTGGCTGGCCTCGGCGCTTGCCAGCTACGGCGATCTGAAACCATCGATGCTGCAGGATTTCGAGCGCGGCAAAACCACCGAGATCGATTTCATCAACGGATACGTCGCCAAGCTCGGCCGCGACTTGCGCGTGCCGACGCCGGTCAACGATGCGATCACCGCCGTCGTGCACACCATCGAAAGCGGCGAGCTGCGGCCTGCGCACATGCTGCTCGGCCAAATCCTGCGCTCAGCCGACGCGGTGTAGTTCCATGATCTGACGCTGCAGCGGCGGCGTGTCGATGTAGTGATCGATCAGCAGGAACGCGAACAGCGCCATCAGATAAATGATCGAGTAGTTGAACACCTTCATTGCGAAGAATTCGCTCGGCGGATGCAGCAGCACGATGGCGTAATAGAGGAAGCCCGCACCGAGCACGAGCGCGCCACCGAGATAGAACAGGCCGCTCATGCCGGTGAGATACGGCAGCACGGTGACGATGACCAGCAGCACCGTGTAGAACAGCACATGCCAGCGCGTGAAAGTGACGCCGTGCGTGACCGGCAGCATCGGCACCTGCGCGCGCGAGTAATCGTCTCGGCGGAAAATCGCCAGCGCCCAGAAATGCGGCGGCGTCCACACGAAGATGATCAGAAACAGCAGCAGCGCGTATGGATGCACGTGTCCGGTGACGGCCGCCCACCCCAGCACCGGCGGCGCCGCGCCGGCCGCGCCGCCGATGACGATGTTCTGCGGCGTCGCGCGCTTGAGCCAGGCTGTATATACGATCGCGTAGCCGATCAGCGAGGCGAACGTGAGCGCCGCCGTGAGCGGATTGACGAGCGCGATCAGGATCGCCATCGACAGCGCGCCGAGCGCGATGGCGAAGGTCAGCACCTGCGTCGGGTTGAGCGCGCCCGTGGCGAGCGGACGATGCGCGGTGCGCGCCATCACGCGGTCGATGCGCTGGTCGATCAGGTGATTGATGGCGGCGGCGGATGCGGCGGCGAGCCAGATGCCGATCGTCCCGAACACCGCTTCGCGCACGGGCACCATGCCGGGCACGGCGAGGAACATGCCGATGATCGCAGTGAACACGATCAGCGCCACCACGCGCGGCTTGGTCAGTTCGAGGTATTGATGAGCGACGGAAGACATTGAACGCGTAGCGTGGCGGTTGATCGCGTGGACTGCAAGCGAGCTCGTGGATTTCGACGCAGCCTCGCCGATGATCGCGCTTACGAGAGCGGATTCGTCTCCGTTCTGAGCGGTGGTCGTCGAGTGGCTGAAGGTGGTGAATTATCGGTTTGTGTCGCGACCGAGTCCAGCCAAGCGGCAACGCCCGCTCGCTGCTACTGCCTTACATTTCCGGACATCCGTAGGGCACCAACTCACGCTTGCGCGATTCGCGAATTTGCTTGCAAACAAGGCTCAGGCTTTTTGCGCCGTCCGGTGTTCGCAGGGCGGAACGCCAGGAACTACGCGTCTGTTCAAGTGACTTCCTGAGCGTGGCGCGAATCTCCGCCGGGAGATCGCGATTCAGACATGCTCCGTACTTGCTCAGATAATCGTCACATTCCGGTACTCCGATATCCGCGGTGCTAGCGGGCGGTGGCGATGCCGGCGGCGGTGGGCTTTGGCACGCCGTCAAGGAAAGTACGGCTATCCATGTGAGTCGCGACGGGTGCATGTCTGTTTTTCTGATCAAGAAGAAGATGCGTGGGAAGGACGATCTAACGCGCGTCGGTGGGTCACTCGCATCAAAACGTCAGCGAACGGGGCGGACAATTCGACGAGCGGTGAGGTTGGCAAAGGCGAGAGCGCTCCCGCCTTTGCTTGAAACTCGCTGCCGGCAGGCCAGACCGGCGATTATTCCACCTTGAATTCCTGCAGCCGCACCGGCGTGGGCGTCGTTTGGAGATGCATGATCTTGCTGATGGTGTCGCCGGTAGCCACGAAGCCGCCGACGAGGTAAATGCTGTCGGGTAGCGCCAACGCATTGAAGAAAACGTCGTCCTGCTGGTTGGGTAGCGGACCCACGCCTTTTTGCGCACCGGTGTTCTGTAGTGTCCAGTTGGTCAGCATTGCGGCGGGACGCGTCATCACCAACGAGCCTTTGCCGACCGCAATGAAGGTGTCGTCGGATTTGTTGTAGGCGAGTCCCAGAACGTGATCGATACCGGCCGGCAGATTGTTGTTTTCATCGGTCCACGACGGGGTTGTGGCACCGGCGTTGCTGACCACGGTCTCTCCGGAATCGGTTTCAACTCCGCCGGAAACGACGAAGACATTGTCTTTCTCCGACCACGCGATGGCGGTTGGGATCACGTTGTTGGGCAAGGAGCCGGCGTCGGAAAAGGGCGATCCGAACTTCGTCCACGTGATGCTGTAGGCGGGGGCCGTTCCGCTCACGGTACCTTTCACTGCAACCGACGTCGTACCTTTGCCAGTCCCTACTGCCAGAAAACATTGGTCCGTGCTGTCGTATACGACGCTCGTGAGGACAGCGGTTGTCGTTTGCAAGTTAGCCCCGCTCACAATGGCATCGCCCGCCGTCACCGTCCACGTGTTGCCGTCGTCGAGCGAGACAACGACGTTCGCACCCGCATCCGAGCGTCCGACCGCAACGAAAATGCCGTGCGTTTTGTCGTAATCCAGACCGAGCAGCTTTGGAGGAAGCGTTGCCGGCGGAACAGGTGTACTGGTCAGCGTCTCCTTCCACATGCCTCCGGTAGCGCTCGTAAAAATAGTGCCTTCGCCACTGCTGTAGCCGGTGACGGCGACTAATTGCGACGCCCCGAACTTCAGTGCCGAAACGTCGAGCCCAAGTCCCGGAATGTGCGGGATGGGAAGCGACACCGCGGACCAACTGGTTCCCGCGTCTGCGGAATACAGCATCTCGCCTTTCTCGCCGCCGGCAACGAAATGCGTTCCGTCGGTGGCGATGGCGTGCAGACGCGCGGCACCGGGGTCGGTATACGCCCAGGTCACGGCGTCCGGAGTCGTGGTGAAGCTACCGTTGTCACCGGCAGCGACGAACATCGTTCCGTTCGTTGCAATGCTGTTCGTCGGTTGAGTATCCAGCATCGAGGGCGACATCTGTTCGGTCGTGTTCGGCGAAGGGGTCCACTTCTCGACCTCATACGCGTGCGTCGTTCCCGACTCCGTGATATGAATTTTTTCGGAGAATCCGCTGGTGACGTCGCCCATGACGAGATAGGTCGAGCCTTGCAGGCCGATAGCGCGCAGGGATGGGTTGATATTGGGCGACGGGGACGCCGGCATGTTCAGGGTGCTGAGTTCAAAGGTAGTCCATGTGCCCATTCCCGGCGTCGTGCCCGGCGCAAAATGCAGAAGCGTTGACCCCTCACCGACCGCATAGAAATCGCGATTCGCGGGATTGCCGACGATCGCGTGCAGGTCCTTCCCGATCGGTCCGGGTTCCGTGTGAGTGGTGTCGGACGCAACCGTCTGCGATGTGAACGCGAGCGTCGGCGCGTCGAGGGACATGTAGACAACGCCATTCCTACCGACAGCCGCGATCTCCGCACCGTTGGATGCCACTGCATCGAATTCGACGCCGGAAATCTTGGAGCCGACCCGCGTCCAATTCTTTCCATCGGGTGACTGGTAGATCAGGCCGCCATCATTGCTGCCACCGCCGACAGCGACAAACTGCTTGCTGGTCGTCGAGTACGTCACTCCGATGAGGCGGTCAGTCGTGGCGGTTAACGTGACGTTCCAGGTGGCGCTGCCGTCGGTAGACGTAACGATGTAACCGACGGGCATCATCGCATTCTGTGGCGTCGCGGAGATGGCGACGATCGTTTTACCGACGCCTGCGACGCTTGTGAAATCGTATTTTTTCTGGATCGGGCTAGGGATGCTCGGCGACGGAATGTGCGTCCAGGTACCAAGGCCGCCCGTCTTTGAGGTGACGATCACGCCCGCACGGCCCACGGCATAAAAGTCAGTGCCGGTGTAGGTGACGCTCAACAAGTCGTTGCCGGTCGCCGGCGGGACTTGCCATTCCCAGTCGCTCGCAGCAAAGGCGGTCGAACCGCTCGCCAGCGATCCAACGATCAACGCGAGCATGCAAATTGATTTCTTCATAAGTGAATCGGTCCATGACTGTCGCTCAAACGGGAACCGAGTATCACCAAACATTCGCGAGAAGAGGGCGACGCTACGCGGACACGACGCGGACACCGAAAAGGATCAAACCGCGGTCAGCGCCGCCTCTAAATGGGAAGAACGCGTCGAGTATCACCAACAGTCGGTTTGCGGCTGTGCGTCGTCACAATGCTCGACGACGCAAGCGGACGAGGAATGCCAGCAGCGCAAGCAACAGCAGCGAGGCGACGCCGTTGTGCGCGATTGCAATCGGCAGCGGAAGTCCGAGCACGACGTTGCCGATGCCAAGGGAAACCTGCCCGATCAGCAATGCACCGAGCGCGATTCCGAAGGGCCGTAGAAGGCGACGCCGAGCGGCCAGGATGGCGAGCGCGAGGACGGCGCCGAACACGATCAGTGCGCCGATGCGGTGTGTCAACTGAATCGCGGTGCGCGCGGGCGCGTCGAGCACGCCGCCTTCGTAATCCACGCCGATGCCACGCCAGAGTAGGAAGCCGGAGTGGAAATCGGTCGGCGGATGCCATTGGCCGAGGCACGTTGGAAAATCGAGACCGCAGGCGAGCGCGGCATAGTTGGAACTGGTCCAGCCGCCGAGGAAAATCTGTCCGGCGAGAAATATGATGCAAATGATCGTCAAACGTCGCAATGCAACCGTCGACGCCTCGCCGACAGGGCGAATGGTCAGTCGCAGCGCCACGTAGACGAGCAACGCGAATAATGTAATGCCGCCGAGGAGGTGCGCAGTGACGACAAGCGGCAACAGCTTGAGCGTCACCGTCCACATGCCGAGCAGCGCCTGGAACACGATCACCACACAGGCAGCCCACGCCACGACCGCGAGCTTGCCGAGATCGCGCCGTCGCACCAACGCCCAGATGCCGAGGCCGAACGTGAGTACGCTCAAACCGCCGACAAGCATGCGGTGCACCTGCTCGCGCCACGCTTTGTCGGTTTCAACGGGACGATCGGGGAACGCCTGATTCGCGCTCGCGACTTCGTGCGTTTGCGTGGGCCAAGTGAGTTTGCCGTAACACGTCGGCCAATCCGGACACGACAAACCGGCGTTCGACAGGCGCACGAACGCGCCGAACACGATCACCAGCAGCGCGAAAGCCGAGGCGATCCAGGCAAGGCGGCGCAGACCGGTGAAGGTGTGCATGTCAGTAGATGATTTTCGTGATGTCGCCGCGCAGGCCTTGCGCGGAGTAGCCGTCCGGATAGCGCATCATCAGCAGGCCTTGCGGATCGACCAGCGCGAGGGCGAGCGAATCGTCGTTGCGCGCACGGTAGTCGGCGAATGCGTTCGATGGGTCGGACAGGTTTACGAGCGGCGTGCGCCGACTGAAAAATTCAGTCGCTTGCTTGGGGCCGATATATGCAACGCGCAGACGCTCGGAATTGCGGCCCAGCGTGATGCGCATGCGCAGCGCTTCGTCGATGCGCTCGATGCATTTCACAGCGCAATTCGCGCCGGGCAGCATGACCAGCGTCCAGTGGAATTGCGGGTCTTTCCAGGCGAAAGCCGAGCCGTCCGGCGTGGCGGCCGCGACGGATCTGATATCGCGCGGCGGATCGACCAGCGTGCCGGTGTTCTTGGTTTCGCTGGGATGCCAGCCCGATGATCGCACGACGAAGGCGGCGATCAGGGGAATCGCGAACATCGCGATGACGGCGAGCAGCGTGAGACGGCTTTTGGTTACTTTGTCCATTTTTATGCATTATCCACTTTGCGCCAGTGCACGACCACGAACGCCGCGATGGCGGCGACGGCGAAGGCGAACCATTGGAACGCGTAGGCGCCATGGCGTGCCGGCGGCATCACGTTCGGCGTCCATTCGCGCACGAAACCGGAAGCGGCATCCGGATCGCTCAAGAGCACGCGTGGAAGGACCGGCTTGCCGAGATCGGCGGCAATTTCCTTCGGATCGAGATGCAGCGTCAACTTCGGCCACGTGGTCTGCGCCGGCAGCGGATTGCCGCCGACGCGGATGCCGCTGCCCGGATATGGCGCATAGATGCCGGTGATTTGGGTTTGCGTCGGCAGCGCGGGCATGTCGGGCTGCGTGCCGGGCGCGTGATTCCACGCGAGCCAGCCGCGATCGACAAGCAGCAGGCGATCGGTGCCCGTATCGAAAACGGCGATCACGCGGACGCCGGTGCGGCCGTTGTGGAATTGTTCGTCGAACAGATAACTGCGATCGCGAACGAAATGCCCGCGCGCACGCACGTGCGGATAGCGCGTGTCGTCGGCGATGTCGCGGACGGTGTCGAGTTCGACGGGCGCGCTTTTCGGCGCTTCCTCGAACGCGGTGAGAAACTTTTCCTTCGCAGCCATCCGCTCGAGCTGCCATACACCGAGCGCGCAGAACGCCGCGCAGCCTGCGATCGTCAACGCGACCGCCAGCAGGCTCGGCCGATGCCAGACGCGCTGTGTCATCCGGCGGCAGCGCTATACTGGCAGGCGCAATCGCTGGAGTTTTCGCGCATGTGGCAAACGCTCGTCATCGTCGGCATTTTCATCGTGATCGTGGTCAATCTCGGTCGCGGCCTGTATTTCATGATGAGCGACAAGGGCACGACCAATCGCACGGTGAAGGCGCTGACGTGGCGCATCGGACTGTCGGTGTTCCTGATTCTGCTGATCATCGTCGGCATCGCGACCGGCGTGATCAAGCCGCATGGCGTGACGCCCTAGCGGCGAACGGCGCACGTGCGGTGCGCCGTTACGGTCGGTCCCGTTCGATCAGAGAACGTAGACGAACAGGAACAAGCCGAGCCACACCACGTCGACGAAGTGCCAGTACCACGCCACTGCTTCAAACGCGAAGTGGTGATCGCGGGTGAAGTGGTTTTTGTAGCAGCGGAACCAGATCACGGTGAGCATGATCGCGCCGAGTGTCACGTGCAGGCCGTGGAAGCCGGTCAGCATGAAGAAGGTCGAACCGTAAACGCCTGAACCGAGCGTCAGGTTCATCTTGGTGTAGGCCTCGATGTATTCGTGGGCCTGGAAGTTGAGGAACAGCGCGCCGAGGACGATGGTGGCGCCGAGCCAGATCAGCAATTGCGTGCGGTTGCCGGCGCGCAGCGCGTGGTGCGCGATGGTGATGGTCACGCCGGACGAGAGCAGGATCAGCGTGTTGAGCAGCGGCACGCCCCAGGCGCCCATCGTTTCGAAGGCGCCGCCGACATTGGCGGGACCGTTGGTCGGCCACGCGGCCGAGTAGCCGTTCCACAGGAAGTAGTTGGTCAGCGCGCCGTCGCCGTAGCCGCCGAGCCACTGCACCGCCATCGTGCGCGCGTAGAACAGCGCGCCGAAGAAGGCGGCGAAGAACATCACTTCGGAGAAGATGAACCACATCATTCCCATGCGGAAGGATGTATCGACCTGCTTGTTGAAGGTGCCCGCCAGCGATTCGCGGATGACGCCGCGGAACCACAGGAACATCATCGACAGGATCATGGCGATGCCGATGGCCATGACGAACTTGCCGGGTCCGAACTCGTTCATCCACAGCGCGGCGCCGCCGACGGTGAAGAACAGGCCGAACGAACCGATGATCGGCCAGTGCGTGCCGTGCGGGACGTAGTAGATGTTGGGATTCGGAGCGTGCGCTTCGGACATGACGATTTCCTGGTTAATTCTTACGAGGCCGGCTTCGGCGCAGCTTTGGCTTCCGCCGCGAGCTTCTTGGTCGCCAGTTCGTTATTGAAAAAAGTATACGAGAGCGTGAGCGTTTCGATGTCCGAAGGCATCTTCGGATCGACGATGAACTTCACCGGCATGCGGCGCGATTCGCCGGGATTGAGCGTCTGCTCGGTGAAGCAGAAGCATTCGGTCTTGGTGAAATACAGCGAGGCCTGATTCGGCGCGATGCTCGGCACCGCGTTGCCGACGATGGCGTTGGTCGCGTTGTTGGTGGCGTCGAACCACGCTTCGGTGAGTTTGCCCGGATGCACTTTCACGCTGAAATTTTCCGGCGCGAATTGCCAGGCCAGTTTGCTGTTGACGTTGCCGACGAACTGCACGGTGACCCAGCGCGATTCGTCGACTTTCAAACTGTCTGCACTCACGCGATCAGGCGCGTTCTGCTGCGTGCGCGGACCGAGGTAACCGTGATTGCAGGCGATGCGGTAGATCGGCACGCACGCGAATCCGAACAGGAACATGCAGACGCACACGAGCGCGGCGCGCTTGCGGAAGCGCCGTGCGGCCTGTTCGGGTGTCGGCATCATGTCAGTGCCAGACCGCGTGCAGGATGAAGCCGACGAACATCGCCACCGCGACAGCCGCGAGGATCAGCGCCGTGCGGCGCACGGCGGCGCGGCGCACGGCGGGATCGAACTTCTGCGTCATCGCTGCGCTCACGAAGCCACATCTCCGTGGGCGAGGTCTTCGTCATGGATGACCGGCGGTACTTCGAAGGTGTGGAACGGCGCCGGCGACGGCACGGTCCACTCCAGACCATGCGCACCTTCCCACGACACCGCGGCCGCAGGTTTGCCGTGCTTGAGCGACCAGTACAGGATGCCGAACATCATGAACGGCGTGAAGAACATGCCGTAGGCGCCGATGGTCGAGATCAGGTTCCAGTCGGAGAAGGCGACGTTGTAGTCCGGGATACGGCGCGGCATGCCGGCCAATCCGAGGAAGTGCTGCGGGAAGAACAGCACGTTCACGAACACCATCGACCACCAGAAGTGCACCTTCGCCCAGAATTCCGAATACATCCTGCCGGTCCACTTCGGCCACCAGTAGTAGATGGCGGCGATGATGGAGAACAAGGCGCCCGTGACCAGCACGTAGTGGAAGTGCGCGACGACGAAGTAGGTGTCCTGATATTGGAAGTCGGCGGGCGTGATCGCGAGCATCAGGCCGGAGAATCCGCCGATGGTGAACAGGATCACGAACGAAATCGCCCACAACATCGGCGCTTCGAACGAGAGCGAGCCTTTCCACATCGTGGAAATCCAGTTGAACACTTTAACGCCGGTCGGCACGGCGATGAGCATGGTCGAATACATGAAGAACAGTTCGCCACCGGTCGGCATGCCGACGGTGAACATGTGGTGGCCCCACACGATGAACGAGAGGAACGCGATCGACGCGATCGCGTACACCATGGCCTGGTAACCGAACAGCGGCTTGCGGCTGAAGGTCGGGATGATTTCCGACACGATGCCGAACGCCGGCAGGATCATGATGTAGACCTCGGGGTGTCCGAAGAACCAGAAGATGTGCTGGAACATCACCGGATCGCCGCCGCCGGCCGCATTGAAGAAGCTGGTGCCGAAGTATTTGTCGGTGAGGAGCATGGTCACGGCGCCCGCGAGCACCGGCATCACGGCGATAAGCAGGAACGCGGTGATCAGCCATGACCACACGAACAGCGGCATCTTGAGTAGCGACATGCCCGGCGCGCGCATGTTCAGAATCGTCGCGATGATGTTGATCGCGCCCATGATCGAGCTGATGCCCATCAGGTGAACCGCGAACACCATAAAGGCCACCGAGGCACCGCCCTGGATGGCGAGCGGCGGATACATCGTCCAGCCGCCGGCCGGGCCGCCGCCGGGCATGAACAGCGTGCCGAGCAGCAGCGTGAACGCGAACGGCAGGATCCAGAACGACCAGTTGTTCATGCGCGGCAGCGCCATGTCCGGC
>Ga0105239_10001839_pt1 | contig 27782 bp, 19 predicted proteins | sample KBSC44metaG_FD_92761 | JGI IMG/M metagenome (GOLD analysis project Ga0105239, IMG submission 92761) | Corn rhizosphere microbial communities from Kellogg Biological Station, Michigan, USA - KBS C4-4 metaG | ecosystem: Host-associated > Plants > Roots > Rhizosphere > Soil | place: Michigan, USA...
ACCTCGTCGGCGGTGGTGATCACAACCAAAAAATTAAAAATCACGGTCGATAAGGGGAATAATGCGATCACTTATAACGACCTGGGGGGGAATACGATCCTTGCCGAGTACGCGTCCGATAACAAGAGCATGCAGGCGCAGGTAGTGGCCAATATCCGGACCTACAGCTGCTCGACGACGTTCTGGTCGCCGCGGGACGAAGGCTTGTTTGGCCTGGGCTGTCATCCGCTGGATTCGGGCTCCATTAACTATAAGGGCCGTAATCAGGAACTCCTTATTAAATACATGACGGGCGCCATCCCGGTGCTGCTGTCGACGAAGGGGTATGGGCTGCTGTGGGATAATTATTCGGCCTCGAAATTTGTGGGGACCGATCCCTCGAAGTATAGCTATGTGTCGGAGAGTGGCAACCAGGTGGACTACTACTTTTTTTACGGGCCCGATTTTGACCGGATCGTAGGGGAGTACCGCGATGCGACGGGGCGGGCGCCCATGTTTGGGAAATGGGCCTATGGCCTGTTCCAGAGCGAGGACCGCTACAAGACCCAGGCCGAGGTGCTGGCGGCGGGTGCGGGTTACCGGAAGGCGCATATCCCGGTGGACGTGGTGGTGCAGGACTGGTATTATTGGGAGCCGTTGCCGATCGGCAGTCATGTCATGAACGCGCAGCGGTATCCGAACCCGAAGGCGATGGTGGATACGCTGCATAGCTGGAACCTGCATGCGATGATCTCTATCTGGCCGGTGTTTGGTTCGGGGACGGCGAATTTCAATGCCCTGAAGGCGGCGGGGGGACTGACCTCCATCACCTGGGACAATGTGGTGACGCACACCTTCGACACCTATTACGATGCGCATAATCCTTCGGCGCGGCAGATGTACTGGGATCAGGCGCGGGACAGTCTCGTGAAACGCTACGGCTGGGACGCGTGGTGGATCGATCAGTGTGAGCCGGATAACGGGGCGCTGCTGGACGCACGGCGGGATGCGCAGTTCTTTACGGGGAAGGGCATCGATTATTTCAATACGTACTCGCTGGTGCACACCGATGGCATCTATAAAAATTGGCGCAAGGATATCCCGGGGAAGCGGGCCTTCTTCCTGGCGCGGCAGTCGTTTGCGGGGGAGCAGCGCAATGCGGCGACGCTCTGGTCTTCCGATATCGAATGTACCTGGCATTCTTTCGAAGATCAGGTGCCACAGGGTATCGACGCATGTGCTTCCGGTATCCCGTACTGGACCTCGGATATCGGTGGCTACCACTATCACTGGCAGGCGCCGGACTGGTCGCGGCCGGAGATGCGGGAGCTGTTCACGCGGTGGTTTCAGTTCGGCACGTTTTGCCCGGTCTTCCGCATCCATGGGAAGGGGGAGCGGGCGTTGTATTCCCGCAACTGGGATGAGACGACGCGGGCTACCCTGCTGACCTACGATAACCTGCGCTACCGGTTGCTGCCTTATATCTACTCGTTGGCGGGGAAGGTGACGCAGGAGCACTATACGATGATGCGTTCGTTGGCCTTTGACTGGCGTGCAGATACGGCGGTGTATTCGATCAACGACCAATATATGTTCGGGCCGGCCTTTTTGGTGAACCCAGTTTGTACTCCGGGGGCGACTTCGCGGAGCGTTTATCTGCCACAGGGTTCGTGGTTTGATTTCTGGACGGGCAAGCGGCTGGACGGCGGGGTTCGGATGGAGGCTTCGGCGCCTTTGTCGACGATGCCGTTATATGTTCGGGCGGGGTCGATCGTGCCGATGGGACGCGAAATGGAATATGCGACGCAGAACCCGGCGGATACCCTCGAATTGCGGGTGTACCCGGGGGCGGATGGGGCGTTTACGCTTTATGAGGACGAGAATGAGGGGTATGGGTATGAGCAGGGGGCGTTTGCGACGATCGCGTTTAGCTGGAGGGATAAGAATCACAATTTGAATATCTCGGGGCAGAAGGGGAGTTTTCCGGGGGCGTTGAAGAAGCGTGTTTTCAAGATTGTCATTGTTGGGGAGGGTATTGGCGCCGGCGAGGCGGCGGCGGTGAAGGGGCATTTTGTGACCTATACGGGGACGCCGTTAAGTGTGGTCATTGGGGCGACCATTACGCCGGTGCCGAAGGGGAAGAAGTCCTAAATTCTGTCGAAACTTTGTAGCAATAAGGAAGAAAACCCGGGCATTGCCCGGGTTTGTCTTATTATAGTATCGTAAGAAAGAATTCAGATAGGCGGCGAGTAAGAGTTTTTTTTTATTTGTTACGTAATCTCAATTAAATCCAAACCCATGAAAGTATTACTTACTCTTACCTTAGGGCTTCTCCTTCATTTTACGGTTTCCGCAGAAAAATTTTACAGGGCGACGGTGGTCTTTACCGATGGCCGTGAGGCGGAAGGCCTGGCCACTCTTCCGGATAACCCGGTGGATGAGACGATCCGGTACAAAGAAAATGACGACGCAAAAGTCGTCAAATACAAGAGTGAAGAGCTGGCGCGGCTGGTGTACCCGGAATCGGACGGCAATAATGTGATCTTTGAGCGCGTATTGGCGCAAAAGGGTCCTGCCAGCCACAAGACGAAGATATTCTGGCTGCGGGTCGCCAAGCGCGGGTTCGCGACGTTGTATTTTTGCGATGCGAAGACCGCGATGGGCACGGGTGGCGGCATGATCGTCGGTTCTGACCGGTACTGGTTTGTCAAGCGCGAGGACGAACTCTCCGCCTCCATCGTTTCCTGGCAGGGATATGCTACCAACGAAGCCTATTTCCGGAGGAATGCCAGCGAATATTTCAAGGACGACGAGCAGCTGGCGACGGAACTGAAGGATAAAAAATTTAAGCGCGAGGATATTTACAAGGTCCTCGAGGAATACAATAAGTGGAAGGAGCACAATGGCTAAGCAGCCTGTTTGGCCAGATCGAAGCTGGAATAGCCGAATAGCGTGATACAGGTGAAACCCAGGAGCCCCGCGACGGCGGCGAGCCCGAAGACGATCGCGTATGGCGGATCAGGGAAGGCGAAGGCCAGGGTGCCGAAAACGGCACAAACCACGAAGAAGGCGGCATGCCACCCTTCATTGGGATAGTACCGGCTATGGCTGTTGCGATGCGGCGCGAGATCTTCCAGCAGTTGCCAGCAGATAAAGGACAGCCTCGCTTTTGCATCGACATCCTGCAGGGCCAGGTTCAGGTAGTTATCCTCCACCTCCTTGCCAAAGGACAGTTGCAGGACGATCGCCTTGTCCCCGGACTCCGTGTGGATCATCTTTTCGAGCCGGATAACCAACTCGTCGATGATCAAGGGGTAGTGCCGGAAGGCACCGATGCCGTTGAACAGGATACTTTCGCCGGCGTGGGTGGCAAGGATGCTGATGGAGTCTTCCATGTTACCGGCCCCAAGATCGGGTGAAATGCCGCGGGGCAATGTTCCATAAAAAAAGGTGATGAGGCTGTCGATCAGCTGCTGGTCGATGGTGTAGCTGCCCAGCCTTTTCCGGATGGCGTGTCTTTCCATAAAACGTGGTTTAAAGGTGAAAGACGACAGGCGGGTAGGGCAAAGATAGGCCCGCCGGAGGTTGTTGTCAAGAGGGGCCGGCAAAAAAGATGGCCCAGGGCGGACGGATGGTGTATCGGAAGCGGACAAGCGCGCGGGGTGATGTGGCGTGTAGGGGGTTGAAAGTCAAATAGATGGGAAATCGGCATTTGTTGTGTTGTGGATGGAGCGGCTTAAATTTACTACCACATGTTGCTCAATCATCTCCTCACCGCCTGGCGGCGGCTTCGCAAGAACAAGGGATTCTTTGCCCTCAATTTTATGGGTTTGTACCTGAGCGTGACGGCGGCCTTGCTGATCGCGCTGCTGATCCTTTTTGAAACGAGTTTCGACCGCGGCGGCGCCGCAGGTGGGGGGATCGGCGGCAGTAGTGCGGGCGGGGGGATCGGCGGCGGTGGCACAGCAGGGGGGAAGGTGTACCGGGTGGTGGCGGAGAATACCACCGACAAAGGCGCGGACTACACGGGGGTAACGCCCTACCCGATGGCCAAAGCGTTGCGGGCGGTATTGCCGCAGGGTGCGCGGGTGACGCAGCTCGACTACGAACGGGACATGACGATCGTTGTCGGTGACCAGGCGCTGAAGGAGACCCAGGTGATCTTTGCCGACTCGGTGTTTCCGCGGATATTTCCTTTGACGGTGAAGGACGGCAGCCTGGCGCGGGCTTTCTCGGAGCCCGGCTTTTGCGCAGTGACCGAGACGACGGCGAAGCGGTATTTTGGCAACGACGCGGCCGTGGGCAAGCGGCTGAAGGCCAATAACGGCAAGCTGGAGCTGGAAGTGGCGGCGGTGGTGGCCGACGCACCGGCGAATTCTCACCTGCCCTATCACTTGCTCATCTCCTACCAAAGTTTCAGCGGCGATTTTATCGGCGGCTTTACACTCGACACCTGGACGATGAACGCCAGCGGCTACACCTACGTGGCGTTGCCCGCGGCCGCGAATGTGGCGCCGACGGAACGCATCCTGGCGGGAATGGTGGCGGAGCATCTCAAAAGCGAAGAGAGCCGGAATAAGACCCGCTATATTTTACAACCGGTGTCCGCTGTTCACTATGACACCCGGTATGCGCATAGTAATCCGAGCTATACGATCTCGACGAAGTACCTGTATCTCGTGGGGGCGATCGGGCTGTTCCTGATCCTGGCCGCGAGTATCAACTATACCAATCTTTCGACGGCGCTGGCGATCCGGCAATCGAAGGAGGTGGGCATCCGCAAGACGCTGGGGGCGACGCGGCAGCAGCTGGTACGCCAACTGCTGACCGAGGCCTTTGTCCTGACGGGGCTGGCGATCCTTGCGGCGGCGCTTAGCGTCCGGCTGTTCCTGCCTTTGATGAACGCTTTCCTGGACCGGCAGATCCCCCTTTCGTGGCTGACACCGGCGAGCGGCGGATTCCTGTTGGGGCTTTGGGTGATCGTGTCCCTGCTGGCGGGTTTCTATCCGGCGATCGTACTGTCGGGCTTCCGGCCGGTAACGGCGTTGAAGAGTAAGGTCTTCACCCCGGGGGCATCGGTGCTGAATTTGCGCCGTGGGCTGGTGGTGTTTCAGTTTGTTACGGCGCAGGTGCTGATCATCTGCGCCGTGGTGGTGGCGCGGCAGATGGCGTATGTGCGCAACGCGCCGATGGGTTTTGACAAAGATCTCGTCGTGGATATCGCGCTTCCCACCAACAAGGCCGAGGATATGAAGTCATTCCGCTCGCGGCTGCGGGACATCGCGGCGGTGGAGAAGGTGAGCTTCTCGATCGCGGGACCGGTGTCGGGTAACCGGGCGAGCACGTCGTTCAATTTGCGGGAGAAATATAAGACGAAGCAATTCGAAGTGGCGATCAAGGCGGGGGATGAGAATTACCTGGACACCTACGGGCTGAAACTGGTGGCGGGCCGATGGTTCGACGCCGCGGACGAAAAGGCGGCCGAGGCGAAGGGGCCGGACTCGACGAAGAAATATGCGTTTGTGCTGAACGAGACCGCGGTGAGGACACTGGGTTTCCGGCGGCCGGAGGACGCGATCGGGCGGTATGTAACGTTTGGGTTCAACGATATTTCGGCGCCGGTGATCGGCGTGGTGAAGGATTATCATGTGGCGTCGATGCACGATGCGATCATGCCGGTGTTGATGGTACCCTTCCCCTTCCTCTATTACACGGTGGGCGTGCGGCTGCGGGGCGGCTTCTCGGCCTCTGCGGTGGCTGGGATGGAGAAGGCCTTCCAGGCGGTGTATCCGCGGGAACTGTTCGAATCGCATTTCCTTGACCAGACCATTGCGCAACAATATGCGGAAGAACAGCGGACGCAGGCACTGTTCCAGTTATTCACGGGTTTGTCGATTGCGATCAATATACTAGGATTGATCGGGTTGCTGTCGTTCCTGATCGAGTCGAAGACGAAGGAGGTCGGGATCCGGAAGGTGCTGGGGGCGTCGATGAGCGATATTTCTTTGTTGTTGTCGCGGGACTTTTTGCGGCTGATGGGGATCGCGTTCCTTGTGGCGGCGCCGGTGGCGGGTTTGTTGATGGATCGGTGGTTGCAGGATTTTGCGTACCGGACGGGTCTGAGCTGGTGGGTGTTTGCGGGGGGATTGGGGATCACGTTTGTGGTGACGGCGGTGGCGATCAGTTTCCAGACGGTGAGGGCGGCGTTGGTGAATCCGGTGCGGGCACTGCGTAGCGAGTGAGCCCCTTCGGGGCTTTGGCTTTGCGTAGCGAATGATTTGCGCCGTGGGGACAATAATATGGGGGTTTGGCACGTTTTTTTCAGGTAAACGCGTAACTTAGCGCATCTTTTTGCGCGGGGACCCTCTCTTCCTGGGTTCCTTATCTTCCCGATCTTCTTGCCTTTTATCTTTTTCTTGCCAGTCGTCTATCGTTTCTTGCCGAAACTAAAAACAGACACATGGAAAAGAAAGGTTTTCTTATCGACATGGATGGAGTCATCTACCGGGGCAGTGAACCGATCCCCGGGGCGGTGGAATTTATCAACCGATTGCGGGACCGGGGTTTCCCCTTCCTCTTTTTGACCAATAACAGCCAGCGGACCAACCGCGACGTATGTTACAAGCTGCGCAAGATGGGTTTCAATGTCAATGACGAAGACATTTTCACCTGCGCCATGGCCACGGCACGATACCTTGCTTCGCGGAAGGAGAACGGGACGGCCTACGTGATCGGCGAGGGTGGCTTGCTGACGGAGCTGCACAATGTCGGGTATTCTATCGTGGACGATCATCCGGACTATGTGATCATCGGCGAAGGCCGGACGATCATGCTCGAGTCGGTCGACAAGGCGATGAATATGATCCTTGGCGGCGCGAAGCTGATTGCCACCAACCTCGACCCCAACTGCCCGGTAGGGAACGGCAAGTACAGGGCGGGCTGTGGGGCTTTTGTGGCGATGCTGGAATTTGCTACGGGCCGGCAGGCCTTTAGCGTGGGTAAGCCGAGTCCCGTGATGATGCGCATGGCAAGAAAGGTGCTGGGGCTGTCCACCGACGAGACGATCATGATCGGCGATACGATGGGTACCGATATTCTGGGCGCGGGCTCGATGGGATTTACCACCGTGCTGACGCTATCGGGGGTGACGAAGGAGGCGGACCTGGAGCAGTTTGGGTATACCCCCGACTTTATCATTCATTCCATTCGGGACCTGTTGGATGATGGATTGTTTGGGCGGGTGCTGGCGCAGCAACATGAGGTGGAGGTGCGTCACGCGGTTCCGGCGACCTCGTAATGCGTGGCGGTTGGATCGAATTGATCGAATTTAGCGATCTTTTAATGGTTCGCAGATGGTACACATGATATCGTCTTTCGGATAGAGTTTCTCATGGGGGATGGGCATGAAATCTTTGCCCCAGAATCCCTTTGTGATCGGGAACTCGAATTTGGCGAGGACGCGGCGGGCGACGTCGTATTGTTCCACTCTTTTTACATTATCCATTTTGTAGTTGGGGAAATGGCAGGTGAGATAGCCTTCCTGGAAGAAGGGCCGCTGCGCTTCGGGCGGGGCGATGCTGAGGAGGCGGATGTTTACCAGTTCTTCAAATGTATTGTAAGCGATGGCGTCGTTGGCCCAGGGCATGCCGAGGACGTAGACCATGCCGGTGGCGCCGGTGTTGCCGTCGAAGGCGAAGGAGCAGGCGACATGGATGGAGTGGGTGATGTCGAGGACGGGGGTGCGGCAGACCTGGTAGTGTTGCAGGAGGGCCCAGGCGAGTTCGGGGTGTTCGGTGACTAATCTTGTGCCGCCGGGTTTCGGGTCCTGGGCGGCGAGTAGTTTTTTCAGGGCTTCGGCCTTTTGATGTAAGAGGGAGAAGCGTTGTTTGAGCAGGAGGCGGGTTTCGCCTTTATACAGGCGGAAGATGGAGGGTAGGAGCTGGGTCAGGCCGTCCTTTTGGCGATCGGTGGTCTGGCCTCTATAAAAAAGGGTGATGTTGCGGTTGTAGTGTTGGAGGGGCGCGATATGGGTGACGAGATCATTATAGGTGGCGACGGGGATAGGGGGTTGTTGGAGGACCTCGTCATTGGTATGAGGTTTGTACCAGTCGGGGTTGCCTTGTTGGCGTTGGATGAGGTTTATCTGGCCGAAGAGAGGTTGGATCTTTCGCATAGGGCAAAGATAAAAGGGTCTATATTGCGGACATCTATGGCAAAGAAAATTTCTTTATTGGAGAGCGGGGGTTTGAAGCGGGGGGATTTGTCGACGGCGGAGGGATTGGGGTCGCGAGGGCTTGCGGCGGAAGGATTGCGGCCGAAGGGATTGACGGGGCGGCTGTTGGTGAAGATCGATCCGCGGGCGGAGTTGGGGTCGGTGTTGAAAGGGTTGAAAGGCGTTGTGTTGGAGCGGCTGCGTGTTGCGGTGATCGAAGAGGTGTCGGCGGCGGAGGTGAGGAAAATGGCGACTATGAAGGGGAGTTCGTTTGTGGCGGTGGAGGCGGAGCGGGTGATTCGGAAGTTGGCCGCTAAGGACGGCGGTGCGTTGCCGTTTGTGGATAGCCGGGTGGCGAGCTGGGGGATACAGGCGGTGAATGTGCTGCGCAGTGGGTATACGGGGAAGGGAGTGAAGTTGGCGGTGTTGGATACAGGTTTTGATTTTGGCCATCCGGATTTTGCCGGCCGTACTATTCATCGGAGATCGTTTGTGGGGCGGCAGGCTTTTGATAAAGACGGGCATGGGACGCATTGTGCGGGGATCGCGGCAGGCGGGGTGTCGATGAAAGTTGGGGCCGCGAAGGAAAGTGCGGGGGCGGGTTCGGCGAAGGCTGGGAAGGGGAAGGCCGGCGTGAGGTATGGGGTAGCGCCGGGGTCGAGATTGTATATTGCGAAGATCCTGGATGATAACGGCGAGGGTTCGGATGGGGTGGCGTTGGCGGCGATCGAATGGGCATTGGAGAAGGGATGTAAGGTGATCTCGATGTCGTTTGGTGCGGAGCCGGAGGAATCCTATTCGGTCCTTTTCGAGAGTGTGGCGCAGACGGTGCTGGCGCAGGGGAGTTTGCTGATCGGTGCGACGGGGAATGAGAGTAAGCGGGGGCGGATGGCGCCGGTGAATCATCCGGCGAATTGTCCTTCTGTGTTGGCGGTGGGGGCGTTGACGGCGGGGATGAAGGTGGCGGAGTTTTCGTGCGGGGGGGCGGCGAACTTTGGGCGCGGTGGTGTTGGCGGAGGCGCGGGTGCGGGCCAGGTGGATCTTGTGGCGCCGGGGGATCAGATATTGAGTGCGAAGATCGGCGGGGGGACGGGGCTGGATTCGGGGACTTCGATGGCCGCGCCGTTTGTGGCGGGGGTGGCGGCGTTGTTGTGGGAGCAGTATCCGGAGGCGAGTGCGTGGGAGATCTGGGCGAGGCTGGTGCAGCAGGCGAGGAGATTGGGGCTGCCGGCGTCGGCGGTGGGAGCGGGGTTGGTGGTTGCGGGGTGATATGCGGCGCTTTGACCGGCCTTCTGTCGAGGGGGGCCTATGAGGGCTGGAGCATTTTTTATAAATTTGTGCTATGCTTTTTATTGCGAAAGTGGAAGAGGGGCAGAAGCCGAATATCCGGGAGATCGCAAAATCTCTGGAAGGGATGGGCGTGCAGGTGAAGCGCGTGATGACCCTCACGGGAACGATCACGGGGGACAGCGGCGCGTTGTCGCTGGGGAAGGTGAAGATAAAGGGCATCGAGTCGGTCGAAAAGGACCGGACCCTGCGCGCGAAATAGATTATTCCGATCGCAGAGCCGGACGCGGAGCGGCCTATTCGCTACGCAAAGACTCGACGGGATTGGCGACGGCGGCCTTTAGCGACTGAAAGAGGGTGGTCAGCGCGGCGGCGAGGCCGATGATGGCGGCTGCGGCGGCGAAGAGCCAGGGGCTGATGGTGGTACGATAGGCGAAATTCTCCAACCAGGTATACATACCCCACCATGCAACGGGGGTTGCAACTACAAAGGCCAGCACGATCAGGCGGCCAAAATCCTTTGATAATAGGGCTACGATAGACGGGACTTCCGCGCCGAGGATCTTGCGGATGCCGATCTCTTTTGCGCGTTGTTCGGCGGCATAGGCGGCGAGGCCAAAGAGGCCGAGACAGGCGATTCCGATCGCCAGGGCGGTGAGGACGAGGGTGACGGTGCCCATGCGTTGCTCGGCGGTGTAGATGGCGTCGAAGTCATCGTCCATAAACGAATAGTGAAAAGGGACCGCGGGCGCGTATGCGGTGAAGCGGTTTTTTACCTGCGCGAGGACGTCTTGTGTGTGACCGGCGGCGATGCGGATGCTAAAGCCCGGCGGGACGTCGGCGGGGCGGTTGACGAGCACCAGCGGCTGGACGGTGTTGCGGATGCTGGTGTAGTTGAAGTCGCGGACCACGCCGATGACGGTGAAGTCGGTGGGGTGGTGGAGATAGGCGGCGTAGTGGATGGTCTTGCCAATGGGGTCTCGCGCGATGCCGTACATCCGGGCGGCGGCTTCATTGAGGATGATCGCCGAGGTGTCAGTGCCCATCTCCGCGGAGAAATTGCGGCCGGTGGCGAGGTGCATGCCCATGGTGGGGATATAGTCTTGGTCGACGACCCATAATTCGGTCTGGACATTTTTGGGGGAGTCAATGCGGGATGTTCCCCAGTTATGCCAGCGACGGGTGCCGGTGGGAATAAAATCGCTGCCGGTGACGCCGGTAACGCCCGCCAGCTGTTGAATTTGTTGCTTCAATACTTCGGGGTGCGGCAACGCGTCCAGATCTTTTACAATGAGCACCTGGTCGCGGTTGTAGCCGGGGTCGCGGTGTTGGATGAATTTTAGCTGGCGATAGACGACGCCGGTGCCGACGATGAGGAAGATGGAGATGCCGAACTGGCCGACGACGAGCACGTTTCGCAGACCGCCGCCTTTCCCCGCGCCGAGCTTGCTTTTCAGGACCTGGACGGGTCGGAAGGAGGAGAGGAAGAAAGCGGGCCAGGCGCCGGAGAAGAGGCCTAATGTTATTATGATCATCGCCAGCGTGGGCAGGAGCCAGCGGAGGGTGGCGCCGTCGAAGGCGATGGCCTTCCCGGTGAGCTGGTTGAAGGCTGGGAGGGTAAGGCGGGTGAGCAACAATGCAAGACCCGCAGCGGCGGCTGTGAGGAGGAGGGATTCGGCTAGGAATTGGCCGATGAGTGATCCGCGGGCCGAACCCAGGACTTTGCGGACTCCTACTTCGCGCGCGCGGTTGGCGGAGCGGGCGGTTGATAGATTCATGAAGTTGATCCCGGCTATGATCTTTACGAAGACGGCGATGGCCGAGAAGATATTGACATATTGGATATCGCTGTTGACCGCCAGTTCGTCCAGGCGGTGTGAGTAGAGATGGACCTTGGTCAGCGGCATCGAGCCGATGCGGAAATACCATTTGCCGCCGTTCTCCGCTTCCATGGCGGTGTAGTCTTTCAAATATTTGCCCATCATACCGGCGAGCTTGGTGTTGAAGGCGGCTTGATCGGTCCCGGGGCGGAGGAGGACGAAGGTCGACATGCGGTAGATAGCCCAGAAGTTATGGTTCTTCTCCATATCGCTGCCGCGCATCGAAAGGAAGATATCGAAGTTGAAGCTCGCATTTTTGGGGAGGTCATTTATGACGGCGACGACCTTGTAGACGAGGGTGTCGTCGAGGCGGACGAGGGTCTTGCCGACGGCATGGGTGGTGTTGAAGTAACGCGTTGCGGCGCTGGCGGTCAACACGGCCGTGCGCGGTTGTTCGGTCGCTTTTGCCGGGTTGCCCTCGATGGCCGGGAGGGTGAAGATGTTGAAGAAGGCCGGGTCGACGGAGGCGACATTATGTTCGGTGATGTCCTGGTTGCCGAGGCGGAAGCGGATATCGTCTTCGGGGAGGCATCGGGTGGCGTTGGCAACTTCGGGATAGTCGCGTTTGAGGATCGGGCCGACGGGTGGAGCGGCGTCGGCGAATTGGCTGAGCCGGCCATCGGAGAGGAGATCGGTATTGAGCCGGACGATGCGATCGGCATTGGTGTTCCACCGGTCGAAGCTCCACTCGTCGGCGACATAGAGAACGATGAGAAGGAAGGTGGTGAGGCCGAGGGCGAGGCCGAAGATGTTGAGGAGGGAGAAGGAGCGGTTCTTTTTTAGTTGGCGGACGGCCAGCTTGAAGTGGAGGGAGGACATAACGGGATAAAATTGTCATCAAAAGGTAGGGATTTTTGGGGAGGAAAAAAATAGCCCGGGCGATGATGCGATCTAATATTTTGTCCAGTTGTCCTGGTCCATTTCCCACTCGCGGCTTTGGGAACCCTTGCAGGTATAGAGGCGCCAGCCTTTGTCTTTCTTCAGCAGATATTCCTTGTATAAAAGATAACGGAAACGGCGGGTGGTAAAGATATTGTACCAAAAGTTCCGTTTATACCTGGTGACGATGCCGGCGGCGGCGAGGACCTCATAGGAGGCCGAGGCACAGCGCATGCCGAGGAAGGAGTAGTCGTAGGGTGTTTTGTCGACGTAGATTCGGGCGATGCTGTCCAGCCGCCGTTTCTGTGCGGCGGTGATGGGGATAACGAAGGTCGCGCGGCGGAGGCTGTCGAGGTTGTTATAATAGTTGCCGAGGCCGGTCCAGGCGCGTTGGGCGGTGTAGATGCGGAAACAGGAGTTGAAGTTCTTTGGGTTGCTTCGGTTGGTGAGGTGGCCCGAGCGGGCGATGCCGGTATAGCGCAGGGGCTGGAAGCTGAGGGCCTTGTCGGGAGCGTATTCGATGGAGACGTGGCCGCCGTGCATTTTGGTCATTTTGTTGATGAAGTTGTTGGGGCCGTACATGGGTTCTTTGCCGGCGAAGCCTTTGGCTGGGATGGAGCCGTAGAGGCAGAGGATGCGGATGGAGTCGACGTAGGGGTCGGGGATGGCAGGGCGCTCGGTGGCTGGCGCCTGGGGCTGCGCGCAGAGCGATAAGAGGGTTAGTGTGAGGAGGATGGTGAGTCTGCCGGGCATGGCGGCTGGTTGTTTTTCCCAGCGACAAGATACGGATACTTCGGTGTTAAATCAAAGTAAACCTGTCGCCGTCGAAGAGCCCGAGATCGCTGAGCTTGAGATGCGGGATAACGAGCAGCGCCATGAAGGACAGCGTCATGAACGGCGCAGCGAGGGTCGAGCCGAGCTCTTTGGCCATGCGGTCGATGGCGATATAGGCGTCGGCGACCCTGTAGCCGTCGTCGGGGCTCATGAGGCCGGCGACGGGAAGAGGGAGAAGAAGTTCCTTTGTGGGGGCGACACCCGACAGGCCACCTTTGTTCCCGATGATGAGATTGACGGCGCGGCAGAGGCTTTCGTCGTCGACGCCGATGGCGACGATATTATGACTGTCATGGGCAACCGAAGCGGCGATGGCGCCTTGTTTCAGACCGAAGCCTTTGATGAACGATTTGGCGACGGGGACTCCGGGCTGGTAACGGTTGACGACGACTATTTTTAAGATATCCTTCGCCGGGTTGCTGTTGAGGCGGCCATCGTGGGGGAGGGTGTCGGCGACGGGAACGACGAGCTTCTCGGTGATCAGCTGTCCGTCAAGGGCGCCGATGCAATAGCATTGCTCCATATTCTCCTGCTCACCCCATTTGTCTAACAGGTAGGCGAAATCGGAGACGTCGCGTGGCATTGCCTTGAAATTGTTGATGGGCGACTCGGAGATGGGCGTGGATGGAATGTTCGTTTGGCCATCGGCTGCGACGAGCTGTCCCTGGATGTAGGTTTGCAGCACTTTGAATTCCTTCAGATCGTCCACGAGGATGAGGTCGGCGGGATCGCCGGCGCGAAGCCGGCCGGTGGGTAGCCCATAGTGTTCGACGGGATTGATACAGGCGGCGCGAAGGACGTTATAGAGCGGGATGCCATGGGCGATGGCGCGTGCGCAGAGCCGGTCGATGTGGCCGGCGAGCAGACTATCGGGATGTTTGTCGTCGCTGCAGAACATCATCTGGCCGGGCCAATCTTTGAGCAGGGGAATGAGGGCCTCGAAATTCTTCGCCGCGCTGCCTTCGCGGATGAGGATCTTCATCCCTGCCTGCAATTTATCGAGCGCCTCTTCGGCGGTGAAGCATTCGTGATCGGTGCTAATGCCGGCGGCGATGTACTGCCGGGCCTGCTCCCCGCGCAGGCCGGGTGCATGGCCGTCGACGGGTTTGCCCAGGCGGTGGGCGGCGGCGATCTTCTCCATCACCTCGGGGTCCTTGTTCAGGACCCCGGGAAAGTTCATCATTTCGCTGAGATATCTGATCTCGGGGTTTTCGAGCAGCCGGGTGACGGCGGTGGCGTCGAGGATGGCGCCGGCCGTCTCGAAGAGGGTGGCCGGGACGCAGCTGGGTGCGCCAAAGAAGAAGTAGAAGGGGACGGTTTTCCCATTCCGGACCATAAATTCCACACCGGGCAGGCCACAGACGTTGGCGATCTCGTGGGGGTCGCTGACGGTAGCGATGGTGCCGTGGACACTGGCGAGCCGGGCAAATTCCGACGGAATGAGGAGAGATGACTCGATGTGGACATGCGCGTCTATGAAGCCGGGAAGGATATACGGGGCTGTTTGGGGTAAGGAATTGATTGGGGTAATACTGCTGATAATACCGTCTGTGATCTCGATTTCGACCGGATCGATCTTTTGGTCGATAATATTAACCAGGTGGCCGCGAATTTGCATTGCTTTAACTAATATTTACCCACGAAATAACGTTATATTTATGGATATTGGAACACTGAGAAACTCAACGACTTATTATGTCACGTATCCTGTTCGCGATTGCAATTGCTTTTATGGGTTCGGCAAGAACCGGCCCGACCCCGCCCGTCAGTCCCCTATCTGCGGAGCAGATTGTTGCCCACTATGTTGAAGCGCTGGGGGGCAAAGAAAAACTGCAGGGCTTGAATTCCATCTATGAGGAGGGCGTTGCGGTATTACCCAGCGGCCTGGAGGTAAAGGCCAAGAAGTGGCGGGTCTATGACCGGCTTTACCGGATGGAGCTTGATTATGGGGAAAGTCATATCACGCTTGTTGCCACGCCGGGACGGGCCTGGACCGTGAATCCCAGCACCGGGGGAGAGGCGAAGGCCATCACCGGGGAAGATTTGAAGGCGCTACGAGTGGAAATCGATCCGGCCGGACCATTGGCCGACTACAGCGCCAAGGGTTTTAAAGTGGAGAACGCGGGTGTCGATACGGTGAACGGATCACCCTGCTATAAGGTCAAGGTCTCCTGTCCCTCCAACCATTCTATCACGTATTCCATCGACCAAAATAGTTATTATTTGCTGAAGGAAGTGCGCCGGGGCGGCGGGATCCTTTGCGGCAGCCAGCTAGGCGGCCCCTGGAACGGGAATCCCGGCGATGCGGTGACTATCGAATACGGTGACTATAAGAAGGGACCGGGTGGATATATCCTTCCTTACTCCATTAACGTCAGCGGCATCGGCGCCCCCATTATCATAAAGAAGGTCGAGATCAATTCGGCGGTGGATGTGGATGGGCTGAGCCGGGCGACCGCCGCCAAATAAATCCATCGATAATATAATGCGTTAGCTGCGGCAAGGCCAGCAGGGGCACGATAAAGATCAGCGCCTCGTTGTGCAACCGGGTGGTGAAGAGATGGAATATCGAGAATAGCTTCACATGTTCTTTCCAAACGGTCATATCCCACAGACCTTCTTCCAAATAGGCGAGGAGGAAGATGATCCCCAGAAATAGTACGATCCCATATTGACTGAAAACCGTTCGCAGCAGCGGGGTTTTGGTTGGCTGCCGTTTTCCCATCAACCAGATGAGCGCCATATACGGAATGCCGTGGCTGACGACGTTCAGCAGGGTAAAGGCCATATCCCCATTATAATATACAATGCCAAAATACCAGGACAGTATAGTACCCAGGAGGATCGCCACGCGGGGGATGTTGAGCCGGCGGGTTTTTAGGAGGGGGATAATTTCGCGGGTCGCCCATGTGGCGAGGGTGAGATAATAGAGGAGGGTGGCGGCCTTGAGGATCGGCGCGCTACGGAATGGGATGAAATCATCATCGACAAACCAGTTGAAATTCCGGGGGGCGCCGAGGTGCCAATAGATCAGGGGATAGAGGGTGGCGTAGTAGATCGTGAGCGTGTCGATGCGGCGGGCCCAGCGGGGAACGGCCTCCTGGCGGCTGTAGATGCGTAGGAAGCCGTATTGCTGGCGGACGAAGTGGAAGACCGCGAGATAGGCGAGGACGCGCCAGAAGAGGAGGCCGTCCTGCCAGTAGAGGATCACCCCGCCGATGAAACCGAGCAGAGGGATGAGGAGGAGGGGAAGACGGTATTTTGCGCGGGACGCCGGATCGAAGTAGGTGCGATAGAGCGTGCTGTAGACATGCGCGACGTCGATGAGCAGGATCAGGATGACCCAGCCGGCGTCGGGCATATTGGCGTTGTTTTGGAATAGCCGGGGGAAGGCGGCGATGACGGCGAGACTGAGAAAAGGGGGAAGAAGGATAAACAGGGTCTCTATCCGCGGGTTGCCGATCCAGGGTTGCTTGTTCATGTTTTGAGGCCTCCCAGCACTTTTTTAGCGGCCTTGATGCCCTGGTAGAAGCCTTCTTCGAAGATACTGATGCCGGCGAGGTCGGTGTGGGCGAAATGGATATTCCCGCGATAGGAGGATTGTAGTATTGGGCGATCCGGACCGTGGATCCAACCGGGGCGGGGTTGACACATGGCGTGGCCCCAGAGCATGATATCGATGCGTTCGGTCTGGGTCTCGATATCGGGATGCACTTTGCGGAGATCGGCGAGGATGTCCGCGACCCAATCCGCGTGCTTGCGGGGGAAGGCCCACCCGCGGGCGGCGACGGGGTCGAGATGGGTAAGGGGCCAGTAATAGGTAAGCACCTTTTTCTCCTTTATCTGCTGGAGTTGTTGATGGGTGGCTTCGACGTAGCCTAAGGATGGACTTTCATAGATCACGTTGTCCCAGCTTAAGGGGGCGCCGCTGCGTTCGGTGAGATTGCCTACGGTGAGGTTGGCGACCATCCAGGGGGCGTAGTGCATTTTGCCTACGACCATTTCATAGCGCAATTTTCCCAACTCCAAAATGCGGTTAGCCACGAATTGGGGAACGGCAACGATGATCTGTTTGGCCTGGATGGCCTTTACCTGTTTTGCGACGGTATCGTAATACTGCACCTGGCCGGGCGGATCGACGGAAAAGGCGAGGGCGTTGGCGTGCAGGTTGCCGGCGAGCGGCTTGCAGAGTTGTTCGACCAGGAAGCCGTTGCCTTGCGGCCAGGTGAGCACGTCGTAGGGTTTGGCATTGGCGCCGCGGCCTTTTCGGGCGGCGTAATAGTGAATACCGGTCCATGCGCTGATGAGGTCGGCGGGCGTGCCGAAATCATCCCGCATGCAATAATTGACATACCAGCGAAGATAAGGGCTATGATATTGTTGCCGGTCCAGCCATTGGGCCATCGTGAGGTCGTCAAGGGCGGTATAGGTTGGGTCCTTGCTCGAGTTGTCCACGGGGATCGCGAAGGCGTCGAGGCCGTCGTTGCCTTTTGCGACACGGAAGGCCTCCATTTGCTTTAGAAAACGGGTGATCTCTGCGCTGTCGCCAGCTGGAAGGCCGAGTCTCGGGATCAGATCGGTCTGCCAACTGCCGTTGAGATAGAGCCGCTCGTGGGGATCGAAACACAAATAATAGTCGTTATAGATGGGCAGCCCCGTTGCGTCATAACCGGTGATGACCCCGCACTCTTCGAGGAATTGGAGGTATTCTTTTAAGTCGTTGTTCGGCGTGGGGATATAGTGGGCACCCCAGGGATAGGCGGAGACCTTGTTGCGGCCGGAGGAAGCGTTGCCGCCCATGTGATCTTCGAGATCGAGCACGAGGATATCGTTGATGCCGTTGCGCTTTAGCCAGCGGGCTGCGGAGAGGCCGCTGATGCCGCCGCCGATGATCACTACTTCGCAATTTGTAGTGCTGACCGGGGGACCGAATTTGCCCTCGCGCAGCAGGTGGCCGATGGAAGAAGAGGCCCCAACGATCTCGCCGGGGATGGTCCGCTTGGGCGCGCAGGCCTGGCCGAGGAGGGCGAGGCCCGTCAGCGCGGTAGATACTTGTATGAATTCTCTTCGCTGCATTATTGTTCCAGGTAGCTATTCCACTCCTGTTCGAAATAATCTACCAGGGTTTGATTGTCCAGCCGGTTGACGGCAGGGGTTATCCTGGAGCGCATATCGGCGGGGAAGCTGAGCATTTGGGCTAAGACATCCCGGGTGATGTATTTCAGTCCCTGTGGAAACGAGTCAGGCAATTGATAGCCGGGTTGCAGGGTCGCCATCGTGTAGCCCCATTCGCCGAAGCTGGGAACATAGTTGTGATAGGGGATCGTATGGAAACCCACCGCCTTGAGGGTCTCGTTGACGCACCAAAAAGATTTGGGCGCCACGAAGGGGGAGGTGGATTGGATCACGGCCATCCCGAGCGGGGAAAGGGCGCGTTTGACCAATTGATAAAAGGAGTAGGTGTACAGTTTGCCCACGGAGAAATTCGAGGGATCGGGGAAATCGATGATCGCGCAGTCGAAGACCTGCCTGTTCTGCCGGAGCCAGACAAAGGCGTCCTGGTTATAAATAGTGACCCGCGGATCATGAAAGGACGCATGATTCAGCTGCGTCAGCACGGGTTGGGTGCTGAAGAGGCGGGTCATGCTGGCGTCGAGATCGACCAGGGTGACGTGCCTTACCGAGGGATATTTCAGGATCTCGCGCACGGCCAGGCCATCGCCGCCGCCCATCACGAGGATGTTTTGGGGTTGGTGGGAGGCCAGCATCGCGGGATGGACGAGGGCCTCATGATAGCGATATTCATCGGCCGACGAGAATTGCAAATTGTTATTGAGATACAATCTCAGCTCGCGTTTGGTCCGGGTGATGACGATACGTTGATAAGGCGAGGAGGTGGAATAGATAACGGGTTCGTTAAAGACCAGGTTCTCGCTGATGTTCATGATCCGGCCGGAGAAGCCAAAGGCGACGAGTTGCGCGAGCAGGAAGGCAATGGCCATGAGCCGGAGGCTCCAGCGTTGATCGATCTCATCCCGGAACTTGTAGAGCAGCCACCAGCCGACGGCGATATTGCACATGCCGAAGAAGAGCGAGGTACGGATGAGACCGAGGTAGGGAACCAGGAGGAGCGGGAATACGATGGAGGCCAGCAGAGCGCCGATATAATCGAACGTGAAGACGCGGCTGACGAGGTCGCGGAACTCTACCTTGTCTTTCAGGATCCTCAGCAGCAGGGGGATCTCGAGGCCGACGAGCAAACCGGTGAGGAAGACCAGTGTGTATAGGATGATCCGGAAGGAAGAGGCGATGGGAAAGGTGATAAAGAGGATCGCCGAGCTAAAGCCGCCGATGAGCCCGACGAGGAGTTCGATCCGGATGAACCAGCGAAGCAGCTGGTCATTGAAGTACTTCGACAGCCAGGAGCCCACCCCCATACTAAAAAGATAGACCCCGATGATGGTGCTGAACTGCGTGATACTGTCGCCCAGCACATAGGACGCCAGGGTGCCGGCGACCAATTCATAGATGAGACCGCAGGTGGCGATGACGAAGACGGCCACCAGCAGGAGCCACTGGGCGCTGTTGGGTTTTGACATGCGCGGCTATTTGTGATAGTAGTGAGAGCCGTAGTAGCCGTTGCGGGACTGGTTGCCGGTGTACCCAAGGAAGCGGTTGCCGGTGTAATCAAAATAAGACATACTCATCGTGAGAAGGGCGATGAGCACCAGGAACCAGCGGACGGGATACCAGTCGGATCCGGGACGGAAGGGATTGTTCATGACGAAGTAGTTTTATATGGTGTGTAAGGACTGTTTTGCCAACGGCGGCGTTCGTTCACATAGAACCAGATATAGGCCACGACCGGCCAAACGAGCAGCATGCCCAGGAAGATAAACAGGTTGCGATGCATGGGGACGTCGTTCTTTACGGTAACGGCCAGGTCGCGGACGGAACTCCAGGCGCCGTTTGTGGTATCCCGGGAGGCTTCGATGCGCAGGAAATAGTCACCGCCGGGGATGCTGCTGAGGTAGGCCGTTTCGTGGGTGTCGCCATCGCTCCAGGATTCGCCGTCGTCGACGCCATGGTAATATTCTACCGTTTGCTGGAGGCTATATTCCTGGCCATTGCCGGCGTTGACGAGGGTGGCCTCCATATCGATCCAGTTATTGTCTACCGGGCTGGTGAGATCGAAGGCGAGGTTGCTCCGCCATTTGTGGAGGGTGAATTTTGGCGAGACGAAGGTGCTGGAGGCGGTCGAATCCCGAAGCTGGAGATCGCCCGAGAAGACGGTCCTTTGTTGCTGGCCGAAGCCGACGAGGAAGTGGACGAGGGTGAGGATGATGATGCCGGCGAAGGTCGTCTTGATCAGCAGGGGGAGGTTGGTCCGGCCTCTTGGGTCCAACACGCCGCGTTCGGTTTGGGCAGGGAGGGCTGCGCCCGGGAATTGGCGTTCGAGCTCTTTTTTGTCGAGGTGCTCGCCCACGAACCAATTGATCCCTTCTTCGCGGGATCTCTCGTAGATCCACATGATGGGCGGCGCGATAAATTCGGCGGAGACGATCTTGCGTTCGTCATCGAAGATATCGTAGGGGAACTCCCCGGCCGTGTCGACAATGCGGATCGAGTACCGGTTATAGAGATCGTATTCGGCGCCTTTGTAATAGATGCTGTCGGGGCTGTTGCTGCCGATGACCGGGGAATTTCCGCGCTCCCGGGCATAAAGCCAGCTCCCGGCGTATTCGCTGAGGAAGGCATAGCCTTCGGCGCGATTGTACAGGACGTACTCCTTCCATCTGGCGGCCTCGGCATTGTCCTCTTCCTTGAGGGCATAGCCGATGACCTCGTAGTCGATGCCTTTTATCGTTCCCTTCGAACCCAGTTGGATCGCGAGGGCGTTGTCGTTCCCGGTGTCTTGTTTTAGCGTCCGGAAACCTGAACCGGCATCTTTGAAGGCGAAGCGGGTGCCGCAGCCGGTGCAGGAGCAGGACTGGGCGTAGGGGAAGGTCTTTACTTCGATGTTCGTGTTGCAGTTGGCGCAGAAGACCTGTTTGGGTTCCGGAGTGCCGGTGTTCAGGTTTTGCAGGTTGAGACTGCTGTATTCTACAAAGTCGACGTTATAGAAGACGATATAGTCCTTGAGATATTGGATGGCTTCGACATGCCGGTCGCCGCGGGCATAGAGATCGAATAGCTCGAACTGATCGGTGCATTCGGGCATCCAGACCTCGCCTTCCAGTTCATACTTCCATGCTTTGTCGCGGCGCTGAAGATACCAGGGCACCTCGTTGGTGACCGAGATACTATCGGCGACCTCGAGGCGGCTGATATCCCAGGCGGTGATATTGCTTTCGGGCCGCATGGTTTGCAGGATGGCGTACATGCCGTAGCCTTCGGCTAGTATTGCCGGGGTTCCGCCGGCGAAGACGATGGTCCAGTAGTTGTAGACGGATTCCGCGAGCCAGAGGCGGAAGCGGCCGATGACCTCGAAGGATTGGCCTTTGTACGTGCCCGTTGTGCCGGGCTGGATGAGGTCGTTGTGGTCGCCTATGGTGAACGCTGACTTTTTTACAAGGTCGTCGCTTTCGAGGCGGTTGGCGATTGCGCCGCAGGTGCAGACCTTGATGCGGGTCTCCTTACTCTGGAAGATAAGGGATTGAGAGCAGGCGGGGCATTGATAAAGTCCGGTTTCCTTGCCCATGGTTTATCGTTTAAGGATTTGTTCTTCGAGGATCGTTGCGTGGAAGAAGCTGACTATCTGGTGGTAGAGCTTTTGTACGGTCCCATCGTTGTTCCGTTCATGGTTGCTAAGATAGATGTCGAGATTGACGCGGCCATATTCGGGCCAGGTGTGGAACGAGAGGTGGCTTTCGCTGAGGCAGATGACGGCGGTGAAACCTGCGGGGGTGAAGTCATGGTAGACTTCGCCGAGTTTGGTGAGGTGGTGGTCGGCGATCCATTGGTTGATGGCGGTTTTCAGGGTGCCGGAAGAGTGCAGCAAGTGCCCGTTATTGGTGGATAAAGCGGCGATGATGTGCGTACCAGGCTGGTATGGCATAGGTCGGGAAGGCGATGGTTGTGGGCGGAAATTAATGAATTCTACAATATCCTGCGTAGTTTTCCGTTATCCACAGGATAAGTCCTAAGGTCGCCTTGGGGGTTATCTTGTTCAATTCCTATTAAAAACCAAGAATCGCGTCTATGATCAAGAAGAGTACACTCGCTCTCTTATTGACCAGTACCGTCTGCCTGACTGCTTCTTCCCAATCGTTTATCGGGTACGGCTATGATAATTATGCCGGTGTCAATGGGATGATCCTGAACCCCGGCACCCTGGCGGACAATAAGTATAAGGTCAATGTCAACATATTCGCCGTCAGCGCATTGGCTGGGAACAATGCGTATGAGATGGATCGCAGCCGTCTCCTTGGCCTGCACTTCTCCCACTTGCAGGAAGGCGGCGGATACTATAAGGCCAACAACACTGCCTATAAATACCTTTATACCAACCTGGATATTCTTGGCCCATCGGCCACCATCAGCCTGACGCCCAAGGACGGGCTGGGCATCACGACGCGGATGCGGGTGATCGGTAACGAATACAACCTTGGCAACCCCCTCTTCCAACTGATGGGGAGCGGCAATCCCAACTTCTACAATGTCGATATCGTCAACCGCAGCCTGCAGGTGAAGGTGAATTCCTTTGCGGAAGCGGGTCTTAGCTATGGCCGGGTGCTTTTCAAGGACGACCGGGCGGAGATAAAAGTGGGGGTCACGGGTAAATATGTCGTGGGTCTTGGTTATGGCAGCCTTGCCTCTGGACCGCTGGTGCTGAACATCGACCCCACCCACCAGATCGCCAAGGCGCAGGCGGATGTAACGGCGCAGTATAGCGGCAACCTGGACAATCTCAACGGCGGCGCAAGCCTTTCGGATATCGTCAATAAACGCAACAGCCATGGCTTTGGCTTCGACCTGGGCTTTGTCTACGAACTGAAGGCCAAGGACCCCAGCATCACCAAATTGCGGTTGGGGCTGTCGGTGACGGATATCGGTTCGTTGAGCTATGTCAACAGCGCCAACAGCCACCAATATACCCTCACGGCCGATGGACATAATACCCAGGAGTTCATGGAGCAGAAAGGAGAATCGCTGAACAGTTACTTCACGCGCATCCAATCGACCGGCCTGGCGGTGGTGAAAAGCGCCGCGCCCACTTCGAAGGTGAGCCTGCCGACGGCGGTGCATGTGAATGTCGACTATAATATCTACAAACGTATCTATATCAACGGCGATGTGCTGTTGAATATGCTCTCAGCCACCAACCCGATGAGCCCCAACTATGTGACGACGTTTACGGTGACGCCCCGGTTGGAAAAGAAATGGGTGAGCGTCTACTCTCCCGTCTCGTATAGTGCCAACGGTCAACTGAACTGGGGCGCCGGCGTTCGGGTCGGACCCTTGTTCGTAGGTAGCGGATCGATCGTCAGCAATATGTTGAAGAAACGGGTCCAGGCGGCGGATGCGCATATCGGGATAACGATCCCTATTTTCCAGCATCGGAACGCCAAGAAGGAACCGAAGTTGTCGGACAGCACGTTCCAGGAGAAGGCCCTGACCAATGATCGCGATGGCGACGGGGTCGTCGACGCGAAGGACGAATGCCCGGATAGCGCCGGTCCTGTGAAACTCATCGGTTGCCCGGATGACGACGGGGATGGTGTCCCGAACTATAAGGACAAATGTCCGAAGGTGAAAGGATCGATCAACTTCCAGGGTTGTCCCGCACCGGATAGCGATGGGGATAGCGTGAACGACGATGAAGACAAATGCCCGCTTGTGAAGGGTGTGGCCAGCAACTATGGCTGTCCCCCGATCAAGCCCGAATATATCTCTACGGTGAACCGCGCGGCCGATCGCATCTTTTTTGTACGAGCCAAGGCCATTATTGAAGTGGTCTCGTTTGCTGAACTCGATCGGGTCGCATCGATCTTGCAGGAAGATTCGACGTTGCGGCTGAGGATCGAGGGTCATACGGATAGCGAAGGGACGGATCAGCGGAACCAGAAGCTTTCCGACCGGCGGGCGAAGGCGGTGTACAACTACCTCATCTTTAAAGGCATTGCGGCGGACCGGATGGATTATGCCGGGTTTGGCAGCAAGAAACCGCTGGCGCCGAATGATACGCCGGAGGGCATGGCGGTCAATCGCCGGACGGAAATGATCCTGATGAACTATCCGAAGGATAAAAAATAAAACGTACTTACTAACCCCGGACTCCGATAAATACAAATGGCCGCCCTGAAAAGGGCGGTCTCTTTTTATGCGATAGTCTCCTCGAGCTCCTCGAGAAAGGGGATCTGCGCAGGATTCATGTACTCCCGCGCAACTTCCAACGTGAACCAACCCCCGCGATCGACCTCGGGGTAGGTGTTGTTACGTCCGCTGCCGCGGGGCCATTCTAATTCAAAGGTATTGCTGACGATTTGGGCGGGGTCGAGGTCGCCGGGGCTCGCCCAGGCATAAACGCGCTTTCCCCCCTTCTGGCGGATCGGGCTCAGCGGCTGAAACGGCCCCTTAAGCGTAACGCCGGTCTCTTCGCGGAACTCGCGCACGGCGGCGTCGAGCGCCGGCTCATCGTTGGTGAACTCCCCCTTGGGGATCGTCCAGGCACCGGCGTCCTTGTTCTTCCAGAAGGGCCCGCCAGGATGTACGAGGAATACCTCGAGGCCGGGGCTCAGGCGACGGTATAGCAAGATCCCGGCGCTTTGTTTGGACGTCATAGTGTTAGAAATATAACAAATCTTTCGCCAAAAACGTTATATTTCTTCCGCGTTGCACGACCTATTTCTATGTACCGACTGCTGATCTCCACTGTCCTGTTCCTATGCCTCGCCCGTCCCGGGCAAGCCCAGCTGTCGGTGGATTTTACGGTCGATCACTCCAGCGGTTGCAGTCCCCTCGTCGCCGGCTTTCGCCCCACCTTTAACAGCCCCGCCGCGGCTTACCAATGGGATCTCGGCAACGGGAACAGCGCCACGACGGCTACCCCCCAGGCCATCTATACCGCTCCCGGCACCTATACGGTAACACTTACGGTCACCCTCAGCGGCCGAACATTGAGCGCATCTCATGCGATTACCGTCTATGCGCCTCCATCGGTCGCTTTCAGCGCCTCGACCCACCTGGTGTGCAGCACCCCGGTGAGTTTTACCGCGAACGGCCAGGCGGCAGACGGCAGCGCGCTGACCGGCTACCTTTGGGACTTTGGCGACGGCAGCACCCAATATGGAGGGGCAGCGATCAACCACAGCTTCCTCGGGCAGGGGATGATGACCGTGAGCCTGACCGTGTCGGATATCCACGGTTGCACCGCGAGCGCCATCCAACCCGATCTTGTACAGGTGCTCCCCAAGCTAACGGCCGGGTTCAACTCCGACAAGTCGGTGCTCTGCAATGTGAGCGACCCTGTTCAATTCACCAATACCAGTACAGGACCGGGTACGCTAACGTATAGCTGGGATTTTGCCGATGGCACGAACAGCACGCAACCCAATCCCACCCATAGCTACACCCAATCCGGCAACTACCCCGTTAAACTTACGGTCAACAGTTCGGCAGGTTGTGTGTCCACGGCGATGCAGGCTACCCCGCTGAATGTGGCCAACTACCACACCGACTTCACCCCGCCGGTGGCAAGTGTCTGCCAGAACACGCCGCTCACCTTCACCGATATCAGCAGCCCTACGCCCAACAGCACGATCTGGTCGGTGGATGGAGTGCCCAGCGGCGGCTTTCACCAATTCTACTATACCTTCTTTACTCCCGGCAATCACACCCTTACGCTTGCCAATGTCTACGGCACCTGCCCACAACAGGTGACCCGGACGATCCAGGTGAGTCCCCTGCCGACCGTGCCGCCTTTTGCCATGAACGTCCAAGGCGTATGCGGCGCGCCCGTGACGGTAAATTTTGCGGATCAATCGAGTCCCGCGGGGATCGCCAACTGGCATTGGTATTTTCAGACCTTCAACGGATCGAATCCCCAGGCGGAGTACCAAAGCACCAATAGCGGAACGGCCAGCCATGTCTTCACCAGCAACGGCCAGTTCGGCATCGTGCTGCAGGTGACGAATGCGGCGGGTTGCATCAGCGGGTATACCGAATACCTCACGATCGCGCCACCCACCGTGTCGATTGTTGAGCCCGCTCCGAATTCGCCCAGCCAGACCTGCAATCAACCCATCACCAAGACCCTGGCCTGGAATCCGCCGGCCGCGGCCCTGCAATCCTGGAGCTGGGACTTTGGCGACGGGACGACCAGCACCGATGTAAGCCCCACCCATACCTGGACCCAGCCCGGCTATTACAGCGCCAGGCTCCACTGGACGGATGTCAACGGCTGCAGCGGCGTCTCGAACAATATTACGCTGCTGATCGCTCCCCCGATGAACCTCGACTTCACGACCTCGCCGACGACGGTCTGTGCGGGCACTTCGGTGCATTTCAGCAGTCCTTCGCTGGATGCGGCCGGCGCGACCTCGGTCACCTGGACCTTTGGGGATGGGCAGGCCAGTATCCAGGGGACGCATATTTATAGCCAGCCTGGGGTCTATACGGTGACGCTCAATGCCGCCAACGCGGGCGGGTGTACGGCGAGTGCGACCAAGACGAATTATATCACCGTGTTCGCGCCGCCGGGTCACTATGACGGCTATACGACGACCTGTGACGGCTCGCGCAACCTCGTGACCTTTTCCTACACCCAATCGGGGGCCACGAGCATCAGCTGGGATTTTGGCGACGGCACGAACCAAACGACAGGCGGCAATGTGGGCCAGGTGCAACATAGCTACGCACACACGGGCACCTATTATATCAATGTCAACGCGACCAACGGCACCTGCAACAACCCTAACTCGGATGTCGTGATGGTGCTGCTAAAACAAAACCCCGTTCTTTCGGCCGCTTCGACCGTGTGTAGTAACGGGAGCCTGAATGTATCGCTGGCGGTGGAGCGGAATCCGCGGGAAATAAATAGCGGGTATTTCGACGATTATTTGCCGACGTTTTACTATGGGGACGGAACCCCTTTTACCGGATCGGTGAGCTTCACCAACCCCTACTATGCCTATTCCAACGGTGCTTTTGGGTGGACCCTGACCGGTTGGCAGGAGGGGAAGAGCGGGCTCTATGTCGCCACGAAGAGCTTTGGGTTCAATTGCACCGATGTGAGCAATAAGATGCCCCTGACCATCATCGGTTCGGCCACGGCGGGACTGACGGTCAGCGGCGACAACCAATGTTTCAAGAACCCGGTGCAATTCTCCGATGCCTCCACCGTGGGGCCCAATAATGCGATCACCAGCTGGACCTGGGATTTTGGGGATGGCATTACGCAGACGAACAGTACGGGCGGTGGTGTCAGTCATGCCTATGCGCAACCGGGTAATTATACGGCGAGGCTGACGATAAAGGACCAGGGCGGATGCGTATCGACCAGCGCCGCCGGCAGCGGGACGGCCAACGTGCAGGTCAACGGACCTGCTCCGGGCTTCAGCTATTCTCCCTCCCGGGTGCTGATGGGCAATACCGTCTTTTTCTTCAACAATACAAATACGGTTGGTGCGCCGGGGACGGCCTATGCCTGGGACTTCGGGGACGGCTCGCCGATCTCCACCGATGCCTACCCGACCCATGTTTACTCCAAC
>Ga0105239_10001840_pt1 | contig 27761 bp, 39 predicted proteins | sample KBSC44metaG_FD_92761 | JGI IMG/M metagenome (GOLD analysis project Ga0105239, IMG submission 92761) | Corn rhizosphere microbial communities from Kellogg Biological Station, Michigan, USA - KBS C4-4 metaG | ecosystem: Host-associated > Plants > Roots > Rhizosphere > Soil | place: Michigan, USA...
AAGCGCCGTTTATGCCCTTCCAGGCAATTATTTGAGAATATATTGAATCTTGGCGACTGACGAGGTCAAAAAAGCGGCCGCGGTGATGCCATGATAGACTTGGGCTATCGCAGCCGAGGATGGTCGAGTGGACCTACGGACCACTTCGGACGACCAACTGGCGGAGAGGGTGGGATTCGAACTGCCCTCAGGTAAATTATCGTCTGCCCACTATTTTACCCACTTCGCGCGGCGTGGTCAGCTTTTGGAGCGCCGCTCTAGCTCGCGCTCTACGGCTTCGCGGATCAGGGCTGAGCGGTCCTCACCATCGTGCAGCGCAGCTTTCATGCGGTCGATCACCGACTGCGGCCAACGCATCGGCACCATGACGGTTTTGTCCCCGATCCCGCCAAGCGGCTTCCTGCCCATGGGTGCTGCCGTAGCTGCGAAAATTTCCTGTGCCAATTCGTATATACCTATTGACGTATCGTATATACGATTGCTATAGCGTCTATACGATTTGGAGGCAAGGCCCGTGGCCCACACTTATTGCTCTAGCGATTTCAACTCGACGCCATTTTCCAGCTGCTGCGGCACGGCGAGCATGGGGCGAAGCTGCGCGAGCTGCGGGGAGGAAATAACCCATCACGTAGACAGCCCCGTCGATATCGGGCGTTTCTGCCAGGCCATTTCAACCGGCGACGATGGCGGGTGGGCCAGCACGAATTACGAGCGGATGACCTTCACCGTCGAGAATGTCGATTGCTATCCGACCGACCTTCCCGGAGCGATCCAGCATAACGCTTGGTGGGATGCTATGGCGTTGCGACACAAGCTTACTGTCCCCGCCTAACCCACCCCTTCCTCGCGCCGTAGGAGGGCGCATGGTATGATGAGAGATAACAAGGAAGGTCGTGTAGCATGTGGATAATGCTCATTCCGGCAGCGCTGCTTTTATTGGCATGCCTTGGCTCTGGAGACGGTGAGCCTGATGGCGACGGAAGCCATGATTACTGACCTCTAGGATCAGACTAGCACGCTCCACGGGAAAGGTAGGATAGCGGAATGAGCGAACCAAAGACGATCGCTGGATGCAGGGTGTTCGAATATCCCCTGCCGGAAGGAGTGCAATTCGCCCTTGTTGGCCAGCGACAGGCGGCGATTTTGCTCACCGATGGCAGCATTAAGCTGACGGAACGAAACCAAGCTGGTGACTGGACCCCAACCCATGACCCTGAATGATGCTATGGTGGAGCGAGTTGCCCGGATCATTTGCCGAAAGGTCGTTACGTTTGAAGGTGGATATTTGCCGCATGAAATAGAAGCTCATGTCGAAGAGGACTGGTGGCTCTATAAAGACACCGCCTTGGATATCATCACCGCCATGCAGTCCGAAGGGGTGGAGAATAAACCATGTGCATAATCTGTAATCTACGCGACCCCATGCGCGATGTGGACGATGCGGTGAATTTCCTCAATGCGTTTGAAGGGTCACAGGCCGCAATGGCACGCGCCGCCGACGCCTTGCTCAAGGTGTCCAAGCTCGACATGGAGCCTGACCAAAAGCGCCAGTACGACCACATGCACAAGAGGATGAAGCACATCATCCGCGAATGGAATAAGATCGAGCATGAGCGCGAGCTAAGGTCTGAAGGTGGCATCCCCATCTACAAAACCCAACTAGCCGAGAAGGGTATAAAGGGCCTTGCTACGCGGGAGGTGGAGGAGTGAGCGCTGCGGTCAGTAGTCAAGGATTGCTTTACAACTGACCACAGTTCCTACCCCACCGCCAGCGAAGCAATATCCCCCGCCAACTCCGCTAGCTGCTTCTGCATGTCGGCGACACGTGCGGCTAGCACGGTGTAGGGGTCGGCTTTGGTGGCTGCATTCGCCTTAACGAGCATGTCGTAAATCGGGTAAGGCGCTTGCGTGATGTGCGGCATGGTTCCCCAGATGCCATATTGCGAACCGGGGCCGGAAAGCTGGAAATGGCAGAACTCGGTGGCACCCGCATCGAAGGCGCCCTGGATCATCCGCATTTCGATATCCGCGGCACGATCGGAATGCAGCAGCGGCAGGGCCCAATCGAGCAACGCCTTGCGGGCTACGTCATCGGTCATTGCCGGCCGATTGGTGTAGAGCGACAGGCCGCCCTCGTAGATCTTGTAGTCGACGCCAGCCGCTTTGCACGCCGCCCCTGCCTTGACGTGGCGGGCCTGTAGCGCGGGCATCAGCCCCTCGACGGCGGTATAGAATGCCTCCTTGTCGTCCTTCGCCATTGCAGCGAGGAGAGCCGGGATGATGCCGTTAAGGTTCAGGTAGCTGGCATTGGCATAGCCTGTGATCAGCGAGCGTGGCGCTCCTGTTTCGTCCCAACCCTTCAAGATGGCAGGAAGGTTCGAAACTCCATCGCTGGCCTGCGATGCAAGGTTGATCTTGACGTCGGGTGAGATGGCCGCCGCCAGCTTGCCGATCTGCGCCGACCGCCAGCCGTAAAAGCGAAGCACGTCGGCATAGCTCGGTTTGGAGGTAGCGGAATGCGCCGCCGCCTGCGCAAGAGCCCACGCCCTATGATAGGTCCAGCCGAACTCGTTCGAATCCTCCAGCCTCAGCGGCACGCCAGCGGCAACGAAGACCTTAATTCGTTCTGCAATGTCGTTGTCCGGCATCAGGTGATGCAGTGGATACCAGACATCAGCTCCGGTCTTCTTCGCCAGCATTGCGATATGCTCGGCGGGAAGCCCTCCGCGATCCACGCTGAAAAACCCATCGGTCGGAAGGGGTCGGCGCGGCGGGAAAGATGTAATCCCAGCAGCAGGCTCATAGTTGGTCGCGTTGTAGTCCAGTGTCCGCAGGAGCGGGAACGGGGCAATGCGCGCCAGATATTCGGGGTTGAATATCTCTCCCGCCTGATACGCCTCTTCATGCTCCACCCGCAGGAAGGCAAGCCTCTTGACCGGACCCGTTGCCGTAATCCCCAGCCCGACACCGCCCGCCGATGACGTGACCTTGATGGTGGCGCGGCCATCCTTGGGGATCATCTTGCCCCAGACGGTCTGGACCGACGATACATTCTCGTCGCACAGCAGCACGTAGGTACGCGGATTGTCCACGCTTGCAGGGTCAAGGCCGATCTGGCGGTTGAGCTGCCCTGCTGCGAGCGGAAAGCCTGTCACTGGATCGAAAGGCGGCATCGGGACACCCTTGGCGATCGGTGCTGGCGCCTGGGCCATGCGGAGGCGATCGATATAGGGATTGTCGGTGGCGTAGTCCGCAACACCGCCAAGGTTGATGCCGAGTTTCATGGAGAAAATCCTACTTCGTACAAGGCCCGACCAGTGCGAGCAGCTTGCGTCCCCAGACGCGCAGATCCTTCGCCTGTGCAGCCGCGATGTCAGCGGCGAGGCGCGCGTCGAGAGGCAGTTGCACGGTGCCGGGTTCGGGCGGGATTGCGGATGGGTCGACACAAGCGACGGCAACCGGAATTTTAATTTCGCGCGTCTCGATCTTCGGAGGCGGACAGGTAGTCGCGCAACCGGAAAGGATCAGCGCGACGCAAGATAGTGCTTTGTTTCGCACATGGACCTCCCGACAATAGCTTCCTCAGGGGACATCCCCAGATTCTTGATCCGGTGTCTGAGGGTATTTTTGTGGATGCCGGAAAGCGCGGAAAGGTCACTTAGCGCGATCGGCTTTCCGTCAAGCTCTATGCGTAACGTTCTCCGGGTGTTTTGGGCGTTGACCCTACGCGTGGTCCAGCGGCAGTTGTCAGGTGAATAAGGGCCATCCACGTCGATCCGGTCGAGCTCTAAATCTGCGTTGTATCCGTTCGCGAGAGACCAATCCCGGAAGGCGACAAAATCGTCCCAGCTTGGATCAAATCTGATCCCCCTGCCGCCGTAATTCGGAAACCCCTTGTTTTTCGGGTTTCGGCAGCGCTGACGCGCTCCAATCCAAATATTATGCAGCCGCGTTTTCGTCCCGTCATGCTCTCTCGTGACGGCTGCCCTGTCCAGCAAATCGCACCTGCGGCATTGCGCTTGGCCCTTGAGAGGAACCTTAACTTGCTGCGCCATTCGCTCGAAAACAGTGCCGCAATCGCAGCGCCATTCCCAAATTGCCCTATGCTTTTCAATGCGGAGCAGTCGCAGCCCGACTAGCTTCCCAAAACGAACGCCGGTAAGTTCCTTCAAAGCTGACATAGCCATCTCCGTTGGCTTGTTGGTCAGGCTCGGGCGGGCGGTCGCAACGCCTGTCCGGGCCGTCATTTTCCTAGCAAAATTGGCGGGAATCTGCAACATTTACACCGCCCCCGCCTGCTTGAGAGTTTCGCTTACGGGGCAAGGCGTGCTGTCCACCTTGCGGCCTGCAGAGCGACGAAGCGCCGCAGCCTGATCCGCCAGCCCCTGATTTGCCCGTAGCGCGTCGCTGAGAGCCCTTTTTCCGTCAGCCTTCCGTTGCTCGCCTTCGACCCGCAACGCCGCTACCGTCGCGTTCTGGTGGTTCAGGGCGTCGGTTAGCTTAATCTGGTTGGCGAGGTATCCGTCGCCACGGGCTTTCTCCGCCACGATCCGCGCCTGATCCTTCGCCTTCTGGACCGATTTGCCGTGACCGACCGCAAGCAGCCATGCGGAGAGGACGGCAAGCGCAAGGCCGATATAGGGCAGAAGCTTCATGACGAGACCGCCCCAGCGCTCGCCAAGCTTGGCGATGAGGAATGTTTCGATCATTGCTGGGCTCCCTGCCTGATCTGGCCTGCCGTCGCGTCGTCCTTACCCTTCTTGCCGATCGACAGGACGCCGGAGGAAACGAGGGCGGCGATCCCGCCCGGATAAGCGAGACACCACGCCGTCACGTCGAAATGAGCGCCGTGCGCCATGTCCCATGCCTGGAAACCAATGGGGCTCGCGATGGCGGACCCCGCCGCGCTTGTCAGCAGCGTGCGGCCAACCTCGAACTCACCAGCCGCGTTCTTGAGGATGTCGCGGAGGCTCACAGCGCGGTCGAGACGTCAAACGAGGGGCAGGCTTTCGCCACCCCTGGCCAATCGCGATGCCCGCGCAAGATGGCGTTCGGGTAAAGCCCCTTGTAATGGGCTACCAGATCACGAAGCGCTTGCTTCTGCGCATCGGTGCGCGTGTCCTTCGGGGTGGCGTTATCGGCCGAGACGCCGCCGACATAACAAATCCCGATATTGCCGTGATTGTGGCCGCCGACATGCGCACCGAGCTTGTCGTCAGCCAACGTGTTATGCTTTGACCCGTCCAACTCAACGACCCAATGATAGGACACCTGGCCGAAGCGCGCGATATCCCACTGGCTGATGGTGGCCGCTTTTACATCGCGACCTTCTGGGGTGGCGGCGCAGTGGATCGTAATGAATTGAACGGGGCCTAAAGGGGTCATGGGTGCATCTTCCCGCTGGCAAAAAGGATCTTGGCTGCGGCAAGGAGCAGCCCCCCGAAAGTAGCGACGATGAAGGAGGCCCCGGCGAAGAACCCAAGGCCGCGCGCCTTGTCGTTTTTGAAGCCGGACACCGTTTCATTCATCAGCATCACGGACTGCTGGAGACCTACGATGTCGTGCTTGATCGTGCGGATGTCGGCCTTCATCTCGCCCACGTCGCGAGCAACGGTCAGGTCATATTCGTCCACTCGCGCGGGCCTCGTTCTGGGGTTTTGGGATGGAGGAGACATCAGGGCGCCCTCACCAGATCGGCCTGAATGCCTGTCAGCGACGGGTCGTTCTGCTTGGTGAACGGACAGGCGAAGATCAGGTTAGGCTCACTGCCCGTCAGTGGGGTTGATGGAGGGCTGAAAGAGCCCGATCCACCCGTGTACAGCTGGTCAGTCGCAAACACGCCGATATCGAAAATCGAGCCGTCGCCGTTTCCAAAGAAGTCAGCCGTGGTGGCCGCCGAGATAATCGCGAAGGCGTTGCACATCGAGTATTTCGACGTTGGGGCAAGCGCCGACGCCATGACGACCGAGCCGCCCTCGATGCAGGTATAGAGGCGAACACCCGTGGTGGTCAGCACAAAGGCGAACCAATACACGCTGCCGACCGTGCAAGCGGTAGCCATGGAGGCCGTGCCACTACCGTTGCCCGATGCGAACAGCTTTCGGGCATTGCTGTACCCGATTGCCGAGTTGCCCCAATTGAACACGGTTCGGTTGCCAGACCCAGCCGTGGGGGCCTTGAAGCGGCCTACAAGGGTCAGCGGGGGTGCGCTGCTGAGCGTGCCATGTCCGTTTAGTGCGACCTGATTCTGCAGGGTGGTCCCGTGGCCGCCGATCAGCGGGAAGCCGAACCCGGTCTTATGCTCGACCGTATCATAGGCCGCGCTGGTCATCGTCAGATCGTGGATCGAATACGGAGCGACGAACCCGGTCTTATTGAGGATAGACATCCCCGGATAATTGGCTGTCGCGGTATGTGTCCCGCCGCTGTTCAAAGCAGCGGCAGTGATCGGAACGGTGCCGGTTTGGAAAGGCCGGCCCTTTGACGTGTCGTAACTGTCCGTCCGATCGTCACGGATCATATCGCCCGACGGATCGGAGCTTAGATCACCGTCCCACGGCGCGCCCATGATGATGTCGAATGCATCGGCGTCGCCCCACGTCCCACCGCCTACCGGGGTCCGCATAGTCACGCGAAGCTGGGTTGTATTGATCTTGCTGCCGGTCGAGCAACCGATGTAGTTCATCGTCGAACCGGAGATGTAGACCGCGACGCGCTTCCACCAATTGCCTGTCAGTTGAAAGTCTGTGCCCGTCTGCTGGAACGTCAGGATCAGGTCGTTCGGGTTAGATCCATCGCGCGTAGCCGAGAGCAATTTCGGGCCGAGATTGTCCGAAGTGATGGCCCGAAGTATGCACTTGGTGGCTTCGATGTTTCCGTACTGGCCCGGATGCGGATCTCCCGGCTCGCTCAGCCCCGGCATTTCGACGTAGATGCCGTTGAGATTGGTCCCGTCATTCTTCGCCGCGCACCATGCCTTGCCCTTGTTCCGGATAAGGAGCGCATTATGCATCGGGCCATAATAGTACGGCCCAAGGAAGAGGTTCGGGATCGTGTTGACGATGCGAGTAACACTAGCGCGGGGGAATAGGTTCAGTGAGGAATAACCGCCAGTTCCGAACTCGCGGAAGTCCATGTCAGCATCATAGTTATAGACAGAACTGTCGGAGTCGGCATGGCCCTGCCACCAGAACTGGTAGCGCCACTTATAGCCGATAAGGCCCATCAACCTGTTGAGTTGCTGGAAGTTGGAGTTATTTGTGCCAGTTGGGGCAACTTGGAAGGTGGATTGATAGGCCCCGCTATAGCCGTGGGCGACGAGGCCCTGGTTGCAGCCATTGAGAACTGCCAACCAATGGAGATAAAGCGCCGCACCAGCGCCTTGACGAATGCCCACATGGTAGTCGCCGTCTGCGGGGAGCGACCACACAACGCCCGTAATGCTGCCAGGCGAGTAGGAGTCGCTGGTCGCGATGATCCGCGTGTTCGCATTGGGGGCGGTGACCGGGATAGATGCCGAGGCCGTTCCAGTCGAAAGCGCGGTATTAAGCGCCGTCTCGTTCGTCTGGAAAAAGCCGCCCATGAGGCTCTGGCCAAAGCCCAGCGTCACGTCGCCCATGCTGGTCAGCGTGGAGCCGTTCTGCCAAGTCCCCGTGGAATCCTTCACGTCGACGTAGAAGAAGCCCAAGCGAGCATCGATGCCGGAGATGGGCACCGTCTGGTTAGTCCCGGAAGCCGTGACCGTGATCTGATATTCAGCCTGAAGATCGCCGCGCGACGCTCCACCCGAAGAAATGCGGACGCTGAGCGTGCCGGGGGAGATCGTGCTGAACAGGATCGGGATGGAGCCCTGACCCACCCCCTGTCCGCCGCCCGTCAGCGTGTCGCGCTGCCAAACTGAATGGTCGAGGAGGTTGGTAGCGGACATCGTGCCGGTTGCAGTGGGCAGGGGAAGCCCCCCACCCCCGCTACCCGTCGCCTGCTGCCACAGGCTAAGACCTACCCCGAGGACCATTAGCTGGCCCTCTGAATGACGATCGCAATAGGATGAAGATTAACAGCCAAGGCTCGCTCCGGAAAAACGGGCGGCCTCTGGACCGATGTCTTGGTCAGCCAGAGCAGCACCGTCGAAACAGGGCTGGACAATGGCTACGTCCAATGTTGCATCATTCACCGCGAGCGCTCCCAAGAGACAGGCAGAGCCGAAGCCCTGTGTGCGCCTGTCTCTCCCGATTGCGCTCGGAGGTCAGCGAATTGACGCACCCGCTAGATACGACGGAATAGGCCTGTTGGTCAAGGAATTGGGGTGTGCTAGCAGGCTGTTCGGATATTTGGAGATCGCCCGAATGCACTACAGCGACATGCCAGCCCGAGTGAAATCCCCGGCCATGGGCTGGATGGTGCTGTTTATCGAGACCTTGAATCTCTGTCTGGCCGCCGCCCTGCTCTGGCGCGGGTTCAATTTCTGGCCGGATAATCCACAGGGCGCGGATGTCCCGACAGTGATCGCATCGGTTATCGTGATCGTGTTGGCATCTTTGTGGGGCGTATATGCCCTGAAAGAGTATTACGGTTTCGCTGACCGGCCCTTGGACTTCCGCAGGGTCAAGCCGCCCTCGGAAAGGTGAGAGCAACTTAGAGCATGAACCCTGCGACCCGCATCGCTACGGCCAAATTCCCACACCACGTTTGAGCATCCGCAACGGTGCTGAAAGATGGTGCAGGTTGTGAGGCAATAGCCCTAGGTGTCACTGACCATGTCGTCGCGCTAGTGGGCGTGAAGACCGCATACCCCCCGGAAGGGACTACGAATGACGCGGCGAGAATGATCGTCTCACCGCTCTGCGCATAGATCGTGGAGGGATTAGGGCCATCGTTAATCCAGGTGAAGCTCTGCGAAAAGCCATTGCTCGCATAATAAGTGGCCGCAGACGGAAGCGCGGCGCCACCCGTTCCAGTAACGGATCGCGTTACCTTCTTGGTGATCGGATAGGCCGTCGCCAAATTGGTTCCCGTGATCGTGACAGACGGATCGAGCGACTGCATATTAGCAGGCAGCAGACGTACATCGCGGCCCGACTTTGTTACCTGTCCGCCCTGCATCGTGATCGTGGTCGAGCCTACCGTCTGCGAGGCCGAAACCGTGTAGGTGCCCGCTCCGCCCGTGCCGGTGCCGTTAGCAGTGATATAGGTTCCCGCCGTCACACCAGATCCGGTGATGTAGTTTCCGGCGTAGATCGTTCCGGACGCGACCGCTGTTACCGTCAGAGTCGTCCCGCTGATCGATCCTGTGAACACCGCTCCGCCGATTTCGATCGTGCCCTGCCAGGTGATCTGGCCTGGCTGCGTGCCCGTGTCATCGAACAGGTTCTTGGTCGAGAAGCCCGTCCCCATCACGCCCAGAGCATCGCCAAGGACGACCGGATAATAGGTCGGATCGGTGAATTGCGAACCAACGATGAAGCACTCGGCGTTATAGACCACGCCATAAGCCCGACCGCCGCCATGGGCGAAACGACAATCACCGCCAGACATCGCCTCGCTATAGCCGCCGATAATGACGCCACGCGCTGAAACGCTGTCCCAGAAATAACCGGTCATGCTCTCGCGCTCGAAGTCCAGATCGACACCGAAAGCGCCGCCGTCACATACGAAGCCCGAGCCCCCGCGCTCCATTCGGCCTGTACCCGACAGGTCGTAGAACTGGAAGACGTTGAAGAATGTGCCCTGCCAATCCAGCGCGACACAATTGTCGAACGTGTACGATTGCGCGAAAGCGAATGTGTCACCGGAAATCACGAAGTTGCCGAGCTTGATCCCTTCGAACCAGCATTCGTCGAACGTGATACGAAGGAACTTCTTGCTGATGACGTAGGCCGCCAACGCGGGGTTGGAGCAGGTGAACGTGATATTCTCGAACGTCACGAACTCGCTTTTCGGCGAGCCGTCTGCAGACGCGATCGAGCTGTCGAAAAGCGTGATCGCGGAACTGACGAGAAATCCCGCCCCAGGCCCTTCGCCGATGATCGCGAACGTGCTTTTCTGCTGGTCGACCGGCCGATTGATGATCAGCGAGCTAGTGATTTTGCACTGCCCGGGGACGCGCATAGCGCGCGCATTTGTTGAGGCGAGGCAGAAGTTGATCGCCGCCTGCACGGCAGCCGTATCGTCCGTAGAGCCGTCGCACTTGGCATTGAACGGTGCGTCGGTGACCGAAACGACCGATTGAGCGTGCAGCCCGAGCGAGCCCGCAGGGTAAGATGCGGTGGCTGAAAAGCCGACTTCCCCGGCACCACTGGAACCTTGAAGAGTGGTTCCAGAGACAGGATCTTTCGTGATCGGGCTGGCGATCCCTCCACCCGACAAAACCACCTTGTAATCCGCGTTCTGCAGCCAGATCGGCGGCACCCGCCCATCGGCATTGAGAGATACAGGGTTGGTGTTCGGCGTCGTCAGCGCTCGGTCGGAATAGGTCGCCAATGGCGTAGACGTGCCCGATGCATAGAATGCCAGCGTCGCTCCAACCGCTATGGACGAATTGGTGTTGATGACGCTGAAAATGCCGGTGTCGAAGAGAACAGCCATGTGCTAATTCCGAGCGGTGAAAGTGTGGATGCTGATTGTCTTCTTCGCGGCGGCATATGCGGCCGGGAGAAAGAAGGGCTTTGGGCTATTGCTCATTTTTTGGCCCTTCATCTGGTGAAGCCGCGGCCCGACCGGCAACAGGCGCATTATCGTTGATGGCGGACAGCAGGGCCCGGTGGAGACCCGTCGTTTCCTGAGCAATGGCAGGATCGCGAGCTGCCACCTGCGGCAACCTGGCGACCCATGCCTTGATGCCCTTCTCGGTCGTCTTCGTCGCACCCACCGCCAGCCACCGCGACAGATCGCGAGACATCAGCGCCCGCGCCGACAGGTTACGCGCCGCGATCTCAATGCCGCTCAGGACCGTTCCGGCTGCAGCACCTGCCACTGTGCCTGGAACACCGCCTACCAGCGTCCCAAGCGTGCCTCCGCTGGTGATCTGGGCCATGAACCGACCCCAATTGGCAACGACGCCAGAGCGGGTGTTGTTCAAGCGTCCAGCGGTGTCCTGATAGGCGCGGGAGAGAAGGCGCAAATTCTCGATCGACTTCGCGCCCTCGGGCCCAAAAACGACTTCACGGGCACTCGGCTTGATGCCGCGCGACCATTGAATGAAGCGACCCGGGGAAAATGGCTCATCGGGTGCGGCCCGTCCAGCCGTCTCCGCGATCGTGGCAGCACCGTCCAACTGCTCTTGTGGGGACAGCTTGCCCCACAGCCGCGTCAGCCGTGGCGTATCGTTGCGCGCGAGCGAATTGACGCGCGCCATGACGTCACCGCCCGAGATGCGATTGTCATCAGGACCGATGACACGCTCGACCACCTGTTTGATCTCGCGCGCCCGCAGCTTGTAGCGAATGTCGGTTTCGCGAAAAAGGCGCTCCGCCTCCGGAGCCGATTCCCCAAGATCGCGCGATATGTCATTGCGGGCCGCGTCCAGCGCTTCGCCCACCAGCCTTTCGGCTGGCGTGTGGGTCAGGTTGCGGCTGCTGATGTCGCCACGCAGGTTGGTGCGGATATCCCGGATATCGCCAACCTTTTTGGGGATGAGCTCGCCATTGCCATCAACCAGATCCGCGCGGACATCCTGCAGATACGAAATCACGCCCTTGTTGGTGTTCGGATTGCGGGAGAGGTTCGCAATCTGCTCATCGAGCTTCGCCACGGCTTCCTTGCCGTAGACAGGGCTATCCCCCGCCATCTCAGCCGCCTTGTCGTAGGCCGCCGAGAGCGGAGCCTTGCTACTCTTCATCCAGCGATCCATCGCGCCTTGGACACGCTGCCCAAAGGCTCCGGGCTCCTCGGGCGTGCCGCCTTCACCAAGTTTAGCGGCGCGACCCTCAATCGCAGTGCGAGTTCCCTCCAACCCTTCGCGGACCACGTTCCCGCTGCCGACAGAGCTTTCGAGATAAGCCATCTTGTCGCGCTTCGACGGGTCAAGGATCGGCCGACTTACCTGAACGCCCTCTTCATTCGCGGCGCGGGCAATGTCGGTTGCGGCTGCTCCGCCGGGCGGGACGCCGCCGCCAGGCGGGCGATTGATGAAACGCCCGATACCATAACCAGCCGCGCCACCGGTCGCAGCGCCAATACCGGCGCCCAGGAAACGATCACCAAGGCTGCCGTTCGTCGACCCAAAGCCATATGCGCCACCATACATCGCGCCGGTTTTTGCCATGCTGGCGGCACTGGTCATGTCGCCCATCGGAAGAATTGCACTGCCGCCGGCCTGCCCGAGAAAGCGCAGCACGCCATGGTTCTGCTGGTCGTAGGCATCGACACCCCGCTCTGCCGCGAGGTTTTCGGCCATCGTCTTGTCGCCGAACAAGGTGCGACCGCCGGCCGCAATCTCGTCGGCGAAGCCGAGACTTGCCACATCGGCCGCGCCGCGAATGACGCTATCGACCTTCTCGATCGCGCCATTTTGGCCACGATTCACCGCCAAAGGTGCGGCCGGGGTGACATTCTTCGGCGTATCCGGCAGTCCGCCCTTCGCGTTCTTCGCCCAATAGGCACGGATATCGTCGGCGGTTGCGCGGGAATCCGGAGCCAGCAATTTAGCGAGACCGGCGCGAAATTCAGGCGTCTGGACGGATGCCTGATCCTGCACGTCGACCGTCATGCGCGGTCCTGTCGAAGGCCCGATGATATTGGCCGACCCAGCCTCGATCAGCGGAACCTCGACCTTCGCGCCCGTAGTGGGCGCGTTGGCATCGGTCGCATGGGGCTTATCTGGCGCGGCGGGAGCGATTCCCTTGGTCGCATTGGCGATCTGCTCGTCACTGTAGCCGAGAGACCTCAGCCAACGGCCATAATGATCCTGAACGGCCTTGAAATTGGCTTTCAGTTGATCGTCGGGAAGACTGGGATCGAGCGTGGCAACCGTGCCGGAAAGCAGCTTCTCCTCGCCTTCGGTAACGCTGCCGAGCGCGCCCCCGGTGGGCGATTGCGCACGCATCTTCGCCAGTTCGTCGAAGGCCAGATTGGCCTTGAGCGTGTCGATATACCCTCGTAGGCCCTTGGCGTCGGAACCCGGCACATGCGACATCACCGAACCGCTCATGCCGGTTGTTCCGAACCCGACCAGCTTACTCGCCTTATCCGCCGTGCCGTAGATATTGGCCGCCTTTTCCAGGTTCTGATCCTGAATGGCCGTAGGTGCGGCGGGCGCGAGGCCTTGAGCGCGAAACGCCTGTAGTTGTGGTCTTAGGTCGTCTGGCAGCTCATTGCGGCGCTCCAATTCGAGCATTGCCTGTAGCTGCTGATTGTTGGCCTGGCTGGCCTGTCCCGGCTGAGGCATTACTGATCGCCTCCCCGAGCGATAGCGAGAAGGTCAGCGGTCGAAAGGCCGCCTACAGGCTGTTTCTGGTTCGAAAGCTTGGTTGCAAGACCAAGGCGCCCACGATTGACCGCCAAATTCCCGGCGGCGGTGCCAGCGTTGGCGGACGCAGTAGCCTCGCTCGCTTTGTGGCTGCGCACCGTCTCCTGGAACGTGCGATCCTTGTCGGTCTGATCCAGATACGCCTTCGACGCTTCGGACGACGCGGCGATCAGTCCAGGGAGCGCCTTCGGATCATAATGGCCCTTATAGGCAGCGAGATCCGTATAGCCCTGCTGGACCAGACCATCGATTGCCTGATCCCATGCCGCCGGCTGTTCGGCAGCGGGAAGATGAGCCACCGTCATTGCGGCGGTTCCTACGGCATGGGCTCGCGCACCCTGCAATTCGCGCTGATGCTGAGCGATCTGCTGTGCGTGCGTCGCATAAGCGAAGCCGGTCGTAGGATCGGCGGCAATCACCTCTTGCGGATTGGCACCGTGCGCGATCAGGTCGCGGGCCTTCTGCTGTGCCGCATATTCCGTATCGGCGCGGCCTTCCATGACGTCCTGCCGTTCCCGCTCTTTCTGCAAATAGAGGTCGGACAAGCGTTGACGCTGCAGACCGTTATAGGTCTGCATCAGCCCCATGCTGTCGGGACGTGCGGCGGCGAGGATGGCGAAGGGATCGGCCATCAATAGGGCCCTCGGCCATAACTGGTCGACGTGGGCGGCTTGAACCCGCCTCCCTGCTGATACAGATACAGAGACGCCAAATTCTGCGCGCCGTTGGAGATCGCCGCTCCGGTGTTCGCATAGCTTGACGCCTGCGCATTGCCCGCCGCCATGTAGGAATTGCTGTTATTGTTCGCGGCATTCTGGCCCGCCGCGCTTACGGCATTGACGGACGACTGCCCCACGCCCGCGAGCTGCGCGAGACGGCTGGCATATTGGTCGTAATCATTGGCAGCGAGGCCGGTAGCGTAACGCGCAATTGCCTTCTGCGTGCCACCGGATTGAAGGATGCCCCGGGCGGCAGCGGAACGTTCGGCGGCTTGCGTGCCTTGATCGAGCTGGAACTTGAAGCCGGGGGACGCAGAATAGCCGCCATCGTTGACGTAGCCGACACCGCCCGTCGTGATAGGCGAGCCGTTCGCGCCAGTCGGTGTTACGCCGTACATCGACGCCAGTTTGCCAAGCGCGCCGTAACCGGTCTGCATGTAAGGCTGATTGTCGGACCGCGTCTGGTCATATTCGCGCTGCTGTTCGGCGACGCTCTGCGCAGCGGCATTCCTTGTGGCTTTTGCCGCTTTGTTTCCGGCGATAATCGATGCACCGGCACCGACAACCGCTGCGCCGGCTATGGCGACTGCGGGAGGCATTACAGACCTACCTTCTGGAAATCGGTGCGCGTCATCTCAAACCATTCCACAAGGGGACCGCCGGGTTCGCGCGGGCGAATGCCGTCCGATCGAAAGCCGATGATCCGGGTGAAAAGACGGGCCGCACGATCCTCAACCGGGATGCGACCGAACACGACGAAGGCGCCGAGCATGTCAAAGGCGTAGCCAAGACCTGTGCGGGCACCATGCAGCGCCTCGCGTCCGCGCCCTTCCTTCTGGAAGAACATGTGCGCTTCGAGGACGGATGCGGTGATCTTCTCTAGGAAGAAGCCGCCGTGATCGGTCAGGAGCGTGATAGCGCGGCCCATGAAGTCGGTCGCATCGGTTCCGACGATCGCGCTCACGAACGGAGCATCCGCCACCGTCGCGACGCGAACGGTCGGGTGGTATTCGTGGTCCGCTTTGATGGATTGGTGGAGCATCGCGCCTCAAGACAGCTTGACGATGATCGCTGTCTGAGTGGATGCCGGGAGATCAGCCCAGCAGCGCAGTTGCGCCCCACCGGTTGTGTAGCACCGACCCGATTTTCAATCAAGACGCCGCGGTGCAGACCCCGTTCGTAAAGGTGAAGTTCGTATAGACGCCGGTCCCGCTGAATCCGCTCGTGGCGATGGCACCAGTCCCCGAATTATAGTTGATGCCAGACCCGCCGCTGATCAGCCCACGTGCGAAGGCTTGATCTAGCGCAAAAACACCGGTCGCACCGTTATAGCCGACACCAGCCGATCCGCTCACCGACGCCCTGGCCCGCGCCTGCGTGAAAAACAGGTTTGTCGTCCCCTCTGTCACATTGTCGCTGTTGAGCGGGAATGCGTGCGCATCGACGATGCGCCCCTTTTGGTCCACGGTGATCGCGATTACATGGGATGCATCGCCATAGGTGTTCGGGGTAACCGCCGTATCAGCCAGGCCAAGCGTGACGGAGCCGCTGCCGCCCGTTTCGGTGATCTCGCCCGCGGCAACCTCAAGCGAGCGCGCATTGGGAAATATATTGGTGGCGTCGTCGAAGGTGATGACCGATGCATCGGTAAGCCCGTCACCCTGCGACTTGTTGCGGACCAGATACCTATACCATTCGGGCGTGATCCTGCCTTGGGAATCGACCAGCGGCGTGTTCGGCGGATTGATCGCGTAGGCGCTCATCGCACGTCCGCATAATAGCCCATCACCAACCTCCGCACGGGATCGGTAATAGTCAGATCGATGTCCAGTTGGCGGAATTGACCAAGCCCGCGCCAGATCGCCCGCGCCTTGTAATTCCCGATCGTGCCGAGCGAGCGCCATAGCTCATTGGACTTCGTGCGACCGCCATCCTTGGAATAGCGCAGCATAATCTTAGGATCGGAACCTTGGCCGCTGTTCAATCCTACGCCGGTCTCGCAATATACCTCGAAAGCGTAGCAAGTGACGCGAGAGCGCGATGCTTCCAGCGTCGGAAGGCCGATTTCCATGCTGATCCGCGCGCCATTTTCGGTGTAATTGCTGTCCAGATTGGGTGTGTAGAGTTTTCCGGTCGTATAATCGGCCAAAATAGCGCCGCCGAACGCACGCGCCGCCGATCCGACGCGATAATTATCCATTCCCCAGGAACGGCGCTCATGCCATGCGCCGGTCGCCATGTCATAGGCGAAACTGCCGGCAGACGTGCTAAGTATATAGAATTTATGGCCTTCCTGCGTATATGTGAAGGCCCATGCGTCCGTCGCATTGCGCAATTGATACTCGATCGCGTGCGTTGAAATGCGAACCGGGGAATATCCGTCCAACCGATAGACGATCAGGTCGTCACCGAGGAAATGGACGCTGTTGTCGACCTTGACGATCGTATCCCGGGCGAAACATCCGCGCTCGATGAAGGCATTTCCCTGCCTCTGGAATACATTGTCGTTATCGCCGGAATTATACCAGATTTCGATCGTCGACGTGCCATACAATTGCAGCTCGCGATGGTCGTTGACGATGCCGACCAGGCCATCAGGCGAGCCCTCCGCCGTGAAAACGTCGAGCAGGTCGTAGCTCGTGGCGTCGAAATTGTCGGAATAGATGCATTGGTCACTGTCGAGGATCGACCAGACCATATAGCTGTCGATATAGGTGACATCCGACACCGAAGGCAGATCGGCCGGGGTGGTGATTGCCCCTCCGGAAAGCACATAGCCGGTCGGAGACGCGCAAATCGCGAGCTGCGTGCCATTATCGGCCATCGTCACCCGACCGGTTCCGGGAATGCTGCCGACATTCGCCGTAGAGCCGCCGGCCGTTACGGACCAGAGCGTGTTTCCGACCACGGTATATAGCAGATCGCCCATCGTATGGACGCCGCGGACAGGCTCTGTGCCCAGATCGGCGAACAGGTCCAGCCCTGGAATGAGCATCAGCGCGAAATCCTGCGCCTTGTCGCCGTCCGCCTTCTCCGAGAAGCAATTGACAATGCGGGCGCCACTCCATGGCTTGGAGCGCCCGTCGCTATATTGCAGGGCAGGCTTGACTTGCCTTAGCGCGGCCATCCGTATGCGCCGCCCCACGCCTGATAATCGGGTTGAAGATAGATCGACGTGGGCTCGTTATCCCAACCCTTTAGAGCGCCATAAAGCTGCTGCGCCTTGGCGATGATCAGTTGCGAGAGCGCCCCGTCGTTGACCGGATATTGCGGCATCAGGCTAAGCGCCAGATTGTAGGTCAGCGCCTCAAGCCATTCGGACGGCAGATCCGCCTCGTTGTTGGACGCAAGCATATCGTCCATGCGCCGCAGATAATCATATTTGATCGTCATCGTGGGCGCGACGGTGATGGACGGAGCGGGCCACAGGTAAAGCATGCCGCTCGCGCGCTGCGGATCGTAATAGAAGGCGGTCGGCGTCGATGGACTTGCCGTCTTATTCGGCTGGTCCAGATATTCCTGACGCGACCACGGATTAAGTGGAACCTCTGTCCCGCTCGCGGTAATCGACCGACGTGCGGAAATGACCCGCATCGGCTTGTCAGGAAGCGTGTAGGCCGCTTGTCCGGCCACAAGGACCAATGTTGCCTCTTCCCGCGTCCACAGATGGTCCTGCGCGCTCCACGTCTTGATCAGGAGGTTGAGCGAACGCGTCGCCGCGGCGTACATGAAGTCGGTGATCGGCTCGCCTTCGGAGCCTACCCCGAGCAACTGGAACGCCGCGTCGCAAATCTCGTTATTGACCAGCGTGAAGGTATCGACCCCGGACGTCGTCATTCGACCGCCTCCCACCGATTGCGCTTGATCGCAATTCCAAGCTTCGGGTCAGCTCGCGCGTCATCAATCGGGATCGATCGCAGCACCTTGTCATATTGCACGATCTCATATGCCGCCCCATCAGCCGACTTGCGCCCTTCGATCCGGCCTTCCATCACAGATCCTCCGGGCGAACGTCGTTGACGCCGGGCGTGATGAAGACATCCGGCCCTTCCGGACGCGAAAACGGCAATGCCTGCTTATCCGGGACGCCGCGCACGAAATCCTGCGGGTTGCGGCGGTCGCACTGGTCAGCCAGCACCATGTAGCCATCCCACTGGCGCACAAGGTCGGAAAGCTTCACCTTGAAGCCGGTCGTGTCGCAAATCGCGTTGGGCCCACGGGAATAGAGCACCATGGCCCAGATCCTTCAATAAAGCGCGGTGATCCCGGTGGCAGTTGTCCCGGTCGAATAAACCCGATTAACCTGCAGGGGCCGTTCGCCCGCCGTGACCGCGAGCGTGATGATGTCGCCGTTGACCATGCGAACCGCCAGGTTTCCCGCGACCCCGACTTCCAGGCCGCGCGTGCCGGGAATATTGGTGCTGTCCGAGGGCGTGACGGCCACTGCACCATAGGCAGAGGCAATATCCGTGCTGCGACCGCTCATTTGCCGGGCTCCTTGCCGTCAGGCCATTTTCCGGTGTCCTGAACGGCCTTCTGCATCGCGAAAGCTTCCGCCAGATCGGCGGTGTTGCGCGTCTCGATGTCGCCATCGGCGGAAAAAACCTTCACGTCGAAGCCACCATTGTCAGCGTCGCGAATGCGCGTCAGCATGTCACCGGACCTTCTTGGGTTCGGCCTTGGCCTTGCCTGCTTCGACGCGCTTCGTTTCGGTCTGCGCTGCGGCCTTGGTTTGGGCGGCGAGCGTGTCAGACGTCACCGCCTCCCAGCCCTCGGTACGACCGATCTTCAAAGCCTTGTGCGCCTCGTTCAGACTGTCGGCCTTGAACGAAGCCAGCTTGCCGGATTCGTCCTCGACCGTGACGTGGCGCGGGTCGTCATGTCCGCCGCTGCTGATCGTAATCTTCATGACTTACCTCCGGGATTTGGAAGCGAAGATGTAATCGACCAGCAAGGTCTTCACCGCGGCGGTTGTAGTCCGCAGGCCGAAGCTGATCGTGGTCGTGGTGTCGGGCAGATAGTTCGCCGCGATGCCGGTCAACGATCCCTTCTGGATATCATCCTGCCAGAAACTGACCGTGTCCTTGCCGTCCCAATACCAAGCGAACTCGGTATAGGTGCCGGCAACCAGCGTGCCCGCAGCGGCGCTCGTGCTACCGGTAGTGGCATTCTTGCGACAAATGATCGTCACCGCGCCGGTCGTGACCGTCGATAGGAAATAGATCCCGTCCGTCACGTCTTCGGGTGTGGTGTCCGTTACCTGCAGGCCGAAGACGATCACGCTGGTAAGGGCCGAAACCTGCAGGCGGCACTTGAACCAGGCTGGCTTGCCGGCTTCAAACGAGAAGCCCTCGCCGGTCTTCTGGAGAAACGAGCTATCGCTGCTCGCGCCCGAAGTCGCAACACTCAGGATGCCGCCGTCGCCAGTGACGATCGCGGGCGTCGATGTACCGACAACGGTGTTGGTCCAGATGGTCGACGAAAAGGAATTAAAGTCATCGAAGAACCGATGCTCATCGCTCGGATCGGGAGCGGTGTAGCTGCCGAGCGCATTCGTCGACTTGCGGGTCGAGAGGCCGGCGGGAAGGCGGGTGACGGACATGTGTTGAACTCCTTGGGCGTCCGAAGAACTGGACGCCGACCCGAAAGCCGGCGCCCAAGGGAAGTTTTATGCGCCGGGGCTGCCGTACAGGCCGCGCGGATCGGTCCAGCCAGTGCTATACCGCTCGCTCGCCTTGTATTTCAGGTTGCCGGTGTCGAAGTCGCCGTCCTGCGCAAATGCGGCCTTCTTGCGCTGGAACAGCTTGAGGCCGTTCGGCGCATTGGTGCGGATGAACCAGGCGTCGGTGTCGGTCAGGTAGTGATTGACCTTCACGCCGTCCGGGAAGAGCCCCATCGCCCGCATCGCATTGATCGCGTTGTTGGCGGTGTCGTTCTGTCCCGACGACTTCAAGATGCGCGTTGCCTCGAACGCGAGGCTCGGCGGCACGATCAGCGAACGACCCATGAGCGCGATCTTGAGACCGCGATCGTTGGTGGCATTCATGATCTGAACAGCCATATCCTCAAGCGAGGCTTCCGACATGTCCGCCGCGGTCGCCAGCGTGTTCGAATACGTACCGCCGCCGGAGGTGGGATGCGCGGTCGAAAGGAGCGGCTGGCCGTCTGCCCCGACATACGAGCTGCTGAAAGCCCGGTTGTAGAGGTTGGCGACCACGTTTTCCTTGGTCTGGCGCATCGAGAAGGCCAGCGACGACGTGCGCTGCGTGCCAATCTTCTCGTAGAGGTTGTCGTCCTGCGCTTCCTCGGTGATGATGAAGCCGAGGGCGTAATTGACGTGCGTATAACGCTGCGTCGGGCCCTGACCCATCGTGTCGTAGGAAACGGACGCGCCCTGCGTCTTGATCGGAGCGAGACCGAAGCCGGTCAGCGCCTGATCTTCCTCGTACGACATGTCCGAGGAGTAGGTGTCGACCAGGTCGGGCCACTCCATCGGATGTTCGTCGTAATTGGCACCCCAGATGGCGTTCAGGCCGGGCCAGAGGAGCTTGGCGATTTGCCCTGTGGTGATAACAGTCATGGCTCAGACACCCGCAATCTGGTTGGCATAGCGATGCCGGTTGATGCGAACGAGGAAGGAGCTGCTGTCAGCGCCAGTACCCACGGCAGAGCCAGGGTCGTTGTCCGCGCGATTGACCATGCCGACGATCTTGAGATCGAGGGTGTTGGTCGTGGCTTCCGTCGCGTTGTCGAGCGCCATGCCGGACAGGCCGGTATAGGTCGAACCCGAGCCGACGACGACGTTGGCGTTGAGGCCGATATCGTTCGCCGTGAGCGGCGTACCGCCCGCAACCTGGCGGATCTCGAAGACCGCGTTGGGGTTGTCTTCAACGAAGATCACCGCCTGCGTCGACGCCGCCCGATAGGGGAGCGTGTCCCGCGAGACGGGAAGCACACCGACGCAAACGCCCGTGAAGACGTCGCCCGTGGCGCTTTGCTTCACGTCTGCGAAGGTCTGGCCGTTGATGAACTGGGAAGTGCCCACCTCGGTAACGAGATCGCCGGGGAAAATGGCGGTCGCGTCGGAAGCGGGGACGGAATACAGACGAACCCCTGAATTATAGGGACCGCTGTACATTTCGTGCCGGCCGATGAGGCCGAAAGGAGATGTTGCATTGGCCATTGAGGCACCCTTGCGCTGCTCGGCGCGTCAGGTGCCTTCATCAGGTGCCATTAACGCCGATCGATCGATCCGTGGCCATAGGTCTCCGATGAGGGAGGCATTTGACCGGTGGAGTCGCGACCAGCCGCAATGGCTTCGTCGATCTGGCGCGGTTGCATTTCCTTTTCGGTGAGACCCGCCTCATATTCTTCGACGGGTGTTTCCATAAGGAAAGCGCGGAGCGGTTCGCCATTCGCCTTCGTTCCTACGAGGCGAGAAATGCGAGTGTCCGAGCTAGATGACTGAATGCTCGGGTCCGAGACATGCTCATACGCCAATTCATGCGCATCCGCAATGCGGTTCTTGTCGTCGTTGAACCAGTGCCGGTGATAGCCAGGACGAGACGAAGCAGCCAGCTTGAGCGATGGGCCGGAAACCGGCGCGCGGCGGCGGCGAGCGGGCGCTGCGTCTTGCGTTACATCGCCAGCAACCGGCTCAGGAGCGCGGTTCTGCGGCGGCCGGCCACGGCGGCGCGGTGCGGTGTCATCCATTGCTATATCCTTACCACTGGTAGTTTTTGATGTAATCTTCGCGGCTCTTGATCGTGCCGTTGCCGACCCATTTGTCGCAGATGCGTTGCGCTTCCGGAGGCAGATCGTTGAACGTCTTGCCCGCACGAGGAGCGCGGACGCCATTCCCGCCGCCATCGACCGGGCTACGGCGCTGTTCGCGAGCTGCCGGCTTGGTGGCGAATGCTTCCGGATATGCCTCTTCGAACTTGGCCTTCACGGCGTCTGCGACTGAATCGAGATCGGCGCGGTCGAGAACGCCACCCTTGCCCTTGGCTATCTTTTCGGCTTGCGCGTCGGCATAAATCCGCATCACGTCGTTGTTGCCGTACCAGCGGTTTGCGGTGGCCCAATCGGCGAACTCTTCGGCCCGGTCGCTATCGTCGGCCTTGGCCTGTTGCGCGCCGGGCTTCTCGAGCTTGTCCAGCTTTTCGAGGACGGCATTGGCGGCGCTGGTATCACCCGCCTCGACGGCATCGGCCATTTCGCGCTTCAAGTCGTCCCGGGCGCGCTCATAGGCCCGCTCTTCGGCTTTCGAGAAGAATTCCGCCGACCGCTTCATATCGCGCTCCATGTTCGCGATCTTGGTCAGCAGCGCCTTGTTTTGCGCCTGCACGAGCGGAAGGATGACCTGGCCGCGCTCGTAGAAGGTCTTGGCGTCGACGTGCTTGGCAGGGTCACCCTTGAACTCCTCGACAGGCTTCCAGCCCATCTTGGATGCTTCGGCCTCGAAATTGACCTCGTGATTGTCCTGTTCGCCGCCATTATCAGCCGGGGCGTCGGCGAGTTGCGTAGCCATGTCTATTCTTCCAGCCTTCCGATGATGTCTTCGTCGTTGAGGAGAACGTAATCTTCGCCATCGACGCCCTTGAAGCGCATCCCGGCATATTTCCCGACCATGACGCGGTCGCCGGGCTCAGGGCGCCTGAATGCGGGAGAGCGCGCGGCGGCCTCCTCCCATGCATTCTCGCCCACGGCGACCAGCGAACCCTTCTGGATCGCGTGCTTTTCCTGATCGACCTTGCTGTCGGGCAGGATGATGCCGCCTGCCGTGACCTTCTCGGCGCTGTCAGGTTTCACGATCACCCGCAGATCGAGTGGCTGCACCCCGGATGCGTTTAGCGTCATTCCTCGTTGTCCCATTTTGTAACCGCGGTCATCAGCAGCCCGCGAACGGTGAAGTTGTCGGTGCGCGGGCCATAACCATGGGTGCGCCAGTGGACGGACTGCCAAGTGTGGCCGTTCTCATCCGGGTTGCTGTCGGAGCCGGTGTGGCCCAGCACGACGATCGCGGTCGTCACAGGCCAATCGATATCGCCAGCCTCGATGCTGTCCGCGAGCTTGCGCAGTCCGTCCACGACGTCATCGGCTGGCTTTGGTTTATGAAGCTGCAGAACCGTCACCGCCAAAATCCTCAGACGACAGGTTCAAGAGCTTGGTCAGCGTCACCGCCTGGGCCTGCTCCGCCTCCCCCAAGGGCTGGCCCGTCGCCCATTGCTCCATCAGGTGCGATCGGCGCTCCGCCAGCATCGTCAGGAATTCCTTCGTCGCCGGCAGGTGCTTCCATTGGTCCAGCTCCTCCGGCTTGCTCAGCAGGCGCTCCCGTTCCATCGTCCAATCCTGTCTTTGAGGCATCGATACCCATCTTCGCCGCCGCGCCGACAAGGACATTGACGGCGGTCTTAAATCCGAGCGGCTGTAGTGCAGCAGCAGCGGCGGCGAGCGAATTGGCTGCAGCGGCATCCTTGGCGCGGATATCTGCCAGCGTGCTGTCGCGCTCGTTGTGCTGCTTCATCGTGTCGAGCAGCAGCTTCGGATCGGGCTGCGGCGGCGGAACCTTCATCAACGTGTCGATGTCGGGCTGGCCGGTGCCGCTCAGGATGCGGCGGCGTAGCTCCTCCTGATTGATCAGCGGATCGCCCAAGAAGGGCTGCAGCACGGCGGCACGAGCGGCTTTCTGCGCATCGTTGACCATCGTCGGGTCGGACACGGGGACGACGTCGATATCCTTGTCCTGATAATCCGCGCGGCCGATCTGCCCCGGCTGGTCAGTCAAGGCGAAGTAGCTTTCCTCGTCCAGATGGACGCGGTTCAGCCCGAACAGGATGCGCAATTCCTGCCCGAACGCCCGGTGGATGCGCTTGAAGATCGCAGTCATGACCTTCGTGGCCTGCTCGATCTGCGCCAGCACGGTTGTCGCTGGGGTGTTCATGCCCTGGCTCGCACCCGTCAGGATGTCTTGAACGCTGGTGATCTCCTTGGCCTGCGAAATGAGCATTTCGAGCAGGTTGAACAGGACCGCAGACGGCCCCTGCAGGTTCAGCGGGAAGATATTGTCGCGGAGCGAGCCGCCTGTCACGTCGACGCGCTTCCACTCGCCCAGGCGGAACGAGAGATTGCCCGACTTCATCGTGACGCCGGACCCAACGAAGCCACCCTGCGCATTCTGCAACGCGCCGGCATCGAGAAGCTGGTTGATCGTGGTGTCGATCGCCGCGGTGATGTCGTCCAACAACGCGCCGAAGCCGATGTCGTAGAATGAACCATCCGGCGATGGAATGAAGCCGTATTTCGTGAAGTAGCTCTTGGGCTCGATCTTCGCGACCCGGCCGTTGATGATCGTCACACCATCGGCATCGAAGCATGGCGCGATGCGGACGACCTTCCCGCTCTCCCGCAGCAACGTGACGACATAGGGCTCGGGATAACCATCGTCATCCAGATCGAGCCGGCAATTCTGTTCGAGGAAGTCGATCGGCGCGGTATCGCTATCGTCCTTCGACGAACGGCCATCGGGTATGCGGATTTCCGCCCATAGGCCGGTGCGAATGCGCTCCTCGATCTCGTGCGGATAGAAGCGCAGGATATGCGTGAACCGCGGCGCCTCTTCGATCGAGGCGGCCCAATAGTTGATCACGAAGTCCTTCGCCGACACCATGCGCGAGACATTCCGGCCAAGGATCTGGTCGTAATAGGTCTTGCGGAATACGCAGCCGACGATGGGGAGCATGAGCAACAGCCGGTCGGTATCCTCCTCCCAGCCCTTCATGTCGTACAGCAACTGCCACGTCATGTGATCGCCGATGCGGTCGGCACGCTCGCGCTTCTGGCCTTCCGGATCGTTGCCCAGCACGCGGCCCTTGACCAGATTGGAGCCGTCTACAATCGCCGGATAAGCCCGCGCCTGGAACTGGATTGCCGCCGTGGTGAGGATCGGGAACTTGATGTTCGCCGCACCGGGCCACGGGAAGGTCTTGGGCTTCCTGACCTGCATGGCGATGTCGAGATAGCGATCGTACCGCTTCTCCCAATCCTGCGTTTCCTCATCCGAAGATTTGCGGCTTTGCAGATCGTATTCGAACTCCTGCAAGCAGCGCGATCCGATCCGCCCAAGGTCGGCTTCGCTGATCAGGTCGATCAGGTTGTCAGCCTGCAGGATCTCGTGGATCGTGATACCACCAACGTCGGGGGCAGCCTCTTCGGTCGGAACGAGTGCGGTCGCCATGCTCAATATCCCCCACGCTCATTGCGGCCGGTGTTGCGGTGATAATCTTCGTCTTCGTCGTCATTGACGGCGCCGAGGAGAATGGGGCGCGCCACCGCCACCAGGCCGAAGGCGTCAGCGCCATGACTGGCCCAATCGTGCGATGGTCCAAGCCCGATCGCGCGGTCTTCGTTGCGGTTCTCGTGATAGAAGCTGATCGCCTCGATCCCGCCCTCGCAGAACTCGGCGTCGAAATACATTTGCGGGAACAGCCGGCGGGCAGCCTCGATGCGGCGCATGGCAGCACCCGCGCCCTGATTGGGGATGACGATCACGTCGAAGCCCGCCGTCCTCAGCGCGCCCTCATAGGTCGTGTCGAAAACCTTGTCGTGCGCGGCACCGTCATGCGGCAGGATGCAGCGGGCCTTCCCGTAGCCGTTATCTCGCAGCCAATTGACGTGGACCGCCAGCGGCTGCCCGACCGCCTCGTAATAATCGAGCAGGTTGATCGCCTGGCCGATGTACTGGACGATCCAGATGGCGGTGGCATCAGCCTTCGCGCCAGTGCCGCCAATGTCCCATACCGCATAGACTGTCATCAGCGGGTCCATGTCGACCTTGCCGATACGGCCTTTCTGACGTGCCGCGGTGATCTGCTTGGCGTAATAAGCTCCAGCTACAACCGAGAGATATGCGCCTTCCCAGATATGATCATATTGGTCGGGGCGCTCCTCCTGATCACGCAAGCGAAGGCGGTTCAGGATGTCCGGAAACCACGGATTATCCCGCCAGTTCATCTCCACGATCTTGACGCGCGGATCGTTGTCGTTCGCGCCGAAACGCTGGTTGGTCGCGGACTTCTTGCGCTCGCGATTCCACGTGACCCAAAGTTCGCTATCCTCCTCACGAAGCGTCGGGATCAGTTTGACCCATGCCTCTTCTGTGACGGGCTCAGCCTCCTCGATCCAGGCCAGCAGGATGCGGAACTTCGACTTGATGCTGTTCAGGTTACGGGACAGGCCCACGAACGAATAATGGATGCGACCAGACCGCGTGCGGATGTACTTTTCGCCGATGTCGAAGTGCGCCAGAAGCCATGGCTCTTCGCGGATCGCAGACTTGATCTCTTCCAGTGAGCTGTCTTCCAAGCTGTTCATGAACTGGCGACCGCAGAGAATTATGCCCTCACGGCCCTGCATGTCCCACATGTGAGCCCGAACCGCCGTCATCTTGGCGAAGGTGCGCGTCTTGGCTGATCCACGGCCACCATAGGCGCCGCGTACATCCGCCTCACCCTCAAACACGGGGACAAGCTTCGCAGGTATCTTGATCCGCGCGACCGTCATTCGGGCATGACCCCGACAAGCTCGATGCGGTGCGTGATTGGAGCGCCGTTCGGATCGCCTGCCACCTGCAGCGGGATAACCTTGCCAACGAGCGTCATGAAAGCGGCAGGGTTCTGCCTTGCCTGAGCGACCAGATATTCGACACCGCCCGCTTTATCGAGCGCCTGCGTAACCATCTCTTTGACGGCTGCCGTCGTCTTGTTCGGCACGCCCTTAGGACGACCGCGACCAGCGTTCGCCTTGATGTTTGCCAGAGAGGCTTCAGATCTCGCCATTGAATCGGTATTTTGCCGATTACAGGTGCAGCGCGGGCGCCAATGCGCGGAGCAACCAGATCGCGACGAAAACGATGGCGATCACCTGAATGATAGTCTTGATGCGCGCATCGATCGGGAGAAGCGTGACGAGGTACAAAACCGCGCCGATGATGATCAGGGCGATGAGGAGAGAAACCAAGTCCATGCCGAGCCTCCGTGGCTAACTGCTCGGCGGTCCAGTTACAGCATGTTTCGGGGTCGCATAACGGAGGATTAAATCAACGAGCCGCCAGGAGCAGTGCGTATGCGATCTTCTCAGCGTCGGACTTCCGTTCCCATTCGGCATCCTTCTTTGCGATTGCGGCGCTGAGCCGATCGCTCGCCGCCTTGTAGCCATCTGAACTAAGCGCGACCTTGACCAGCTCTCCTGATTTTGCCCGCTGTGCTATACCCATCGGCCCCATTAAATCGCTCCCAAGCGCTTCAAATCACCCACGACACGCCGCGCCTCGCGATAGTCGCAAAGCCCACATTCCCGCGCCATTCGGGCAAGCGAAATACACTCTCCCGTGGTGGCGGCTTCTGAATATCGCTCAAGCACCTGTTGCCGCCTGTGCGTCATCTGCCCTGCCGGCCTGCCCCTCATAACACAATCCTTCGAATAATATCTTTGCCAAGCGTCCAACCGATCCCCCTCGCAAACGCGCGGATGGCTATGCGCAACAAGTTCATCACTCCCTCCCAAAATCCCGGCTGGTG
>Ga0105239_10001841_pt1 | contig 27759 bp, 22 predicted proteins | sample KBSC44metaG_FD_92761 | JGI IMG/M metagenome (GOLD analysis project Ga0105239, IMG submission 92761) | Corn rhizosphere microbial communities from Kellogg Biological Station, Michigan, USA - KBS C4-4 metaG | ecosystem: Host-associated > Plants > Roots > Rhizosphere > Soil | place: Michigan, USA...
AGCCAGGCACAAAAAAAGTGAAATCGAAAAAGGCAAAGGCGCTTCCGGAGTGGAAGCGGATGAATTTGCGCGCGCAACTCGAGAAGCAGCTTGAGGGCGTGATGGAGAGCGCGATTCCCGTTCCGCCGTCAGAAATCATCGCGGCGGAGGCGCGCGCCGATGCGACCGCCGAACCGGTTCCGCTGCTGTTGTCATCGACGCGCGAACTCGACGCGCGCCTGGTCGCGAGCCTCAGTTCAAAAGGCACGAACAAGAATAAAAAATTACAAGTCCGCATCGGCGACCATGTGGCCAGTCCGCATCTTGTGGAGATGGGCGGACTCGCGCGCAAGATCAGCGTCGCCGAACGCGAGCCCGTGATGAAGAACGTGGAGGAATGGGAAGCGCCGTACGAAATGCCGCCTTCGATCGAGACGCTGGTCTCGATGGCGTCCGATTTGTATCTCGACCGCGTGTCGCCGTCGCTGTGGTTCGAGCAGTTCACCCCGGGCGATGCCGAAACTGCCTTTCGCGAACAATTTGGCACCTTGTCCCGCTTGCGCGCCCCGCTCATCCGTTGGGAATCCCATCAGGCTATCCCGGTCAAAGCGGCTCCGGCTGACGATATGTTTGCCGAGCAGTTCGTCCCGGACGAAGATTCCTGGCTGAAAAAGGCCAAGCACGCGTTTATCGAGGCCTTTGCGAAGGCCAAGGCCCGCGAAGAAGAGGTGGTGACGGAAACCGAACAGGAATGGGGCGTTCCGGTGCTTATTCCGCGCTTGGCTCCGGCCCGCGTAATGGTCGGATTCATGGCTTTGCTGTTCGTGGTGAGTTTGCCGGCCGGTGCCGTGTCGGTCGTGCACTCGCTCGGCGCGTCCTGGGGCGAAATTACCGCGCACGGCCAAGCCGCCGTGGATGCGGCTTCGAATGTGCTCGCTGCCGGCTCTTCTGCCGATCGCCAGGATTGGAATCGCGTGTCCGCTAGCCTCGAAGCCACCGACCAAGCGCTCAATCGCGTGAACGCATTGGCCGTGGCTGTGTCTGAAGCTCTGCCATCTACACGCGATGCGTATCAGGGCGCACGCTCGGTGTTGCATGCCGGCGATTTGTCCGCGCAGGCGGCCGGTATTTTGACCGAAGGTTTGGATCGCGCCTTGAGCGAGCCCACGCGTTATCCGGTTGATCGTTTGCATGTCTTCGCGACGTATCTTGAATCGGCGATTCCCTTGATCGACGAAGCCGATGCCTCCATCCACGAAGTAAAAGCGGATGCGCTTCCGGCCAGCGAAGTTCCGCATCTCACCGAAGCGACGGATTTGCTCGACACCGCAAAAATCGGTCTGCGCGAATTCCAGGCCATCAATGATTTGTTGATTGCGGGCGTGGGCGACGAACATCGCCGTTCGTATTTGCTCGTATTCCAGAATTCGACCGAATTGCGTCCGACCGGCGGCTTCATGGGCTCGCTCGCACAGATCACGCTCGATCGCGGCGCGCTCACCCAGCTCGTCGTGCCCGGCGGCGGTCCGTATGATTTGCGCGACCAGCTCACGACCCGCGCGCTTCCGCCCGAACCGTTGCGTTTGGTTGCATCGCGCTGGGAATTCCAGGACTCCAACTGGTTTCCGGACTTCCCGACGGCTGCTCAAAAGATTCGTAAATTTTGGAGTGAGGCCGGCCAGCCGACCGTGGATGGCGTGATTGCCGTGAACTTGGGTGTGATGGAAAACTTGCTGAAGATCACCGGTCCGATCGAGATGCCGGAATACGGCAAAACCATTACGGCGGATAATTTTTGGATCGAAACCCAAAAAGAAGTCGAACTTGATTACGATAAGACGCAAAATACGCCCAAAAAATTCATCGGCGATTTGATGCCGAAAGTATTGGAGAAGTTGAAGTCGCTTACCAACAAAGAGGATGGCTTGAAGTTGCTCGCGCTCGCCACCGACGCCTTGCAGTCCAAGGATATCCAGGTTTGGTTCGCCGATCCGGAGCAGGAAGCGCTGGCCGAACGTTTTGATTGGAGCGGACGGTTCAAAGAATCGCCGGGTGACGAGCTCGCGGTTATCGACACCAACATTGCCGGACAAAAAACCGACCGCGAAATCAGCGAGCAGGTGAATCATCGCGTGGATATTGCGGAAGACGGTTCCATCACCGACACCGTGTCGATTGTGCGCACGCATCACGGCGAAAAAGGCGCACAATTCAATGGCGCCAATAACGTGGATTACATGCGCGTGTATGTTCCGCAGGGTTCGCAGCTCATTTCGGCTGATGGCTTCTCGCCGCCGGCGCAGAACTTGTTCAAAACAATGCTGCCAAGCGATCAACCCGACCCGGACGTGACCGCTATCGAAAAAAATCCGCGCCTTGGTCCGAACAATGTACGCATCACCGACGAATTTGGTCGCACCGCTTTTGGTGGATGGGTGCAGCTTGAGCCGGGCGTGACTGCGACTACGACATTTACCTACCGTTTGCCGTTTACCGCATTTGATATTGCCGATCGTTTGCATCCTGTGGGCGCACCGGCCGCCGATGCCAAGCGCCCGGCCTACATGGCGCTTTACACGAGCCAGAGCGGCAAGGATGATCGCCAAGTCGTCACCGACATCCATGTTCCCGCTTCCTGGTCGTCGGTTTGGACTTCGGGCGGCGACACGCTCGGCTTGAACGCGGCTTGGGATCGCGATCGCGCGATCGCCGGTTTATTTATCACGCAACCATGACGCCGGCCCCCAAAAAATCTTCCGTTCCGAAACCGCCTGCGCGTCCGTGGCGCCGCGCATCTTTTTCGTTTGAGAATGATGGAGAAGAAGTGGCGTCCCAAGAACGCGAGCGCGATGTCACCAAGGGCCTCGAATCGATCTACCTCCAAGGCGGAAAAGGGGATTTGAAATCCTTGTCGCATACCAAGCGCAGCCGCGCCATGCGTTTGTTCGCCTGGGTGATCGGCGGTTGTGCCACCTTGTCCGCACTCGCCTGGGCCGGACTTATTTTGTTCGTGCCCGCCGGCCCGACGGCCGAGAAAGCCTTGCTCCTAACCTTCGCGGGTCCCGATACGGTCGGTCTTGGTCGCGAAGAAACCTTCACCGTGAGCTGGGACAACAATTCGTATCAGGCCTTGAAAGACGTGCATGTGCGCTTGTCCTCGCCGCCGGCTTTTTTGGCGACCAGCGTACAGCCCCCTGCTTCGGACAAAACCACCCAGGACTGGAATCTTGGATTGCTTGGTCCGGGTAGCAAAGGTGAGATCGTAATGAAAGGCGTTTTCCTCGGAAATCTTGGCGACAAATCCTCGTTGCAAGCCGTCGCGACCTATCGCATCACCGAAAACGGCAAGCCCGAAGAAGCCTTGGAAGTGCATCCCGTGACATTCGGAGAAACCGTGCTCGGCGGACAGTTCCGGTTGCCGTCCAAAGCGGTCGCCGGAGATACGGTCAGCCTCGAATATCAAGTCGCGAATCGTGGCGATCAGGGTTTGCGCGGATTGCGCGTGCGCATCGCGGTCCCGAAAGGCTTCACACCTTCATCCGCAAGCAGCACGGGCTTCAAGCCGGTGACGGGTTCGGATGATTGGGAGCAATTATTGGGAGATTTTCCGGCTCATGCGAGTACGAGTGTAAAACTGATCGGCCAATTCGTGGCCGGAAGCGCGGGTGTTGTCGATTTGCAGGCGCGGGCAGGCGTACCAAAACCGGACGGATCATTTTTGCCGTTGCTCGTGAGCACATCGACCTTGTCTATTCTCGCCGGAGATCTCGGTTTGGATCTTGTTGTGAATGGCTCCGGCAGTGATCGTACCGTGCAACCGGGCGACCCGTTGCGTCTCACGCTGGCGTATCGTGATTTGTCGCCCGAACCGCTCACCGATGTACGTCTGACGCTGTCCTTTGAATCGATCGTAAACGGAATTTCCGCCACCGGCACTTCATTGGTTGATTGGAGCGCCTTGGTGGATGGCGGACATGGCTCCACGAATACGAAAACGAAGATCCAGACGATTCGCTATTCAAAAGATACGGTTCCGGCCTTCGAGCAACTCACGCCGCAACAGGAAGGAACGATTGATCTTACCGTGCCGACGCTCGCCGTCACGAGCGGAACGCGTGATGCCATCGTGCGCGTCACGTTGGAAGGTCTCATGGCCACCGTCGGTACGGACAAAAGTTTGCGCGTGATCAAAACCCAACCCATTAACCTGCGTTATCGCAGTGATGTGAGTCTCGCTTCCGAGGCCCGCTACTTTACCGAAGAGGGTGCGCCGGTCGGGTACGGTCCTTTGCCGCCGGTTGTAAAAAAGACCACCGACTATCGCGTGTATTGGACCCTGAAAAAGAATTTGCATCCGCTCGACAATGTGGAAGTTTCGGCGGTTTTGCCAGGTTCGGTCGCCTTTGGTGCGACCTCATCCACCGATGCAGGAAATATTTCGTATGATCCTGCGACGCGTACGGTTCGCTGGAAGCTCACGCGTTTTCCGGAAGACGTAAAAGAGCTGGGCGCGTTCTTCGACGTGCAGCTCACGCCGGCTGATATCGATGCTAACCGCTTTGCCGACTTGCTCGCCGAATCGCGTCTCACGGCCACCGACGCGACCGTGAACGAATCCATCGTACGCAGCGTCCCGCCGCTCACGACCGACCTCCAAAACGACGAGGGCGCGAAGAACAAGGGTGTGGTCAAAAAGAAGTAAGAATCTTGACATTTATTATTTTTTCTGCCATGGTCAGGACAGGAGGTGCTATGACCCACGCCGATCTCGACAAGCTCGTTCGTGAGATTCTGGGGCGCGGCGTCTACGGCCCCCAGGTCCTTCTTCCGCGACTCCGTCGCGCCCTCGCCAAGGCCGGACACAAGGTCCAGCTCGAAGACTACGCCGATCTGGCGAAGCTTCCGGACGAGGCTCTCCAGCCCGCCGCCGATTACCTGACGGGTGACGCCTACCAGGCCACTCCCGACGCCAATCGCGCGGCCCATCTCGCTCGCAAGGCGAGCTAACGACCCGAACAGGGTCTTTTTTGTTACAATCAAAGATATGCCACACGGCGAAGCCCCCAAACCTTCTCTCGAAACAGCGCCCGTCTATAAAGGAGAAGGCGGCCGACGTTTGCGACAATCATCTGCCACCGAAGACGCCTTACGCGCAAAGGCCGAAGAAGTGCGTGCGCGTCTCGAAGCGAATCCCGAAGATCCGCAAACCAAGATGGAGTTTGAAGAAGCGAACCTCGATCTCGAAATTTTCGATTTGACCCATGATCCGACGGGCGCCCTCAAGCGCGAGGCCATCGGTTCGGATCTGGCCGAGCAGCTCACCGAAAAATTAGCCGCCGAAAAAGCGCCGGGCGTCGGCAGCGAGATGATGACGCCTGTGTTTCTCGTGAACATGGGTGAGCTCGATCGTCTGAACAAGGCCGGACACGATTTGGGCGACGAAGCGCTCACGCGTCTCGCAAGTGTGTTGTCCGACAAGCTTGAATCCGCGCTCGGCGAAGGCAATCAAGATGCCTTCAAGATTTATCGTGCGGACAGCAACAGTTTTATGGTGCGCTTCACCCGCGAGATTCCAAAAGAAGTCGCGCAAGCCTTGCGCGAGCATCTGTCTTCGCCGGCCGGACAGTCCTGGGAAGAAGGGGAGAGTGATTTGTTTGCTTCCAAAGGCGTGGAAGCTCCGCCCGTGATCGCGGATTTTGTTTCGATGGAAGAAGTGTTGGCCGGCATGCCGCCTTCGTTGCGTACGTCCGGCAAAGCCGAGACCTATGCGGTCGGTGCGGTAAAAGATGTGCTCTTTAGTTTGCAGGATGCCCGCAAGATCGTGAGTCGTACCGATCGTGTGCGCGAGCTGTTGGCCAAAGACGAGACGCAAGCCCGCGACATGTACGACAAATTTTTGAAGAAATCTTTGTCGGGCGTGTTTCAGATGGAAACCGGTCCCGAGGCTACCGAATTACCGGTCGAAACATTCGAACAATTCAAAGCGTATCTGCAACAGCTCGAATCCGATCCCGTTCATCGCGATGCGTCGCTCTGGGAAACAGCTTTTGGAAAAGTTCTGGCTGATTTGCGCGTGCGCTACGAAAAAGACGGACGCTATGCCAAGCAATTGCAGGGCTTTGTGGCCGACAAAGTAAAAGAAGAATACGGGCTAAGCGTATCCGAGCGCCGCTCGAGCGCACCGCCGGGCGCGGAATTGCCGGCCGATAAACCCGCGACGGAATTCGTCGCGCCGGATCGCGCCACCGCCACCGAGGGCTTGCGGGTTGTGACCGCGCTCGAAGCCGAAGTCATGAAAGCGCCACCAGGATCGCAGGAGTTGCGTCTCGCGGAAAAGCGTTTGGCGCGCGAGCGTGCCATGCGTGATTATGCCACCGGTCTTGAGTTGCGCGGCCAGATGTTCAAACGTCTTGAAGGAGCGCTCGAAGACGGAACCAAGCGCGTGGCCACGGTTTCGATGGACATGGGTTTTCTCAAATATTTCGACCAGATCGGCGGACGCGAAACCGGCGACCTCGCGATTCTCAAAGTCGCGGAAGTTTTTCAAAAAGTAAAAGACACATTTTCGAAAGACGGAATCGAAGTGAGCGTGCATCGTTTGGGCGGTGACGAATTCGGCATGAGTGTGATCGGCGACGCGGCGATTTCGCCCGAGGCCTTTCGTGCCAAGCTCGCCGAGCTGCAAACCGAACTCTATCTCGAAACGGAACGCGCCGGACGCATCCCGCCGAAAGAAGGTTCAAAGCCCGGCTATTTTGCGACCAAGCTCAACCTCGGAATCGGCGTGCACATGTACGAAAATGGCGCCGCAGCGGCTGCCGAAGATGCAAAATATGAACTGACCGATGCGTCGAGCGAGAGTCCGATCAACCAGCGCGCTGAACATCTCGTCAAAGTGTCTGACAAGGTGATGGAATTCCAAAAATCATCCAACCGCTTGTTGCTCATGCTAGAACGCATGAAGTCCGTTATCGATCTGAAAGCACAGGCTGCCACGCCGGATGATATTCGTCTCGCCGAAGAGCAGTTGAAACAGCTGCTCGCGTTCTCGGATAAGGCGATTTTCGGACAAACCGGCCGCGACCAGTTAAAAACCTGGCAGGAACGGCTGGCGGCAGGCGAATCGCCCGAAGCGCTCGACTCCGAAGTCCATGAATTTGTCTGGCAACAGATGGACAAGACGTTCCAAACCGAAGTGGTGGAGCGCGGCGATCTCGAATCGTCTGTAGAATACGCCGTGCGCATCGAATATCTACGTGACCGCGTCCGCACCCTGGAAAGCCGCTTGTCGGAGGTCGGAAAGATGGAGGATAGCGAGCGTCAGCGCCGTGAACATGAGGTGAAACGGCTGAATGAGCGCCTTGGTTCGGCCGAGGAGGATCTGGAGAAGATGAAAACGCTGCGCGCTTCGTTGGGCGGGTAGGGCTTGATGTGATATTATCCGTCTGTTCATTCGCCTATGCAGACTTTACGTCCCCGTCGTCCGGGAACCGTCCATATCAGCGCCCCCTCCTTCCCGGTGGGTGCGCGCCCGAGCGTCTATCGCAAGATCGCCTACACGTTCATCGGTCTTACCGTGGTCGTGATCCTTGGCGTGCTCTGGCTGACCTCGGTTCGCGCCGATGTGAACGTGAAGTTGCGTCAGGATAGCGTCCGTCTCGACGGCGTTGTCGAAGTCGCGCGCACGCCGAGCTCGGGTCAGATTCCGGGCCGCGTCCTGAAGGGGACCTACACCAAGACGCGCGAGTTCACCGTGCTTGGCGTTGCCGGTCAGCCGGCCAATCCGACCACCACGACCACGCCACCACCGGTTGTCATCACGCCTGCGCCGACTCCCGCTCCGGCAGCTAGCGATGTGATCGCGCGTGGCACCGTTCGCATCATCAATACCTACTCCAAAAAACAGGTTTTGGTGAAGACGACGCGTTTGCTCACGCCGGACAACAAGTTGTATCGCATTGATGCGACTGTAACCGTTCCGGCCGGCGGGGAAGTGACGGTTGCGGCCTATGCCGACCAGCCTGGTAGCCAATACGTTCTCACGGCTCCGACCAAGTTTACGATTCCCGGTCTGTTCGTCGACGTCCAGAAATACATTTACGCCCAGTCCGACGCCGCTTTTACGGGCGTGCCCAAGAATTCACCCGCCCCGACGCCGACACCCGTGACGACCCCGGTTACGCCCAAGGCCACCACCTCCAAAACCGGCCAGCCGGTGACCCAGGCCGACATTGATCGCGCCGAAAAATCTCTTACAGATGAAGTCTTGAATGACGCGATGAAAGATCTGGCCTCGCAAGTCGACAATCGCGACAGCATGGATGTCGTGTATGTGGTGAATGTCGTGAACAAGAGCAATAACGCGACCGTTGGTCAGGTGACGGATTCGTTCTTGTCATCCATCAAGCTCGATGTAACCGCTGTCTATTACTCCAAGGACGACATGCAGGCCCTTGTGCGCAGCAAGCTCAAGGACCGCGTGCCGAGCGGCCGCGAATTCCTACCCTTCACCGGTGGCGCCGTGACCTACGCGCTCGAATCGGCTGATCCCAAAACCGAAATCGCCAGCATTCGCGTGACCGCCGATGCCAACTATCGTTTGTCGCCGACCAGTCCGTTGCTTCAGAAGTCCGTGATCGCCGGCAAGTCCGCCGATGAGGCCAAATCGTTGCTGTCTTCGATCGATGGCGTGGAAAGCGTCGACATCACCGTGCATCCGTCGTGGATGACCGGCTTGCCCGCCCTCAAGGACCGCATCAATCTCAATATCCAGTAGCGAGTTGCCAGTCCGTCCCGGATTTGGCATCGTACCTGCATCTCCGGCCTCACCAACCGGCGCAAGACATCCGAACAAATGAGTGACCCTGCGGGGTAACTCGGGTGGAACCCTCCGACCCACGGAGCCCGAGACGAAACGCGTGTTTCGTCTTTTCGTTTCTATGAACCCCTTCTCTATGGACTATCCTCTCGAAACTCGCCGCCACAGTGCGGCGCATGTGATGGCTGCGGCCGTGAAGCGCCTGTTCCCCGAAGCCAAGCTTGGCGTCGGCCCGGTGGTCGAAAACGGTTTTTATTACGACATCGACATCAGTCGTCCCGTGACGAATGACGACCTGAAAGCCATCAGCAAGGAGATGCGCAAAATTTTGCGCGAGAATCCGGCCTTCACGCGTTCGGACATGCCGATCGATGATGCCATCAAGCTCTTTGGCGAGATGGGACAAGTCTACAAAGTCGAATTGCTCACGGATTTGAAGACCAAGGGTACGACCAAGGTGAGCGCTGAAGAAGCGCAGGACATTGATCCGCAAAATGTGGGCACGGTTTCGGTGTATCGCACCGGAGAATTTTTGGATTTGTGCCGCGGTCCTCACGTCACCGAAGCCAAAGACATCGGTGATGGCTGGAAATTATCCAAAGTCGCAGGCGCGTACTGGCGCGGCAAGGATACGAATCCGCAAATGCAGCGCATTTACGGTTTGTGTTTTGCGAACGAGGCTGAACTCGAAGCCTACGAGAAAATGATGATCGAAGCCGAGAAGCGCGATCACCGAAAACTCGGCGTCGAGCTCGATTTGTTTACCTTCTCGCCCTTGGTCGGTTCCGGTTTGCCGATGTTCACGCCGCGCGGCACCTTGCTCCGCCAATTGCTCACCGAGTTCGTCTGGGAATTGATGCAGCCTTACGGGTACGATCGCGTGTGGATTCCGCATATCGCCAAAACCGACTTGTACAAGACGTCCGGCCACTGGGATAAGTTCGAAGACGATTTGTTCCATGTCTCGAGCAAGAAGACGGATGATGCCTTCGTCATCAAGCCGATGAATTGTCCGCATCACACGCAGATTTACGCCTCCAAGCCTCGCTCGTATCGCGATTTGCCATTGCGTTTCTCTGAAGTGACGACCGTGTACCGCGACGAGAATACCGGTCAGCTCCAGGGCCTCTCGCGCGTGCGCTCGATCACGCAGGATGACGCACACGTGTTCTGCCGCCCGGACCAAATCCGTGATGAAGCGCTCGCGATGTATAAAATCATCGACGGCTTCTACAAAGGCTTCAACATGCCGCTCGAAGCGCGCTTGTCCGTGCGTGACAAAGCCCATCCGGAAAAATATTTGGGCGGAGATGACGTCTGGGAGAAGGCGGAAAAGACGCTCGCCGAACTTTTAGGCGAAGTCGGTATGCCGTATCAGGTGGGTGAGGGCGAAGCCGCCTTCTACGGTCCGAAAATCGACCTCATGGCTCATGATTCCATCGGTCGCAAATGGCAGCTCGCGACCATCCAGCTCGACTTCAACCTGCCGAATCGTTTCGAGCTCGAATACGCCGCCGAAGACGGCACCAAGCAACGTCCGGTGATGCTGCATCGCGCCATCCTGGGCTCGGTGGAGCGCTTCACGGGCATCATGATCGAGCATTTTGCCGGCGCCTTCCCGCTCTGGCTCGCGCCGACCCAGGTAACGATTCTTCCGGTTGCTGATCGTCACAACGATTTCGCGTTTGCCTTGTGCAAAGAGTTGAAAGCGCTCGGCATCCGCGCCGAAGTCGATGACGCAACCGAATCCGTGGGCAAGAAAATCCGCAACGCTGAAAAAATGAAAGTACCGCGCATGCTCGTGGTCGGTGATAAAGAAGCCGAAGGCGGTCCGCTCACGGTGCGCGTTCGTGGCGAAGCCGAACAAAAAGCCCAAACCAAAGAAGAGTTTGTAAACGAGGTGCTGAAGATGGTGAAGGAGCGCGCTTCATAAAAAAGATCCGACCCTCGCAAGGGGTCGGATTTTATTTTGGCTATTTCACGAATGCGAGTACCGCTTGAAGCGTGTCTTCAGTCGCTCCATTCGCATCGATCACCTGATCATATTCGCTCGAAGTGTCTTTTCCGAGTTGGAAGAACGCATCCAGGCGCTCTTCACTCATTTTGATCGGATAATCCGTCTCGTTTCTCGCTTGGATTCTCTGCCCGGATGTCTCGCGAGATGTGTCGAGATAAATCTTGATGAGTCGATCATGATATTTTGATTCGAACTCGCTCAAAAGCTCCTTCCAGCGATTGCCGACACCGGTGGTTTCGATCACGAGATGTTGGTCTTGATCGAGCGCATCGAAAATTTCCTTTCGAAATGATGCATAGGCCTGGTCCAAAAATGTCTGGTCTTCAAACCAGTTCTTGATTTCCGGAGAGCGGGGCGTTTGTTGATAAAAATCATCGATGCTCAGGCGTTCAAATCCATATGCTTCCAGCAAATGCGAAATGGTCGTTTTTCCCGAGCCCGGATTACCGCCGAGAATGATCAGGTCCTGCATACATTAGGCCCAACGCGAGACCAGGAGGATCGTCACAAAGAACACAAATGCCATCGTGCCCTCCGCCCACGCCAAGCGTACGGGTGGTTTTGGATCATGGCTATAACGACGGGCGCGCAGCGGTGCAGCGAGGCCAAGCGCCGCTACGCAACCGATTACCGGCAAGGCGACTGGCAAAATGATGCACAAAATTCCGATCTGCAATCCGAGCAACGCTCCGAACGAAGCCCAGCGCGCTTTGTGAGCGCGATCCGAAGTCGGATGGCAGGTGATAAGCGCGAGCACCGAGCCGAGGGCGGCAAAAATTCCGAGCGTGACCGGATCGGCGATATGTACCCAGGCTGGATCGGTTAAAAATACCTGGAGTCCCATCAAGCCAACGCCCAAGAAATAGCCGGTCAGCGGTACGAGTGCGAGATTGAGACGCGAAATCGCGTTCACTGGATAACGGGTGGGCTGGAACGCATACAAAAACAGGAGTTCGAGTGAGAGCAGAGGAATACCGATGCCAAGCAGGGTGAACAGGATCTGTCCGAGCTCATCTTCGATGAGAAGACAGGCGAGGCCCAGCGCGGCGAACGCGATCACCGGCATGGTCATTTTTTCGATGAGCTCGCTCACGCTGACTTTGCGCCAACCGATGACGAGCGCGGCCAGAATCAGCGCGACCCAGGGAATGAGCAAAGGCCACGGGTAGCTCGCGGGCTCGTTCCACGTCCATTCAAGCGCTACAAAACCCAAGGCTCCGACGAGCCAGGGCAAGCAGCGAAGAATGAGATAGCGCATGACTTACGAGGAATGATGGTTCAGATAACGTTCGTATTCGATCCAGCTGACGGACAGCGCGGTCGCGACCGGAATCGCGAAGATGGCGCCGACCGGACCAAAGAGTTTTGCGCCAACCAAGAACGCGGCGATCGAAATCACCGGATTCAATCCGACGGCGCGGCGCATGACGAGCGGTTGCACGAAGTTCATTTGCGCTTGATGGACAATGATCAAGTACACGAGCAAGGCGACGGCTTTCCAAGGCGCGATGGTCAACGCAAGCAGCACCGCAAGCGAGGCGGCGACGAAAGCGCCGAGGTAGGGGATGAATTCGAGTAAGCCGGCGAGCAGGGCCAGGAGCAACGGATACGGGACGCCGAGCAAACTCAAGCCGACAAAATACGAAAGACTGGTGATAAGCGAGATGACGATCTGTCCGCGCGCCCAATCACCGAGTTTGAGTACGATGTGCCAGGCGGTATTGGCAGCGAACTCGCGATGCCGCTCCGGAATGAGTGCGCGGAAACCGCGCTTCACTGCGTCATCTTCAATCACGAGATAAAACGAGAGCACGAGTACCACGACGCCGGCAGCAACCGCGCCGAACAAATCATTTACCGAGGTGAGGAAGTGCAACGCGATGTCCTGGAGACGCGCAGCGAATGACGCGAGCGTCGGTGCGGTGCTCGCATCCAGTCCGAGACGGTCAGAGGTGTCGCGCACGTACGCGGCGCCATCACGCAACCAAGCGAGCGTGTCGCCGAAGTGTCCGGCGGCGGCGCGCGCTTGCTCGACGACGGCCGGAATCAAGAAACCGATGGCAGCGCCCAACACGCCAAGTACCGTGAGATAGAGCACCGCTACCGCGAGCGCTTTGGGAATTTTATGTTTGCTCGCCCACGTCGCGAACGGATAGACGATGCCGGCGATGAGCGCGGCGCTGAAGAGCAAAAGCAGGATGTCGCGGATGACCCAGGCCAGGCCGACGGCGAGAATGATGGCCATCGTCTTCACGATGGTTTCGGTGGAGATCGAAATGGTCTTGTGTTCCATGTGGCGATCATATGCCGCGTGGACGCGGCGGGCAAACCGTTTTACTATCCGCCCCATGAAGCCCTACGCGGAAAACCGCAAAGCGCGGCATGACTACCAAATCCTCGAGACCTACGAGGGCGGTTTAGTGCTGTCCGGGGCCGAGGTAAAAGCCATCCGCGAGGGGGGAGCCAAGCTCGATGGGGCCCATGTCCGGTTCCTGGGGGGGCGCCTGGCCTTGATCGGAGCCCATATCCGGGCCTATTCGAAGATGACGGGCCGCGAAACCTATGATCCGGACCGTACCCGGACCATCCTGGTAAACAAGCGGGAAATGCGACAACTTGCGGGAAAATTAGACCAAAAAGGCTTGACATTGGTACCCATTTCATTCTACCCTTTGGCCCGACGCGTCAAAGTGTCTTTTGCCCTCTGCCGTGGGAAACAAACCCATGACAAGCGGGCATCGCTGAAAAAGCGGGACGTTGAGCGCTCCATTCGTCGTTACGACGAATAAGGGGATGAATCAGCATCGACGACGGTCGTTTCACAACTTCGCAAGCCGAGCGTGTCGCATCCGCTCGTAAATCCTGACCGGCACTACGACAACTGCCAACGTCGTTTCTAAGGTTCGCAGCGCGATCGCTTCGGCGTTCGCCGCTCCGGCCTTTGCTCCGTCCTTCGCGTAAGCGAACTGACGAGCCGGTTCGCCACTCCTTGATCCGGGGAATGGACGAACTGTCACTGACGGATCTAGACCCCGCCCTTACCTTCTAAGCGGGTCGACGGCTGGAAGGCGTAGGTCGCGTGAGCTCGTCCGTTTCCTGACGCGCGACCGAAATTCTTGAGCGGACCAAGCTTGTGAACGAGGAGTTTTGTACAGCCGCTCGGACCCGGGTGCGATACCCGGCATCTCCACCATCGCATTCCAATGCGCATACACCATCGCCGCCGCGGCGGCCAATATAAGAAGGAGGAGAAAATCCTCTACCGCTCCAACGAGCAGATCAACGTACCCGAGGTGCGCGTGATCGACGAAAGCGGAACTCCGCTCGGCGTCCTGCCGACGGCCAAAGCGTTCGCCCTCGCTCAGGAGCGCGGCTACGACCTCGTGGAGGTCTCGCCCAAAGCAGAACCGCCGGTCTGCAAATTCCTGGACTTTGGCCAGTTCAAATACCAGAAGGAAAAAGAAGCGAAGACGCAAAAGGCCCACTCCAAGAAAGTCGATGTCAAAGGCATCCGCCTCTCGGTGAAGATGGGACAAGGCGACTTCGACTTCCGTGTGGACCAAGGCAAGGATTTCCTTGCGGAGGGACACAAGCTCAACATCGAGATCCGCTTGCGCGGTCGCGAAAAGGAGCACGGGGAAATCGGCCGGGCCAAAATCCAGGAATACATGGATCGCCTGTCCAAGGACTATCAACTCTCGATCGAGCAGCCCATCACGCGCTCCGGCGGAAACGTCACGGCGATCGTCGGCCGCAAGTCATAACCACTCATATGAAGCAAAAGACCTCCAAAACGGTTTCCAAGCGAATCCGTATCACCAAGACAGGCAAGATGCTCAAGCGCAAAGGCGGCCAGGGTCATTTTAATAGCCGTGACTCCGGTAACACCACGCGCAACAAGCGTCGCGACCTCGAAGTTTCGGCCGTGTACCAGCGCAACATTAAGCAGCTCATGCCGAATTCCTAACCTCCTATGCCTCGTGTAAAGCGCGGTACTCACCGCATCAAGCGCCGCAAGAACATCCTTGCCCGTACCAAGGGCATGATGTGGGGACGCAAATCCAAGATCACGCTCGCCAAGACGGCGATGACGAAGTCGGGCCGCAACGCCTATGTCGGCCGCAAGCTGAAGAAGCGCGACAACCGTGCCCTCCAGCAGGTCCGCATCAACGCCGCCGCGCGTTTGAACGGCACGACCTACTCGAAGCTCATGGGCGACCTCAAGAAGCGCAAGATCGAGCTCGACCGCAAGGTTCTCTCGCAACTTGCTGCTCAGCACCCGGCGATTTTCGCCAAGCTGGTCAAAGCCTAAGCAAGAAACCCACAAGCGCTCCCTCCGGGAGCGTTTGTTTTTGTGTTATACTCGCGACATTCCTATGCCTCGCAAGATGTTTCGCAATCCCGAAGAAGCCGCGCCGCTCGAGCGTCCCGGTTCCGGCTCGCCGGATGATTCCGGTGTCCGCCGCCGTCCGCGCGTCGAGAAAAAGGTGGAGCTTGATCCGGAATACGAAAAAGAAGTGAGGCACAAAGAGCTGCAGGGCATGGTTTCGGAATTGGTCGAGAATGAAAATAAGGAGCAGGCCAAGACGAAAAAGAAAAATCGTGAACAAATCGAATCCCAGGTCGGTGAATTGCTCGGCATGGAGCAGTCGCGCATGGCCTCTGAGCAGCATCGTCAGGCATTGCAGGTGGAACGCGCGGATCTCGAACAGCGCATCAAGGAGATGGGCGGTATCTGGGGCGAAGAATCTTTTTTCGTGCTCGAAGATCGTTTGGCCGAAATTCGTAAAGAGCTGGGCGAAGCCGCCGAAGCCAAACCGGTCGCGCTCGAAGCCGTTCCGCGCCAGGGGAGTCCGGTCGAATTCAACCAAGGCATGGTCAAGGCGCTGGAAAAGAAGCGTAAGACTCTCGACAACCAACAAAACAAGGTCCGTGAAGAATTGAAGACCTATGGAATCGGTTCGATGGACCAGATTAATTTCGAGTTGGAACAGATGGAGGATGAAATTCGCGCCGAAACCGAAAACAAGAAGCCGAGCCTCGGCTATCGCATTACCAAATTCTTCCGCCGCATGGCCGGACAGGATATTTCGAACGAAGCCAAGGAAGCGCTCAAGAAATATCACGAGCTCGAGGTGCAGCAGAACGCGAACGTGCGTGATCTGCGCTCCGTGAACGAAGAACTCGACAAGCTTGAGGGTCGTTCGGGCGGTCCGATCGAAATGTCGCGTAGCGGCCGTGTGTACCGTTTGGGTCAAGCCTCCAATGAACAGGAATCATCCAAGAAAAAAGGCGCGACTAAGGACGTGGCGAAACAGATCGCCGAATTGAAAGAAGCAGAAGGCAGCCAGGTCGAGTCGCAGCGCGAGCGCTACGATGCGCTTGAAGCCGAGATGGAGGGTTTGCGTGCCGAGGCCGTGCGCGGTGGCGCCATACCGGAAGAATTCGACCGTCTGGTCGGTAAGATGGCGAAATCAAAGGACAAAGAATTGATGATGTTGGTGCAGGGATATCAGCGCAAGATGAAAGAGGCGGAAGCGTTGCGCAAAGAGTTGGGTATGGATGTCCGTCCGGAAGCTTCGTTGCGCGTTACCGCTGCCAAAGCGCGTCGTGCCGCCGAAGAAGAGGAAGAGCAGCGTTTCTTTGCGGAGAAAAAACCGGTCGAACAACAGCAACAAGAGAGCAAAGACATGCTGAAAGTGCGTGGCGTGTGGGAAGCCGCGGCCGATATCGAAGATGCGATCAAAAACTTCGAAGCCGTGAAAGACGACATGGATGTGCTTGCGGACGAAGCCATGTTCCACGAAAAACAGAATGAATTTGCGAAGCGCGTACGTGCCTTGGAAAGCCAGGGGAGCGGTACCGAATACGACGAAGCGTTGCAGGCCGCCGAAGATGCGCTCGCACGTTACGCGGTTGCCTTGAACCGCCGCATTTCGCGTATCCGCAAAGAAGCCGCGACGGCTGGTGCGGGCAACGCTCGTCCGCAATCCGTGATCACGACCCGCGCCGGACGCATGGGTTCGTACGGAACTTCCGAACAGCCGAGCCGTCGCGTCGAAATGTCGCGCATGAGTGAGTCCGCGCCCAAAACCGAACTCGTAAACAAGGAAGTCGGCATGTACCGCTCAGTCGAGTGGCGCAAGAATTTGCTCGACAAGATCAACGCCGATGAAAACTGGCGCGCCTTTATGCATGGCGTCTACGAAGACGTGAGCGCGCGTTTGAAACAGTTGTTTGAAGGGGGTCATGTCTATCTCGAAACGCTCAACACGCCTGACGCCGCGCTCGATTACGCACTCGCCTTGTTCCGCGGTCATGCCCGCAACGGCAAAACCGGCGATTTCATCCGCACCGAGTCTGATCGCCTGATGGCGCAAGAGGAAGTAAAACATTGGGATGCGGTGTTCGGCTGGGGCGAACGCTACAAAGTGAAGGATGAGGAAAGCGCCGAACCCCTCAAGCAGGAAAAACGCAGCCGTCGTGGTCGCGAGCTTCGCGCGATCGAGGAAGAGGTCGAACCGATCGAGGAAGAAGTGACGTTGTCGGTCGAAGACGCGCAACAGCGTTTCAACGACGTGAACAAAGAGTTGGAATCCGTGGGCGTGACTTCCCTCGGCGAAAAAATGAATGATGACGTTTTCTTGAAGGCGGATGCCGATCTTCGCCATGCCAAGCGCGTCGCGCGCACCGAAACCGGCAAGCGCTCGGTCAAAAAGTACAAGGAACAAAAAGAAGAACCGGTGATCACGATTTCCGAGCCGACGGCCGCCGAACAGGCCGAGATCGACGCCGCCGAAGAAGAGGAGCAGGGAATTCCGAGCCTGCAGGAGCTCCAGGCTTTGGCCGCTTCGCCGGACATGGAGAGCCAGCAGCCGAAGCATGAGGATTTGGTCCACATGGATGTTCCGAAAGGCCATATCATGATCGAAGAACCGACGCCGAAAGCCCCCAAGTCCGGCTCCAAGCGCCCGTCATTGCGCGCGACCTTGGAAGAGCGCCTCAACGCCGCCGCGGCAAAACCGGCGAAGTCGAAGAAGAAGCGCGGGGCTTGACATTTAGAAAAAAATATGGAACGAATGAACTGCCAAGTGGCAGTTTTTTCGAAAGGAAAACCATGGGCATCGTGAGAGTTCTTTCCACGGCCTCGCCCATGAGCGAGGCCGATCTCCGGATCATCCGTTCCAGACTCGAGACGCTCCGGCTCTTGAGTGAGATCGTGGCCGAAGGCCTCGACGAAGTCGTCGGTGTTCTCGACAAGGATCTGGCATTCGACGTCATCCGTGTACTCGATGCGCTTCTCGAAGCATTCGGCGCTCAAACCCGCGCCGAGCTCGAACGTCACATCCCCGAATACCGGCAGATGGACGAACACGCGCTGATCGGTCGGATGGCCGACACTATCAATGACGAACCCGACCTGTTCGGGGTCAGCCGCGGACTGATTGTCGAGACCAGCCGCAAGGTCTGTCCCGACGATGAGGATGAACCGGCTCTTCACGAAGCCAAGCTCATCTTCACTCTGCGCCTCGCCGAACTGTGTGTCTTCGGCCGCGAATACCCGAAGCTGAAACGCGCCCATCTCCGTCTCGTCTAGAGACAACAGCCCCACGGGGCTCTTTTTATTTCTATGCTGTACACTACAACCCATCCGTATGCCCCGTGAATCTTCCTCGAACAAATTTTTGGCGCTGGCCATCCTTTTGGCTTGTGTCCTTGGTGCCGCTGCCGGTGGCATAGCCGCTTGGTTCAGTAATGAATACCAAGTGATTCCGCGTTTGCAGCGCTTGGCCGACCAGGTTTCGCAGCTTGGGAATGTCGTGACGACCACGCAGCAAGCTCCGCCCGTGCAGCAGCCCGATGTGGTTGTTCCGGTCGAAGGACGCCCGCTTTTGCCCGCCTATCCTGGCGCGTTCACCGATCGTCGCGAATCGTCCGTGGTGCAACTCATTAAACGCGGCAAAAATGACGGCGAACCCGTGACCGCCGAACGCGTACTCGGCACCGCGATCGCCGTGACTTCGGACGGTTGGCTGGCAACCGCCGATACCGTACTTGCGAACATGCGTCTCGCCGATGTGAGCGTGTCCGTGAACGGTCATGTGCGCCCGATCGAAAAAGGTGTACGCGATCTCTCCACGGGAATTTCCTATCTGAAGATTACGGCAACGGATTTGCCCACGCCCGCCTTCGTACGCGCTTCCGACGTCGTGAGTGGCGCGGCCGTGTGGCGCGAATCATCGCCGCTGCATCTCGCTCCCGAAATTCTGTTGGCTGCGCATGCCTCTTCACCGACGGAACCGGTTTCGAGCGAACGCGCCGGACGCCGTTTCATCGTCACCACCTCCGCGGATGCAGTCGCCGGTTCGGCGGTTTGGGATGGGGGAGGACGGTTGGTCGGCTTGCTCGAGACCCCGGATGTTTCCGGTGGTTGGCGCGTAATCCCGGCCGGTCCGATTGGTTCGTCACTCAGCCAGTTTTTGCAGAACGGCGATATCCGTCGCGCTTCTTTGGGCGTGCGCGCCTTTGATTTGAGCGGTCTCACGCTCGACGCGCCTTCCAGCACGCTTCCGACCCTGGGCGCCTGGTTGCATCCTGACCGCAAAACTGCGGCTGCGGCCGTGAATGCCAAAGGTCCGTCAGCCAAGTTGTTGCTTGATGGCGACGTGATCGAACGCATCGAACGTGATATTCTTGATGGGACCGCCGATCTTGGCGAGCGTTTGCTCGACTATCGTCCGGGCGTGAGCGTGAATGTGACCGGCGTCCGCAAAGGACAGCCCTTCCAGACGCAAGTCATGCTCGGCACCGAGACGGTAAGCGAAACAATCAAATAACAAATATGCTATTTCGAGAACATCCGTTGGCCGCCTTGCGCCGTTCCTGGCCGATCGTCGTCGGCTGTACCGTGACCGGTATCATTCTGGCGTTGCTGTTGAGCTTCATCCAGCCGCTCCAATATTCGTCGACCGTGCGTTTGCTGATCACTCAGCCGGGCGCAACCAACATCGACCCGTACACGGTGCTCAAGTCCAACGAGCGCATCGCCCAAAACCTGTCGCTCATTTTGTACGGATCAAACATCCTGGAAAATATCTTGTTGCAGGCCCAGGACGTGAACAAGGATTATTTCCCGAGCGACGAATATCAGCGTCGCCAGCTTTGGTCCAAGACCATCAGTACTTCGGTGGAACCGGGATCGGGCCTTATGCTCGTGACGGCTTTCCACCCCCAGCGCGACCAGGCCCGCGCCCTGGTTTTGGCCGCTTCCCAAGAGCTGATCAAGCAAGCCCCCAACTTTTTCGGCTACTCCGTCCGCGTCCAAGTCATCGATACCCCCCTGGATTCCCGCTGGTTTGCCCGCCCCAACTTCCTGAACAACGGTTTGATCGGTTTGGCAGTAGGTTTGCTGCTTGGCTTGCTCTGGGTTCTCTTGCGCAAGGAACGCTCATAATTGTCGGTAAACAGACACATTTTCGTGAAAAAAGGCTTAAAATAGCCTTTTTTCTTTTTCTTTCAGTCCAATAAAAGAATTGTTGAGCTCTCTTGACAAAAGGAGCTATTAATGCTATCCTTACATGTTCCTTTGATAGACGTTTCCCGTTCAGTTCGTCGGGTTCTGAAGCCGTTCCGTCCCATCCATGTCCACGTGGAAGGATACGGGACGGCTCCAGCACCTTCGACATCCAAGTTCACCAGAAAGGAGGTTCGAGTAGATCCGTTCCCGGTTTTGGAGCACTCATGCTCCACGGCCGGGCGGAAGCTCGGCTTCCTGATCCCAAACCCGTTTCTGTTTCGGCCCACGTCGGGTCGAAACGTGGAGAAGATGCCATGCGCAACCTGTTCACGATCCTCACGGTCACGTTCCTGGTTCTCGGCGCGTCGACCGTCTCGGCGCAGTCCTACCCCGAGCGCGCGTGCGCCGGGGACGTCCGCGCGGAGCACGCGCACACCACCTGCGAGGCCCGCGGCTCGGCAACGAGCTGCGACGCCATCCAGCGTTGCGTGTGCGACGCCGGCTACCACATGGACGGTCTCCGCGACAACGGCGACCCGAACTGCGTGCGCGCGGCGCCCTCGTACGGCTCGTACAGCGATCCGCTGTGCGCGCTCGGCGCGGTGCGTGGTGCGGACGGCGAGTGCATGTGCCCCGATACGCTCGGAGCACGGCGCCACCGGACGCTCACCATCGTGTCGCGCTCGTACGCGGAGTCCATCGCGGACCAGATCGAGAACTTCGATTCGGTCCGTCGTGGCGGCCGCGTGGTCGCGCTCCAGGTCTGCATCGATCCGCTGGCCACCGGCACCGCGCCGGGGTCGCTGAACGACGCGCTCCTGAGCGCCCTCGACCAGCGCGTCCGCATCCTGTGCGGAAGCGCCGACGGGGCGAGCGACGAGCAGGTGCTCGCCGACTGCCGCGAGACGCGTGAGATGATCACGCGGGCCCGCTCGGGCGCAGTCACGATTCACCACGGTGATCGCGACTACACGGTCCAGGAGTTCGTGGACGGACCCCTGGCCACGCGCTTCGGCGACATCGAGCAGCGCCTCACGGCGCTCGAGGAGACGGTCGCGGGACACACCACCGCGATCGCCGATCTCGACCGTCGCGTCGGCGACCTCGAGGACCGCACCGGCAACACGCCGGACGGTCCGAACTCCTTCGCGCTCACCTTGGGCGCGATGGCGGAGCTCGGCTTCGCGACGTACGGCCCCATGACCCTGAGCGGCGACGCCATGGTCACGGGACTGTTCCGTCCGGGGACGCAGCACTTCGACGTCTACCTCCGCCTGCGCGGGGGTGGGGCCTTCACCGGCTGGTCGACGGGCAGCGCCCACATCGCCGCGGGAGCCGGCTTGAGCTTCTACCTCGACAGTCACCTCCGCCGCGGACTCACCTTCGCGGTCGGTGCCTGGGCAGAGGACCTGCTCGATCTCGGTCCCGACGGTCCCGGACAGGTTCGCGGCGACACCATCGGCTTCGCGGCCGGTGGCGAGCTCAACCTGGGGATCCCGGTGGGAGACTCGGTGCACATCGAGCTCGGAGCGGCCCTCGGCTACTCCGAACGCTACGGTGTGGCGCCGAACGGGGCGGACCTCTCGGTCTTCCCCGGGTTCGACATCGCGCCGCATGTCGGCGTGACGGTTCAGCTCTTCTGAGCGACCGCCGGGTCTGGTGACCACGTACCTTCGATCTGACGGCCCGACACATGGATACTCTCCACGTGTCGGGCCTCTCGAATCCAGTTGATCTCTCCGAGGTCGCCTGAATTTGGGACAAGCGTTACGGCGCTCCCAGCGGTCCGCAAGGACTGAACCGTAATGAATGACGGTTCGCTCCCGCGGACCACGATGTCCTTCCACAACGAGGTTAGTCATGACGAAGCTCCAGGTTCTCTTCACGGTCTCCATGCTCGCCGCGAGCTTCGCGGTTGCCGGTTGCCACGTCGAGGGCCCGGGGTCCTCGTCCACCAGCTGCTCCGGCAGCGCCGACGCCTTCTCGTGCACGACCGACGTGTGCGACGCGACGTCCATGCACTTCGTGTCGATCCCGGTCGACGCGAACTGCGGCTCGGGCCGGTTCTGCCGTCCGGCAGATCCGGCGCACGACGCCGCGGGCTGCGTGGGCACGCCGCCTCCGACGTGCACCATGAGCTGCGACGACGGCATCGCCTGCACGCGCGACTTCTGCGCGGAGGCGACCTGCCAGCACGCGGCCGACAGCTCGCTCTGCGCGAGCGGTCAGGTGTGCGACGCGACCAGCGGCTGCGAGGGTTCGGGCCCCGGTCCGACGCCCGACGGCTTCCGCTGCGTCTTCACGGACGGAGCGCACCGCATCGGCTACGCCGTTCGCGTTCGCGCGAGCAGCATGACCGGTGTGCGCACGGTGCCGAGCAACACGGGTGAGACCATGCCGATGTCCTCGAGCATGGTGCGCCTGTGGGCCCTCGGCTCGAGCGACGGCTCGGTCGGCGGCGGCGGCATCGACCCCGGCTCGGACGGATGCACCACGTACTCCCTCGTCGGCACGGCCGGCGGCGGGATCAACACCCACCCGTTCATCACCCGCTGGCGCTACGGCGCGCCGGAGTTCAACCGCGACATCCTGAACGTCGCGGACCTCCGTCCCTTCGCCGGTCGCAGCTGCGACGACGTCGGCATCGACGTTCAGGTCTGCATGAGCCCGTCGGGGTGCACGTCCAGCTCCTCGAGCTGGGTCGACCTCCCGTCGCGCTTCTGCACCATCGCGTCGGACACCGTCGGTCGCCGCTTCTGGGCGGACGATCCGGTGCTCGACGCGTCGATCCGCGGCTCGATCGCGGAGCGCGCGGTGATCTGGACCAACGGGTCCGACGACACCGCGAGCTGCGTCCCGGCACCCTAGGTGCCGACCTCACGTCCCAATATGCAGGGGATCGGAAAACATACACATATCGTCCTGAACTCCTGACGTAAACGGAGTCTGGGGGCCATCGGATTTCATCCGGTGGCCCTTTTCAGTTCCCGCACGGTCGCCCTTGACTTTTTTCAATAATTTATGGTAACTACCCACGTTCACCTTTCGGAGGAAAAGGCCTTCGGAGGATGATCTTCGTCCGTTTTTGGACTCGTCCGGCGAACCCGTGTATCTCCTCCGAACATGGGCCTCGTCGGGCGATTCCAACAACGGACGGATGGACCTTTCACCCCCTATCCGTTCAACGTTCAAAGGTTTTTGGTTTGTTCCACACCCCAAGGAGAGACGGTCATGAACCACCCCATCGTTCGCTCGTTCCTGTGCCTCACGTTCGCCTTCGTCGTCTGCGCGTATGCGCCCCATCGGGCCTGCGCCCAGGACCCCGACGCCGGCACCGATGCCGGAACGTCCGATACGCCGGATGCGAGCACGCCTCTCGGTGCCTGCTATCAGGCCTGCGAGGCGTACGCGCTCAGCCTGCCCGACAGCGACATGACGGACGGCGCGGCGGTCATGGCGTACTGCGAGCGCGAGATCGCGGCCTGCTCCTCGCTCGACGAGGAAACGCGTAGCGCCCTGCCGACCTTCTGCGACAGCGTCGTCGGTCGTCATCGCGCAATCGCTCCGGCGCCGGCCCATCGCGATCCGCCGCCCGCGTTCTGCGTGATGCCGGAAGGCACCACGCACGACGAGGCGAGCCGACACTGCCGCTGCCCTGCGACCGCGCCCTACGCGTTCCAGGTCTCGCGGCATCGCTCGGCGCGTCTGCCGATCGAGCATCTGCGCTCCGGCGACCTGGTGTTCGTCTGCATGGATCCGTACGCCGTTCACGGCGCGCCGGGTTCGTCGGACGACCGATTGGCCGCCATGGAGCGCACGCTCACCGAAGCGGACGCCGCCTTGCGACGTCTGTGCGAGCCACACGAGGGAGAGGCCCTGTCCACCGCCTGCGCACGCGCACGCGAGGACTTCCTCAACCTCGGCTCTACGGCCGGACCAGTGGACCTCGGTCCCGTCATGCACGCGATCGAGGGCCTCCAGTCCGAGCTCGAGGAGCAGCAGCATGTGATCGATCGTATGATCGACGAGGACCACCATCGCGATGTCCTCCTCGACGAGCACGATCGCGAGATCAGCACGCTCTCGAACAACGTCGATGCACTTACCCAGTGCTTCGCCTACGGTCGAGATCACGAGTTCGATTTCGTGGAAGATGTGACGATGCCCGACGGTAGCGTCGATCATCGAACGACTCACGTCTCGTGCGCACAGTTGCTCGCACATGCCACGGAGTCCACGCTCCGCGAGGCGCGTGTGGCGGCGGCACGAGCTGCTCGTGACGAGGTCTCGCATCTCCACATCGACGGCGGTCACGCCTTCGCCTGGCTGCAGGCCTACGGTCTGGTGGGCTTCAACCCGCTGACCTACGGCAACGTGTCGTACGGCAACATCTGGCAGATCGGCGGCGAGCTGACGATCGGTGTCGGTCTCGGCAGCGGCTGGAACTTCCACGGAGGTCTCGGCATCGCCTACGGCGGTCCGAACATCCAGGGAGCCACCAACGTCGCCGGCGAGATGCGCATCGGCGTCGGCACGTTCGTCATTCCGGAGCTCATGATCGGCTTCGGGTTCATGGCGACGCACCGCTTCCTGCCCGATGTCTTCTCGGCGGACTCCATCTACGGAGCCTACCTGGACGGCACCATCCGCTTCTCGCCGAACAGCGAGTGGAGCCCGGTGCTCACGCTGCGGGTGGCGGGTGGCGCATCGCCGCGCCAGGCAGGCAGGGGCTGGGACGTGCAGCCGAACGGCCTCGCGCAGATCCTCTTCGGGGTCGCGCACTTCTGACATGACGGTTCTGGGATTCCCTTCGGGGTTTCCCAGGACCGTCTTTTTCTTTACACTCGCCGCATGGATGCCATTCTCGGCCATACCGCCTTGCTCGACCTGCTTGGCCGTTCCGTGGAACGACCCGCGCCGGGCTATCTTTTTTATGGACCGGACGGCGTCGGCAAGCGCTTGGTCGCGCGTTGGTTTTCCGCAAAACTACTGGGTGTGAATGCCGAACAATTGCCCGCGCATCCGGATTTTATTTCGCTCAATCGCGGCGAAGGGGAAAAAAATATTAAAGTAGAAGCCGTGCGTGATCTGGTGGCTCGCATGCATCTCACGTCCGGACTGGGCGGCCGTAAAATCGCTTTGATCGAAGATGCCGACGCCATGAACGAGCAGGGGATGAACGCTCTGCTCAAAGGCGTCGAAGAACCCGAAGGCCAGGCCACGTTTATTTTTGTGACCGAACAGCCGGATCGTCTGCCGGCCACGCTTCGTTCGCGTTTGGTCTCGATCGCGTTTACTCCGGTGCCGGCGGCAGACATCAAAAAATGGTCTGGCGCGGATGAGGAAATCGTAGAAGCCAGCCGCGGCTGCCCGGGCATCGTCAACAGAATCCTGGCCGACGTGGATGGTTGGCAGCGTGTGCGTCGCCAAGCCGAATCTTTGCTGAACTGTTTTGTCGCAGAGAGCGACGGTCGCCAGATCGGAGAGATCGAGCGCGTGGCCAAAGGATTCCAGTCTGCGGAAGACCCGGCGCGTGCCTGGCAGGCCTTTTTAACCGAATGCGAACGCCAGGCTCCCGCGATCCTTGGACCGCATCCCGAGCGCTTTGCGCGCTTCGGCGAAGCGATTGTGCGCGCACGTTTGGCAGCCGGTGGACCGCTCTCGCCGGCCCTCGCCCTTGAATGGGGCGTCGTTGGGCCGTATCATGGGGGAGACGTACCCACGTTTTTGCACCCCACCTATCTATGACCATGCGCTCGCGATCCTTGTTTCTGGCCGTGCCGCTCGCGGCACTTGTCCTCCTTGGCCAAGGCTGTGGCGGTTCTGCCGCCCCGACCGGACCTGACGGCGGTATCTTCCGCACCACCGACGGGGGCGATACCTGGGCCCAGCTCAAGGTGATCAACCTCGGCGTGAAGCAGGCGAGCATCGCCGACATGGGCATCGTGACCATGGCGCTTGATCCGCAAGACGGAAAAACCGTGTATGCCGGCACGGTCGAGAACGGCGTGATCTATTCGTTGGATGACGGCGCCTCCTGGGCGCAGGCTCCGGCCCCGATGAACGCTGGTCGCATCCAGGCGATGATCGTTGATCCGAAAGACAAGTGCACCGTGTATGCGACGGTCCTGAACCAGATCATGAAGACGACCACCTGCAGTCGTGACTGGACGCGCGTGTACTTTGATCCGCGCACCGACAAATCCTTCACGACGCTCGCCGTGGACTGGTACAACCCGCAAATCATTTACGCCGGCACCAGCGACGGCGACATTCTCCGTTCCGACAACGGCGGCTCCTCCTGGCGCGTCGTGGATCGTTTGGATGCAGTGCGCATCAACCAGCTCGCCCTTGATCCGCGTGATTCGCGCATCGTATACGCCGCGACAGCCGGTTCCGGTTTGCTCAAGACCGCTGATGGCGGTCAGAACTGGACCAATATCCGCAAGGAGTTTGACCCATATGACAGTTCGAAGCGCGTGAACTTGGTGGTGCTTGATCCGAACAATGCCGGTCGCGTATTCACGGTTTCCAAGTACGGCTTGCTGATCTCGGATGACGGCGGCGCAACCTGGACCGACCTCAAATTGCCGACGCCTCCGGGCTCGGTCGACATCAAGGCCTTCGCGGTTGATCCGAAAGATCCGAAGCATCTCGTGTACGCGACCACCAAGGCCGTGATCTGGAGCACCGACTCCGGCCAGACGTGGACCACCAAAAAACTGCCGACCAATCGTGGCGCCGCCATGCTCATGTACGATGGCGTCAGCCCCAAAGCCAACCTGTTCCTGGGTGCCGCTCCGGCCGCCAAATAAACAATCAAAACCTTTACGACGAGGATGCTTCGTGGCATCCTCGTTTCGTTTCCCTATGCCCAACCGAATTGATGAACACAAGACGGAATTCCAGTCCGTCGTCGACCATTTCCAGAAGGATCTCTCGAGTTTGCGTACCGGACGCGCCTCGGCTGCTTTGGTCGAAGGCATCCGTGTCGAATCGTATGGCCAGATGATGGATCTCAAATCCATGGCCAACATTTCGACGCCTGACGCAAAAACGGTGCAGATCGAACCCTGGGACAAGAGCGTGGTCAAAGACATCGAAAAAGCGATTGTCGAATCTTCGCTTGGCATGGCGCCGAACGTCGCCGGCACCGTGATCCGCCTCGTGATGCCGCCCATGACCGAAGAGAATCGCAAGAACATGGCCAAGGTTTTGCATCAGAAAGAAGAGCAGGCCAAGATCAGCGTCCGCAATGTGCGCGAAAAGATCAAAACGGCGATTCAGAACGACGAAAAGGAAAAAGTGATTTCGCAGGACGACAAAAAGCGCCAGCTCGAACAGCTCGATAAGGTCGTGGCCGAATGGAACGGCAAAATCGAAGCGATTACCGCCGACAAGGAACAAGAAATCCTGACCGTATGATCA
>Ga0105239_10001843_pt1 | contig 27745 bp, 29 predicted proteins | sample KBSC44metaG_FD_92761 | JGI IMG/M metagenome (GOLD analysis project Ga0105239, IMG submission 92761) | Corn rhizosphere microbial communities from Kellogg Biological Station, Michigan, USA - KBS C4-4 metaG | ecosystem: Host-associated > Plants > Roots > Rhizosphere > Soil | place: Michigan, USA...
CCCTGGACCTCGCCAAGGCACGCGCGGAATCGACCGCGGTCATCGACCTCGGTCGGGAGCGCGTCAACCTGCTTCAAAAGGATGCGGATCGCGTTAGCGAGTTACATGTGAAGCAGATCTCCTCTGCAGTCCAGTACGACAAATCGTTAAGCGAGCTACAGCAGGCCGTCCTGCAGCTTCGCCAAGCCGAAACGGAGCAGCAGTTTGCAGTCCTCGAAATGAGGCGCGCTGCTGCTCTGCTGGCTCAGCGCACGATCGTCAGCCCTATCGATGGTTATGTGATGAAGCGGATGATGGCGCCCGGAGAGAATGTCTTTGAGCAGGCCAAAATTATGAAGATTGCCCAGATCGATCCGCTCCTCGTCGAGGTCTACCTACCCATCGCCGTCTTTCCTGTAATCAAGGAGGGCATGAACGCCGAAGTCCGTCCGAGCCAGCCGGCCGGGACGGTGCATATTGCGACGGTATCAGTCATCGATAAGGTGCTCGACGCTGCCAGCGATACCTTCGGCGTCCGCCTTATGGTTCCCAATCCGAAGCACGACATGCCTGCCGGCGTGAACTGTACAGCCACTTTCCCGTTTCTTGGCAGGTGAGTGGTCGCGCATGGAGGCAGGGAGCGGACGGCGTAACCTCGCGGCCGGATGACCGACCTGCCGGTCTCCAAGTGGTCTTTTCTCCTCGATGATGAGATTTCTGGAGGGCTGCAGGCTGAACAAATTCCCTGTTCCGTCGAAAATTACCCTGTTCATACAAATATTTTCCCTGCTAATTTGTACAGGGAATTGCTCAGAAAGTGGCTGCAGCACAGCGGGCGCGAGCGCGCTGTGGCCTCTTGAGAAAGGTCATACATCATTGTGCTGGGCGAGACACAACTGCGCCGGATTCTGAAATCTTATGCTCGGTACTATTTTTTTGCCTATGGCAGCTTAGCGCATCGGCGGCCTATTCCGCTACGACGGGCTCCTTGATCCAGGTTTATGCGGAAGATCAAAGTCCGGCAGTCAAATATCTCCCAAACTCCGTGATCAAGGAATGTTCGGGGTATTGAGCCCTTTCGTGCAATCCGTGGTGGCGCGCCCCCGATAAGAGGAAAAACCAAGGGATGCAAGGCTTGCCTAGGCAGATCGAGCAGAAGCGCCAGCACGGATGGCCGAGCAGGCGCCCGCCTACATCTATCTTGCGTGCCGCCGGCATCGTGTCATTTGTAACGATTCCGCTCGCTGGATACCTGTCGGACCGCATCGGACGCAAGCGCATGTATATCATCGGCGCAGTCGCAACCGGGATATTCGGCTTCATCTACTTCGCGATGTTGAACTCAACCGTGCCGACCTTGATCTTCCTCGGCATCGTACTCTCGTTCGTGCCGCACGATCTGATGTACGGTCCGCAGGCAGCCCTAATCGCCGAATGCTTTACCCCCCGCCTGCGCTACAGCGGCGCCTCGATCGGCTACCAACTGTCCTCGATCATCTCCGGCGGGCCCTGCCCCGTTGATCGCTACGGCACTGCTCGCGGCGTACGGATCTGGCTATGTGATTGCAGGGTATATCCTCTTCTGCGCGGTCGTCAGCATCGTTTCGACCGCGATACTACACTAACCGCGACATTTCCGAGGAGCACGCTTGATCGACCCCAGTTTTCCGATCGTCGGAACGTTGCAGCATATATGGACACGGTGATAAAAGTGGGAGACTTCGCATGATAAAATGGCGGCGAGAATCGGCTCTCGACATTTACAACCTGCTGCTGTCGGTGTTCCTGTTCATATCACCCTGGCTCTTTGCGCGCGCAAACGAGGCGGCGACGATGGATTTGCTGGCGAGCGGTGCAGCGATCGCGGCTTTCTCGGTGGGGGCGATGGTGGCATTCGCTAATTGGGAGGAATGGGCGAACCTGCTCCTTGGAATTTGGCTCATTGTTTCGCCGTGGGTGCTGGGCTTCGCCCACACAAGCGCGATGCATTGCAGCATCGGCGTTGGCGTCACGGTAGCATTTCTGGCGGCGCTGGAGTTGTGGCTGGTTTATGACGCGACCCATCCGGAGTCGCTGCCACCCCAAGCTTCAGGGAAGCATTAAACGCCGCAGCGACGCCTCCCGAGCACGCACCTGATTGACGGCAGCAGTCGCTACGCTGAGACGCGTTGCTAAGAACGTCTTGGGACCGGCCCAAGGCAGGTACGTCCCCGATGGAAGCAGCCCAGCGAGATCAAGTGTTCCACAACTTCGACCATAGACTTTCCCGAGGCTGTGCTCACCGAACACGGCTCGCTCGTTCCTTGACAAGGACCTTTTCCAAACCTTGTGACTAGAAGATAATACTTCTCCGATGAGAAGGTCACCATCTCACGGTTTGACCGGGCGCGATCCTCGATGTGAGCTTGGTTTCTGCTTTATCCAGGTTAACCACCGCAAAGGCGGCGGTGATCAACACCAATAACGCTATCACGGCTGCCGCCGATCGTGCCTCCGTTCTTTATTTTGGCTCTCATCGCGCAATTTCAGCGCTCCTCCTGAACCCTGTAACGATGATAAGAACTGGCGGACACCTGACATGTCCACAGGTGGATCTGCGCCTCGTTTGGCAACTGGCCTACTTCGTCGGACCGGCCTGCGATGCGGTCTTCACGAGCCCGCACGTACCCTTTTCGTCGGCGAGTGGTCGGAACGCCTCATCGGCCGGGATCGTGGCGAGGACCTTGAAATAGTCATAAGCGCCCTTCGATTCCGCCGGCTTCTTGACCTCGACCAAGTACATGGCATGGATCGCCCGGCCGTCCTGGCGAACCACGGTGTCTCCGAACAGCGGATCAACGTAGCGGGTTGCCTTCATGGCTTCGACGACCTTCGTGCCATCCGTCGGAGAGCCAACCTTGGCGACCGCCTCGAGATAGTGAAGCACCGAAGAGTACACTCCGGCCTGAACCATTGTCGGATATTTGCCGCCGTCGAGAGCGGCGAAACGCTTCGTGAAGGCGCGGGTCTTGTCGTTGAGGTCCCAATAGAATGCGGTGGTCAGCGTCAAGCCCTGCGCGGTCTGAAGCCCGAGAGAGTGAACGTCGGTCAGGAAGACGAGAAGTCCGGCGAGCCGCTGGCCGCCCCGGACGATCCCGTATTCGGCCGCCTGCTTGACCGCGTTGATGGTGTCGCCGCCGGCATTGGAGAGTCCGATCACTTGCGCCTTCGAGCTCTGCGCCTGCAGCAGATAGGAGGAAAAATCGGATGTGTTCAAGGGGTGGCGCACGGCGCCGAGCACCTGACCGCCGGCGGCCCTGACGATGGCCGCGGTATCTCGCTCGAGCGCATGACCGAAGGCGTAGTCCGCCGTAATGAAGAACCAGCTCTTGCCGCCCTGCCGTGCGATGGCTTCTCCGGTGCCGTGCGCGAGAGCCCAAGTATCGTAAGTCCAGTGCACCGTGTTCGGCGAGCACTGCTTATCGGTGAGATCGGAATCGGCGGCTCCCGAGACGAGAAATACCCGGTTCTCTTCCCGCGTCACATTGCTTACGGCTAGCGCCACGCCGGAGTTTGGCACGTCTGCGATCGCATCCACATGGTCAACGTCGAACCAACGGCGGGCAATTTCGGACCCTATGTCCGGCTTGTTCTGATGATCACCGGAGACAATCTCGACCTTCATGCCATGACTGGTGGGATTGAACTCCTCGACCGCCATGCGGGCCGCAATGACCGATCCCGGCCCGCCAATATCGGCGTAGAGCCCGGACATGTCGCTGAGTACGCCGATCTTGACAGTGAATGGTGTTTTGCCTGGTTGTTGCGCTTGAGCAGGAGCAGCGCCGAGCCCAATTGTCAGAGGTATTGCCAGCAGTATGGATGCTCGCATGTTACGCGGGTCCTTCAGCCCGATTAGTCGCGACGCGGAGTCGGCCCCTGGCGGCCACGTCGACACCGAATACGTTAGCCGAACGCGGTTCCAGTTCTTTGATCCTCTACATAAATCTGGATCAATCACACTGGCCGTGAAAGAAAAATGAACCGCGGCAACGCCGCCGATCTCGCAACGCTCGAACGCTAAGGGGCTGTCTTTCCGCGTCGAGACAATCCGTCGAGCTCTGTCAAACGCGCCGCATCTTGCAGGGTTCGAGCGGCTTCGCCCAAATAAGAATTTTCGAAATCTGACAGCAATGACAAGGCTTCAAAATCGAGGATCGTGACAGACCGGCCGTCCATCGCAATGAACTTATCCTCGCGCAGAGCACGCAATGTGCGGTTGACGTGAACCGTGGTCAAGCCAAGCGCATCGGCGATCAGCTCCTGCGTCAAGGGAATGGAAAACGTCATTTCATTGGTCAGGTGAGCTCGGTTCAATCTGACGAACAATTCCAGGAGCAAGTGGCTCACTCGCTCATAGGCCGATCGGCGGGCAGCATCGATGAGATGCTCGCCCAGAATAGCGGCTTCGTAGGCAGACGACCAGAACAGAGCCTTTGCCAGCACGAGATTTCGCTCGAAAACGTTGTCGACCATGTCGAACGGGATGGTCGAGAGAGAGGTTTCCGTAATCGTGACGACCGAATAAAGCGCGCGGCGAAAAAGGCAAGCCTGCAATCCAAAGACCTGACCCGGCAGGATGAAGTCCATGATCTGACGGGAGCCATTGTGCAGGATCTTGTAGCGAGCGAGCCAACCGTCGTGATTCAGATAGACGCAATCGTAGTGATTACCGCCAATCACGACGTCCTTGTTCTTGCGGACCATCATGGTTCTGACACTGCGCCCGTACTCGCTCAACAGGCTGTCACGGGTCAATCTGTCGAGGTAGGGGAGCGCGAGAGCAACACGCGCGCCGGGGGCCTCGCCCTTGTTGGGCGCGGACACGCTGGCGACGGCGGCTTTTTTTGGAGCGGACATGTACGCCCTTCGGCCAAGAGGCGGCACGCTACGGCGTCCGGCTTGATCCATGTTAACGAACCTCGTTAATGCGCGCCAGTACTTAAGATTCCAGGATTGAATTTTGGTTCCCGCGCCGGCTCTTCTGCCACGCCCCGGCCAGTGGACTACTGGTGGAATCGTCGAGGGCGCACCGATGGACAGGCGACAATTTCTTATCATTGGCGGCGGTCGTGCGGCCGAGGCGGCCGCGCAGGCCATTCGGGAAACCGGCGAAACGGGCTCCATTCTTGTCGCGTCGGACGAAGCCGATCCGCCGTACGACCGCCCACCTCTGTCGAAGGGCCTCTGGAGGGGGCAGGCCGTCGACACGATCTGGCGGCCGATCGACAAGGTGGCTGCCGAGCTTCGCCTCGACACGAGAATCGTCGCGCTCGATCCGATCCGCAAAACGGCAATGAGCGCCGCCGGGGACGTATTCGCTTATGAGAAGCTTTTGCTGGCGACCGGCGGATCGCCGCGCCGGCTGAACGGCGGTGATCCCTCTGTCATATACTTTCGGCGACTTGCCGACTTCAGGCATGTCCGCGACCTGGCAAACCGGGGCGCTGAATTCGCCGTCATCGGCGGCGGCTTCATCGGTTCGGAGTTGGCAGCCTCCCTCACGATGAACGGCTGCAAGGTATCGCTGGTCTTTCCAGGTCTCGGCATCGGAGATCGACTTTTTCCGCGCCCGCTCGCCAATTTCCTGAACGTCTATTTCCGCAAGCGTGGCGTCGATGTTCGGTTTTGCGAGCGCGTTCGCGGCGTCGAGAGGCTGGGGGACAGATACGTCGTTCATACCGGAAGTGACGGCGCGAGCCTAGTGGTCGATGCCGTCATCGCCGGCATCGGTATCGATCCCAATGTCGCCCTGGCGAAAACCGCTGGATTGGACGTGAGAGGCGGGATCGTCGTCGACAAGCTGCTTCGGACCAGCGCTCCCGATATCTTTGCCGCAGGCGACGTCGCCAATTTCCCCTGCTCCGCGTCGGAGCAGCGGATTCGGTGCGAGCACGAGGACAATGCGGCCGTCATGGGACGCACGGCTGGGCACAATATGACCGGCAGGTCCGAGCCCTATCGGCATCTCCCGTTTTTCTATTCCGACCTGTTCGAGCTGGGCTATGAAGCCGTCGGCGAGATCGATAGCCGTCTGGAGATCGTCGAGGACTGGGACGAGAAATTCCGCAAGGGCCTGATCTATTATTTGAAGGACAGCTACGTGCGAGGTGTGCTGCTGTGGAATAAGTTCGGTCTTGTGGATGCCGCACGAGAATTGATCATGTCGCGGCAGCGGATAAGGACGCGAGATCTCGCCGGGCAACTTCGACGAACCGGGTAGCTCATCAGTCGAAGCGGCCGAATTGCACGTTGGGCGGAAAAAGCTGCGCTTAAGGACGAACGCTGGACGCATTAACCTGGATCATTGACGCGGGCCAAAGCGCTTGCCCATTCGGCGTGACAGATATCGGGCCAAAACATCATCCAGTGGACGAGGCAATCCTCTCATCCGGATCGACCTCATCCAGCTGAAACCCAAGAGTGGAGGAATCGAAGATGGACGCCAGCAAAATTGCGCGTGTCACGAGGCGCCGGTTCTTGAAGGACACGGGCCTTACCCTTGCAGCCGCCGGTGCTGCCCCCCTGATTTCTGCGCCATTCGTGTCCCGCGCCATGGCCGACACCAGGACGCTGTCGATCGTGCAATGGAGTCATTTCGTCCCGGCGTACGACAAATGGTTCGACAAGTTTGCAAAGGACTGGGGAGACAAGAACAACGTTTCGGTTACGGTCGACCACATCCCGGTACAGGACGTGGCAGCACGCGCCGCCGCCGAGGCGTCGGCAGGTTCGGGGCACGATCTGTTCGGGTGGAACGGCGCCGGCGGGGCGCATCTCTACCGCAAGTTTCTTGTCGATGTGACAAGTCTCGTCGAGTCCGTCGAGAAAAAGTACGGCAAGGTCACCACCATCGGCAGACAGATCGGCTACAACCAGGACGATAAGACCTGGTCTGCCTTTCCCGATTACTACATCAACTTCCCGGTGATGTATCGCAAGAGCCTATGGGACGGGATCGGGATGAAGCCGGAGACGTGGGATGATGTGCGGATCGGCGGCGCCAAGCTGAAAGCGAAAGGCAACCCGGTCGGGATATCGCTCGGTCACAGCAACGATCCGAACACGACATGGCGCGGTTTGCTTTGGAGCTATGGCGGCGCGGTTCAGGACGAGACCGGCAAACATGTCGTGCTCGACAGCAAAGAGACGGTCGAAGCGGTCAAGTTCGTCACCGCCCTCTACAAGGAGGCGATGACGTCGGACGTCCTCTCGTGGAGCGACGCCAGTAACAACCAGTACATTGATTCGGGGGTCAGCTCGTTGATCATCAACCCGATCTCAGCTTATCGAACGGCCCAGCAGCTCAACAAAAAAGTGGCCGACGACATTTTCGTGATGAAGCCGCCCAAAGGCCCGGCGCGCCAGTTCATGGGCGCCGGTCCGGAATTCTACGGGATCTGGAAATTCGCCAAGAACAAGGAGGCGGCGATCGAGTTCCTCAAATACTACGCCGATAACTGGGTCGAAGCCTTCAAGGCGAGTTCCGGGTACAACATGCCGATTTTCGCCAATATCGTACCCAAGCCGATGCCGCTGTTATCCGACGATCCGACCTCGACCCCGCGCGACAAGCTGGCGATCCTGCAGACCTCCGACGAGTGGTCCGCCGTCGCCGGTTATCCAGGGCCGGCCTGGCCCGCCACCGATGAAGTCTACAACGACTTCATCATCTGCGACATGTTGGCCAAGGCGGCGACGGGTGCCATGTCCGCCGACGAGTCGGTCAAGTGGGCCGCGCAACAGTGCGAAGCCATCTTCAATAAGTGGCAGCACAAAGCCTGACTTCCGGCGCTCGGTCCGCGTTCTCGTGCGCGGACCGGGTGATGCTGGCGCTGCCGTTTGTCGGCAAATGGACCAACGCGAATGCCGCTCCGCCGGCGAATTGGCGGGGCGGTGCCCTGCTTTTATTTTTGGGAGGTCCAATGGCTGCGGTATTGACGAGGGATATCGTCAAGAAATTTGGTGATCTTCCGGCCGTTGACGGCATTACCCTGACGGTGCCGGACGGCGAGTTCATGGTGTTGCTGGGGCCATCGGGCTGCGGCAAGACGACATTTCTGCGCATCATCTGCGGGCTCGAACGGCAGACAAGCGGCGACCTCATGATCGGCGGCAACGTCGTCAACGATATTCCGCCGCGCGCCCGCGGAGTCGCGATGATGTTCCAGAGCTACGGGCTCTATCCGCACTATACGGTGCGCAAGAACATCGCCTTTCCGCTGCGGACACAGCGCGTTCCCGGTCCGGAAATAGAACAAAAGGTCGGATGGTCATCGCAACTGCTCGGCATTGGGCATCTTCTCGATCGGCGGCCGCGTCAGCTCTCCGGCGGCGAGCGTCAACGCGTCGCGCTCGCGCGCGCGCTGGTCCGCGAACCGACTGCGCTCTTGCTCGACGAACCGTTGTCGAACCTCGACGCCAAATTGCGCGCCTCGGCCCGTCTGGAGATCAAACAATTCCAGCAGCGGGTCGGCGTCACCACGATTTATGTAACCCACGATCAGGTAGAGGCGATGGGCATGGGCGACCGCATCGCCGTCATCGAGCATGGGCGAGTGCGACAGGTGGGGTCACCGGCAATGATCTACGACGACCCCGCCGACCGCTTCGTTGCGACCTTTGTTGGTACGCCGCCGATGAATCTCGTTGCGCGCAACGGCGGGTATCTGGGCTTCCGCCCCGAAAACTTCCTGCCCAAGGAAATGGTCGACGATGGCAACGTCACCAAGTTTTCATTCCGCGTCGATCGTTCCGAGTATCTCGGCTCCGAGCGGATTGTTTACGGTGCGATTGAGGGCGTCGAGGCCAACCAGGTGATCACAGCGAAGTTGCCGCCTGCCCATGTTGCGGAGGGAAGCATCCGGCCCGGCGAGTGGCATTCTTTCGCCGTGCGCAACAGCGCGTTGCGCTATTTCGACAAGGACGGCAAGCGGTCCGGCCGCCACTAGAGCAAGGTTTCGCCGATGGTCACGATCGTTGAGCCAATCGCCAAGCCGGCCTCGCGGTTTCGGTTTGTGCTGGACCGGCGTGAGGTGCTCGGTTCGCTGTTCCTCGCACCGGCGATCCTTTATGTCCTGTTGCTGGTCGGTTTGCCGTTCCTCCTCGCGGTGTATTACTCGGTCAGCGCCTACACAATCTACGATCCCTCGTGGCGTTTCGTCGGCCTTGCAAATTTCGAACAGATTGTGCGGAACCCGGTCTTTCTAGAAACGCTCGGCAACACTTTCCTCTTCACGTTTGGTTCGCAGTTCCTCGGCCTCGTCCTCGGCAAGTTCGGTGCGCTGTTGTTATTGCGGCCCTTCCCAGGGCGCAAGCTCGTGCGAGCGCTGATCATATTGCCATGGGCGGTGCCGATCGCGCTCGCCACGGTCGCCTGGGAGTGGATGTTCGATTCTCTCTACAGCGTCGTCAATTGGACGATGATCGCGCTCGGTATCATCACCCGCGCGGAGGCGCCGAACTGGCTGGGCAATCCGCACCTGGCGATGTTGTGCGTAATCGTCGTCAATGCCTGGCGTTTCTTTCCGTTCGCGATCGTTGTCTTTCTGGCCGGCATCACCTCCGTACCGCAGGATATCATCGACGCCGCGACGGTCGATGGCGCCGGATTCTGGCGTCGCAACTACCAGATCATTCTGCCGCTGATATTGCCTATCGTGGCTGTCGGCCTGATTTTCGGCATCGTTTTTACGTTTACCGACCTTTCCATCGTCTTTCTGCTGACCAACGGCGGTCCAATAAACGCAACCTCGGTCTTGGGCTTCGAGGGCTTCCAGGTCGGTATCGTCTCTGGCGATGTGTCGCATGGCGCTGCCATCTCGCTGTTTATGCTGCCCGTGCTGTTCTTCGTGGTCATCGCCATGTTGCGCTTTATCCGACAGCGGGAGATTTGACATGCGGCGTGTCATCGCCAACACCTTCCGGGAAGTTTCGTTTTTCGGCGCGGTCGGGTTTTTCGTCGTTCTGACGGCGTTCCCATTCTATTGGATGTTGATCACCTCGCTAAAATCGAACAGCGATCTATACAACGTCACCAATATCCCCTTCTGGTTCAATGATCCGCCCACGCTCGAGCACTTCCGCTATCTGTTCGAGCAGACCCTGTTCGTCCATTGGCTGTGGAACTCGCTTATCATCGGCGTCTGCGTCGTCGCGATCACCGTCGTCGCCGCGGTACCGGCCGGTTACAGCCTGGCGCGGATGACTGGCCGCAAGGGCGAGGCCCTCGGGATTGGTATTTTTCTGACCTACCTGGTGCCGCCAACCCTGCTGTTCCTGCCGCTATCGCGGATCGTGGCCGATCTCGGGCTGCAGAATTCGATGTGGTCGCTGGTGCTGGTCTACCCGACCTTCACGATCCCTTTCTGCTCCTGGCTGTTGATGGGGTTCTTCAAGGCCATGCCGCCCGAGATCGAAGAGGCGGCGATCGTCGACGGCTGCAGCCTGTTCGGCGCGTTCGTCAAGATGGCGATCCCGCTGTCCCTGCCGGCGATTCTGACGGTCGTGATCTTCACGTTCACGCTGACCTTGCAGGAGTTCGTCTACGCGCTGACCTTCATTTCCTCGTCAGCGCAAAAACCCATCACGCTTGGCGTGGCAACCGATCTGGTTCGCGGCGACATCTTCTTCTGGGGCGAAATCATGGCCGGCGCGCTGCTCGCCAGCATCCCGGTGGCGATCGCCTACAACCTCTTCCTCGACCGCTTCATCTCTGGCATCACTGGGGGCGCTGTTAAATAAGCCAATCAATTTCTGTATCAGGGGGAAAGGCCTCTGGCGCCCTAACGGCGCCAGGTAACCCGCTCCTAGAAAAGAGGTTGATCGCAGGTCCAAGACTGCCCGCGCGCCGGGCACAAGCGGAGAGCTTACACGCTCATTAAAACAAAACCGCTGGAGACAAAGGTGTGACAGCCTGGGTTTGGCACATCGTATCAGTTAGCGCAGTGCAGCGAAATGTCTGGAACTGAGCGTAGACCGGAAGCGGTAGCCGTCAGAACTGCAGGAATGACAGCCTTGACGGAACGCACGAATGTTTGTTTCGTTATTGCTTTAAGGGCGGCGTATCCAGACGGGACGCAAGGCCATGAGAGTTCCCACTACCATCGCCGCGCTCGCGGTCATCCTCGGCGGCTCCGCGGTTTCGCTGGGGCAATCGAGTGTCCAAGGCGCGGTTGAACTGAGCAACGGCACAAAGGTGGCGCAGAACCCATCGCTGCCGAAACTCAACCTCACAAACATGCAGCGCGAGCAGATTCGCGAGACGGTGTTAACCGAGCACAACGAGGTCGAATTCCGGCTAAAGGCCACCAAGCCCGCAAAGGATTTTACTCCTGCCGTTGGCGCGACCCTTCCAAAGGGCGTCAAAGCCCAATCACTACCAACACCAGTTCTGTCGCAAATGCCGGAACTGCGCGACTACATGTACGTGAAAATGAAGGACCGGGTGCTGATCGTGAACGGCATGACCAACAAGATTGTTGATATGTTTCCGGAAACGCAGCCGGTCTCTTAAGCCACATTTGGACTTGCCGTTAGCGAATGTCCGGGCTTCGCCGTCGCCGCCGTGTGAGTCGCCGCATTCAAAGAATGAGAAGATTGACCTCTCTTTCTATGCTGGGCCGTTGCCAACAACAGGCGATGACGCCGTGGGATCGGTTTGAAACCGACCTCTCAGCGCGAGGGGCAGGCCGAAGGTCCACCCCTCGAGGTTTGCTGACGCTCCTGAAAGACGCATCAACCAATCGGCATCGCGACGAATTTTGTCGCCTGTGATGTCTTTACCTTCATCAGCACGTCACGCTTGCCATCGTTTTTCGCCTCGGAAACGGCGTTGCGAATGTCGCCCGCGCCGCTGACGGCCTTTCCGCCGACGTCCAGAATGACATCACCGGTTTGCAAGCCGTGATCTGCGGCTGTGCCTTCGGGATCGACGCTTGTAACCACGAGGCCCTTGTCGCCCGAGCCGGCTACCTCGACTGCCGGCACAACCGTCAGGCCGAAGTGGGGAACGTTGCCGACCTGGCTCGGCCGTTGCTCGCTGGCATTAGCCTGGTGCTGGTTCGGCATAGTACCCAGTACAACGGTCAGAGTCTTGCTTTCGCCCTTGCGGATCAGATCGAGCTTGACCGAGCTACCAGGTGCCATCACGGCAACTTGACGGGCAAGCTCGCGAGAGCCCTTCAGTGTCTTCCCGTTGACAGCGGTGATGACATCCCCTGATTGTATGCCGGCCTTCGCGGCGGGGCTATTCGGCTGGGCCTCGTCCACCAATGCGCCGTGTTCGCCCTTCAAGCCGAGGCTATCCGCGATTCCGGAAGTGACCGGCTGAATCTGCACGCCGAGCCATCCGCGCGTCACCTCGCCTTTGTCCCTGAGCTGGGCGATCACAGATTTAGCGGTCTGGGCAGTGACGTCGAAGCCGATGCCCACCGATCCACCTGAAGGTGAATAGATCGCGGTATTGACGCCTACTACATTGCCGTTCATGTCGAACGTCGGGCCGCCCGAATTACCTTTGTTGATTGGCGCGTCGATCTGCAAATAGTCGTATGCGCCTGACCCGATGTTGCGTCCCTCTGCGGATACGATGCCTGCAGTCACCGTGCCGCCGAGTCCGAAGGGATTTCCGACGGCAACGACCCAGTCGCCAACCCGGGGCGCATTGCCCTCGAAATTGACATAGGCGAAGTTGCTTTTGCCGTTGACTTTAATCAGTGCTAGGTCGGTCTTCGGATCGGTACCGATCACCTTGGCCGTATATTTCGTCCCGTCGTCCGTCGTCACGTCGACCGACTTGGCGTGATCAACAACATGATTGTTGGTCACGGCGTAGCCGTCCGGCGAGATGAAGAAGCCCGAACCGACGCCAGTGATAATCTGGTGCCGCTCGACGCCAGACGGTAGATCGCCAAACTGGCGAAAGAACTTCTCAAATGGAGACCCTCGGAGCGAGGGCGGCAAAATCTGCTCCTCGTTCTGGTTCGTCCCGGATGAGCCGGCTTCCTCGTCTATCTTGACGCGAACCGAAATGACTGCGGGCTTTACCTTCGCGACCAGGTCCGCAAAACCGGCCGGACCTTGCTGGCCTTCCGCAGCCTGCGCGGCGGGCGGCCAGAATACCCCGCTGAACCTCGTGTGGTTCAATGGGCCCGCGAATGCAAGGGTCGCGCCGACTACCGCAACTGAGCCCAGCAACGTCAAGCGCCGTGCTGACAGGTTTTTTTGTTGCGGCGATTGTTTCGAATTATTCGATTCCATCATGACGAGTCCTCCAAAAGGTTCTCCGTTAGTGCCCCCGCAGGAGAGCTAGCGGGCCAACATGAAGGTGTCCTGTCGAACGAATTAATTCTTAGACACATGCGAAGCGACGACGGAACGAGCAGCTCGTTACCTCGTCGTGATTCCAACAGATCTTTGCCGTTCACTTGATGCGAACGGGTCGGGCGACATGGTGCAACTTATCGCAATGCTCGGCGGTCTTGGAGACCGACATCGCCTGCGCGCTTGTCGTCAGCGCGGGCATCAGGCTGAGTCGCCTTCGGCCATGTCAGGTACGGGACTGGTCACGGCGAGGGAACCCGTCAGGGCAAAAAGTTCCGCGAAGGTCAAAACGTTCAACTTTGAAACCAAATTCGTGCAACCCGATCTGCGACAGCGAGCGGGCATCCCGGCGCGGTGGCGGCCAATTCGGCGCGGTCCAAGACGGTGGTTCTCGCGCCCGGCGGACGAGATTTAATGAAACCCTGGCGTTACCCCTCCGTTTTCCCTAAGCGGGAGCATGGAGATGTGCGGACCTGACGCAGGGGCCGCAAGAGGCGCGCTCCACCCGGCCCAGAATCTCACATCAACAAAGGTGATCTGCCATGAGCAGGGATATTGACGCCCACAACAAACCAGTCTTCGACGAACTTCATCCCCGGATCTATGCCGTGGCTGCCGGCCTGCTCGTGTGGTTCGCGCTGATGGCCTGGGTGCTATTCGATCGCAGCAGCTATGTCAGCCTTGCACTGACTTTCGTCAGCGTCCTGTTTCTGGTTGCGATAGGGGTTCCCTTCGCGCTGTCGCTGATCTGGAGGAAGTACCAGATGCCGTACGAGCGGCATGAGGAAACTTCGTTCCATGATTGGCGTGCCGGCGATTTCGTGGTCTGGGGCGCGAAACTTCACGGTGCCGATGCCGTAATCGACGTGTTGCTGCCGCTGATAGCGGTTTCGTTCGGCCTCACTGCCATCGGCATCGTCTTCGTGATTGTCCGAGCGTCTACGCTATCCTACTAGGGCCGAGCTGGGCAAAAGCCCTCGTAGGGGACAAGAGCATCCTGCCGGATGCTAGTGGAGTCAGAGGCTGGGGGGATGGCTTTCATATAGCTCAGTTTGCTGGACGCGCCAGTTCAGGGCCGCGCATTTTCGAAGATCGCGCAGGCCGAATCCGCCGGAACCATTCAGATCTGCATCGACGATGTCCGGGCTCAGGAAAGCGAGCCGGAGTTCGTTCCTGACCACTTTCGCATGCAGCTTAGCGCTCGCTGCCAGTTCATCTACTGACACATATTTCCCATCCGAAAGTGCCGCCGCCCAGGATTTTGCCCGTGCGATGGCCTGCACGGCTTTCGATTCGGGTTGAGCCGAGGATTCCGTTCCGGAGCGTTCCGTTGATGAATGTGCTGTCTGAGTATCCGCTGACCATGGCAACCGAATCTGAGCCGTGGGCATCGCGTCGTCCACGCCTTGCTCGGAGGCCCCTCGGTACGAGAGGGTAACACCTTTCCGGCCAACCTCGATGCGGGCGAGGTGGCGATCGATAAGCAGAGCGTCGTCGATCGGTGGGTCTGGCAAGACAATATCTCGCAGCGCTTGAACGACAAGGTTTTCGATAGTCGCTGTATCGACTCTTGCGACGGACCCTGCTTCCGTCTTCCTTCCACGCAACAGCGCCGAACTGACGTAGAAACGGTATCGAATGCCATTCTTGGTCGAGAAGTTCGGGCTCATAACGTTCCCAAGGTCATCGTACAGCTTCCGTGTCAGTAGGGCTTCGCTGGCAGAGCGCAGGGCTCTGCGGCCGGCGGATTTGGACGCAAGAAGCTGCTGGACCTGATCGAAGGTCTTTCGATCGACGATGGCGGTGTGTTCACCCTGAAACCATTTGTCCTTGTGTCCGGTTTCGCCGACGTAGATCCGGTTCTTCAGGAAGTAGGCAAGGGGACCGTAGGTGAACGGTATCCCGCCGTTGTATTTCCTGACCTTGGTGTCCCGGCGTTTGGTGACGATGCCCAACCGCGCACTGGTTCGGGATCCTGCGCGAGCCTATTGTACCCGGTTCGCTGGAGCATCCGCCGGCCGCATCGCCAATCGCTCTCTAATTCGCGATTTCGCCTCGGGTGCATCGACTGGTTCGCGATTGCGCAGCGCCCGGGTCATCGGTTCAAGCGCCGCGCGCAGCAACGCGACGGTTTCCGTCACCGGCCTTCGTGTCAGTCGATCGATTAGTCCAGCGGTACCGAGACTATAAATGACCCCAATATCGGGCAGGTGGATCGGCACGGCGATGGCGCCCAATCCGACTTCCATTTCATCCCAGCAGGTCGCGTAGCCGTTTTCGCGAACGGCTCGATAATCCTTGTCGATGTCTTTGCGCTTTGTCTTCGTCTTCGCGGTGAGCTTGGGGAGCGGTCCCGAAAGTGCCTTGTCAGCGAGGGCTTGCGGCTGGAATGCCAGGATCGCTTTCGCTGACGCCGCGACATGTGGCGCAAGCGTATGACCGGGAACGACGAAGCCGCGGAGGCCGTCGCTCGGTGTCGCCCAGGCCACCGAGACGACCTCATGGCCCACAAGGCGAGCGAGGTAGCAGGTGTCGGCGATCTCGTTCGCCAGCCTGTCCAGAATGGGCTGCGCGGAGATCGTCAGCCATGCCGTATCGGATCCGGCGTGCAGGAGCCGCAGCAGCCGCTTGCCGAGCCGGTAATCCCTGCGCTTTCCTCCGTTGCTCGTGACAAGGTCCGCCTGCTGCAGGTTTTGGAGAAGGCGATGCGCGGTCCCAATCGGCAGATCGCAACTCTCCGCGATCTCGGAAATGCTACGTCCATCTACCGATGCAGCGATGCTCTCTAGCGCGCTGAAGTAGCGCTCCAGGGGTGAATCGATTTTGCGGTTCAACTGAGCCTCCCTGCAACAAGCCTTCAAAGGCTTTCTTGACAAGGCAGTTACGTAAATCTAGCCTTTCCAATAATCAAGAGTTCTTTCCGATTTTCGAGAAGATGGAAATTGACCCATGTTGAATCTTGATGCTTCCCGGTGTTGCCACCTCCTGAAACAGACCACGATCGCATTTGCGTTCGCCTCGATGGTCTCAGTGCCTCTCTCTATTGCCACGCTTTCGGCAAGCCATGCGGCCGAGGTCGGCGTCACCGACAAGGAAATCAAGATCGGCATTCTCGGCAGTCTCACCGGCCCGGCCGCGATCTTCGGCACTGGCAATCTTGCGGGCGCCACGATCGCGTTCGAGGAAATAAACGCAGCCGGTGGAGTCAACGGCCGCAAGATCGAATGGATTTCGCTCGACGACGAGTCTTCGCCGCCGAAAGCTATCGCGGCCTACAAGCGCCTTGTTGATCAGGAGAAAGTCTTCGCCATCTTTGGGCCGGCCGCGAGCGCCGTCGGTCAGGCGCTCGTTCCGACCCTTAACGCTTCGACGACCCCGACGTTTGTTTCCATTTTCTCCACGCCTGCCGTCACTGAACCTCCTATCCCGATGCTGTTTCGCACCGGCGTCATGAATGATCGCCAGCAAGGTTCTGCGATTGCCGACTACGTCGTCGACAGTCTCGGCGTCAAGAAGATCGCTCTTGTCAGCCAGTCCGACGAGTATGGAAAACGCGGCGGTGAAGCCGTTGTCGCCCGGCTTGCGGAGCGGAAGATTGCGCTGGTCAGCAACGAGGTTTTCAACATCTCGGACACCGATTTTACCGCGCAGATTTCCCGCACGATTCAAGCGGCTCCTGACGTGCTGATCGTCTATGGTTATCCCAATCCTTCCGCCATCATCACCCGGCAGGCGAAGCAGCTCGGCCTCAAAGCCAAAATCATGGGAGCGAATTCCGCTGGCAGCCGGAAATATCCTGAAATCGTCGGCGAGGCTGCTGCCGGAACGCAGAACATCCTATCGCTGAAAGTACTGCCTGAAGGCGACGACCCGGCTGCGGTGAAATTTCGCAACACCTTTGAAAAGCGTTTTCCCGATCTTGCGCGTCAGGGACGCCCGGATCTCGGGGATGTACTCGGCTATGGTGGAGCCCTGGTGTTTCTCGAGGGCCTGAAGCGTGCGGGACCAGAATTGACCCAGACCGGATTCGTCAAGGCGCTGGAATCCCTGAAGGGTTTTGAAACGGGGCTCACGCTTCCGACGACCTTCAGCGCGACCGAGAGAGAGGGCAATCAGTCTGCCAAGATCGTGGAGATCCAGAGCGATCTGACCCGCAAGCTGCTGCCGGTAGTGGTGCAGGCGAAAGGCGAGAAGCCGAAGTGACTGACCGGTCGTCAGTACAGATCTTTGCTGATGATTTGACGATCGGACAAACCTTCGTCGGTGAAGCCCGCAGAATTGGCGATGACCAGTTCCGGGCTTTTGCCGATATGACCGGCGACAACCATCCGATCCACTACGACGATGCCTATGCCGCCAGGACCCGATTCGGAAAACGGCTGGCGCATGGCCTGCTGGTGATGTCGATGACGGCGCTGGGCGCAATGGCGATATCGCGACAGATCGAAGATGCCATGGTTGCGTTCGTGGAGGAGGGGGCCCGCTTCCTGAAGCCGGTTTTCGTGGGCGACACGCTGACAAGCCGGTTCGAGGTGGCCGCGGTCGATCCGAAACCGGCGCGCGGCATTGCGCTGGTGCGGTTCAATGTCAGCCTGTCGAACGACCGCAACGAGGTCGTGCTCGAAGGGCATCATTGCTATCTGCTGCTCCTGAGATCCTCCGCCAAGGCTTCGAGGCCACAGGATGCCGTCTGAAAGTTACACGGACGCGGTCCAGGCCTTCGATTGGTCGACGGTACACGAGGCGCTGGGGTGGAAGCTGAACGAAAAGGTGTCGCTTGGGACTTCCATCGTCGATCGCCATGCGGGAAGCGGGCGCGTCGCGCTGATCTGCGTCGGGCCGGACGGCAGTGAACGCCGCCTGACGTACCGGGAATTGTCGGAAGCGAGCAATTGCTTTGCAAACCTGCTGCAGCGTCTCGGGGTCGAGCCGGGCGATCGCGTCGCTGGCCTGATGCCGCGGGGGCCCGAGGTGATCATCGCCATCCTCGGAACGCTGAAGCTCGGGGCGATCTATGTGCCGATATTCACCGGCTTCGGCCCCGACTCGATCCGCTTCCGGCTCGATCATGGTCAGGCAAAGGTTCTGGTGACGCATCAGGATGTCAGGAAGCAGCTGCCGTCCGGGCTGAGCTTGCGGATCATTTGCGTTTCGCAGCCAGGTGTGAAGCTGCCGGCGGAATACATCGACTTCGGGCCTGAACTGCAAAAGCAGGCGGCCGAGTTTGTGTGCGTCCCCCGCGCCCGGGATGACGTTGCGGCGATCATCTATACGTCCGGATCGACCGGGCAGCCAAAGGGCGGCAGCATCGCAGTCAACTTTCTGGCGGCCATCTGGCCCTATGTCATCTATGGCCTCGACCTGCGGCGCGACGACATCTTCTGGCCGACCGGCGATCCCGGCTGGGGTTATGGCTTTGTGTGCTATCTCAGCGCGCTGGCGGCCGGCGCGACGGTGATCTCGGTCCAGCAAAATCCGACCGCCGAACTCTGCCTTTCAATCCTGCAGCGTTATCGTGTCACCAATCTGGCCACCACGCCGACGCTGCTGCGCAGCCTGCTGGTGCTGGATGAAGAGATCCTGCGTACGGCCGACATTCGGTTGCACGCGCTGTCGAGCTGCGGCGAGCCGCTCAATGCCAAGGTGGTAGAGTCGTTCAGGCAACTTTGGCGCGTCACGCCGATGGATCACTTCGGCGCTACCGAATACGCCATCCCGATCGGCAACTTCAATGCGATTTCAATGTCGGTGAAAGCGGGCTCGATGGGTCGGCCATTCCCCGGTTTCCGGATGGCGATCGTGGACGAAGACGGCAATGAGCAACCCGCCGGAGAGGTCGGTTTCATCGGCAAGAAGTTCGATCCGGATTACCTCTACTGGGTGAATTACTGGGGCGACCCGGCTGCCAGCCGCGATCTAGTACGCCGAGGCTGGATCTTGACTGGCGACCTGGGACGCCGCGATGCCGACGGCTACTTCTGGTTCGAAGGCCGCGCCGGCGACATGATCAAGAGCGCTGGGTATCGCATCGGCCCGTTCGAAGTGGAAAGCGCGCTGCTCAAGCACCCGGCGGTCGCCGAGGCCGCAGTGGTTGGGAAACCGGACGAACTGCGTGGAGAGATCGTCAAGGCCTTTGTCGTGCTGCGGCCCGGTACCTCGGGTAATGACGAATTATCGCATGAGCTCGCGCTATTTGTCAGGGAGACCGTCGGTGGTCATCAGACCCCGCGGGCGATAGAATTCATCGATGCCTTGCCGAAAACCGAAACCGGCAAGATTCAGCGTTTCGCCCTGCGCGAACGTGCTTGAGGAGGAAAACGATGCCGACCTACCAATCTGTCGTCCCGAACGATAAATGGCCCGCGCGTTACACGTTTTCGCCTGCCACGCGCGTTGGAAACCTGGTGTTTCTTTCCGGCACCACCGGCACCGATGACGAGGGCAACATCGTCGGCCCCGGTGACATCGTGGCTCAGACACAGCGAATCTTCGAGAAATTCGCGCTGATCCTGCAAAGCGTCGGCGGCAACCTCAGCAACATCGTGGAGACCACCGACTACGTGCTCTCCCTCGATGAGTACAAAAAGACCGCAACGCTCCGGCGCGAGCTCTTCAAGGGGCCGCCTTGGCCCGCGGCCACCGGCGTCGTCGTCGCCGGCCTCATCCGCGAAGGTGCATTGATCGAGATAAAGGGCATCGCAGCACTGTGACAAGAAATGCTGGCGCAGGTCCTCGTTAGTTCGGTCACGGCCGGAGCGGTGTATGCGCTGATCGCGCTGGGCTTTGTGCTGATTCACAAGGGCACCGGCGTCGTTCACTTCGGCTATGGCGACCAGGTGATGTTCGGCGCCTATCTGGTGCTGATTAGCCAGGTCGTTCTGGGACTTCCGTTCTGGCCCGCGGTGGTTTCCGCCCTGATGTTGTCCGCCCTGCTGGGCGCCGTTATCTATTGCGGTTTCATGTGGCCGCTGCGCAATGCCTCGCTGCTGGCGCGCATCATTGCCAGCCTGGCGCTGGGGACCGTGATGCGCGAGTTCGTACGCGCCTATATGGGGCCGAATGCCTGGCCGTTCCCGTTCCTGCTGTCGCAGACCGCGGTCTCCGTGGCGGACATGCTGGTGGTACCAGCCAATCTCGCCATCGTCGGTGTATCGCTCGGCGTTCTCGGCTTGCTGTTCCTGTTGTTCGAAAAGACCATTTATGGCAAGGCGATCATGGCTGCGTGCGACAACCAGGTTGGTGCAAGCATCGTCGGGGTCCGGGTCTCCACCGTCTTTCTCGCGATCTGGATCCTGGCATCGGTGCTCGCCACCCTCGCGGGCATTCTGGTCGCGCCGCTTCTTACGTTATCGCCTGACATGGGGCTGATCGGCATCAAGGGCTTCACAGCCGCAATCCTCGGCGGCTTCAATAGTTTGCCCGGCGCCGTTCTCGGCGGTATCACGCTCGGCGTTCTCGAGGCGATTGCCGGCACCTACATTTCCAGCGCCCTGAAAGACATGATCAGCTATAGCATATTGATCGTGGTTATCCTCGTTCGTCCGCAGGGGCTGCTAGGCGGCCTCACGATCCGCAAGGTCTAGCCGCATGATCCCGCGGCTTGCCATTTATATTGCTGGTATCGCGGGTTTCTTCATCGCTCCGCATTATCTGGCGGAGTACCATCTGTTCCAGATCTGCCTGATCGCGGCGACCGCGCTCGTCGTTCTCGGCCTGGTTGCCGTGACGGGTCTTGCGGGCCAGATATCGCTGGCGCAATCCGCCTTCGTCGGGCTTGGCGGATATGGCTCCGCGATCCTTGCCACATCGTGGGGCGTGCCACTGTGGGCGAGCATCCCGCTGACCGCATTCGCGGTCGCGTTTGCCGGCTTCGTGCTCGGCCAGCTCACGCTTCGCATTTCGGGCCACTATCTTGCACTGGCGACCATGGCCTTCACGGCCATCGTTCAGCTGGCCTTCATTCACTCGGATCCGGTTACCGGAGGTGCCGCGGGGATGCCGGTGCCACCGTTTCGTATCTTTGGCCTGACGCTCACCACGGGACGCCACCTTTATTACGTCATCCTGCCCGCTACGGCCCTTCTGTTCCTGCTGGTGCAAAATGTGATGCAATCGCGTTTCGGCCGGGCGCTGACCGCTATCCGCCAAAGCGAAACGGCGGCAGAGGCGATGGGCCTGAATGTCTTGCGCTACAAGGCAATGGCCTTTGCCGGCAGCGGGTTTCTTGGCGCCGTCGGCGGCGGGTTGCTGGCATCGCTTTCGACCTACCTGGATCCCGCACAATTCGGGATCACGCAGTCGGTTTACTTTCTCGCGGTGGCGGTTGTTGGCGGCATGTCGTCGCCATTCGGCGCCATCATCGGCAGCGCGATGTTCATCCTCGTCCCCGACTTGCTGCAATCATTTCAATCCTATCTTGGTCTGGTGTTCGCCTTGCTGCTGCTCGGCTTCATCGTCCTGCGTCCGAACGGTCTGGCGAGCGTCCGGCTGTCGCGTTACCTCAACCTCCTTTCCCCCCGGCCTGCCGGAGGGCGGCGATGACGGATGCGCTGCTTCATGTCGACAACATCACCGTCCGCTTCGGCGGAATCGTGGCGCTCGATAAGGTTTCGCTGGATGTCGGACGGGGATCGATCCAGGCCGTGATCGGGCCAAACGGCGCGGGCAAGAGTACGATGCTCAACGTCATCACCGGCCTCTACGCGGTCGATGGCGGAGCGGTCTCGTTCGAAGGCGAAAGGATTGATGGCCGCGCTCCCCATACGATTGGGCGGCTGGGAATTGCACGAACGTTCCAGAACACCGAGTTGTTCGGCGAGATGAGCGCGATCGAAAACGTCATGGTAGGTCTCGATCGCCATCATCCGTACAATCTTGCGATCGGCATGTCGCACGGACCGGGTTATCGACGCTCGGAAATCGCGGCGCGGCGGGAGGCGGGGGATTTGCTGGCGCTCGTTGGCATCGCCGACGATGCTGCCGTTGCCGCCGCGGCATTGCCGTTCGGGAAGCAAAGGCGGCTGGAATTAGCACGTGCGCTGGCCACCCGCCCCAAGGTGCTTTTACTCGACGAGCCGGCGGCCGGCCTGCGCGCCGTCGAGATTGAATCGCTCAATCTCATTCTGCTGAATCTCCGCGCCGAGCAGGGACTGACGATCCTGCTCGTCGATCACGTGATGGCGCTGGTGATGGCGATCTCCGATCGGATCAGCGTTCTGAACTTCGGTCGGAAGATTGCCGAAGGCAATCCGGATACGGTGCGCAAGTCCCCGGAAGTCATTCGGGCCTATCTGGGAGAAAAGGGGGCACATGCTCTCGGTGCGTGATTTGCATGCGGGTTACGGTGGCAAGAGCGTCCTCCATGGCGTCAGCCTGGAGGTGCCGCGCGGAAAGATCGTCACGTTGCTGGGCGCTAATGGCGCCGGAAAATCAACCTTGCTGAAAACGATAGTCGGGCTGCTGCCCCGCACCGCCGGGGCGATCGAGCTTGACGCCGTGCCGCTGCCTAATGCGACGCCCGACCGCGCGCTCAAGGCCGGCGTAGCGCTGGTCCCTGAGCAGCGCGAGCTGTTCAGGGAAATGAGCGTATTGGACAATCTGCGGCTTGGCGCGTTTCTACGCCGGGGCACCGCCGAGATCGCCGGCGATTGCGAGCGGCTTCTGGATGTCTTTCCGATTCTCCGACAGCGGTCGTCGCAACTGGCACGCACTCTTTCGGGCGGCGAACAGCAGATGCTGGCTATCGCCCGTGCCCTGATGAGTCGCCCCTCGATCTTGCTTCTGGACGAACCGTCGCTCGGACTGGCGCCGAAGATTGTCGAGGAGATTTTCGCAATCATCGGGCAGATCAGCTCAGACGGCACCGCGGTCCTTTTGGTCGAACAGAACGCGGCGCTGGCGCTCGATGTCGCTCAATACGGTTTCGTACTGGATCTTGGTGAGATAACCCTGGAGGGAAGTGCGGAAGAACTAAAGATGTCACCGATCGTAAGAGCCTCATATCTTTAGTCGCCGCCGGCTCGGCAGGCGCACGCCGTGCCTGACCGATCCACGAGTCGCGCAAACAGAGGAAGTAGAAAATGGCCAAGCCTGAACTGGAATTCTTTCCGACCGACAACATTCCCTGGGTGCCGGTCGAGGGCGCACCTCCCGGGCACTATCAGAAGATCCTGACGGAAGATCATGAAAAGATGTTCGTCACGAGGATGCTGAAGGTTGATCCCGGTGGCGCAAGTACGGAAACGTTCGTTCACGACTTCTGGGAAGAAGTCTACATCCTCGAGGGGAGCCAATGGGACGGCGATCAGTTCTTTCAGAAGGGCATGTATGCGTGCCGTCCTCCCGGCATGAAACACGGTCCCTATCGGACAGAAGAAGGCGTGGTGACATTCGAGGTCCGGTACGCGCGCTGAAGTGCAACGGGTTCTACAAGGATAGCCAGATGCCGCAGCACGACCGCACTGTTACAGCCAATATCGACCGGCTCAACGCCTACATGGACAAGAACGGTCTGGCCGCTGTCGCGGTCCGGACCGGCGTGAACTTCACCTATCTGTCGGGAATGGCGATGCCGGGCACGCTGTCGCGGCATCTGGATATTGCAAGCACGGTGCGCGGCTTTATGGTGCTGTGGCCACGCCAGGATGATCCGGTCGTCATCCTCGACGCCTTCGCCGAGAAGCTTGCGCGAAGAGAGTCCTGGATCGACCGGGTCGAGGTCTACCAGGCCTATGAGAACTCGCTTTATGGCCGGGTTGCCGAACTGATCGCAGAAGCGGGCCTCGCAACGGCCCGGATCGGTTTCGAGCAGGACGGCCTGAGCGCCCTGCACTGGAACGAGATCCAGCACGCGTTGCCCAGGCTGGAAATGGTGAACTGCTCGCGGATGATGGATGAGGTGAGATGGATTAAGACGGAGGCGGAAGTCGCCCAGCAGAAACGGGCGGCCGATCTTCTCGACGACGTCCTCGCCGAAATATTCCCGACCATCCGTGAAGGCGAAACCGAGCGCGAGGTGCATGCGCGGGTCCTTGCTGCCTGCACCCGGCGAGGCGCCGGCTATGTCCATGGTATCCTGAATTCAAGTTCGAACGAGGTGATGTATGGCGGCGAAAGCGATGTCGCGTTCCGCCGCGGCGATTTCGTGCGAAACGACTATGTCGCCTACTTCCAGGGATGTCCGGGGCATCAGTCGCGGCTCGCGATACTGGGACGGCCGAGCACCGAGCAGATGCGGGGCTACGAACTGACGCTCGAAATTCATCGCAAGACCATCGATCGATGCAGGGCCGGCGTGACCGCGGGTGAAATCTACGGATTCGCCAAAGCCGAGTTCAGGAAGAAAGGGATCGACTACACGGCATCGCTGGTCGGGCACGGCATGGGACCATGGTTTCACCAGCAGGAGCCGGTATTACGCCAGAACAGCGTTATCGTGCTTGAAAAGGGGATGATCCTGGCCGTTGAACCGCAACGTCTGCACTGGCATCTGCAAGACCTTATTTTGGTTGGGGACGGATCACCGCGACTAGTTTCCGATAAATTTCCGACCGATCAGCCATTCATCATCGAAGCAAACTAGATGGGCTATTAGATCATGACCCTCGAACAGCGCGGAACTACGGTGGTTGATGATCTCAGCGATCGCCGGCACGGTCCAAACCGGTTTGTCCAAATCCGACATCATGTAGTGGATGCTCCTCAAATGTTGGGAGCATCCGAAATTACTGGCTGCTCCCCGGGTGGAAGGGAGCTCCTATAATGTCCAGGATTATCTCGGACTCAACAAGTGACGAGTCCAAAGATTATTCGAGTTCGTTGGACTTGTGCACGTTGATGCTGTTGAACACCTCACTCCGGGTAATGCCGAAGCGTTCCTTCGCCTCATCGACGATGGCCTTGGGCTGCATCGTTGGGTTTTCGCGTTTCATCTTCGAAACGAAATCGGCGACAAGTTGCCGCCGGGCCTAGCTCGCCGCTGATTGTACAGGCCTTTACCGGGCGTAATCCTGCCATTAATGAGGTCGTCTAGGAACTCGCGTTCGTGTGGCTCACCGCGCCAGAGCGCACGCGCTCGCCAAGCAATTCGCAATTACCTTGCAGTGCTTGTTCATAGGTTCTGATGGATCGGATGATAGGTAGGTATCGGCCATCAGAGATGGTGACCTTTAAGCCCTCATACTGCGCAGCCAGCTTACTTCCGACCTGCTCGGCAACCTCTCGCCGTATCAAGACATCGGCCGCTGCCTGGGCTTCCGCGGCGCGTTCGTCAGAGCTCATCGGAAATGTCCCCATGTCGCAAGCATGTCGCGTCGAGACACCAGTAGATACTAAAAACCGTTAAGAATCAATGAGGGCTGCGCGACATAAGCGCAACATAGAAAAACCCCGTCGGGGACGGGCTCATCTTAGAAATTACAACAATTTCAGTCTATTATTGCTGGCTGGGGAACTAGGATTCGAACCTAGACAAACAGAGTCAGAGTCTGTTGTGCTACCGTTACACCATTCCCCAATAAATACTGAATAATTGCAGGTACTTACTAGATGGTCTTAATGTTACTGTGAGGGATTGGATAGATCCCGTGCAGGCGTGCGCCGTTCTACTCGCTACCTCCCGGCCTTGGCAAGCGCGCGGCGATGCTGTTCCTGAGAACGGCTGCGCCAACTTGCGGCCATTTGCGGCGCGGTGCGCGTCGCGGTCAGGGCATCCAGCGCATGAGCGTGAATTTCGAGGAGCTGGATTTTCGCCCCACCGCGATGGGCGTGCTCAGCCTGCGCCGGCGCAGGCATCCCGCCTCCGGCGTCGACATCCACGAAATCAAGCTCGGCGACGAGTTTTTGATGTCGAGCGCCTTCACCGTCGCCGAGATCGCGCTGGCGCGGCTCGGATTGGCGGCGCTTGAGCGAACCGATCTCGACGTCGTCGTCGGCGGCCTCGGGCTCGGCTACACCGCGCAAGCGGTGCTCGAAAACCGGAGCGTACGATCCTTGATCGTGGTCGACGCGCTGGCCGAGGTCATCGAGTGGCACCAGCAGGGTCTGCTGCCGCTGGGAAAGCAGCTGACCGGCGATCCGCGCTGCCGTTTTGTCAATGGCGATTTCTTCGCAATGTCGCATTCGGTGCATGGTTTCGATTGCCGCAGGACGGGCCGCCGCTTCGACGCGATACTCGTCGATATCGATCACTCCCCGAAGAACCTGCTGCATCCGCGCCACGCCACGCTGTACCAGCCGGAGGGGCTTGCCCGGCTTGCCGCGCATCTGCATCCCGGCGGCGTTTTCGCGCTGTGGTCGAACGATCCTCCGGACGATGCGTTCGGATCCATCCTGGCTGGCGCCTTCGCAACCTCAGCGGCGCATGTCGTGACGTTCGACAATTTGCGCGGCGATCGCGATGCAAGCAACACCGTCTACATCGGGGTCAAAGTCGATCTGCCTATCCCGCAGGCAGCCGGCGCGGCGGCGCCAACAGCCGATTGATGGTCTTGCGATTGGCGCGCGGCTAGCGGCCGCAACTTGCCCCTGCCAACCGGGCATGCAATGCTGACACGCCCAAAAATAAGGGAACGCGGCAGCAAAACGCCTCGAGCATCCCGGCCTCAGAGCCTGGCATCGGGTGGGACCTTTCGGAGTATGAACATGAAATCTGGATATATCTTTGGGCTGCTCTCTGCCGCCGCGATGTCTGTCGCACTGGCGGGCGCGGCGTCGGCCCAGGACAAAACCGTCAAGATCGGTGCGATCTATCCGTTGAGCGGCAACGCCGCCAGCGCCGGCGTGCACGGCAAGGCGGCGATCGAGACCGCGATCGACATCATCAACAATACGCATCCCGAACTCGGCAATCTGCCGCTGGCGAAGAACGCGGGTCTCGCCGGCCTCGGCGGCGCCAAGGTCGAAGCGATCTTCGCCGACAACCAGGGCAGCCCCGCCGTCGGACAGAACCAGGCGCTTCGCCTGATCACCGAGGAAAAGGTGGTTGCGCTGAGCGGCGCCTACCAGTCGGGCATTACATTGACGGCGAGCGCGATCTCCGAAAAATACGGCATCCCCTTTGTGAACGGCGAGTCGGTCGCAGCCAATCTGACCGAGCGCGGCTTCAAATGGTTTTTCCGGACCACGCCGGTCGCCTCGGACCTGGCCAAGATCTATCTCGATTTTCTGAAGGACATGAAAGCCGGCGGCGTCAAGACCGACGGCGTTGCGATAGTCCACGAAAATACCGAGTACGGCACCTCGGTCGCGAGCGTCATCAGTAGCGTATTCAAGGAGAATGGTCTGAGCATCGCCTTGGATATTCCGTATTCCGCCAACACCACCGACGTGCAGAGCCAGGTGCTGCAGCTCAAGGAAAAGAAGCCGGACGTGGTAATCATGGTGAGCTACACGTCCGATGCGATCC
>Ga0105239_10001844_pt1 | contig 27744 bp, 26 predicted proteins | sample KBSC44metaG_FD_92761 | JGI IMG/M metagenome (GOLD analysis project Ga0105239, IMG submission 92761) | Corn rhizosphere microbial communities from Kellogg Biological Station, Michigan, USA - KBS C4-4 metaG | ecosystem: Host-associated > Plants > Roots > Rhizosphere > Soil | place: Michigan, USA...
CTTGTCCTTCTCCTCCGGCGCAGAGCGCCGGGCGATATCGCGATGGCGTTCCTACTTGCGAGCGCGCTGGTCTTTACCGCGAGTTTCTTCATGATCTCGATCGCCTGCGACTATCGCTATCTCTATTACCTGGACATGGCGGCGCTCAGCGCGGTGTTTTATCTCGCGCTCGACCCGTCCTATCTGTTCGCGGTCGTGGCGATATGGTCGGGATCGTTCTGGGATTCGCGCTCCGAAGACAGAAAGTCGTAATACCCGCAGCGCTTGCTGCCGGGATATTCGCGGCAGATCGTCGGGCGCGCCGTATAGATCGTGCAGCGGCGCTTTTCGGTGTCGAAGAAGCGGCAGATACGGCCGAAATACTTATCGTCCTTGCGGCGCATGGCATATTTCGCGCCGGTTTCCACCTTGGTGAACTTCTTACGGGCTTCCTCGAAGCTGAGCCCGAAATGGCGGGCCAGTCTTGCGACGTCGCGCTTGGTCAGCTGGATCAGGGGATAGGAGCAGCAATAGCCGGGGCACTTCAGACAATTGTACATGACGCCACACTTACGATTCGCCAACCAATAGCAGGATTCGCGCGCGGTTAAACATGCTCGCGCCAAACTTGTGTTCGCGCCGCCAGGTCGGGCCGCGGACGGCGCGCATAGTGCGAATTCGGAAGAGTTTGGTAACCAGTCGTAAAGTTAGCGCCCAAACGCTTTGTTCACCTGCTTCGGTCACACTGCCGGCAACAAAGGGGTGTGAGGGACTTTCGGGTCCTTAGAGGAGCAGGCGTTTTGCCCGGCACGATGTCCGCCATGCGAGCGAGGACGACATCCGTCTGGACGCTCCCGCGCGAGCGCCAGCTGATGCGCGACAAATTGCTCGACATCGCCCGCCAATTGATCGCGCAAAACGGCGAAGACAGGCTGACACTGAGTGCCGTCGCCAACGAAGCCGATATCGCGCACGCCACGATCTACGGCTATTTCTCGAGCAAACGGGACATGCTGGCCGCGCTGTCTTCCGCGCCGGAAGCGGTCGCGAGCGAACCGGTTCTCGTCGCGGCCAATCCGGCGCCTGAAGGGAGCGACCGTGCTCCTGTCGCGGCTGCCGAGGAAGCGGTTTCGGAACCGGCCGCCGCGCCAATTGTGTATGACGATCTGGAAGACACCGTTCCGTTGGATGACGACGCGCAGCCCGGCCGAGTAGCTGAGTTTCATCCGCTGGCCGCGAACGACCAGCCAGTGGAAACGCCGGCTGCCGCGCTTCAGCTGGAGGAGACTCCACCAACCGACGAGCCCGCCCTCGACGGGCCCGCCTCCACGGTGCAGGCACCCTCGGATGTCGAAACAAATGTTAAAGGCGAAGCGCCCGTCGAAAACGTCGCGGCGATCGCTCCTGCTGCAGATGTGGAGACACTAGCCGAAGCGGAACCGCCCGCTTTCGACGAACAGGCGGCCGAGACCGTTCACGAGCCCGTCGCCGATGACGACGTGGCGTACTTTGAAGACGCGGCGGATGAGGTTTCTGGCCCGGCCGGCCCATGCCTCCAGGACGAAACGACCTCCGAAGAGATCCCGTCCGAGGAAGCGACCGCAGCCACGCTGCCGAGCTATGCGCGGCGGCGCGCGCAGGCGGCGCAACTCGACAATCTCGCGCGGTATCTGGTGCTGCCCGAAACCGGCAACCGGGAAGGTACGGACGCGCTGATCGGCCGGCTCGAGACGCACCTGCGCGTGCTCGAGAGTTCCATCACCAGCCTCGAAGCCAAGCACAACGCCCTCGACGCCAAAACCAGCCGTCAGGCCCGGCCGGTCTCCGATCAGATGGAGCAACTCCTGAAACGGTCCGAGGATTTCGAAGCCCGGCATCTCAAGACGCTTTCGGAATTGCGGCTCGAAATCCACGAATTGGGTGCGCGTCTGAGCACGGATCCTGCCAACAAGGGCGCAGTATCGGAACCCCTGTCCTGGTCGCGCTTCGTGAAGGAGCCCGTGGCGGTCGAACCCATTGCCGCAGCATGCGAAAATGCCGACGCTGATGCGGAGGCTACAACGGATGAGCCGCGGCACGCTTACCTTTCCGCGGTGCGCACGCTCGCAAAGGAAGGCGCAAAACAAGCTGCCGAGCGCGAAAGCATTGAAGAAGCCGAACAACTCGTACGCCGGCGCAAGATCTATGTCGCAGCGGGCGTCGCGGTGCTGTGTTTTGGCGCGTTGGGCCTTCTCTTCGAATTTCATCCGGGCACCCATGGCGTGAGCGTGGCGCAGTCCAAGATCGCTCCGCACGCTTCAGCCACACGGGTACGCGCAGCCGCGATGGCGGGTGCCGCGCATGCGCCGCTCGATCGGCTCACCGCGCTCGCAAACAAAGGCGATGCCAGGGCCGAACTCGTCGTCGGTCTCAAATATCTTACCGGTGACGGCGTGGCAGCGAACGATGCGCAAGCCGCGCACTGGCTGGAGCGTGCGGCGCAACACGGCAACGCGGTCGCGCAAAATCACCTGGGCGCGCTCTACCAGAACGGACGCGGCGTCGCGCGCGATACTGCACAGGCCAAGCATTGGTACGAAATGGCCGCGGCCCAAGGCGACCGCCATGCCATGAGCAACCTCGCCGTGCTCTATGCGGGCGCCACCGGCGCGGACAAGGATTTCGCGGCCGCCGCAACCTGGTTCCAGCGTTCCGCGAGCCTCGGCTATGTCGATGCACAGTTCAATCTTGCGGTGCTGTTCGAACGCGGCGACGGCGTCCCGCAGAGCCTGCTCGATGCCTATCGGTGGTATTCGATCGCAGCCGCATCGGGAGATGCCGTCGCCAAGACGCGCGCCGAGGCGATCGCCACGCAGATTTCCCCGGAAGAATTGCAGGCCGCCCAGCGCGCCGTAGCGCTGTTCAAGCCGCAGCCTTTAAACCAAGCGGCTAACGACGTTCCGACGATGCAGGAGGTCCTGGCTTCGCGCTAGGCTCCAGCGATTCACTCCAGCGTTGGATCGAGGCCGTACAGTTCGGGGGCAGCGTCCATTCGACTTTGTCGGCATCGGCCGGCATTCCCCGAAAACCGGGATTGAGCATCGATTGCGACGCGCGGATGCCCGTCGGCCAGCGCGACTTGATGAACGCGAGAATCGCGATCATGTCGTCGTCGCTCAGCGCGTGCTCGAAGGCGGGCATATAGGATTTGATATCGGTGGGCGCCGCGGCGAAGCGGCCATATTTCGTCATGTGAAAGAGGTCTTCGTCCGCGTGCTGCCAGGTGTGGCCGGTGGCATCGTGCGGCGGTGCTCGGCGGCCGACATACTGATCCTTGAGCTGCCAGAGCGCCTGGCCCTGCAAGCGGCGGCCGTGACATCCGCCGCAATAGGTCTGGTAGAGTTCCCCGCCATGGTCGACCAGCGCCTCATTGTCCGCGTCCGCAAAATGCGACGCGTCGTTCGCCGCGCGCGCGCCCCCGACGGCGAAGGCGACAATGCAGATCGCAGCGATGGTCAGAAACGGCCGCAGCGGACCCACTCCTATTTGACGAGCTTGCGCAGATCGTCGGCTAGGGGATGACCGGGCAGGTCACCGGTCAGAAGCTCGACGAATTTCCCTTTGGGATTCATAACATAAATGTAGGAGCTGTGGTCGACCGTGTATTGGCCGTTGCCGAGGCTGCGCGGCCGGTAATAGACGTGGAACGATTTCGCCGAGGTTTCGATGTCATCGGGTTCGCCGGTGAGCGCGACGATGCGCGGATCGAACGATTTCATGTAGTCGCGCAACACGGCTGGTTTGTCACGCGCCGGATCCACGGTGATGAAGATCGGTTGGAACTCTTTCGCCTGCGGACCCAACGCATCCAACGCCCCGCCGATCTGCGTCAGTGTCGTGGGACAGACATCCGGGCAGAACGTATAGCCGAAATAGATCAGGAGCCACTTGCCGCGGTAATCAGCGTCGGTGACGTCTTTCCCGTCGAGCGTCGTCAACGCAAAATGCCCGTCTAGGGGTGCGGGCGGCGTCGCTGCGGACGCAGCACCGGCGAACCCCATGACGAGGCAAAAAGCAGCGGTCCAGTTTGCGAACCGGCGTTTCGATATCATCGCAGCATCTCAATTTCCGGTGCCCGCCACATGGGCGGTCAACCTCTTGAACCATATAATGTTGCGACTTGATCTCAACACAAAATTACGAAAGCTTTACGAGAATCCGCTGCCTAAGGCGCGCGGACAGGTTTACGAGTTCGATCCGTCAACCGGCGAGGGGCTATGGATCAGGACGTCAAAGGACTGCGCAACAAGCGTGTCGTGCGCCCAAAGGTCGAGCAGCGCCCGACCGTCCGCCAATGGGCATACACCATCCTCGAGGAAGGACAGACCGAGGGCGGCATCAGCCGCGCCGTCGAGTTTCTGTTGATCGCACTCATTGTCAGCAACGTGCTGGCGGTCATCCTGGAAACGGTGCCGGAGCTTTACAACAGCTACCGCTCGTTCTTTTCGGCCTTCGAGCAATTCACGGTCTACGCCTTCGCACTCGAATATTTCGTGCGGCTCTGGTGCGCCCCCGAAGATCCGCGCGTCGACGGAAAATCCGCGTTCAGCGGCCGGCTGCGCTTCGCGCTGAGGCCCATGATGATTGTCGACTTCCTGTCCTTTGCGCCCTACTTCCTCTTTACGGCGTTTGGCGGCGCGATCGACCTTCGCGCACTGCGCGTCTTGCGGCTGCTGCGGCTCTTGAAGATCGCGCGCTATAGCCAGGCGATGCCGGCACTGCTCGGCGTGCTCTATGCGGAACGCCGCGCCTTGTTCGGCGCCTTCATCCTCTTGATCTTCACGGTCTGCGTCACCGGAGAGGTGATGCATCTCATCGAAGGCGGTGCGCAGCCCAAGATTTTCGGTACGCTGCCCGGCTCGATGTATTGGGCGATCACGACCCTTACCACCGTGGGCTATGGCGACGAAACGCCGATCACGTGGATTGGTAAGCTGTGGGCGGGAATCACAATGGTGACTGGCCTTGTGCTGTTCGCCCTGCCGGTTGGCATCGTCGCGACCGGCTTCGTCAATGGCCTGCACAAACGCGAATTCTCGATCACTTGGAGCATGGTCAAGCGTCAACCTCTGTTCGACGGTTTCGAGATGGATGCGACGCGGCAGATCCTGGACACGATGGGCGCCAGCCTCATACAGGACCACACCCGTATCACGGTCGAAGGCCAAAAGGCCGACATGTTCTATCTCGTCATTTCCGGGAAGGCGCATGCAGAGGATGAATCCGGCACCTGGGATCTGGAGCCCGGCGACATCATCGGTCCGGAAGCGCTGGACGATCACGCCACCTATAGACAGACGGTCTGGGCGCGCACGGAAATGCGCCTGATGAATCTGGCGGGCGAGGACCTTCGCCGGCTGGCGCGCAAATATCCGCTGCTCGGTCAGCGCATCCGCAACGAAGTGCCGTGGTGAAAAAATAAGTGGGGAGATTCTGTTGCCCAGCTCTCCCCGGGCTGCGCTTACCTATTAGGCAGCGAGGGCCATTTCGTTATCGTTGGCACCTATACGAGTAGTCCGATAACGGCGGAACAACACCGGGCAAAAGAACCACCTTTACACGTCCGTCGATCCTGGTTCGCCCCCACAGATACCCTCTCGTCCGAGAGGGCATTTGGTGGAGGCGCCGGGTACTGCCCCCGGGTCCGGTCCGCTTATTACGAGGCCGTTTATCGCCATAGTCCGGTTGCCCGGACATCCCCAATATAGGCATTCGGCGCAAACAATTGAAGATGGCTTCACCAGTGGCCGGTTCCACCGGAAAAAAAGCGGCGCGCCTCGCGCCATTGCCAGGACAGGAGCACGGGTGCAGCGATCAGCAGATCCCGGGCTCTCCGCGCCAGCGAAAACGCCAGCGCGGTGGCAGGGGAAATTCCGAACACGCCGCACAACAAGATGTATCCGCCCTCTTGGACGCCGATGGCACCGGGCACAAAAAAAGATGCGGCGCGGATCGCGCCGACCAGACTGTCGATGACCAGCGAGGCATCAAGTGGCACAGCGGTGTGCATCACATGGAAGATTAGCCATGTCTCGCCAGCGCCCAGGACCCAGCAGACGAGATGCAGAAGGATGCTGGTCGCGAAGCCCTCGTCTTTCGCCGTCATCCGGCCGAGCGCGAGCGCCGCGCGCCTGCGCATGGCGCGCACGCCCTGCCAGCGCTGAAAAAGTTTGAGTCGGATGAGTTTTTGCAAAGGTGCGCGAAACAACGGCAGGGTAAGGAGCGCGCCAAGGCAAAGCGCGAGCAGCGCTGCAGAAACGATCTCCTCGGAACGCGACCACGCCAGGAGCGCCAGCCCGAGCACAACATAGGGAAGCTTGGCGGCGAACTCGAGGATGAGGTCGAGAAAGGTCGACGCGCCGGCGGCCGTCGCGTCGGCGCCGGCGAGCGATAGCGCGCGCGCGCCGATGGCATAGCCGCCAAGCTGCGAGAACGGTAATGCCTCGGCGCTCGCATCTCGCACGGCCCGCGCCCAAACGAAGCGCGGAAACGCTGGCCGCATGCCGCTGCGATAGATCATCCACCACGCCAGTCCGAGCAGGGCGATGATGGGCAGATGCGCGAGGCTGATGAGAATAAGCCCCTGCGCGCCCATCGTGCCGAGAACGCTGAGCACGGGGGCGAAGCCCGCATGGACCACAAGCGCCAACAACAGGCAGGCCCCGACCAGAAAGGTGGCGAGACCGGCAAATTTCATTCTGCGGCTACTGCCTGTACCGCCGCCAGACGCGTACCGAACTCGCGGCCAATCCCGAAATACTCGACGTAGGGCTCGAAGCGCTCACGCAAATCGTCCGGATCGAGCCCGAATTCTTCCAGCGCATAGGCGTTATTGCTGACCGGCATTTGCGCGAGGGATATCCGCATCTTCTGGCGCGTGACCGGCGTCATCTCGAGATCGAAGTGGCGGTAGAGCGCCTCAATCGTGCCGACAGGATCGCGCGCAAATTCCGAATAGTAGACATGGAACACGCGGCTGTGACGCGCCGCTTTCTCCCGCGCCGTCATAATGTCGGTCGCTTCTTGGGTGCGCGCGAGGACCTGACAGCCGATCTCGTTCTTGTCGATATGGCGCGTGAACGGCCGGCGAATGACCTCCGTAAGCTTCATGGCTGAGGCCGCGACGCGAACGGGATCGCGGTGCACGAAAACGATCCCGTTGTCGGGATAGACCGCTTCGATCGCGCTCATCGCATGGATGTGATCGGGGCTCTTGAGGATCCAGCGGCCGGCGGGGTTCTGGCGCTGCAGGTGCTGGAGGAAGCGCTTGTGGAAGCGATAGGCGGAAAGATGGCCCCCGAGGTCAATCCAGTTCTGATAGGATGGCACGCGATGGGTGGCCTCATAGCGCAGGCTCTGGAACACCTGGGCGGTGATCTCCGTGCATTCCTGAGGCCCATCGGCCGAAAGCGGATGCATGGCCTTCATCTGCGGCGCCAGGATCTGGAACAGACGCAACTGGCGCTCGACCTGTGCGAAGCGGTCGTCGCGGCCCTTTGCGCGCGAGGGATAGGGAAAGATCATGTCCTGCGCGAGCGGAACGCGAACCGCATCGTCCTGCGCCAGAAGCGAATGGAGCAAGGTCGTCCCGCTGCGGGGAAGTCCCGTGATGAAGATGGGGCGCTCGATCTGCTGCAAGAGAATAGTGCCGTCGCGCTCCTCTTCGGCATCAAAGCGCAAGAGATTGGCGAGACAGCGAAGAGCGTCCCAGCGCGCGCTATAACGGCCTGCTATGTTGAGATTGGCTTCGCGGTCGTAGCTTTCGAACAGGACCTGCATCGGCTCGACGAAAGAGCGGTCGGAGAATGCGTGCCGCCGGGCGCCACGCAGCGCGACCGCGCACAGCTTTTCCGCATCGAGCGGCAAATCCGGCATCCGGGCCGAGATGGCAAACCTGTCCAGCGCGTGAATAAGGCGATTCAGCATTTGCTCGATCGGTCCGGGCCTTTGCCGATGCATTCTGATCGTTCAAGTTGTCGCAGGAAATACGCCCAAGGGCCAACAGTTCTTTGAAAAAAGCGCGCTTGCGGCAGGCGACAATTGGACAAGAATCGGCGAAAATTATGCCATGCGTCAATATCACGACCTGATGGAAAAGGTGCTACGAAACGGCGTCGAAAAACGCGATCGCACCGGCACCGGCACACTTTCGATTTTCGGCCATCAAATGCGATTCGATCTGGCGGATGGCTTTCCGATGGTCACGACCAAAAAGCTGTTCCTGAAGGCCATCGTCTATGAATTGCTGTGGTTCCTGAAGGGCGACACCAATGTGCGCTACCTTCAGGACAACAAGGTGACGATTTGGGACGAATGGGCCGATGCGAATGGGGAGCTGGGTCCCGTCTACGGACAACAATGGCGCTCATGGCCGGACGGGCATGGCGGCACGATCGATCAGATCGCCAATCTGATTGCCGACATCCGCCGCAATCCGGATTCGCGCAGACTGATCGTCACCGCTTGGAATCCGGCCGACGTGCCGAAGATGGCGCTTCCGCCGTGCCATTGCCTGTTTCAGTTCTATGTCGCGAACGGACGGCTGAGCTGCCAGCTCTACCAGCGCTCAGCAGACATTTTCCTCGGCGTTCCGTTCAACATCGCAAGTTATGCGCTCCTGACCATGATGGTGGCGCAAGTGACGGATCTCGAGCCGGGAGAGTTCATCCACTCGTTCGGCGACGCGCATCTCTACCTGAACCATCTCGAACAGGCGCGCGAGCAGCTATCCCGCCGGCCCTACCCTCTGCCAACCATGCGCATCAATCCGGCGGTGAAGGACATCTTTGGATTCCGGTTCGAAGACTTCAGGCTCGAGAACTACCAGGCGCACCCGCATATCGGCGCGGCCGTGGCGGTCTGAACGAAAAGCGAGGGACTTTCGTCCCGGGCTCCGATCTCAGTAGAACACGCCGTATTCGACGCGAAGGATTTCGCCCGTATCTATATCGACGAGCAACGCATCGTCGCCGACCCGAATCCACTCATAATCGTAGGGTGGCGCGATCAGGCCGAACAGCGAGAAATCCACGATCCAGTAATTGTGCGCGTACCACGCGGCCGGCAGCCTTTCGCCATAGACCCAGCGATGGGCGTACCAGCCCGCCGGGCGCACATAGGCGCTATGATGGAAGCGGCGTGGTGCTGCGAAATTGCGGCGAAGCGCACGCACATTCGCGACATGGCGATGGGCGATTGCGGGCGTCACATGCCGATGCGTCGATACCGCATGGATATGGTGCGTGGTCGTGCGATGAACTGCGGTGACATGACCGTGACCCTGCGAGGCGGTGGTTCGACGATGGACCGTGGCTGTGTGTGGATGGGCACGAACGGTCGTATGCACTGTGCGGATCGCCGGACGATGGTTGTTTTGGAAACCGCTGCTCATATGAGGACCACCGCTATGGACCGTCGGATGGCCGCCACCGGAAACATGCGCGGGGGCGGGATGCCCGCCACCGCCGCCTCCGCCGTGCGGATGATGATCCTGCGCCACGGCCGGCGAGAGGGCGAATGCACCAAGCGAAATAGCCAACACAAAAATATGTTTCATCGAAGGTCTCCAACCAGGAAGGCTCCGGTGATGTCCGGAGCCTTCCCGAATACTCAATAGAACAGGCCGTATTCTACGCGGATGACCTCGCCGGTTTCGACGTCCACAAGCAACGCATCGTCGCCGACGCGGACCCATTCATAGCCGGCCCACGGCGCCATCAGGCCATAGAGCGCATAATCCGCCAGCCAGTAGTCACGCGCATAGAACGCGACCGGAAGACGCTCGCCGAACGTCCAACGGTGGACGTAGAACCCGGGAGGCTGCCGATACGCGACGGTAATGTGAAACTTCCGCGGCGCCTGGATGTTGGCGCGAACCTTCATGACCTCGGTACGATTGACGGTCTTGCGCACCACCGTCTTGTTGACGACGGTCTTGTTCACATCGCGATTGTCGTTGTTGTTATCGCCTGGACGCGACCGCGCCATGTCGTTGTTGTTGCCGGGCGCATTGGCGTCGCGGTTGCCGCGATCGGGCGTGGCATCCGGATTGCGGTCGGGCATGTTGCGATCGCGCGGCTGGGCATTGTCCTGCGCACCCGGTCCTTGCATCGCGTTGGGACCCGGACCGCCGTTTTGATCGTTGTTCTGACGATCGGCGCGTGCCGGCCTGTCCTGTTTGGTCGGGTTGTCATTGGGACCGTTCGGGTCCGCCATCGCCACCGGTGCAGCGACAAGCGCGGCGAACGCCGCCGCGGACAAAAGCAGCTTTTTCATGCAATTCTCCTCTTGCGCAGACGTAACGAACAAATTGTCATCAAGTTCCTTTGCCACGGGCATTGCAATCAGAGGTGAATCGGAGTGAGCAATTATTCCATCCGGCCGGCGCGTTCTGGTGACGAAGCGGCGATTGTCGCGCTACTGAGAGATCTTGCGACATATGAAAAATTATTGGACCGCTTTCACATCACGGCCGAAATCGTGACGCGCGACTATCTGTGCGAGCAGCCCTTGGTCTTTTGCGATCTGCTGTTCGAAGGCGAAAAAGCGGCGGGTATTGCGACCTGGTACTGGACCTATGGAAGTTTCGCGGCAGCGCGAAAGGCCTATCTCGCCGATCTCTTCGTGCGGCCGGAATTCCGCGGAAAGCATTACGGCAAGGCCTTGATCGCCCATCTGGCAAAACAGGTCGTGACAAAAGGCGGCGTCGGTATCGATTGGGAAGTGCTCGACTGGAACAAGCCTTCGATCGACTTCTACGACAACCTCGGTGCGACATCGATCAAGAACTGGATCGCCTACAATCTCTCCGGCGATGCGCTTCTCAAGGCGGCGCAGTCGTGAGCATCGTCACGCTCGTCCTTGCGATGGCCGACAATGGCGTGATCGGCAACAAGGGCGGACTGCCCTGGCGTATTCCCGAAGATTTGCGCCGGTTCAAAGAGATCACACTTGGGAAGCCTTGCATCATGGGCCGCAAGACGTGGGAGAGCCTCCCGCGCAAACCGCTGCCCGGGCGCGCGAACATCGTGGTTACGCGGGACGGGAATTTCGCCGACGATGGCGCCATCGTCGTCCATTCCCTTGAGGAAGCCATTACGCTTACCCACGACGCCCCGGAGGTCGCGATCATCGGCGGCGCCGAACTCTTCAAAAAGGCGATCCCGCTCGCAAATCGCGTCGACCTGACGGAAGTTCACGCTGCGGTCGAAGGCGATACGAGAATGCCAGCCTTTGACCGCGCGGTCTGGAAAGAGCGTGCGCGCGAAGACCACGTCACGGCCGATGGGCTCCGCTACAGCTTCGTCACGCTGGAGCGCTGATTCAAACCGCTTGCCTGCCGCATCGTCCGGGTTAGCCTACCCAAGCAAAGGTGGGAGAAAATCATGGCACTGCGCGAACTCGCGACCGGTTTGAGATTTCCCGAAGGCCCCGTGGCGATGGACGACGGATCGGTCCTTGTGGTCGAGCTGGCGGCCGGGCGCATCACGCGCGTCAGACCCGATGGCAAGACGCAGACCGTGGCGACACCCGGCGGCGGCCCGAACGGGCTCGCGATCGGGCCGGATGGCGCGCTCTATGTCTGCAATAATGGGGGCAATTTCGAGATTCACGAGCGCGATGGGTTGATGATCCCCGGCCATACGCCGGCGTCGCACAAGGGCGGACGCATCGAGCGCATCGATCTTTCGACCGGCCGGACCGAGATTGTCTATTCGGAGTGCGATGGCGAGACGCTGCAGGCGCCGAACGATCTCGTTTTCGATCGCGATGGCGGTTTCTGGTTCACCGATCACGGCAGCACCACGGACCGGCACCGCACCCATGGTGCGCTCTATTACGCGCGCGCTGACGGATCGAAGGTCACCAAGGTGCTGCGCGAATTGCTGTCACCGAATGGCGTTGGCCTCTCGCCGGACTTTATGACCGTCCACTATGCCGAGACGTTTCCGGGACGGTTATGGAGCCTACCACTATCGGCACCCGGCGTCGGAAAGCCACCGGCCGGTTTCACACCGGCGAATTTCGAAGGCGCCTATCCGGGTCTCGGCTATTTCGACTCGCTCGGCGTGCAGGCCGATGGCGGCGTATGTGTCGCCACGATCCTGGCCGGCGGCATCTCGACCTTTTGGCCGGACAGCAAGAAATTCGAGCACACGCCGCTGCCCGACCTGCTTGTCACGAATATCTGCTGGGGCGGCGCGGACATGAAGACCGCCTTCATCACGATGTCATCGACCGGAAAACTCGCGGCGATGGAATGGCGCTCGCCAGGTCTCAGGCTTGCTTACAACGCTTAAGACGTCGGCACCGCGAGATCGAATTCGATCGTCAGGCGCTGCGCATTTCCATCGTAGCGCCGCTCCCCGCGCGGCTGCCAGGACGGATGCAAGATGATCATGCCGCTCTGTGGACGGATGACCTCGCTCTGCCCGCTGGTCTGTCCGCCCGGAATACGAAAGGCCAGATGCGGCGCGACCATCGCCGGCAACGGCCCACGTGGATCGGCAAGCTCGCACTCGCCGCCGAGCGACTCATCATCGGATTTCGCATAGCCGTCATCGACGAAATAGATGCCTGACCAGAACGCGGCATGGCGCGCCGCCATTTCCTGATATTCACCCTTTTCGCGCAACGCGGCGCAGGCCGCGAACTTCCAGTCGAGTGTCAGACGACCGCCGGCGCGCGTTGCCGTTAGCGTATTGGCGATCTCCTGCACGACGCGGAACAGCGTCTCCGCATGATTGCCGCCCCAGCTCCCGAAATCCGGCGAAGAGCGCCAACCCTGCCCGCGCGAGCGTGTTCCGTTCGTTTGCACACGCTCGAGAATGAGCGGTTTGAGTTCGGCATTCACCTCTGCCGCGATGGGAAGAAAGTGCACACACACGGGCGTCGCAAAGCAATTGCGAATTTGGGGTTTTGGGGTCGCCATGCCCTATTCCAGCACGATTTTCGGGGCTGCGCGCAAGGGTGTGGACAACTTTGTCGCGACCGCCTTTGCGAGCGTGAAATAAGCGCCTGCTTCCGCGCTTTCCGCAGCGACAGCCGTTATGGGCGTCCCGGCATCGGACAGTTCGCGAATGCGGCCCACCAGCGGGATCTCGCCCAGAAAATCAATCCCCAGCATTCTTGCCGTCTCTCGCGCGCCGCCATGGCCGAAGATATGGCTAGCCTCGCCGCAATGGGGACAGACATACACGCTCATGTTCTCGACGATACCGAGAACCGGAACCTTGGTCTTCTCGAACATCGCGATGGCCTTGCGTGCATCGGTCAGCGCGAGATCCTGTGGCGTCGACACAATCACTGCACCCTTCAGTGGAACGCGCTGCGCCATGGTGAGTTGCGCATCGCCGGTGCCGGGGGGCATGTCCACCACCAGCACATCGAGCGGCGCCCATAGTACGTCATTCATCATCTGGGTGAGCGCGCTCTGCACCATCGGACCGCGCCAGATCATCGGCGTGTCCTCGCCGACCAGAAAACCGATCGACATCGTGCGCAGGCCGAATTTTTCGATCGGCTTCAGCTTGTGATTTTCACCCTGCTCCGGCTTGTCGAAAATGCCGAGCAGGCGCGGGACCGAAGGCCCGTAGATATCCGCGTCGAGCAACCCCACCTTCAATCCCTGGCGCGCGAGCCCGAGTGCGAGATTGACGGCGACGGTCGACTTGCCGACGCCGCCCTTGCCGCTTGCCACCGCGATGATCGATTGCACGCCAGCGATGCCGGATGGCGCGGATGCCGCCTGCGTCCTCGGCGCCGCTTTCGGCTGGGCCTTGTGCGCGGTCAGAATCGCCGTCACGGACAAGACACCGGACAGCGCCGACACCGCCTCTTCGCAGCGCTTGCGCAACGGTTCGGCATCGCGGCCGCGGGCGGGATCCACCTCCAGCGCAAAGCCGACATTGCCGTCCTTGACGACTAGTCCTTCGACCATGTCCGACGCGACAACGCTCTTGCCACTCGCCGGATCGACGACGCGCTCCAGTGCTCTCAAGACATCGTCTCGCATCACGGCGGGCATGGGGTCCTTATCCTTTGATACGGCGTGGTTTGCGCCCTGCCGGTCTTGCTCATATAAACGCCGCACCTTGGAAAACCAAGGAAACGAAGGTTTCTCTTTCAATGCCCTGGAATAACCAGAGTAGCGGCAACGGCACCGGACCGTCGGGACCGCAAGGACCATGGGGCCGCGGCCCCTCGGGCGGCGGTGGTGGCGGCGTGCGTCCGCCCAATCTGGAAGAATTCCTCCGTCGCGGTCAGGACCGGCTCAGGAGCGTTCTGCCCGGCGGATTTACCTCCGGATCGCTGACCGTCGCAGCCCTCGTCGTGCTCACGATCTGGCTGCTCAGCGGAATTTATTTTGTCAGCCCCGATGAGCAGGGCGTCGTCGTGCGTTTCGGAAAGTTCGTCGCGCGCACCGCGCCGGGCCCCAACTATCATCTGCCATGGCCGATCGAGACGGTCGAAACGCCCAAGGTGACGCGCGAAAACCAAATCAATATCGGCTACCGTTTCGTCGCCGACAACAGCGGCACCGAATCCACCGAGGACATCGAGCAGGAAAGCCTGATCCTCACCGGCGACGAGAATATCGTCGACGTGAACTTCACCGTGTTCTGGCAGATCAAGGACGCCGCCGCGTGGCTCTTCAATGTCGAAAATCCCTACAACGCGCCAGACGCCACCATCAAAGCCGTGGCGGAAAGCGCGATGCGCGAAGCGGTTGGAGAAAGTCAGATCGACCGTATCCTGACCCAAGATCGCGAGCCGGTGCAGATCCAGGTTCGCGAACTGATGCAGAAGGGGCTCGATTCCTACGACGCCGGCGTAACCATCACGCGCGTGCAGATGCAGAAGGTCGATCCGCCGCCGGAGGTAATCGGCGCCTATCGCGATGTGCAGGCGGCGCGTGCGGACCAGGAGCGCGCCCGCAACGAGGCCGAAGCCTACGCCAACAAGATCATTCCCGAAGCACGCGGTCAGGCGGCGCGGATCGTCCAGCAAGCCGAAGGTTATCGCCAGCAGGCGATCGCCGAGGCGACCGGACAAGCCAAGCGCTTCTCGTCGGTCTATGCCGAATACCGCAAGGCCCCCGACGTGACGCGCAAGCGCATGTATCTCGAGACGATGAGCCGCGTCTTCGCGCCCATGAACAAGGTGATCGTCGACGATTCCGCCAAGGGCGTGGTGCCCTATTTCCAGCTTCCACAGATGCTCAAGAGCTCGCAGGCCACGCAGACACCCCCCATTCCGCAATCGTCCAATCCCGTTGAAACCGTCGTGGCAACGCCCAGCGGGGGCAACCCATGAGCCGCGCAGTGCTGGCGGTCGCGGGTATCGCCGTCATCTTCGCAATCGGCGTGCTGCTCTCTTGCGTCTACACCGTGCACCAGACCGAGCAGGCGCTGGTGGTCCAGTTCGGCGCACCGCAGGCGGTCGTAAGCGATCCGGGGCTGCACACCAAGCTTCCCTGGCAGAGCGTGCAGATTTTCGAAAAGCGCCTGCTTAACCTTGATGTGCCGTCAGAAGAAGTGATCGCGCAGGACAAGAAGCGGCTGGTCGTGGATGCTTTCGCGCGCTGGCGAATTGTCGATCCCTTGCGCTTCTATCAGGCGCTCTACGACCAGAACACGGCAATCACGCGGCTCACCCCGATCGTGAGCTCCAATGTGCGCCGCGTGCTCGGTTCGCAGAATTTCGCGGCCGTCCTGTCGACAAAGCGCGCGCAGCTGATGCGCGACATCCGCGACAACGTAAATTCCGACACCCAGAATTTCGGCATCCGCATCGCCGATGTGCGCATCCGCCATGCCGATCTGCCGGCCGCGAACAGCCAGGCGATCTATACGCGCATGCAGAAGGAGCGCGAGCGCGAGGCCTCGGAATACCGTGCCGAGGGCGAGGAAATCTCACAGCGCATCCGCGCCCGCGCCGAGCGTGAGCGCACTGTCCTGGTCGCGGAAGCGACACGCGAATCCGATATCCTGCGCGGCCAGGGCGAGGCGGAGAAAACCCGCATCCTCGCCGAGGCCTTCGGCCAGGACCCTGACTTCTTCGCGTTCTACCGCTCGATGCAGGCCTATCAGGACGCGCTCCCGGGCGACAACACGACCCTGGTCCTCTCGCCCAATAGCGAGTTCTTCAAATATTTTGGCTCTGGCGGCAGCGGAACCGCGAAACGGAAATAGGCCAGCACGGTTACGACAAAGTTATGCATCGCCCGTCCTATTTGCTTCATTTCCGGTGCCTATTCGTTCTAGCTTTCCGCCAGCTTCAGAGGTTTTTGCGCATGCGCGCCGGTTTTTCCGTTCTGTCGACCGCCAGATGCGCCGCCCTTGCGCTCGCTATGAGCGCGCTTTCTCTAACGCAGGCGGCCGCCCGACCCGCCCCGGATTCCTTCGCGGACCTGTCCGACAAACTACTGCCCACGGTCGTGAACATCGCGACCAGCCAGACGCTGAAGCGGCCCGGCCCGCAAGCCGGATTGCCGAACATCCCGCCGGGCTCGCCCCTGGCCGATCTGTTCAAGGACTTCCTGGGGCCGCAGCAGAACACGCCGAAACACGTCACCTCGCTCGGCACCGGGTTCATCATCGATCCGAGCGGCCTGATCGTGACCAACAACCACGTCATCCAGGATTCCGACGACATCACCGTCCAGTTCAATGACGGCACAACGCTTCCGGCAAAGCTGATCGGCCGCGACGAGAAAACCGATCTGGCGCTTCTGAAAGTCGCACCCAAGAAGCCGCTGCCGGCGGCGCGTTTCGGCGATTCGGACAAGGCGCGGATCGGCGACTGGGTGATCGCGATAGGCAATCCCTTCGGGCTCGGCAGTACGGTCACTGCCGGCATCGTGTCGGCACGCAACCGCGACATCAATGCCGGGCCCTATGACGAGTTCATCCAGACCGATGCGCCGATCAATCGCGGCAATTCCGGCGGTCCGCTGTTCGACATGGACGGCGACGTCATCGGCGTGAACTCCGCGATCTATTCGCCTTCCGGCGGGTCGGTCGGCATCGGCTTTTCGATCCCCTCCAACCTCGTGCGCAGCGTGGTCGCACAATTGCGCGCCCATGGCACGCTGGTCCGCGGCTGGATCGTGGTGCGCATCCAGGCGGTGACCGAAGATATCGCACAGGGACTGGACGCGCCGTCGGCCAGCGGCGCGCTCATCACCGACGTGACGCCGAAAGGCCCCGCAGCAAAGGCCGGAATTCAGAACGGCGATCTGATCGTCGGATTCGACGGCAAACCTGTCGGCGATTCGCGCGCTCTGCCCCGCGCCGTGGCCGAAACGCCGTTGGGCAAGACTGTCCCAGTCGACATCCTGCGCAAGGGCAAGAAGCAGACCGTGCGGCTGACCGTCGCCAAGCTTCAGGACGAAAAGCCCGTGAAAGCTACGCCGCGCCCTGCGGCACCGCTTCGGCAGCAAAAGCCAAAATCGCGGGTATCGCAGCTCGGCCTTTCGCTGGCGGCGCTCAACGGCGACGCCCGCGCGCAGTTCCGGGTGCCGGGCAATGTGCAGGGCGTGGTGGTGACCGACGTCTCGCCCGACAGCGCGGCGGCGGAGAAGAATTTCCGCCCCGGCGACGTGATCGTGCAGGTACAAAGCCAGAATGTGCGCACACCCGACGACGTCGCGCGCCATGTCGAGGAACAGGCGAAAGCCGGAAAGAAGATCGCGCTCCTGCTCGTCAACCGTGGCGGCGACTTGGCCTATGTGGCGCTGAAGCTGAACTAACGGACGATTTCGTTCTCGCAATAGCCCTGCAGATAAAGCAGCGCCGTCAGGTCGCCGTGGACGATGCTGGCGCCGGCGGCTTCGGCCACGACTGGCTTGGCGTGGTAGGCCACACCCAACCCCGCGCGCTGGATCATGGCGAGGTCGTTGGCGCCGTCGCCGACAGCGAGTGCGTCTTCAAAATCGATTCCGAGCGTCGCGACTTCGCTTTCCAGTGCCGCGAGCTTGGCTTCGCGGCCAAGGATCGGTTCGCGCACGAAACCCGTCAGCGCGCTTCCATCATCGAGCAGCACATTCGCCTGCTGATCGTCGAAATCCGCTTCGCGGGCGACGCGTTCGGTGAAATAGCTGAACCCGCCTGAGACAAGGCAGGTCCGCGCGCCTTGCGCCTTCATGGTCGCGACGAGCACCCTGGCGCCGGGATTGAGCTTCACGCGTTCGCGAAAGGTCCGCTCAAGGGCCGCAAGCTCCAGCCCCTTCAGCATCGCCACGCGTTCGCGCAGCGCGGCCTCGAACGCGATCTCGCCGCGCATGGCACGCTCGGTGATGGCCGCAATGTGCGGCTTCAATCCCGCCTGATCCGCGAGTTCGTCGAGGCACTCGCAGGAGATGATCGTAGAATCCATGTCGGCCACGAGCAGCTTCTTGCGGCGGCGCTCCGCGGAGACGACATTGATGTCGCATGCCGCACCTTCGGCCGCGGCTATGGCAGCTGCTTTGACAGAGGCCGGCTTCCCAAGAAATCCGATATCGAAGGCGCGACGCTGAGACAGCCAAGCAATGTCGCCCGCAGCACCTAGGGCGGCGACAGCGGCACGAACAAGCGGCGCGATGACTTCGCCGCTGCCATCGGGCACACTGACATTCAGAATGTTCGCGAAGATTTCCGGCACGACAACCATATGACGCGCGTCGACGCCGTGCTTATTGCAGGGCCTACCGCCAGCGGCAAGTCGCACGCCGCGAGCGAACTTGCCGAAGCCATTGGCGGCACGATCATCAATGCGGATTCGATGCAGGTCTACCGCGAGGCGCGCGTGCTGACCGCGCGGCCTTCGATCGAGGACATGACGCGTGTGCCGCACGCGCTCTATGGCCATGTGAGCGTGCGCGACGCCTATTCCGTGGGGCGCTATCAGGACGATGCCGCAAAGACATTGGCGCTGGTGCGCGCGATGACGCGTGTTCCGATCTTTGTCGGCGGTACTGGGCTTTATTTCGCCGCGCTGACCGAAGGTCTCGCCGACATTCCCTCCATTCCCGCGGCCGTGCGCGAAGCCGCGCGCAGGAAGCTCGACGCCATCGGCGTCGGCGCGCTGCATGCCGAACTCGCCGTGCACGATCCGGAAACGGCCTCGCGACTCAGGCCGTCCGATCCGCAACGCGTGCTGCGCGCATACGAGGTGCTGGAAGCGACCGGGCTTCCGCTCGCGCACTGGCAGACGCGCATGGGAAAGCCGGTGCTCGACAGTTTGCGTTTGGCCAAATTCGTTCTCGATGTCCCGCGCCCCGAATTGCGCGAGCGGATCGAGACACGGTTCCGAGCCATGCTGGCCGATGGCGCACAGAAAGAGGCGGCAGCCCTCAAAGGTCTGGATCCCACCTTACCCGCCGCCAAGATTCTGGGCTTGCGGGAGCTGTGGGCTTTGGCGGCGGGCGAACTTGGCGAGGCGGAGGCCATCCGGCTGGGCGTGACCGCGACCCGCCAGTTCGCAAAGCGGCAAACAACCTGGTTCCGGAACCAGATGGCGGACTGGAATTGGCTCGCGGCGCAACGGTCTGGCAATATTCTTCCTCTTATACTCGAACAGGTTCGCTGAAATTGCTTGACCGCGATTTCCGCGAGCCCTAGGTTCGCAGTTGCAACAAGGGTTGAGGGGCGATGTACCTCGCACTCGTACTTATTGGTGGGCCGCTCTCCGGGCCGGGTTAGACCCGGGTTTCCTGGATGGCGGCGTTTGGACAAAGGGGCGGCAACGCCCCTTTTGCTTTGTTGACCCTCTTAACTGACGAGACGTCCCGATGGACCGAGACACGACAGGACTGAACGACCTGACTGCCACTACGGAAATGAGCGGCGCGGAGATGGTGATACGCGCGCTCCGGGACCAGGGCGTCAGCCACATTTTCGGCTATCCGGGCGGCGCGGTGCTACCGATCTACGACGCGTTATTCGCGGCCGAGGGGATCGTCCACGTCCTTTGCCGCCATGAGCAGGGAGCGACCCATGCGGCCGAAGGTTACGCACGCTCGACCGGCAAGCCCGGCGTCGTGCTGGTGACCAGCGGGCCGGGCGCGACCAACGCCGTGACCGGGCTCACCGACGCCCTGATGGATTCGATTCCGCTGGTCGTGCTCACCGGACAGGTTGCGACCCACCTCATCGGCAATGATGCGTTCCAGGAATGCGACACGGTCGGCATCACGCGGCCCTGCACCAAGCACAATTGGCTGGTGAAGGACGTGAACCATCTCGCTCGCGTGCTGCATGAGGCCTTCCAGATCGCAACCACCGGCCGCCCAGGCCCGGTCGTCGTCGATATCCCGAAGGACGTTCAGTTCCGGAAAGGCGCCTATGTCGGGCCGATGTCGGTGCGTCATCGCACCTATCGCCCGAAGACCGAGCCGGAGCTTGGCGCGATCGTGAAAGCGGTCGAAATGATGGAAGCGGCCAAACGGCCGCTGTTCTACACCGGTGGCGGCATCGTCAATTCCGGGCCCGAGGCAAGCCGGTTGTTGCGCGAACTGGTGAAGCTGACCGGCTTTCCGGTCACCTCCACGCTGATGGGGCTCGGCGCCTATCCAGCGTCGGAACCGGAATGGCTCGGCATGCTCGGCATGCACGGCACTTACGAAGCCAATCATGCGATGCACGATTGCGATCTGATGATCTGTCTCGGTGCGCGCTTCGACGACCGCGTGACCGGCGCGGTCGACAAGTTCTCGCCGGGTTCAAAGAAGATCCATCTCGACATCGATCCCTCGCAGATCAACAAGAATGTGCGTGTCGATCTGCCCATCGTCGCCGATGCGACAAAGGCGCTGAAGGAGATGCTGCATTTCTGGAAGACCCAGAAGCGTAAATCCGACCTCGAGGCGCTTCAGGAATGGTGGCAGCAGATCGAGCAGTGGCGGGCACGGAAGTCGCTGTCGTTCAAGAATTCGGCGACAGTCATCAAGCCGCAATACGCCATCGACCGGCTCTATGAACTTACCAGGCATCGGGACGTCTACATCACCACCGAAGTCGGCCAGCATCAGATGTGGGCGGCGCAGCGCTTCAAATTCGAGGCCCCGAACCGCTGGATGACGAGCGGCGGGCTCGGCACGATGGGTTATGGCCTCCCCGCCTCACTCGGCGTGCAGATCGCCCATCCCGACGCGCTCGTGATCGACATCGCGGGCGAGGCCAGCGTGCAGATGACGATGCAGGAGATGTCGACCGCGGTTCAGTACGAGCTGCCGGTCAAGATCTTCATCCTCAACAACCAGTACATGGGCATGGTGCGCCAGTGGCAGCAATTGCTGCACGGCCGGCGCTATTCGCATTCCTATTCGGAAGCCCTGCCCGATTTCGTGAAGCTCGCCGACGCCTTCGGCTGCGTCGGCCTGCGCGCGGAAACGCCCGGCGAGCTAGACGCGAAGATTATCGAGATGATTTCCGTGAAGCGGCCGGTGCTGTTCGATTGCCGCGTCGACCCGAACGAGAACTGCTACCCCATGATCCCATCAGGCGCCGCGCACAACGAGATGATCCTCTCCGATGCGCAGGAGGAAGAGACGACCGTGTCCGACGAAGGAAAGATGCTGGTGTGATGGCAAAATCCTCACCATGGCCGGCCTTGAACCGGCCACCCAGCCAGCGAGCGGCAGCGAGCGAATTGAATCAAGTGTCTCACGCGGAGACGCGGAGTTCGCAGAGTTCATTTTCTTCTCCGCGTCCTCCGCGACTCCGCGTGAATCTTCTTACGCCCGCAGACGCGGGACGCGCTGGTTGGCCGGGTCTAGCCCGGCCATGGTGAATTGGGATTTATGATGGCCTCACCCAAACCCACCGAACGCCACACCATCGCGGTCCTCGTGGACAACGAGGCGGGTGTGCTGGCGCGTGTCATCGGCCTCTTCTCCGGCCGCGGCTACAACATCGAGAGCCTGACGGTGGCTGAGGTCGATCACGCCGCCCACACTTCGCGCGTGACCATCGTCACCTCCGGCACGCCGGAGGTGATCGAGCAGATCGAGGCGCAGCTTCGCCGCCTCGTGGCTGTGCATCGCGTCACCAACTGGACGCTCGAGAAGCCCGGCATCGAGCGCGAGATGGCGCTGGTCAAGGTCGCCGGCACGGGCGACAAGCGCGTCGAGGCGATGCGCATCTCAGAAATCTTCCGCGCCCACATCGTCGACACCACGCACACGAGCTTCGCCTTCGAGATCACCGGCGCGCCCGGCAAGATCGACCAGTTCGTGGACCTGATGCGACCCCTGGGCCTTGTCGATGTCAGCCGCACCGGCGTCGCCGCGATTTCCCGCGGCCCCGAAGCGATGTAATTTCACCACCCCTCAGGAGCACACCATGCGCGTCTATTACGATCGGGATGCCGATCTGAATTTCATCAAGGCGAAGAAAATCGCCGTCATCGGCTTCGGCAGTCAGGGGCATGCACATGCGCTGAACCTGCGCGATTCCGGCGTGACGGACGTCGCCATTGCCGCGCGCCCTGGCGCCTCGGCGAACAAGGCCGAGGCCGCGGGCTTCAAGGTGATGTCCAATGCTGAGGCCGCGAAATGGGCCGATGTGATGATGATGGTCACACCCGACGAGCTTCAAGCCGATATCTATCGCGGCGATCTCGCCGCCAACATGAAAAAGGGTGCGGCGCTGCTGTTCGCGCATGGCTTCAACGTGCATTTCCGCCTGATCGAGCCGCGCAAGGACCTTGACGTGCTGATGGTGGCGCCCAAGGGCCCCGGCCACACCGTGCGGAGCGAATACCTGCGCGGCGGCGGTGTGACGGCGCTGATCGCGATCCATCAGGATGCGAGTGGCAACGCGCACGACCTGGGCCTTGCCTATGCAAGCGCCATCGGCGGCGGCCGCGCGGGCGTTATCGAGACCACCTTCCGCGAGGAATGCGAAACCGATCTCTTCGGCGAACAGTCCGTGCTGTGCGGCGGATTGATCGAGCTGATCCGTGCGGGCTTTGAAACGCTGGTGGAAGCCGGCTACGCGCCGGAGATGGCGTATTTCGAGTGCCTGCATGAGGTGAAGCTGATCGTCGACCTCGTCTATGAAGGCGGCATCGCCAACATGAACTATTCCATCTCCAACACCGCCGAATACGGCGAATACGTCACCGGCCCGCGCATCATCACCGACGAGACCAAGAAGGCGATGAAGCGCGTGCTGGACGATATCCAGTCGGGACGCTTCGCCCGCGACTGGGTGCTGGAGAACAAGGCCGGCCAACCCTCGTTCAAAGCAACCCGCGCGCGCAACGCCGCCCACCCGATCGAGGAGGTGGGCGCGAAGTTGCGCGCCATGATGCCGTGGATCACGAAGAACAAGCTGGTCGATCAGACGAAGAACTAATCCTCGTCACCGTGCCGGTGTGATTTCGAAGATTTCGAAGCGTGCATGATCATTCTGCTGCGTGCGCGCGCGCTCCTCGGCTTCGGCGTGCGAGTCGCAGGCTGTGATGTGCACGATGGCGAGCGTGCCATCCGCGCGGAAGTAGCGAATCTCGAAATCGGCCAAACAGTCCTTTCCTCGTCACGGATGACGATCCTGAAGGTGCCAAGGAACAACGCATCGGATGTGGCAGGTGCGGGAACTATCTGTGGCGAAAACCGGGCAGGTGTGCTGGAAATGCGGCGTCACAGACCGGCCATATTGGGTTCATGAAAGATCACATCTCCACACAGACCGTCGTCGTGGTCGGCGGCGGATTCAGCGGCAGCGTGTTCGCGCTGAAATATGCGCGCGGCCATCCGGACGCGCGTGTAATCGTGGTGGAGCGCAGCCGGCGCGTCGGCCGCGGTCTTGCTTATGGCGCCTGTGCGCCGGATCACCTTCTGAACGTGCCCGTCAGCCGCATGGAGCTTGGGCTCACGCCTGCATTCGGCGATTGGCTGCAGGGTCACCGCAAAGAACTCGACGAAGCGCTCCGTGAAAGCGGCGGCGATCTTACTGGCGCATTCGTGCCGCGCGAATTGTTCGGCGCCTATCTCGAAGAGCGCATCGCCGAAGCGGCCTCCACCGATCACCGGCGCGGCCTCAACATCGTGCGCGGCGAAGTCGTGCGCCTGCTCGATTTCCCCGCGCGTGGTGTGTTGCTCTCCGACGGCCGCGAGATCGAGGCCGATATTGTTGTGCTGGCGACCGGCAATCTGCCGCCGCGGCCGCCGCTCGCGAAAGACACGTGGCTCTACGACACGACGATCTTCGTGCCCGATCCCTGGGCCGACGATGCGTTCGACGAGCTCGACCAACACGCGCCGGTCGTGTTGCTCGGCACGGGGCTCACCATGGTCGATGTCGCGCTCAAGCTCGCGGGCCAGGGACACACCGGTCCGATGCATGCGATCTCGCGGCGCGGCTATCTTCCGCTTGCGCATCAGGCCGGTGGAAGCTGGCCGAATTTCCTGGGGCCCCACGAACATCCATCGCCGCGCACGGCGATGCGTCTGCTGCGCGAGGAATCCGAAAAGGCGGAAGTGAAAGGCGTGCCGTGGCAGCGCGTGATGGACACGATGCGTCCCTCGGTCGCGCGCGTATGGAATGCGTGGAGCGAACGCGAGCGCGCGCAGTTCCTGCGTCACTTAAGGCCGCGCTGGGATATCCATCGTCACCGCATGGCGCCGCGCATTGCGGCGCGTCTCGAGGCCTTGCTGAAAAATGGCCAGCTCACCGCGCAGGGCGGGCGCGTGCAGGCCTATCGCCGCAACAACGGCATGGTCGATGTGGTGCTGCGCCCGCGCGGGTCGCACAGCGAGCAGACGCTGGCCGCCGCGCGCGTGATCAACTGCACCGGGCCGCGCAGCGACATGGACCGGCTCGCCTTCCCGATGCTCGCCGATCTGCGCCGTCGGGGCCTGATCGCGCCCGATAGACTCGGGCTTGGGATTGAGACCCAGGATTGCGCCGCACAGAATTCCGCCGGCCACGTTTCGCCATGGCTATATGCGCTCGGCCCGCTCACACGCCCGACGTGGTGGGAAGTGGTGGCGGTGCCCGAGATCAACGCCCAGATCGACCGACTTGTGCGCCACATTTCCGCCGGTCCCGAGCCATACATAGAACCGTCTCTCGCCGAGGCGTTTTCGGATCTGGGAGCAGGCATTTAAAGGGGGGCATGCCATGGCCGACGGCAACCGCTTTTTCCGCTGGCTCGGGCGGATCAATGCGATCCTGTTCTTTCTCGTGATAACCGGAATAGCACTGCTGGTCGGCGCCAATTTCGGGTTGGATTTCGCCCTGCCACATCACGAAACGCATGCCGTGGTCGAGATTGCCAGCGGCGACACCCTCGAGTTCGGCGGCAACCTGACTCTGGGGGAGGACTATTCTTCACAGATGACGCGGCTGGAAGGCACCCAGGAAGGCCTCATGGTGCTTCGGCGCGAGGGTCCGCCGCGTGGCAGCCTCAGCTCCTCCGGGGGGCGCTATGGCGACACTGCGAACGTCAACGTGCTGCTGTTCGATCTTGGCACCATGAAGAACCATTGGATGTTTCGAGGCAACAAGCAGGATATCGAGCGCGCCTATGCCATCCGCGCCGTCATTCCGGCACCGAAGGACGGCGTCGATCCGGTGACCGCGATCCTTATGCCGGTCGCGACCAAGGATACCAATGGCGATGGCAAGATCGATCGCAGCGATGCCGACTCTCTCTATATCCACCGGCCAGGCAGCACAGGCGCGGTGAAGCTGTTCGACGCCGTGTCCGTGACCACTATCGATCAGCTCGATTCCGGCCGCGTACTGGTGACCTATGACGACGGCAAGACCGACCACGCGGCGATGTTGTCGACAAAGGATTTCTCGATCATCGCGTTGGCCACGATCTCGCCGAAGCCGAACTGACCCGCGCTAACGCCCAATGCGCCGTCCGAGCCATGACGCCGTTTCTTCCGGCGTCTTCTTGTCGTCGGCGCGATCGACCATGAGATTGGCCTGTTGCATCGTCTTCAGATCGATGCTGCCGATCAGCGGCTTCAGGGCGGCGAGGAATTTGTCGTCGTTCGCGTGGCGCGGCGATACCAGCAGCACCGCATCGTAGGGCGGAAGCGCCTGCTTCGGATCGCCGATCAGCTTGAGGCCGTATTGCGCGATCCGACCGTCGCTAGAGAACGCCGCGATCACGTCGACATCGCCGTCCACAAGGGCGCGATACATGAAATTGGCTTGGTACTGACGCTGTAGCGCAAAACGAATTCTGTAAGCCTTCACTACCGCATTCCACTCCGGACGGCTGAAGAATTCGAAATCGCCGCCGATTTTCAGACGCGGCGCATAAGCCGCGAGATCGCCGAGCGTCTCGATCCCAAGCGCCTTCGCGCGGTCGCTGCGCATCGCGAACGCATAGGCGTTCTCGAACCCGAGCGGCCCAAGATCGCGGATGCGGTATTTTTGACCGAGCCACGCAGAAAGCTGGTTCAGCGCCGCCTTGCGACCGGGCGCGTCGGCGCGCTGCATCTGCGTCGTCCAGAGCGTGCCGGAATAGTCGACATAGACATCGGCGTCGTTGGCCGCGAGCGCACGGAAGATGACCGTCGAGCCGAGCCCGTCGCGGTGCGCGGTTTTGAATCCCGCTTTCTCCAGCCTGTCGCCGATCAGAGCACCGAGGATGTATTGCTCCTCGAAGCTCTTGGTGGCGACCGTGACGGTCTGGGCCTCGCTGCCGAACAAAGGCGAAAGGCTGGCACCGACGATGACGACGAGCCCCGCCGCCGCAGCGATCAGGCGCACGCGCGACCGCAAGGCAAAGCCGTCTTCTGCGAGCGCCAGCAGCCGGTCGATCGCAAGCGCGAGCAGTGCTGCCGCGATGCAGCCGAACAGCACGAACACCCAGTTCTCCGTCTGCAGCCCGGTGAAGATGTAATTGCCGAGACTGGTCTGGCCGACCGGCGTGGACAGCGTCGCCGTGCCGATCACCCACACCGCCGCCGTGCGCAATCCGGCCATGACGATGGGGGCCGCAAGCGGGAGTTCGACCAGCACAAGCGACTGCCACGGCGTCATGCCGACACCGCGCGCCGCCGTCTTGATCGCGGGATCGATTCCGGCGAGTGCGGTCACCGTGTTCCGCAGCACCGGCAGCATCGAGTAGAGCGTCAGCGCCAGCAGGGCCGGAAGGAAGCCCAGCGCGCGAAAGCCGAACCCGAAAGCGCGCTCGGTGAATACCGAGAGCGCCAGTAGCAGAGGATAGAACAGCGCCAGCAGCGCGAGCCACGGGATCGTCTGCACAATACTCGCAAGTCCGAGCGCCGACCCGCGCAGCCAAGGCGTGCGCGAGATCGCGATCGCAAGCGGCAGGCTGATCACGAAACCGATCGCGATCGCCGATACACTCAAAAGCACGTGCTGGCCGAGATATTCGGGCAGCTTGGCAAACGCCAGCGCGATCATGCCCTCGCTCATGGTGCACTCACATGCAGCGCTTCCGTGAGGCGCTGAGCCCGTCGGCGCGGCGTCTCGATCAGGGCGCGGACGAAATCGTCGGCCGGCGCGTCGAGCAACTCGGACGGCGTTCCGGTCTGCACGATCCGGCCTTCGCGCATCACGGCGATCCGGTCCGCGAGCAGGAGCGCCTCGGTCATGTCGTGCGTCACCAGGACCGTGGTGAGGCCGAGCGAGTCGTGGATCGTGCGGTATTCGGTGGAAAGATCGTCGCGGGTTAACGGATCAAGCGCTCCGAACGGCTCGTCCATCAGCATGATCGACGGCTTGGCCGCCAGCGCGCGCGCAAGGCCTA
>Ga0105239_10001846_pt1 | contig 27719 bp, 34 predicted proteins | sample KBSC44metaG_FD_92761 | JGI IMG/M metagenome (GOLD analysis project Ga0105239, IMG submission 92761) | Corn rhizosphere microbial communities from Kellogg Biological Station, Michigan, USA - KBS C4-4 metaG | ecosystem: Host-associated > Plants > Roots > Rhizosphere > Soil | place: Michigan, USA...
CCTCGCCATATCCCCGCACTCGACAATCGGCAGCTCGCAGAAGCCTGGCTAGCCGAAGAACTTGCGAACCTAGCCGCCGCCACCCGATATACGGCCCACCGCCCTCACCCCATCCACGCCATCACACTGCCTGCTGGCCTCCACGAATACCTGCGTACGCGCGGCCCGTGGACCCAGGCCATCGACTTGCACACCGTCGCCGCCCACGTCGCCAGTACTCTCGCCGACCGTCTCGGGCAGGCTGGCGCCTTGAATAACCTGGGTGCGGTGCGCCGCCTGAGCGGGGACTATCTCGGCGCTGAAGACGCCCACTTCCAGGCCCTGACTTTGTATCAGGACCTCGGCGACCGTCTCGGGCAAGCCAATGCGCTGAACTACCTCGGCGCTGTACGACATCTGGTCGGCGATTACTCCGGTGCTGAAGACGCTCACGACCAGGCCTTTACTCTGTATCAGGAGCTCGGCGACCGTCTCGGGCAAGCCAATGCCCTGAACTATCTGGGCGCCGTACGCCGCCTGACCGGGGATTATCCCGGTGCCGAAGACGCCTTGACCCAAGCTTTGACGCTATACCAGCGTCTAGGAGCACTACGTGGACAGGCCAACGCCCTGCACTACCTGGGCGCCGTGCGCCGCCAGATCGGGGATTACCGCGGCGCCGAAGACGCCTTGCATCAAGACCTGGGGCTCTATCAGGACCTGGGTGACAGGGGTGGACAAGCCAATGCTCTGAACGAGCTCGGCGCCGTGCGCCTCCTGGCCGGGGACTACTCAAGTGCCGAAGACGCCCTATGTGAGGCCTTGACGACGTATCAGGAGCTAGGGGCGCCGCGTGGGCGGGCGCTCGTTCTGAGCAACCTGGGCACCCTACGGCGCCTGACCGGCGACTACCCCGGTGCCGAAGAAGCCCACCAGCAGTCTCTAATGCTATTTCGGGAACTGGGCGAGCACGGCAACGAGGCGTCGGTCCTGGCCTCCTACGCTGCGGTTCCCTTGGCTAGCGGGAATGCAACACGTGCGCTGGAACTGTACAAAAAGGCGCTGCAGATGACGCGAGAGGCGCAGCAACCCAACGACGAAGCCATGGCGCTCGAGGGCATGGGCGAATGCCTGGCGCGTACCGGCCATCAGCACGAGTCAACTAATCATTTGAAGCAGGCCTTGGAGATCTTCCAACGACTCGGTATGCAGCCCGACGCCCAGCGTGTCGCCGCGCGCATCGTCCAGCTCGATGGTTCCTGATGACGTCGCTTCTACTTTCGATAAGCCCTTCCCTGAAGCGAACTGATCCGGCCACGCTCCAGGCAACCTCGGCGACTTCCTTCGGCCCTGGCCGCGAACGTCCTCGGCTCGACGGGCTATCAGACCGGGCCCCAATAGTTCGCCGGGGCCCAGCCTGCGTGGGTGTCGACTCAGCCTCCGCCAGGCGCCAGCTCAGACAGTCTGCTGGTGGGGTGCAGGCTGATCGGCGGCGAACTCCGTGTTCCTCGCGTCGGCCACGAAGCGGTAGCCGACGTTGCGCACGGTGCGGATCAGCTGCTCGGCGTCGGTACCGAGCTTCGCCCGCAGTCGCCGGATGTGGACGTCCACTGTCCGGCTGCCGCCGAAGTAGTCGTGTCCCCAGACCTCCTGCAGCAACTGCGCCCGGGGCAAGACTCGGCCGGGGTGCTGGGCGAGGTACTTGAGGAGCTCGAACTCCTTGAAGGTCAGGTCCAGCACCCGGTTACGCAGCCGCGCGGTGCAGGTGGCCTCGTCGATAACCAGGTCGCCGTTGCGGACCTCCATCGGGCTGTCGTCCGACGCCGCCTGGAGCCGGCCGATGGCCAACTGCAGCCGGGCCTCCACCTCGGCCGGGCTGGCGGTGTCGAGCAGCACTTCGTCGATGCCCCACTCGGCCGTGACAGCGGCCAGGCTGTCCTCGGTGACGATCACGATCAGCGGGCAGCCGATGCCGGTGGAGCGCAGTAGGCGACAGAGGCTGCGGATCTGCGGTAGGTCACGGCGTGCGTCGACCAGAATCACGTCGGCGTTGGGGCGGTCAACCAGCGCAGAAACCTCAGCCGGGGCAACTCGGATGTTGCACCAAAACAGGCCGAGGGCCAGCAGCACTTCACCGGCGGGCTGGAGCGCGTTGGTGAGAAGGAGGATCGAACCCGTCCAGGTGCGGCCCTTCCGCGGGCGGTCTGCCGACGGCGGCTGTTGCGCATACTCGGCGTCGACCTCGGCGATGAGCATCTCGATCTCGGCGGCCGCGGCGGGGTCTTCGCGCATGTGATCCAGCGAATCGATGAATTGAGTGACGAGGCGACCCGCGAGCTCCTGATCGGTTTCGCGGCGCATCACATTCCCTCCTTCCGAGGACGGCGGTACGAATCGGCCAGGATCTTCTGGAGCGCGTGCAGACCATCGGACGTGTGACTCTTGACGCTGCCCTCCGTGACGCCCATTCGCTCCGCCGTTTCCTTTACCGTGAGTTGATTCACATGACGCAGCACCACGGCTTCGCGCTGGCGTGGTGAAATCCGAGCGAGTGCATCCGTGATGACGATGCGATTGATCACAGCCTCGAAGCTGTCCGGGCCCGTGGACGTCTCGTCCGGGTCGACACCGAGCCCGATACCGAACGAGTGGTCCCTCGCCATCTTCTCCGCATGCCTGATACACAAGTTCGTCAAGACCTTGCGGGCATAGGCCAGCGGGCTCCCGTCCCGCAGGACCGGCCACTTCTTGTGGACCGCGAGGAAGGCAATGTTGACCATAGCCTCCGCGTCGCAGCGCTGGATCCCGGCGGCCACCAGTTTCTTGACCAGCGACGGGCCGTGCAGGCCCACGAGCGCGGCCACCTCGGCGTCGAACTCCTGCTCGGTCACTGCGGCAGTTCACCCGATGGCCGCCGATCGACCCGGACGATCACTAGCAGATGGGCAACGGGAGCCATACGGATCATCCGAGTCCGTCCCCCGGGTTCTGTCTCGAGCAACTCCGAGCCTGGGGGCAGCAGGGGGATCACGGCCGCTGTCGCCGCATTGCGCTCGCGTTCCAGCTCGACAGCCGTGCGTCCGTGAACCCGCGAGGCGAGGTACCCCCACAGGCCGCCGCAGCCACGTTGTAGACCCTTCGCCGCCATGATCGCTCCCAACGCTGTGTTCATCTTCCCCATCCGAGTGCCGACACGTTGCCCTCGCCCGGAAAAAGGCCGACCGAGACAAGTCGGTTGGGGCAGGCGACCATGTATTTTCACGACGACCGCAGGACCGTCACTCCATCGAGCGGTCTTCCCCCAATCCCGGGACTGGTGAAGCATCATCGTCCGGCCGTCATCGTCCGGACGGCTGGCAGCCCTGCTGCGGGCAGGGCTCCGCGGGCGGCGTTCAGGCCGAGTCGGAAGGGCGCGCCATCATCTGCTGGCGACGACTCTGCACCTACCTTTGACAGGAGTCCTAAACGCATTGCGGCGCGGGGGCGACAGAAGTAGTCATTGGTGCTCTAGAGATCTTTAATGGTGGAGGTTATGCCTCCGCTGCTGGTGGTTGTGGCGGGGCGGCTCGGTCCCAGTTGAACTTGTAGGTGCATTCGGCCGCGGTGGTGTCGTGGACTGCCGGCCCGGTGACCGCCACGGTGCGAGGGCGGCCGTCGCGGTCAGCCTCGATCCAGACGGTGACGCCGGCAATGTTCATCCACCAGCGGCCGGCCTCCATCTGCTCGACGTGGAGCCATCGGCCGACGGCGAGTTCGTCGAACTCGGTGGCCTCCAAAACATGGGTCTGGCGGTGGTCCGTGTCCGGCAGCGCCGCTCCGCCGTAGGTCGGCCGGTTGGTCACGTGGTGCGAGGTGCCGTCGGGACCGGGTTCGTGGACGAGCAGGCGCCAAGGCGATCCGGCCCGGCGGAGTCGTGGGCTCATGGCTGACTATCGTTCCGGCCGGCGACGCCGCTGTCGCGCGGATTGTTCGACCGGTCGCAACGGTCACGGGGCCTGAAAGTCGAGGCCGGTCTTCGCAACGAATCCGTCGATGAGCCCGTGTCGGTACTGCATCCTGCACAGACGAGCCTTGACCAGCGCGGTGAGTTCATCGATGCCGGTCTTGGCGAGGTTGGTCAGCGAGCGTTTCAGGTGCGACCACACGGCTTCGACCGGGTTCAGTTCGGGGGCATAGGGCGGCAGCTGGTAGACGCGCAGCCAACTCCGCTCGCTGATCAACGCTCTCATCCGGGTGCTGACGTGAGTATTGAGGTTGTCCCAGATCAGAACGATCGGTCCGCCGAGCTGCTGGTGAGCGGCATCCAGCAGCCGGGCGTAGTCGGTCTCATCGAAGCCCTTGCGTCGGTTCTTGCGTGGACCCCGATCGACGCGGGTGCGGTAGATCAGGCGGGTGCGCTGTCCTGGCTTGATACAGACCAGACCAGCCACCGAGACGCGTTTGGTGCCGGCGGCGGTCACCGTCACCACTGGGGTGACGCCGCGCCGTCCCCACGTACGGCCCTTCGGCGGTCTCAGCCCCTGTCCGGACTCGTCCTCGAAGCAGACCCAGGCGTCCAGGCCTGCCGCCGTTCTTTTATGACCGGCCACGTCTCCTGTCGCCAGGTAACGATCCGCTGCTCGTCGCGCTCGGCGGCCCGCCGCGAGGGAACCTGCACGCTCCAGCCCATGCGATGCATCAGCAGGCAGGCCCCGGCCAGGATGTACTCCACTCCGAAGGCTCGACGCATCACTTCCACAATCCGGACCAGTGTCCAGCATTGGTCCTCGCCCCAGCCGTGCGCGGCGGGACCGGCGGCCAGCCGGTCCTCCAGCATCGCGAGCTGCGCAGCCGACAGACGACACCGCGCACCGCCGGCCCCCTTGGAGGCCAGCGCCGCCCGGCCTCCAGCCTCCAGCGCTCGACGCCACCGGTTCGCCGACATCCGACTGACCCTGAACCGCCGAGCCACCTCGCCGTCATCGGCCCCCGCCTCGATCAGCTCGGCGGCAGCGAACCGCACCTGCTCCCGCCGGGCCCGTTCCACGGCGGTCAGCCCACCACCATCGGGATACCTCACATCAATGACATAGCGAACCGCTCGGCCGCCGTCACCAACTACACGTAACCCCGGCAGTTAAAGATCTCTAGCTATAAGGTCGCGAGACCTTGATAAACAATACTGCCCGCGCAGTAGGGTGCCGAAGCTCTTCATTCTGTTAGGCAGGATGCTGGGCGGCGAAGTTTCTAGCCATTTTCGCATTACCCTGAGTGTCTCGCCTCGAGACGGGCTATGCATGAGATGAAATGGCCTCCTGTCTGTATCCGGATAAGGGGTCAGAGGTGCGTGTAGCTGCTGAAAAGGCGTTCGTGGTGATCGCGGTCGTTGGCGGGCTTGTGTCCGGCTGTGGGTCTGACTCGAAGACCACGTCGACGGCAGCTCCTTCACCTGTTGGTGCGTCCAGCGTTCCTCAAACCGCGACGCGTACAGCTGTACTGGCTGCCTATACCGGCATGTGGAGCGACTACCAAAAGGACCTGTCGACCGCGAATTGGCAGAACCCGGTCTCCGTGAATCATGCGACAGGCGAGGCGCTCCAGGATCTGGAGAACACGCTGGCGGTGGACGGCCACTACGGGTGGGTCGGGAAGGGCGCGCCCGTGTTGAATCCGGTGATTAAGACCATGTCTGGTACGGGTGCGGCCGCCACTGCCGAAGTGGTCGACTGCGCCGACCTCTCGCACTTCCTGAGGTATGTAGCCGCGACCGGGGCGCTGAAGGATTCAACGCCCGGCGGCAGGCACCTCATTGACGCGGAGCTCGTCATGAAAGGCGGCGTCTGGAAGGTCTCCACCCTGGCCACTGGCCAGGTGGGATCGTGCTGAGACGACTCGGGACGGCGTGCGTCGCGTTGGTGTACCCGCTCGTGGCCAGTGCTGATGTGGCTGCGGACGACGCGCTTCCTTCGGCCCCGAAGATGGTGACAGCAGACGCCCAGTGCCAGCAGTCGCTCACTCCGACGTGCCTAGGGCATCTGATCGTGAAGCAAGGCGGACAACCGGCGGTGTCGACAGCTCACATTTCTTCGGCTGCGCCGTCCACGCCGCCAACCTGCTACTACAAGCAGGAGTTCACGTATCCCATCCCCGCAGCCGTGCAGACCGACGGTGGCCCGACGCAGATGTCGATTCAGAAGCAGGTGTGTCCGGACGGCGCGACTCAGGTACGGCTGCCGCTCAAGTTCACGCCGGTCTCAGCATCGGCGCCAGTCACGGATGTTCGTGCGCTGGTGGAGCAGGCTTCCAAGGCGATGAAGATTCCGACGCCTCAGCTGTCGCTGTCTCCAGACGCCGCCTCAACCGAGTTCGTGGGCGTTCCGGTGTGGGCGTGGACTCCGTCGTCGGAATGGGCGCCGAAGTCAGTCTCGGTCTCAGCCGGCGGAGTCTCGCTGACGATGACCGCAACGCCGGAGTTTGTTACCTGGTCGATGGGCGACGGCGGTTCCATGACGTGTTGGGGCGCGGGGACGCCCTATCCGACGGCGGGGGCGAAGCCTCCGGAGCGGTCGCCGGATTGCGGGTACACGTACGCCGCGCCCTCGTCATCATCCCCAGGCGGGTACTTCCCGGTCGCGGCGACGACTCACTGGAAGGTGGCGTGGTCGACCACGACTGGCCTGGCCGGTACGGAGCCTGAACTCACCGCTTCCTCGTCGCTGCATCTGCGCGTCTCAGAGATCCAGGCTTTGGTAACGCGCGTTCAGTCCTGAACGTCAGCTCTGCTTCTCAACTCACCAGTTCTTTTTCGTCATCGAGGTCTTGTTGTCATGTCGCGTCTCAGGATGCCTTCGCGCGCTTCGTCGCGCGTTCCCTCGGCCAGATCGCCGCAGGATGCGGTTCGCGCAGTCGTTCCTGGTCGTCGGCGGCGTGTGCCCTACGCCGTGGCGGGCTCGATGCTCGTGCTGGGCGCGGTCGTGGTGGGCGGGGTCGCGTTCGTCAGGGTCGGCGGCCGGGAGCCGGTGCTGGTGGTTGCCGCTCCCGTTCAAGTCGGTCAGGCGATCAGCGCCGATGACCTGAAGGTGGTCGACATCGCACCGGGGACGTTGGCGCAGGTCGCATTCGCTGACGAGGAGAAGCAGGTGGTCGGACAGCCCGCAGCCGTTCCGCTTGTGCCAGGTGAAGTTCTGACGTGGCAGCTGATTGGAGCTGCGTTCTATCCGCCTGCCGGCTACGGCGTGGCGACTACACAGATGAAGGCCGGGGCGTATCCGCCCCACCTGGTTGCCGGAGCACGCGTGGAAGTCGTCGCCCCCGTATCGGCCGCAGGTGCTGCCGCGCAGGTGTTGGCGAACTTGGCCGTGGTGACGGAGGTGTCCGCACCGACAGACTCGGGTGACGTCGTGGTGAGCGTCCTGGCGGACCAGGATTCGGCGAAGGCCGTCAGCTCGGCTACCCCTGGGTCACTGTCTCTCGTCCTTCTGCCGGCCGGGGGCTGAGCCGCATGCTGATCGGCTTGTGCTCGTTGAAGTCCTCGCCTGGAGTCACAACGACGACTCTGGCGCTGGCCGGATGCTGGCCGGCGCATCTCGCGACGCCGACCGTCATCGAGCTGGACGCGCGTGGGGGAGACGTTGCCTGGCGTTACGGAATGGCGGCGGACCCTGGGCTGCGGTCGCTCGCAGCGGCATCTCGATTGGACCCGCATCCGTATGCACTGGCGGGTCACGCTCGCCCGGTGGGCGGCTCTGCGGTGCCGACGGTGACCGCTCCCGCTGAGCGAGAACCGGCACGTCAAGCAGTCGCTGCACTGATGCCGTTGCTGAAGGTGCTGCGTGACGAGCCTGACGCTGTGCTGCTGGATCTCGGCGAGGTCGACCCCAGAGATTCAGGCACCTTAGAGCTTTTAAGCAGCCTGGAAGCGTTGCTGGTGGTCGCCCGGGCTGTACCCGAGCAGGCGGCCCGGGTCGCCGCGGCTGCCTCGGACCTGCGCCTGGCGAACCGGCATGCCAGAGCGCTGTTCATTGGCGATCTTCGCGCAGGAGACGCCGAGCAACTGACCGGTCTGCCAGTGGCGGGAGTGCTGCCGCTGATCAACCCGAATGCCTCGCTCTTCGCACGCCTAGCAGGACGTGGATCGCGTAAGGCCTTTGGGGAGACGGCGGTTCGCCTGGCCGAAAAGTTGTCCGCGCTGACGTCGTCATCCGAGGGCGAGAGCGTGACGACTGCGGCGTTGGAAGGCTTGGAGGCCGTGCGATGAGCATCGATGTCGTCTCGCTCCCGGATCTTCCTGTCCAGCTTCTTGCGGGGGAGTCTGGACCGGTGACGCCGGAAGCCTTGGTGAAGGCGGTCACGACCAGACTGACCGCCCAGATCCGCATGGAAGAGTCAGTCACCGGCCGGATGGTGGACGCCGAGCGGCGGGACCAGATCGCCGAAGCGCTTCTCGCCGAAGAGCTGGAGGCGATCGCGCACGCCGAGCTCTCCGCCGGGCGGCCGATGCCGACGGCTGAGGCCGAGGCTGACTTGGCTCGCCGTGTCCGCAACCACCTGTTCGGGCTCGGAGGCCTGCAGCCCTATCTGGACCTGGAGGACGTCGAGAACATCAATATCCTGGGTCACGACAAGGTGTTCCTGCGGCTGACCGGCAACCGACGGATCCGTGGCGAATGGCCGGTCGCGGCGAGCGACGACGAGTTGGTCGACCTGATCCGGATGATCGCCGCTCGATCAGGCGAGGACGAGCGGCGGTTCGACCGCGGATCGCCGATCGTGGACGCCCAGCTGCCCGACGGGTCGCGGATGAACGCCGTCGCGTGGGTGTCTCGGCGGCCCAGCGCCAGCATCCGGATTCACCGGTACCCCACGGCCACCATGGCCACGATGCTTGATCTCGGAGTCGTCGACGAAGACCTCGCCTCCTTTTTGTCCGCGGCGGTGAAGGCCCGCCTGAACATCCTCATCGCCGGCGGACCCGGGACCGGGAAGACCACGCTTCTGCGCGCGCTGGCATCGCAGATCAGCCCCGCCGAATCGCTGATCACGATCGAGGACAGCCGAGAGCTGAACCTCGACGCCGACGAGCAGGCCCACCCGGAGGTGCGATCGATGCAATCGCGCCCCGGCAACATCGAGGGCGAGGGCGAGATCAGTCTGGCGACGCTGACCCGCGCCGCGCTGCGGCAGGCTCCCGACCGTGTGATCGTCGGAGAGGTCCGCGGCGAAGAGGTCGTGCAGATGTTCAAGGCGATGTCCCAGGGCTCGGACGGATCGATGGCGACGATCCACGCCTCGGACTCGCGCGAGGTGTTCGTGAAACTGGCGACCTACGCCGCCGAGGCGCCCTCCAGGCCGGGGGTGACGGAGGTCAACCTGTATATCGCCTCTGCCGTGGACTTGATCGTCCAGCTGGACTACGCAACTGACGGCATCACGCGCGTCGTCTCCTCCGTCCGGGAGGTCAGGGATGCCAATGGGGAGGACCTCGTCACCAACGAAGTGTTCGGGCCCGACGATGACAACCGAGCACGCGCGACGGGTGTCATTTCGGACAAACGCGCAAGGAAGCTCGAAGCAGCAGGGCTTGACCCGGATGTCCTGAGGGCAGCCCTTCTGAGGGCATGGTGACCTGATGGACAACGTGACGCTGTTCTTCACGGTGGTTGGAGCGCTCCTCATGCTGATCGCAGGCTGCGCGCTGATGTTCCTCGCGTACCGGCCGCCCGCTGCGGGGGAGTCGTGGGTCGGCCGACTGGCGCGGCTGGATCCGCGGCCGGTGCTCGTCCAACGCCGCAAGCTGTCCATCGCGATCGGCGTCGGCTTCGTCGTCGGTGTGCTCTCGGCATGGCTGGTCGCCGGTGTTGCGGCGGGCTTGGCGGTGTGGTTCGCGCCGATCGTGATGGGCCGCGACGTCCATGAAGCCGAGCGGACGGCACGAGTGGAGGCCATCGCGGTCTGGGCCGAGATGCTTCGGGACGTCTTGTCGTCTGCGGCCGGCTTGGAGCAGGCGGTCCTGGCCTCGACGACCGTCGCACCGGAAGCGATTGCCGGACCGCTGGCCGCTCTGGGCTCGGATTTGCGGGCGCGACGTCCGTTCGCTGATGCGATGCGGTCTCTGGCTGCGCAGCTCGGCGACGCCACTGCCGACCAGGTGATCGTGTCGCTGATCCATGCCCAGAGGTTCCAGGCGAAGAACCTCGCCGAACTGTTGGGCGAGCTTGCTGCCGCCGCGCGAGCGCAGGTGAGTCTCGCAGTGCGGGTGCACGCCGAAAGGGCAAAGCACCGCACGTCTCAGCGAGCGATCACGGTGATCTTCACGCTCATGGCCGCGGCGTTGTGTGTCTTCTATCCCAAGTTCCTCCAGCCCTACGACTCAGTCGGCGGGCAACTGGTCATGGCCGTCGTGGTCGCGATGTTCGCGGGCGCGTTGTGGTGGGTCCAGGTCATCCTCCGTCCCAAAGCGATGCCGCGACTTCTCGACCCCAACGGATGGGAGGAGGCGTAGATGCTGTTGCTCGTGATCGCTGCGGCTGCTGGCGGGGCTGGGCTCTGGCTCCTTCTCGTCGGCTTGCTGCCGCCGAAACTGAGTCTCGCTGAGCAGATGGCTCGGATCTCGATGTCCTCGACTTCGGCTCAACGGCGCGTGAGCGTTCCGGACTTGCCGCTTGCCTCTCGGCTCGGCGGCCGGGCCGCTGAGACCCTGGCGCGTGTGGGGCTCCCTCGGGCTGGAGTGCGGGCCAATCTTGTATTGCTGGACCGGGAGGTCGTGCCGTTCTTGGCGCGGAAGGCGCAATGCGCCGTGATCGGGGTGATGCTACCTGCGGCCTCGTTCGCCACGCTCACGATCGTGGGTCTCGATCTACCTCTGGCCGTTCCCGCCATGGCGGCAAGCATCCTGCCCGCAGGGCTGTTTTTCGTTCCGGATCTAGCGCTGGCCGGCGAGGCCGAGGAGTTCCGTACCGCAGGGCGGATGGCAGTCCGGACGTTCCTGGACCAGGCCGCCACGACTCTTGCCGGTGGGGCCGGCATCGAGCAGGCGTTGGTTGCCGCCGCGGATGGGCATGGTCCGGTCTTCCGGGGGATCCGTGATGCGATCACCGATTCCCGTTTGGCGCGCGAGCCCGCATGGCCGTATCTCGACGCTCTCGGTAAGAGGCTGGGAATCCGAGAGCTCAGTGAGTTGGCCGCAGCCTGCACGTTGGCCGGTGCTGAAGGCGCGAAAGTGAAGTCGTCGATCGCCGCGAAGGCCCGCTCGATGCGGGAACGGGAGTTCGCCGCGCAGACCGAGGCTGTCGAAGCAGCCAGCGAGCGTTTAGCGATGCCCGGCGGTCTGCTGGGGATGTCATTCGTCTGCTTCCTGACATACGCCGCACTGGCGGCAGCGGCGAAGCAGATCTGAGGGGCGGGTTGTCCACACCATGTTGAAAACCGGGCTGCGTTGCGGCTCCGCGCCATCAGAAAGAGGTATCGCGAATGGAAGAGCTGCTGAAGAAGGCTACCGCCCGGATGTCCGGCCTGTGGTGCCGGCGCTACCAGCTAGCGGAGCGGCTGCGCCAGGACAGGGGCTCCGTCACCGTGGAGAACGTGTTGTGGATCGCGTTCTACGTGACCGCGGCGCTGACCGTCGGCGGCGTCATTTACGCGCTGGTGATCGCGAAGGCGCAGTCCCTGCATTTCTGAGCCGACTCGTAGTCGCAGCTCACGATGACCGGGGTTCCAACTCGATCCAAGCGACGATCTGCGTGCCACTCGTGGTCTTCGTCCTGATGCTGATCATCCAGGCCGGGGCGTACTACCACGCGCAGCAAGTCGCGAAGATGGCCGCCGACCGTGCCGTTGCGGCGGCCCGGACCGAGTACGGGACCACCGGATTCGGACAGGTCCAAGCCGAACGGGTTTTGAAAGTGGTTGGTGACGGATCCCTCAGCGATGCCCGTGTGAACGTCACGCGGGCATCGAACGAGGTCACCGTGGCTCTCCATGCGAATGCTCCGCACTTCGTACCGTTCTGGCCGGCGACGATCAGCGTGGTCTCGAGTGGACCGGTGGAAGTGTTCGACGAAGGCGGGCATCGTGGCTGACGCGTCGGCCTCGCGTCGACGCGGTGGGTGCCGCCGTGGAGCCGACAGCGGGTTTGCCACGTTGGAAACGGTGATCGTCACGCCGATTCTGGTGTTGGTCCTGCTGGTGGCTGTCGGCGTTGGGCGCCTGGAATCTGCGCGGCTCGACGTCGACACCGCAGCCGGTGCTGCTGCCCGCGCGGCGTCGCTGACTCGCGGCCCAGCCCAAGCTGCCTCGGCAGCCAAAGCCGAGGCAGCTCGATCTCTCGCTTCTGCCGGGGTGTCTTGTCCCCATCCGAAGGTGGTGGTCGACACCGCAGTCTTCCGGCCGGGCGGCGTGGTCCGGGTTTCGGTGACCTGCCAGGCTGACCTCGGTGATTTGGCCGGTGTGGGATTCCTGCCGCTCGGCACCAGCATCACCAAGTCGTCGACATCTCCGATCGACCGGTATCGCCAAGCAGCGGCCGGAGGCTCCTGATGATTGTGCTCGTGACGTTGCTCGTCGGGGTGCTGATGATGGTGATCGGCCTGGTGACCGACGGCGGGGGAGCGTTGGCAGCGCGGGCCGACGCTCTGGATGAGGCGATGTCCGCCGGCCGGGCGGCTTCACAGGCCATCGATATCGAGGCACTGCACCGCGATCACGTGATCGTGCTCGACGGGTCTGCGGCGACAAAGGCTGCGTCCGACTTCATGGCGGCCACGGGCGACCACGCCGTGATCAGTATTAAGCAGGCCGGGGCGGCCGACCGGGTGGCCCAGGTGGGGAGTGATGGTGGTCCTGAAGTAACGGTGACCGTCACTCGGACGGTGAAGACCCAGTTCCTGTGGGCTGTAGGGATCGACTCATACGCCATGACCGCCACGGCGACCGTGACTCCCGAGCCTGGGAGGCTCCAGTGAAACTGATCGCGCGACTCGCCAAGGCGGCTCTCGCCTTGGCGCTAACCGTAGGGCTGTCCTGTGGTGTTCCGTGGATGCTGCTGACTCATGTCGGGAGTCCTGTTCCGAAGCAGGTCCCCGGCGTCCACGTGATCGTGACTGCCTTGTCGGCTCGGTTCGATATCCACGTCTTCATCACGGTCGCCGTCTACCTGCTGTGGTTTTGCTGGGCAGTGTTCGTCGCGCAGCTGCTCAGCCAGGTTCCCGGGACGGCTGTCGACCTCGTCAGGATCCTGCAGCGTCGCGAGCCGCTGCGGCGGAATGCTGCCATCGGGCCGGGCGGTGCGCTCGCTCGCGGCTTGATCGTTGCGTTCACGATCGCGCTACTCGCGCCGCGCTCGACCGACACCGCAGCGGCCGCGGCGAAAGCGACGGGCTACGTACTCAGCCCTACGGCGGCAAGGACTGCCTCCGTTGCGCCTGCGGTTCCAGGCGCGCGATCGGCGAGCGAGGACGCCTATGTCGTTCGATCTGGCGACACGCTGTGGGATATCGCGGGGCAGCATCTCGGTGCCCCGGAGCGCTGGCACGACATCTACCGCCTGAACGTCGGCCGGTCCCAACCCGATGGTGGCGCGCTGTCCGATCCGCAGCTGATCCTCCCCGGCTGGCGGCTACGCCTTCCTGAGAACGCCGTAGCCTCTGTTCCGCAGGTAACCGCTCCGACAGACACAGCGACGAGGCCGAGCAACGCGGCTACAGTGCCGGTCCCGGAGCCGGTCGAGGCTCCTTCTCCGGCCCCTGTGGATGGCCCGGCAACGTCGGCAGTCCCATCCCGTCCTGAACACGCGATCCCCACGCAGCGGGTGACACCGCGGGATCGTGCGGCGGTTCACTTGCCTGGTGGCGGGGTGGTTCCCATCAGTCTTGCTTCTGGTGTCGCTGCTGCGCTCGCTTTGGCGCGCCTTCGCGCACGTGCGAGGACGCGTATCCAGCCGGTCGATGCTCCGAGGGATTCCGAACCTCTCGCACCGCTTCTTGAGCCCGTTCGGGCGGAGCTGCTGCGTGCTCACCACTCGACGTTGTGCGCGCCTGGGAAGGGCCTCTTCCAGGACGACGAGGACTTTGGCGACGACCTGCTTGCCAATGACGAGCTGCTGCCCAGCGAGCCCGGACCGGCCTCGGCGGCAGAGGATCTGCTGTGGTCGTTGAAGTCTGAACCCGGTGGCCCAGAATCCTCTCCGCAGTTCGCGCCAAGCCTTCGGGCTGTCTTAGACGGCGCCGATGCGCCTGATGACCTCCACGTGGCGCTCCGCGGCAACACTCCGATTCCCCTTGCGGCTGTCACCGCAGCGGGCCTTGGCCTGACCGGGGACGGAGCCACCGATGCTGCGCGGTCCTTGCTGGTCAGTGCGCTGGCGGCCGGTGGCCCAAGGGCCATAGATCAGGCCGTCGAAGTCCAGATCACGGCTCAGGCATTGTCGCTGCTGCTGGGTCCTGGCCCCCAGACAGCCGATTCTGATCGGCTGACGGTTTTCGACTCCTTGACCACGTTGCTGGACGATGCTGAGCGCGAGCAGTCTGCGCGAGCGGCCGAGGTCGCAGAGTACGGACAGGCGAATGCTGCTGATGTCCGCCGGTTCGACAACGTGGAACCCTTCCGGCCACGCGTCCTGCTTGCCCATCTCGAGGCTGGCGAACGGCACCGGCTGGAGGAGATCGCCCGCGCCGGCGCCGCGGTCGACACCCATCTCGTACTGCTCGGGCCATGGGCTGCGGGCACTACCGTGACGATCAGCGCCGACCGCGACCTGATCGCCACAGGTCCCGACGTCGAGGCGCTGCGCGATGCATCAGCGTTCGGCATCACGATGGACGAGGCGGAACAGATTCTCGCTGCTCTAGGCGCTGCTACTGAGTCGCCTGCCGCTACCGAGCCCTTCACCGACACCGCCGACGATGGTGAGCTGCTTGTTGAGGGCTCGCGCCTGGACGAGGTGATCGCATTGCTGCCGGTGTCGCTCGTCGCGGCCCCGGTCGTGGCCCGAGCGCACGTCGACGAGGGCGTTCTCCTGCTGAAGGTCATTGGCCCCTTTACCGCAGAGATCGACGGCCGAGACGTCACCGGATGCTTCAACCCCAGTCACAGGACGCTTCTCCTCTACCTTGCCCTTCGTGAGCGCCCCGTCCGGCGCGCTGAGATCATCGAAGCGCTGTGGACGGATGACGAGGCCGACGGCAAGAACGCAGAGAAGAAGCGCAGGACACGGTTCGACACCCGGCTGTATCAGACCAAGAAGGCACTGGCGGATGCCGCGGGGCGCGACGCGGAGTTCATCACGTCGGAACGGGCCTCCGGCTTCATCACGCTCAACCGGGCCTTGATCCTGACCGATCTCGCGTGCTTCGACCAGCTCATCAACCGCGCTTCCCGGGCGGCAGACGACACAGAGAAGACCGTGCACCTCGAAGCGGCTTGCGCGCTGTACCGCGGACCGCTGGATGAGAGCATCCGCGGTGATTGGCTACTAGAGCACCGCGAGGACCGTCTGCGTCGCTACCGGGACGCTGCCGGCGACCTCGCCCGCATCGTCGGCCGAAGCGACCCCGACCGCGGACTCGCCATCCTCAACCAACTGCTAGAGCACGACCTTTTCAACGAGGATCTTTACCGCAGGATCATGCGCGGCCAGGCACGGCTGGGGCGGCATGATGCGGTGCGGCGGACGTTCAACCTGCTGGAGACCCGCTTCGAGGCGGTCGAGCTTGTTGTCGATCCATCTACCCGGGCGCTTGTAGAGACGCTGACTCGTAGGCCTGCTGCATCAGGTAGTTGCTCTGCTTCCTAACCTCGCCAACATACGTAGGTGTCGGGCCGGTCCCGGCTGCCGCGATCGAGTAGAGAGTGAGCAATGAGCAGCACTAGCTGTGAGACGTCGGTGGCCTCGCCGGAATTCCTGCCACTGCCGCCGCATCGACAACCGACAACCTGCTGATTCCGGTCCACCGACGCTATCCGACGATACGCGCGGTGCTCGGTTCGCCGTGCACGGACGGCGCAGCCAAATCCGTAACGAGTGCGTCGCTGCTCATGCATGGCCTGCGGACCACGGATTGCCCGTCAGCGTGATATCGGATCAGCCGAGGCGCAGCCGTGGATCCTTCGCGCCGAGGACGACCTCGGCCGGCCAGCTCTTCCGCAGAACGTTCTTCAGCACGCGGTGGTCGGTGTCGACGATGTCGGGGATACCGACGCTGCCCGGCGCGGTCGGCGGCCGCCCCTGCAGGGTCACGGGAGCGCGGAGCAGGTCTTCGCCCCAGGGGTCGATGGCGTTACAGAACATACCTTCGAATCGGTGGCCGGTCAGGGTTCCGGCGTGGACGTGGCGGACGACTTCCTCGATGACCGCGGCCTCGAGGTACACCCAAGCCAGGTAGACGAGCGTTCGTCCGTCTTCGAGCTGGATTGGCAACCTCACCTTGAGGAAGTTGCCGACCCCGTCGACGACCATCATCGCGCCGGTGTCGACCCGTACCCGACGTTCGCGCTCCTCCACCGAGAGCTCTTCGACGAGATACGGCAAAGCGAGCGCGAATCCTGGATGCTCGGGGTCGAGTCGTCCTCCGCAGCCGTATCCGGCGCCGTGGCAGTGATCGTCGTCCGCGTGCCCGGGTTCGGCAGCGTTCTCCTCGCCGCCCTCGAAGCCGAGTTTGAGCTCGGTCGCCGGGTCGTACGCCGGTTCCCCGCCGTCTGGCGACATCGGCAGCAACAACGCGTAGGAGCGCACTGCTGTGAACACCGTCGGCCCGGGCAGGTTCAGCGCGGCCATCGCCGCAGAGGCAGCCTCATGCCGCTCGCCGTTGATCCTGATCTCGGACTGCATGGCGCCAGGTGTACCGCCGTAGAAGAGCTTGACCCCGTTGACGTACGGCGACTCCAGGTCTGCGGAGAACAGGCCGACAAGCCGGTGCAACACATTCGCTTCGTGCAGCGCCGCCTGAAGGCGCCGGGTCTCAGTGGCATCGAGCCCGTAGCCGACCTCGCCGGACGCGATCATGTACCAGCCTGGTACGCCGCGAGCGTGGTCGGGTCCAGTGCGGTCGGCGAAACGCCCGTGCCGATCGAGGAGCTCGAGAAAGCATGCGCCGGTCGTCTGTACCCACGCATCGGCCGCATGACGTGGATCGCCTGACGCCGCGACCGCACAATCAACGAAACATGGCAAACCATCCTGGTACCCGGCACCCGGCGTGACATCCACCTCCGGAAGGGCGACCACGTCGTAGTGATGGCCGCTACTGTGCGGTGGCGCCATGCCCAACACCCAGCCCTGAGGGCTCACCAGGGAACTGCCCTTGAGTACCGCCTCCTCGGTCACACCAGGTGCGAGCTGCTCCAGGCTCTCCTTGACCAAGGCGAGAAAAGCGAGGTCCGACAATCGCTCCTGGGGGCTGCTCGCTTTCGGCGCGCCACGTCGTATCCAAGACATAGTGCGGACTTTAACGGATCAGTTCTTTCACGATCCTCCGCTTTTCGGGAGTCTCGAAAGGCCGGTGCAGACCTGGTCCGGCGACAGCGTCTCGCTCACCGGTCGCAGCCCGGATGGCAGGGAGATCGACCAGGGTGGGGCCGACCAGCCCTCACACGTGGCCGACCACCGCTCACGGTCACACCAATGTCTTGTCATCCGTCGCGGTGAATCTCATCAGATGGGCCCTAAGTTCTCAGCAGCACGCTTCACATTGAGCCCAGATGGAGCGTCTATGGAAAGGCCGCCACTAATCGCGGCATATATACACCTACGAAGGGTGCAAGCCGTGGCTGACATCGACTCCCCGATCGAACTCTCGACTGCTGCTCGCTCAGTCGCGATCGCGCTGTCCGGCGTTGCCAATGCGACGGTTGCCTCGCTCAGCGAGCTGGCAGGAGTGAGTAAGTCGACCGTCAGTAAGACCCTGGTTGCGCTGGAACAAGCGGGCGCTGCGACGCGGAGTGTCAGGGAGACCGGTGGTTTCCGTGAGCCGGATCTGTGGTCGCCCATGCCCGAGCTGGGCTCATTGTTGTCCGCCGAAGTCGCCGGCGGTGATGCGGAGACGATCGGTGTCTCGGGTGTTCCCGGTGCGGGCGACGGCGAGAGCGTGCGTGAATCGGATGAGGCCCCTGACGCACAATCTGACGTTGAACAGCGCTGCGCAGAGGAGACGAACGAACCTCCGAGTCCGGCGGCGCAGACGGACGAGCCCGAAAGCCCAGGACCGCCGCCGCGGTTGGCTCGCGGCGGGCTTGGGGACCTCGTCGCGGAGGTCTTAGCCAGCCATCCGGAGATCGACTACACGCCGACGATGATCAGTCACATGCTCTCGGGCCGCTCGGCCGGGGCCATCGCCAACGCACTTGAGCGTCAGGTCAAGGCTGGAACGGCGGTCAGGGCATGTGAGGCGCCCAAGCGCTATCGCCATGCCGGATCCGAGTCCGCTGACGGCCGATAACGGGGTAGCTGCGATGTCTTGTCCTCCATACTCCGACCCGCCCCCGATTCCGGTGTCCGGCATGTCGGTTCGGCCGAGCCGCAAGCCGTTGCTGCAGCCTGAAGGTCCGCAGCGACGCTCCGAGCCACTGCTCGTTTCACAGTCTTCTGCCATCAACCGTCCACGTCTCCTCGCTGCGCGGGCTCAGGACTTTGCTGCCACCGCGAGCGCGGCAGGTTGGGCTCGTCGTCACGCCGTTGACGTACTGCTGCGATGGTCAGTGCCCGAACTGGCCGATGACGCCGCCCTCATCGCGTCCGAGCTGGTCACCAACGCGTTCATACACACGACGGCTCGCGAAGGTACTCCGACGTGCCGTCTCGTCTTGAAGCTGTTCATCGAGCAGCTGGCCGTCGAGGTCTGGGACCCATGCCCGGTACCGCCTGAGGAGATTCGGCCCCGCGGTGTCGATGTGGCGAGTGAAACTGGGCGCGGGCTCGCTATTGTCACTGCACTCTGCGGGTCTCCGCCTTTGGTATTCATTGAACCAGCCCGGGGGAAAACAGTGGTTGCGGTCATTCCACGGCGGAGCGATCGTTGAACGTGACAATGCGAAGTGGCATCTCGAAACGCAGTTCACGCCAACTTCGGCCCTGACTCCGCATTGCGGCGAACGAGTAGGACTGTGATAGATGCCGCGAGGCAGTGTGCGACATCGGCTCTCTGCCTCGCGGCGCACGAGGCCTATTTGCCCACGTCACCCCCAACATCAGGCGGCAACGTCTTCTGAGTTCCGATCACTGTCGCGACCGCCCGGAGGACCTGAGCTGTCTGCTCGGGCGTCCAATCCTTGCGAAGGAGGACGATCAGGACAACAAAAATGCGACCGACCCGTGGCGTGACGGATACGATCGCGGACATCAGTACGGTAACAGCCATAGACCCCCAACGGTTCCACGCGGACGCCCTGTCCGCTGTCTACAATATTAGAGGTTTTACCCGCGTCGGCAACCCTCTTCCGACCTTTTCTCGATGCAGATTTCATGGTGCATCGTTTGGCGCCACCGTACCCGACGGCACCGACGTCACCGTAGGGTGTCGTGCATGGTTGCGCGTCGGTTTAACGGCCTCATCTTCGACTTCTTCGGCGTCCTGACGTCGAACATGGTCGAGGTCATCGAGTGCTTCGAGGATCGGGAGAAGATCGCTCGCGGGACGTTCCTTCGTGCCTGGGCCGATCCTCGGGGTAGGGAGTTGTTCGCGCGCCTCGAGCTCGGCGAGATCAGCCAGACCGACTGGAACGCGGGCTTCGCCGCGTTGATGGGCGTCGCACCCGAAAATCTGATGTCCCGCTACCTCTACGACGCGTTCCCGGCTCATGAGGTGCTCAAAGTCGCCCGGCAAGCACGCGCGGCGGGGTACAAGACGGCAGTGCTGTCGAACTCCCTGGGCCGCACGCCCTACGACCCGTACGCGGGTTTTGACCTGCTGGGCAACTTCGACGAGGTGGTGCTGTCGCAGAATCACGGCTTGCGCAAGCCAGACCCAGCCGTGTTCCAGCTGGTCCTGGACAAGCTCGGTCTGCCGGCCGAGGAATGCGTGTTTGTCGATGATTCTGAAGAGAACCTTCAGACGGCAGTCAACCTCGGCATGACGATCGTGTTCGCGCTCGACGAGCGGGAGCTTTCGGCTCGGCTGCGGACGTTGTTGGGACTAGACCTCCTGTAGGAACGCCCTCACGGCGGGGTGTCTGCGATGCTCGCTCAGCTGACGTCGCAGGCCAGCCAGTGTGGAGGACGAGCGTGCTGAGTCCACCGAGCCGAGGCACCTGCCAGCGTGGCGGGCCTGAGCTACCGCCGCATCCACGTCATGCAGGGCGAGGTATGCCTCAGCAGCGCGAGCAAGGTAGATGGCGTGGCTCTTGGGGTACTGCACGTCGCCGGGATACTCCGCCCTGACCGCTGCGTCGAAGCAGCGCACTGCGTGGGTTGGATCGTTCAGTTCCAGGGCCGACGAGCCAGCGATCATCTCGATCTCGCCCTGCGTAACCCAGTACAGGTACTCGGGATCGTCCTCTGACGGGCCGCGGTCGAGTAGTTCTCTGGCGGCTGTGAGGGCGCGCGCGCATCCTCGTCGATCGCCGGTTTTTGAAAGGGCTCGGGCTTTGCGTGCGGCGAGCATTGCGCGCATCAGCGGTGTAGCTCGGTTGCCAGCGGTCTCCTCGGCGATGCCCAGGAGCTTTACGGCGTCGTTCGGGTCGCCGGCGGTGTAGTGCTGGATTGCCATGAAAGACATCGCGTATGCGCCGGTCAGCACGTCGTTGGCTTCCGCGGAGGCGCGTAGGGCGGTCTCGTAGTACTGCTCGGCTGCGGCGTGGTTCTTGCTGTCGAAGAGGTTCCACGCAACCTGCCGTGAGGCTTCTGCGGCAAGTGAGTAGGCGCGGTTCTCCGTGGCCTCGTTCAAACCGCCGGTCTTTAGAAGCCGAGTCAGCAGAGCCAGTTCGTTGCGTGCCATGCGGGCCATCTCGCCGCTGTCGAACTCGTCGTCGAGATGTCTCAGATGTTCGAGGCGCTCCTCGATGTGGCCGAACAGTCTTGGGGTCGCACCCGGTGCTCCGTCGCTCGCAACGGCCGGTTTGGTTCGCCCGGTGAGATTACTCGACCAGTGACCGACCAGTGCCGTGAGCGCTGCACCTGAAGTCGCGACGAAGCTCCGACGATCCACACCGGCTCCTCTTGCCATGTCCACCAGGATGGTGAATGTCTCCTGACGGTTCCATGGTGCCTTTTGCCGGTTCGGACCGTCGACCGCAACGGCGAATACGCCGCCGGTCGCCAGCACTCGGTCGTAGGCCTTGGCGACGTCGCCGGTGACCGGCTTGGTCCCGTTCTCGACGTTGCGCAGGTAACTCTCGGCGTATCCCGCCTGGCGCGCGAACGCAGCGAACGTCAGTCCAGAGCTGCGCCGCGCCGTCCGCATGTCGTCTCGAAGCTCGTCCGCCATGATGCCGCCCTTGTCGGAAAAGGGATCGCCTTGGGATCGGTCTAGGTCATTGTTCCTCGCGAAGTAACGCGGTGTGCTCATTCCGGCGCAGATCGCGTCGGAATGTTGGAAGCAGACAGAGGAGAACACTGTGGACCTCACGATCATCGACGAGCTTTTCGACGGGCCGCTCGCCACCGCCGTCCCGACCCAGTCCCAGGCGCTCGCCGAGAAGATGCCGGGAGACGGCGACGGCGAGGACAAGGGCGACCACTGCAGCCTCCAGGCCTGATCCACTGACCGCCGCGCCCGGGCCGGTGCCCGTCTCGCGCTACCTGACTCGGGCGCGGCTTCCTCCCTCGGCAACGTGCAAGGAACATGATGCTCAGCTTCGACATCTCGGTCGCCACGGACGGCCCGCGAACCTGGAGCCGTGACGGAGACCAGTGGATCGGCCCAGCTGGCTCGGTCCGCCCCTTTGCCCATCCGTCGCTGAAGTCGGTAGCCAGCGTCGACGGCCCGCGTCTTCGCATGTCCGTGGCCGAACGATGCGAGGATCCCGACTTCGTACGATTGGACACCGACGGCCGAACGGTGACCGTAGAGGCCGGCCCGCTAGGACGTGCTCCGATGTATCTGCGACACCAGAACAACCGGGTAATGGGCAGCTGGCGCATCAGCGACCTGATGGACGGCCTGCAGTATGGAGCCGTAAACAATAGAGAGTTGACCCGGCTGCTGACCCGTCGCCACCGCTTCAGCGCCGAGACGGTGTTCGCTGACATCGTCTGCCTGACCGAGCGCGCGCGAGTCATCGCCGGTCCGTCGGGCCTGCAGATCCGATATCCGGACCCGGTCGAACGTCCGGTCAACCGTCGCGTTCTAAAGCATGGCGTCGATCCGGCGTCGGTCATTGGCGACCTGCTCGGCCGGCACCTCGAACAACGACCCGTCGATGGAGTCGAACTATCCGGCGGCGCCGACTCGGCGCTGGTGGCCGCCGAGCTCGCTGGAGTCTTCGAGCGCCGTGTCCGGAGCTTTGGCCTGGTCATGCCAGGTCATGAGGGGATTGCGCAGATGGCTCGCCGCGAGGCGATTGTCGAAGCTCTGAAGCTTCTGGACACTCCGATCCATGCTGCCCTGCATCCGCCGTTCGGCGCCGGCCGTCGCTATGAGCTGCACAACCCGGCCAGCTCCTACTACTGCGAGAGCTTCGACGCGCTCGCTGCGGCTGCCAGATCCTACGGCGTGCGCACCATGGCGACTGGGTTCGGTGGCGACGAGCTCATGGCGTGCCCTGCCGAATCCCGGCCAACACCCACCGAGGAAGTTCTGCCTGACTGGCTCAGCGCCAAAGCCCGGGTGGCGGTCGCGGACATCGACGCCGAGCTGGCGCCCCCGGCGCACCTCTACACACCGACGCTGATGGCGCTCGCCTCGCACGCCCCCGGTCTGCTGGCTGAAGGTATCTGGCCGATCGCTCCGCTGGCTGATCCTGCGTTGACCCGATTCTGTCGCCAACTACCTGAAGAATGCGTCATCGGTAAGCGCGTTCTGCGGGATCGCCTTGCCCTGCAGATTCCGAAGCGGGTCGCCCATCGGCCTTCCCCGGAGACGTTCCGCCCGATCATGGAGATCGGGATGCGGCGATTCGGCCTGCCACTCCTGGACGACTACCTCAGGCGCGGCTTGCTCTTGGCGGATCTAGGCATGGTCGAGCCGGCGGCCTTGCAGGCGGCAACGAGGGCTGCACAGGCCGGGACGGCGGTCGATTCCCGGCTGGCGGACGTCTTGCGTCTGGAACATGGGCTGCGTCTGGTATGGGGTGAGCTGTGACAGATTCCTGCGGGGTAGAAGTGTTGGAAGAGTCGTCGCTGCTCTATCGGCAGCCGGCGCTGTACGCGGAGATGACTGACGCCGGAGCCACCGCCACCGCAGCTGCCATCGCGGCTCTGGCTGACTGCCATGGCCTGGCGGGTGCTGAATCAGTGCTGGACGTGGGATGCGGCACCGGCGCGGTGCTGGAGCAGCTGACCTATAAGTACCTGAAGTCGGTTGGCATCGATCTGCTGCCCGGAATGGTCGAGATCGCTATGAAGCGTCGCCCGCAGTTGGAGATGCATGTCGGTGACATGCGCACGGTGCGTCTAGGGCGGCGTTTCGACGTCGTGACCTGCATCGGCAATGCTTTGGCCTACCTCACCGCGTCGGACGACATCGGGGCGGCCTTCGCGACCTTCGCTGAGCACTGCGCGCCCGGAGGCGTGCTGATCATCCGAACGCTCACCGCGTTCCCGCCGCTGGACAGACCCCGGACCTCCCGCACCCGAGTCTCGGGACGGTCCGCAGACGTCACCACCACGTATACCCGGGACCCGGCAACCGAAGTGCTGATCTTGACCCGGCGCTGGGATTTCGGCGACGGAGATCCTGCGACCGACGTTGTCCGTCGACGAGTGCTCACGAGCGACGAGCAGGCGTCGTTCGCGGCCGCGGCGGGCTTCATCCCCGTTCGCGCGAGCACTGCGGACAAGGACATGACGATCTTCATCCGCGACGACGCGGACGACGCGAGGAGTGGAGTCGCTGATGGCTGAGACACCGAAGAGCACCGTCCTCCGGCTCCTGTCGAAGGAGGGCTTCAGCGAGAGCTACGGGGCCTTGCTGGTCATGGCGGTCCTGGTCGGCGCCGATCCCGACGGGCTGCAGCCTGAGACGGACGCAGAACGGCATGAGTGGCGCGGGCATCTGCAAGGGCTGCGTGCGGCGCTGGCCTGCCTGGCGATGTACGAGGCGAAGCTGGCGCCGGATATGGCAGCCGCTGCGGTTCAGAAACACATCGAGGACGCCGCCCAGGTCATGCGCGGCTGTGGCGGATCGAGGTGATGGGTCGTGTCGAACTTCTCGATGACCTTCCCGGGACGCGTCGAATGCTTATCGGCAGTCCGCAAGTTCACGCTCAAGAGTCTGGGTGACGTGCCGGGCGCCGATGTAGCGGAACTGGTGGTGTCCGAGCTGGCTGGCAACGCGATCCTGCACTCCGTGAGCGGCTACCCCGGCGGCTCGTTCACGCTGCACCTGGAGGTCTTGAGCGACCGATGGCTCATCCGTGTGGACGATGCCGGCGGACTGAAGGAGCCCCAAATCCACGACGCCGACTCTGAGCGGGAGTCAGGTCGCGGGCTGGCACTAGTGTCCGCGGTGTCGCTGGAGTGGGGCGTGGCCGGTGGTCGCGTTGCCCGAGCGGTTTGGGCGACGATTCCGATTCCAACGTCTCCGCAGTCGAGCTCATGCCTCCCTTGTGCACTGATCGCCGGGCCTTGATGAGGCCGCTGCTCCCGACAATCATCGCGATCCTTGGCAGTGCCACATGTTCGCAGCCCTTTGATCTCGCAAGATCGGACTATGGCTGAGGCTCCGGATATCCCGACTGCTTGGTACTGGTTGCTGGAGAGTACGCCGGGAATCCGGCACGGCGATCCGTTGGTCGTCGAGGCTGCGCACGCCCTGCTGGCGGGTCCACCATCGCCATCAGGGCTTGTGCAACCGGGGCCTGCCAGCGGTGCAGCTTTCGAAAAAATCTTGCTCCGAGCGAGCAACCGTTTCTTGCGCTTCCCGGAAGTAACACGTGGAAGGTGTGGTCGACGACTGGCAGGAGACGAACGTATGACGGCGTTGGGTCTGATTGGTAGCGTGGCTCGAGGTCGTTTCGGGCTCTGGCAGTACCTTGCGGTGCGATCGGCTGAGCGCACCCGCCTTGAACTGGAGCGTGAGCGGTCACGCTCGGGTTTGGCGGTGCTGGCCGTGATTCCTCCGGGAGCTGTCCTGCTGGACGTCGGGCCGGGAGGGATGCGTGTGATCAAGATGCCGGATCGGTGCTGCGCCGCGATCGAGGCGTCCTGTGCGAAGTCTCCAGAGTCGAACGGTCGGTGACTTTTGTGCCCGAGGAGCTTGGGTCCGTCTTCAACGATCGGGAGACGGAGGAGTTCTTCCAGCGGCACTACAACGGGCTCGTGCGCTATCTGGCTAGCCGGAAGTCGGATCTAGGTCTTGCTGAGGAGATCGCCAACGATGCGTTCCTCGTCTTGCATCGCAAGTGGTCAACGTTACGTGAGCCCGAGAAGCGCTTGGCTTATCTGTTCGGTGTCGCCACTAAAATGTGGCTCAAGCGCAGGTCACGCAGTGACAGACAGATGCAGGAGCTGGCACAAGATCTGCCGGAGGGCGCTGCTGCTGTGGACCCGATGGGCGAGGTCATCGGGCAGGAGTATCTGTTCGGTTTGCTTGACTGCTTGCCGGCTCGGCAACGGCAGGTGTTGCTCCTTGAGTACGTCCACTGCTTCAAGATCGATGAGATCGCACGTATTTTGGAACTTAGCGCAGGCACGGTGAAGAGCTACGGGCACAAAGGTCGACTCGCACTGCGCGAACTGGTCCAAGGCGAAGGCGACGGGAGGTAGTGATGAGCCCCGACGATAGCGACCGCAGGACCGACGAACTCATTGAACGCAGCCTGCGTGCCTTGCGGAGCTCGGTCGCGGAGACCCCCGCTGACGAATTGACGACCGAGCGCTTCCGCAACGCAGTACGCCGGGTTCGCACAGACCCGGCTGAGGATGCGCGAATCGAATCCCTGGCAACCGAATTCGAACCCATGGGGTACACCGATTTTCGGAGCTTTGCTGCGCCGACACCATTGCGTGTGCCCGCTGCTCTTGCAGTCGAGAGCGTGATGGTCGAAGACGCGGATGCCGTTGGATCTGCTGCCCTGACTAGGGCTACGTCCACGTCCACGGCCACGTCGACGGTCACGGCCGCATCCACATCCACGGCCACGGCGACCCGCGCGCCGATGGTGGCTCTCGCCACGTCGCCTGACAGTCTGCCCCAGGCACCGCCGGGCACGATCTTAGTGATGGGTCCGGACGGCGGATATGCGGTACCGCCCCGCAGGTTCACGCTTCTGTTTGGACGCGATCGCGAAGACGTGCATGTTCCGGTTGGTGTCACGGACCCATACGTCTCACGGAGACAAGGGGTCTTCACCTGCAGTGGTCAGGATGGCGGTTGGTGGCTGTCCAACACCGGGAATCTTCCAATCGAAATGCCTGGTGGGGTCTTACTCCTGAGGGGGCACCGCCGGCTGATCGAACCCGGATACACGTCGCTGTTCATCCACACGCCGAGGGGACACCACTTCCTCGAGGTTCGTGTAGTCGGCCACCTAGACGAGCCTCACCGTGAAGCCGCGACGCCTACAGAGCCGGAAAGGGACCCCGATACATACGAACTCACGCCGTCCGAGCGGCTCGTCCTCACGGCGCTCGCCGAGCGCTATCTGCAGGGCCAGGATCAATACCCTCTGCCACGGACATGGGAGGAAACTGCAAGGTTGGTTAACGGTTCGCACCGTACGACGAAGACGTGGACCTTCAAGTCGGTTGCCTACGTTGTCGAGAGCGTGCGCGTACGCCTTCACGATCGCGGCGTGCGCGGTTTGATGCGCGACGAGGTCGGCGAACCAGTCGGCACATCGCTTAGCGCCAATCTGATCCGGGAATTGCTGAGGACTGCGACTCTGACACCGGATGACCTCGAACTACTCGACCAAACGATGTGAAATGGCGTTCGTCTGACCGCCCCAAAGGAAACGTAATCTTTGGTCTCCTAGCACGGGCCCGCCAGGATGACCTAGATGGTGGCCTGGCGCTGGCCCCTACGTGCTCACCTATCGGCGGCCTCGATTGCTGCACGGATACGCTTCGCTGAGCTAATTGAAGGTGGCCGCGTCCCCATGGGAAGGCGACCTGCAGCGTTCAGTCGCCGAGTCTCCGCCGCTAGAGCCGTCTGGAACTCGCGACCCGACGGACGCCGGCGCAGTTCAGCGCTCAGGTCTGCGAAGACTCCGCGACCGTGGGCGACCCAGTCCGGACGGCCCGCCCAAATGACTTCCTGCTCGGGCTGTTCGGTCGGCCGGGTTTCCGCCGCTGCTTCAGCCGTCGAGGTGTGGGCGAGGGTGTCCTCGCCCGGGTCGGCAGTCGTCTCCGTGAGGGACGGTGCTGTGGCGGGTTCGCCTTCGGGCGTGTGGCTGTGGCGTCGGGTCAGAAGGCTTTGAAGGTTCAGCAAGCGTTCCACGATCAAGGGCGGCAGGCTCGCGACGGCGGCCAGCAGGAGATCGCGCGTGAGCGGGTCGACCAAGCGACCGGCCTTCTTCAGGAAGTGGTCGAGGGCGTTGCAGCTCAGGCTCATACCGAAGGCCAGGCGGCCGTTGCGGAGGACCGGCTTCTGGCCGGGGTGGTCTGCGGGGAGGTTGTACGCGACCGCGAGGGCGGTGGAGGCGTAGACGTCTAGGGCGGCCGGCAGAAGCCAGGC
>Ga0105239_10001847_pt1 | contig 27710 bp, 18 predicted proteins | sample KBSC44metaG_FD_92761 | JGI IMG/M metagenome (GOLD analysis project Ga0105239, IMG submission 92761) | Corn rhizosphere microbial communities from Kellogg Biological Station, Michigan, USA - KBS C4-4 metaG | ecosystem: Host-associated > Plants > Roots > Rhizosphere > Soil | place: Michigan, USA...
CCCGGAGCCATCGATTTAAAGTTCATACCCAGCACATGTGTACTATCGGTATATCCATAAATAGTGGCGCTAGAGTTTTCAGAATACTGAACACTCACCCGTTTTAAGGCGGTTAATATTCTGCCTGCGAATTTCACGGGCCCGCTTAACTGAAGCGGTTCATTTCTATTGCGCTTTTTCTTTCCTGTTGAATCGGTTTTATTTCCACCGGGTTGTGGTGGTGGAGGTGGTGCATCTTCATCAAACGCCCGCAATAATCTCGATTTGGCGTATAATCTGGTGAAGTCTAACTCAGCTGTCAGGTTCTTTTGCTGTGTGTTCGATAATGTGTTACCCAACTCTCTTGCCAGCAGAGAAGCGGCCAGCCAATCGTATGTAGCTGTATAGCCTGCACGAACATTCGTCCAGTCGAGGAAGGGCAACTTACTGGTAGGCAGGGTATATGAAACCGTTGCTTTCTGGTTGTACTCAATGGTACGGCCGCCTTTCCAGAAGTTATGCCACATACGTTTTTTAGCTTCATTGTCTAACCGGCCGCTGTCTTCATCAACCCATGCTTTGTTTAGGGCATTGAAGTCGAGGTTCAGTGACCGGGTAAGGTCCCACCGCAGGTTATAAGTACGGTCGAAAGTAAAATATTTGTCGAAGGTTGTTGGTACTATTCCTTTGGGTGTACCAACACTGCGCGGCAGGTAGGTGCCAAACTGCCGATTTACATCTGCCCTAAAGCCCAACAGATTGGGCAATGGGTTAATGTTGAAATCTTTTAATATAGAATACCACGGTGATTTTGATTTGATAATACTCTTTGTGGGTTGCCAGTATTTTGGTTGTGTAGTGTAATTATACCCCAGCCCCGCCCGGTGACGGATGATGTCATTGCTTTCGATGAGCGGATTATGTTGCTGTTCTCTATAGTAAGAATAGCTTACGTCGATGTTCTCAATACTCCAGATGTGTTGCTTGTGACCATTCACATTGTTCTTCTTCACGTTGGTGAAGTTCACGGTTTTGATGGTTTTAACATCGATAGCGTCTTTACGAATAGAATCTCTGGTTGCACCTGAGGCGGCTTTGAGTTTATCTTTCAGTTTTATATCCAGATCGTAGGGATCAAATTCAGGTGTTACAACTGCCTGCGAATAGCTGGCGTATACAGGTATGCTCATACCTGCCTTGCGTGGCAACAATTTTCCCAATTCAAGGCTGGTAGCCATATCAAGCTGGGTAACGCTTTCTTTCGAACGTTCATTTACTCTTTGTTCCAGTGTTCCCCATCCGGCGCTTTTAGCGCTGGCAGAAACATACAGAGTACCTAAATCGGCGAGTTTAATATCTAAACGACCGTTGGCAGCCCATGCGCCATGTTCATCGAGCCCCGACAAACGTAATTCATTAAACCATACTTCAAAACACGCGAGAGGTCTTACATGGTTTTCAACACCAATAAAGAATGAACGTATTTCACCCAGGTTGGGATTACCCAAAATGGCTACCTGTTGTCCGTTGGCATCTGTTTCCTGATAATACTTATAGGTTTGACCATTGTTATTACGCGACACTTTCAGTTTGGTTAACCGGTCGAGCGACAGGTCAAGTTCATTTTTCAAAGGCCATATTGCATCATCGGCCGTGGCGCCCCAAAGCGTCATTTGCAACGGGATCTTTATTTCATAGAAATTGCTGATGAGGTCGTTACCCAAACGAATTACCGCATACAATTCATTGTCTTTGATATCGGAACTGCTTTGAACCGACTCAGCATGAATGTACATCTGCAACTGCTTGTAGGTACGCAGGTCGAGGTTTAGGGTTTTGAATACGCCTCTTGCATCGCCTTTTATAAGATTACATACCTGTAAACTTAAAGCCTGTTCGTTCTGCAACAGGTTTACGTTGTTGTTGCTTAACTGTTGCTGACGAATTACACCGGGTGGTGTTTTATAATTTACAGGATAGCGTGAACTGTTTTCTTCTACATTCACTGCCAGTTGTTTTACGGTAGTGGTAGTGTTGGCAGGAATGTTTACATACTGGCTGGTAGTATCAAGCAGGTAATTAAATTCCCTCCATTGGTTACGTACCAGTTCCAGCTTGGCAAAACGTAAAACCACTGAATCTTCAAAGCCGGTGAGGTACATACGAATGAAGCGGATACTTTTGAAGTCGGGGATGTTACCGATCTTTTTGTCGTATTGCGCAATAGGAATGCGGAAGAGATACCATGTTTCAGGAGCGCTGCCGCTTGGCTTTACTGCGATACTATCGGTAATAAAGTTACCGCCTACATGCATATCGCTTTTTCTCAGCTCAACTTTGTATTGGAAATATTCTTCCAGCTCATTCAGTGTATTATCGCGGTTAAATTCTTCCTGATCGGGATATAATGTAAATGCACTTACAAATTTATCACCATTGTTTGCTACAGGGGAGTTGCCCTGTGGGTTGTTGATGTTTTTGTAACGGGTGAGAATACCGTCATTGGAACCAAACGACGCATCGCGGTAGTTTTTATAGTCATCGCTTGAAGGGTCGGCCTGTGCTGCCTGATAAGCGCCTGCTCCAATGCTTTGCAGTTGATTCAGATAACTCTGGAATTTCACACGTTCAGCATCATCTACCAAACCATCAAAACCGGCATCCTGTAAAGGGCGGTCGGCCGGGTCGTTACTAAATGCCTGCGTAACCTGTATCGGGTTGCCCGGCACTTTACCCCAAACAGTAGCTGTATCTTCCAATGCTGTAGTGTTGGCTCCGCTAATACCGTTTTCGAAAAAGCGTTTACCGTCTTTCAGCACGTCTTCAGAAATATTACCGAGGTTAAAATACAATTCACCACCACTGCTTCCGGGGTTAAGAATGTACGGGTCCTGTAACCAGAACTCAATAAACTCTACGTTATTTGTTTCAAAGTCAACCTGATCGATGCCACGCATGATACCGCCCCAGCGTGTTTTCGGGTTGTTCAGTCTGCCGTTGGGAGTAATGCTTCCGGGCCGGGCATCGAAGTTATAGGGACCTCTTTCTGTTGGATAGTATGCCATGTCGAATGTTACCAGACTTCCCTGTCCCAGATCGGGTGTCTTTTGGGGGTAGATATCTTTCACATTCACTGAACGCACGCGCGGGTCGTTCAGCAGATTTTTATTGATGGGGTTATCGGGACTGGTTTTGTCCTGCAATACCGGTTCGATATTATAAAAGGCCAGCTTTGCGCGGTTGTAGCCATAAGGCAAAGAATCGCGATAATCGGCTTCGGGGAATAATCCGTTGCCGGCAGGGGTAGAAGAAATCCCCCAGCTAACCAGCGGAAAACGCAGGTCGATGGCATTACGTGCACCTTCAAAATCGTCGATGAATACCTGGCTGCTGCTGCCCTTACCAATTTGTGGCGGGTGACCGGGTTTCAGATAAGCAGCTTCACCATAAGCCGTAACGGTACTCATTTCGGTGGTATGGTAAAACGGCAGTTTATCCAGTATACGCGTAATGCGCGGCGCCTGTGTTGTATAGGCAAAATCTACCCCATACATCGTGTTTCTAATGGGGTCTTCGTTATAGCTGGTTTTAGTAAAGAAAGGCCGCTCGCCCAGTCTTACTATAGAACCACCGATGGTGAGTGATTCTTTGGCTGTATGCTTGGCCATATAATCGAGCCGCAACGCCATAAAGTTGCGCTGCTGTACACCGTAGCCTGCATTGTTTTCGAACTGCACATTTACGGGGAGGCCGGCATTCAAAATAGCCTGATTAATGATCTTAACTGTTCCCAGGTTATAGTCAACGGTGTAGTCAACGTTTTCTTTCAGTGTTTGTCCACCGGCGGTAACTATTACCGAGCCCTGCGGAACGTTGAATGCACCGAGTGATATTTCGGAAGTGGATTGTCCTTTTGCTGTACCACTTATGATATACCGGTCGAGGTTGGCGTAGGTTTTCGCTATTTCCTTTATCGTATCATACAGCGGGTAATAAACATATTTCTGTTTAATATCGGGCGTACTATTGTGAAAGGCCACGTTTTCAAGGTCCCGTCCAAATGGCTCCAGGTACGGGAAGATGACACGCGCCTGTTGTGAAATGATCGTAAAGCCTTCAAGGTAATCGAATACCCCATCGGGCAGCGGATCATTATGTGCATTTAACCGGTCGAGGTTTAGCAGAGTTAGTAGCGGCACACCGGGTTGATCACCTTCGGGCAGGTAACGCTTTTGACCTAAACTCGGTTCTTCGTATAATACATTCAGTTTAAAATCGGCAGGTTGTACGCCGGAGAGGTAGCTACCGTCTTTTGTTTTCAGGGCGTACACGTTTTTCATCATCAGGTCCCAGATGGGCAGATTGGTGCGTTGTGAGGTAGCTTTTAATAATTTCAGGAACAATACTTTTTGTGTACCGGCTGCTTTGGTGGTGGTATCGGGCGGTACGTCCTGCGAAAATTCACCTACCTGATAAATTTTACCATTGTAGCTATACTGGAAGGCTACGCCCAATACTTCATCTGATTGCAGCGGCTGATTCAGCGACAGGAATCCCACCTGCGGGTTAAAGTAATAATCCGTGGGATTCAACTTCCGGGCAAAGGTTTTTTCGAAGTCCTGCACCGGGTTCATACCCATACTCATCAGTTTGGAAGTAATGTATGAGGAGCTGCGGCTGCCGGGGTCGCTGATGATCTTTCGGTACAGGTCGTTGGCATCGTTATAGGGCAATCCATTTGTGTTGCCGCCTGCCGGTATAATAGATGGGTTGTAAGGCTTTACTTCACCAAGATCCATTAAACCTACTACGTCCCTTGTTTCGGTGGTAGACCCATTTCGGTTGGTTACCCAAACTTCCATACGCAGGATCTGCGCCTGCGAAGTGACTATCGGCAACCTCGACATGGCTTTGTTGAAGTTATTTCTGAAGTACTGCGCCAGCAGGAAGTGGCGGTTTTCTTCATAATCATCCGACTTAAATTCGAAATAGGTGCTGGCCGATCCGCCCTGTAAACCGAGCGATTGCTTTTGTGAGCGTTCGTTGGCCAATACGCCGGTAACGAATAATTTACCGAACTGCAACTGGGTTTTTATACCGAATAATTGCTGGGCGCCGGGGATGAGAGTCCCTTTTGACTGGAACGAAATATTACCGGCTTCAATTTTTTTGATAATCTCATCGTCTTTACCGGTATAATCAAGTTTCAGCTGGTTATCGAAATCAAAGTTGGCCAGCGTATTATAGCTGATGGGCAGTTTCAACTTATCGCCGATGTTACCGATTACGCTCAGGTTGGCGTTCATGTCGAAATCGAAACCTCCGTTACGGCGGGCTCTTTCGGGAAGAGCGGGGTTTTTGATGTTTTGTCCCTGGTAACCCGCCAGGATGTTTACTTCACCCTGCGGTTTGATTTCAATTTTACCGGTACCAAAAATGCGGTTGAACAGGTTATCGGTCATCGATAGCTGAGGCCGCAGCAATTTGCGGTTCAGTCCGCTCAGGATATCAGATCGTTTTTTAAAGTAATCGTCTTCCTGTTTAGCGGCCTGCAATTTCATGAACTCATCGAATGTGAGATAGGTGGGTTTGCGATAGTAAAAATCGCCTATCTTTTCGACGATGTAGTACTGCTTTGTTTTGGGATCGTAAATGATCGAATCGTGGATGTTGGCCGGATCTCTAAGGCCAAACGAATTTCGTTCAGGATAGGTAAATCTATCTCCGCGCCTGTCGTGCAGGGGATAGTGTAAAGTGTCGGTGCTTTGAGGTTTGGAAGTAGTATCCTGCCAGGGAGAGTAAGCCATAGCAGTAGAACTAAACCCAACGCAAATCAGTAACACTAGTATTAACCGGGTGTTGTAATAAAGTGTGCGCAACAATCTTCTCTCAAGAATTAGTTAGGTAGAGTTCCGTTCCGATAGGCTTAAATGGTTTTTAAAGCTTTCTTAATAATGTCTTCAACGGCATTGAGAGAAGGTTCGGCTTTCATAACCCGTTGGATGGCCTGTTCGGCGGCCGACCGGGCTATTCCCAATGCTATTAGGGCATTTAACGCATCGAGCTCCAACGTATTGTTTATCAATGGAGAAATATTTAAGCCTGGCTTGACTTTGCTTAATTTATCTCTCAATTCCAAAATAATACGTTCTGCAGATTTTTTACCGATACCCTTAATGGCCTCAAGCTGTTTGGTATTCCCCTGAACGATGGCTCGTGAAAGTTCATCGGGCTTCATCGAAGACAGCATCATACGTGCAGTTGCTGCACCTACGCCTGATACACTTACTAACTGCAAAAACAATTCTTTTTCAGCAACTTCGAAAAAGCCATACAGCGTATGTGCATCTTCTTTAATGTGCAGATGCGTATATAGCAGCCCTTTGTCGAGCGACTGAATATGTGAGTAAGTGTGCAGGCTGATCTGCAGCTCATAGCCCACGCCATTGGCTTCAATATGCACTACTGCAGGTGTTTTCATTACAAACTGGCCTCTTACAAATGCGATCATGTTACGAAAATAGGGAAATAAGTTTGCTCTAAGTCGTTCGCTCTTAATTGTTAATTCCAGATTCAGAATTACGGGGATGAAACAGTTGGGTTGGGAAGGCTGATATACTAATCACGAATTATGCCAAAGAAAGAAATGGCATATTATGCAATAAATAGGCAACTTAAACTTTTAAGTAAGAGCCGGTTACGCTGAAGTAAAAACTCAAAACCGGGAACTCCTTATCTTTGCGCCCTTATTGTGAATTTTAGATTAATTGTGGGTTATCGTTTTGTGGTATGATGAACCCCTGATTTTAGTTCAATATCAAATAGTTAAAAAATAGCATGACGCAAAAAATTACCGCTGCCATCACTGCTGTTGGCGGCTATGTTCCGGAAGATAAGCTCACCAATTTCGACCTGGAGAAGATTGTAGACACAAATGATGAATGGATCCGAACCCGTACCGGTATTGAAGAAAGGCGTATTTTGAAAGGCCAGAGAGGTACTTCTGATTTGATTTTTCCCGCTGTTCAGCAACTCCTTAAAAAAAGAGATATTGATCCACTGGAGATCGATGCCCTGGTAATTGGAACGGTAACGCCCGATATGATGTTCCCTTCAACCGCTAACCTCGTATGTCACAAAGCCGGTTTGAAAAATGCCTGGGGATTTGATCTGCTGGCTGCCTGCAGTGGCTTTTTATATGCCCTGACTACCGGCGCCATGATGATCGAAAGCGGCCGCTACAAAAAAGTGATTGTGGCCGGGGGCGACAAAATGAGCTCTATTGTTGACTATTCCGATCGTACTACCTGTATTATTTTCGGCGATGGCGCCGCTGCCGTATTGCTCGAAGCCAATACCGAAGGCTATGGTGTACTCGACAGTATTTTGAGAAGCGATGGCGCTGGTTGCCAGCACCTGCATATGAAAGCTGGCGGCTCTTTACGGCCCGCTTCCAATGAAACCGTTGCCAATAAAGAACATTTTATTTACCAGGAAGGTCAGCCTGTATTTAAGGCCGCTGTAAAAGGAATGGCCGATGTAAGCGCTGAATTGCTGGAAAGAAATAAACTCACCGGAGCCGACATTGCGTGGCTGGTACCTCATCAGGCCAACAAACGTATTATCGATGCCACTGCCGACCGCATGGGTCTTTCGCACGACAAAGTAATGCTGAACATTCAGCGCTATGGTAATACCACCGCCGGAACCATTCCTCTTTGTATGTGGGATTGGGAAAGCCAGCTGAAAAAAGGCGATAATATTGTACTTGCAGCCTTTGGTGGCGGCTTTACCTGGGGCGCTACCCTGGTGAAGTGGGGATATTAAAATTTCGAACCGAAAGAATATTAAGTGTTGAATATCGGAGTAGTATTTACTTCGATATTCAGCATTTTTTTATTTAATCGCGGGCTGACGGATGGCGCACCCTTTGCTGTTTACTGCCTAACTTCGGCATTCATAATTTTCTATTCAATATTCGAAATTGAAATATGACAACTAATCGTTTTCCATTTTCAGGCTTTAGCTCTCTGGCCATTCATGCAGGACATGAGCCCGATCCCAATTACGCACATCAGGTGCCCATTTACGCTTCTTCAACTTTTGTATATGATACGGCAGAACAGGGCATGCGCCGTTTTAGTGGTCAGGAAGAAGGATACATCTATTCGCGCTGGGGCAACCCCACTGCTACAGAAGCTGAGCAAAAGATTGCTGCCATGGAATGTTTTGGTTTGACTGATGCAGCAGGCAATTCGCTGGTTGTAAAAGGACTGTTACATGCTTCGGGTATGGCTGCCGTTTCTACTTTGTTTTTGTGTAACCTTAAAGCGGGCGATAAAGTTTTGTCGCATTACTCATTATACGGCGGTTCACAGGAAATGATGGATAAAATATTGCCGGGGCTTGGCATCGGATCTGTGATTGTTGATCTGCGCGACCTAAATAAAGCAGAAGAAGCCCTGAAGGCGCATCCGGATATTAAAATGATGTATCTCGAAACGCCTGCAAATCCTACCATCCAGTGTGTTGATATTGAAGAACTGACTGTTCTGGCAAAGAAATACGGAAAAATTGTAGCCTGCGATAATACGTTTGCCACTCCTTACCTGCAACAGCCGTTCAGATATGGAGTAGATTTTATTATTCATTCCACCACCAAATTCCTGAACGGACATGGTACTGCTATTGGTGGTATACTACTGGGGCGCGATATTGAATTTATGAATACACGCGCTTCCAAAACTATTCGTTTGCTTGGCGGCAACAGCAATCCATTCGATGCTTTTCTGCTGATCAATGGTATGCGAACACTTGAAGTTCGTATGGAGCGCCATTGTCATAATGCTACTGAAGTGGCTAATTTTCTGGATGGACATCCTGCCGTGGCTAAAGTAAATTTTACCGGATTGCCTTCGCACCCTGATTATTACATTGCTATGAAACAGATGCGGCATCCCGGCGCCATGATGAGTATTGAACTGAAAGGCGGATTACAGGCCGGCATTCAAATGATGGACCGCTTAAAAATGTGCACCAGAACCGTATCGCTTGGCACCTGCGATACCCTGTTATGCCATCCCGCATCCATGACACACTATGGCGTTTCAAAGGAACAACGCGAACAATACGGCATTACCGACGGACTTATCAGAATGAGCATCGGTATGGAAAATATTCAGGACATTATTATTGATCTGGAGCAGGCGCTTAAGTAATAGCTGCCTTATTTGCGTAGATTAAGTATGCTTGAGAAAATTCCCGGTGATTGTGGTTTATAATCACCATGGGTATGTATTGAATTTACTTTATATTGCGGCCTCCCCGTTATGTTTCAATCTCCCCGTTAATATTAACTCCCCCGAAACTGGTAGGTATATAAAAAACGAAACCCGATGGCTTGAATTACTTCAGAGTGCCACCGGGAATAAGACTACAATAGTAAGAAAATTATTTGAAACAAAAAAACAAATAGGGGTGAGGTACGCCAGTTTTATGAAAATAATGACAGCGAACCGGATGGGGCGCTATTGTGAGGCTTGTGGTAACAACACGCAAAAGGCCATGACTTTATACCGGAAGAATCTGAAGCTGTCTCAGGAACTTTTTACGATTATAAGTTGTTTTGAAATTGCGTTACGCAATGCAATTGATGCTCACTATACGCTTACCCTGGGTAATGACTGGTTACAAAATGCAGCTTCCCGGGGTGGCCCTTTTGATAACAGGAATTGTCAGTATACTCAAACAAGCATAAACGATGCAATAAGAAAATTGAACCACTATTACACCCATTTTAAGTTGGTAACTGAATTGGGATTTGGTGTATGGCGTTATATGTTTGCCCCCCATCAATTCAGGGCATGTGGCAGTACATTATTGCAAATATTTCCTGCAAAACCCCGAAGTACGCCCCTGATCCAGTATAATCAAACTTATGTATTTAATCAGTTGCATGCAATAAATGATTTGAGAAACCGCATTGCTCACCATGAGCCCATATGTTTTGTGCCCGGTCAGCCGATTAAGGACAGTACTTATGCTCGTGAACATTATAGCCTAATTTTGCAGTTATTTCAATGGATGGATATAGATGAAGCGGCCTTATTGTACGGGATCGATCATATTATTACTCTGTGTAATGAAATAGATGCTTTGTAGACTAAACTATAAACTGATTCACATATTTTTATACCTTAAGAAACAACAATGCAAATAACTATTCGTCGTGCTGTAAAGGAAGATTGTGCCCGGTTACTGGAACTGATCCGGGAACTGGCGGTATATGAAAAGGCGCCTCAGGAAGTAACAGTTACCATGGATCATTTTGTTGAAAGCGGTTTTGGGCCTCAGCCCGTTTGGTGGGCATTTGTAGCAGAGGCAGATGGTCAGGTGGAAGGATTTGCCATGTATTACATTCGCTACAGCACCTGGAAAGGGCAACGCATGTATTTGGAAGACTTACTTGTAACAGAAAAAATGCGCGGAAAGGGACTGGGAAAATTGCTGTTCGACCGGTTGATCGAAGAAGCCCGCGAAAAGAAATTCAATGGAATGGTATGGCAGGTGCTCGACTGGAACGAACCGGCCATCAATTTCTACAAAAAATACAACGCCCATTTTGATCCTGAATGGATTAATTGCAGCATTTCTTTGTAGACAATGTTAACTCCGTGTGATTACGAACTTTTTTGACCGATTAGTTGTAAATTGTTAAGGATAATAGAAATGCCGGCCACACAGGTAAATTGTTCAGCTGTTATTAGCATCTTTATACATCCGCATCCACTATCGGTCACATAGAAAATGTTCGTTTCATATATGAAAGCGATTGTCGCAGGGCTCGTAGTAGTAATTGGCTTTACGGTGGGAAGCTGTAAAAAGCATCACGACGTTGTTAGCAGTGAGGTCATCAATGACTCCACGGTAACTTCTACGCGTGATATTTATCTGTGGTACAATAACATCCCTGCTTCTTTCAATGCCGGCAGTTTTGCTAATCCCAGCGATATTATGAATGCCATCCGGGCCTTTAGCAATGAGCCTGGTTATACAACTCCTGTCGATCGCTGGAGCTTTGCCATGCTGAAGACCGACTGGGATAATCTCAGCAGCGGCGTAGGTGGCGATTTCGGAATGAATGTTTTCTTCTTCAACACCGACGACCTGCGCGTATCTTACGTTGAACGCGAATCACCTGCCGGCAAGGCCGGAATTAAACGTAGCTGGCGAATTAAGCAGATCAATGGCAGTGCTGCCATTTCCTCTACCAATACAGCGCCCGTTATACAGGCTGTTTACGAAAGCGGCTCAGGTACTTTTTTATTCGGTCGTCCCAACAGCAGCGATACTACTATTACCTTACATGCCTCGTCGTATAAAGAACACCCGGTCTTATTTGATTCGGTATACAACACCGGAGGCAGTAATACCGGCTATTTTGTTTTTAATTCTTTTTTGGGAGATACCATCGAGATCAAAAACGAATTCGATCGCATCTTTAATAAATTCAGTGCACAGAATGTAAAGGACGTAATTGTAGACCTCAGGTATAACGGAGGCGGGTACGTGTCTGTGCAAAGTCTGCTTGCCAATTATCTGGTGCCTGCTGCCGGTAACAACGGCGTTATGCTCACAGAGGAGTTTAACGACAAATACACTTCGTACGATGCTACCGCCAACTTTACAAAGCTGGGCAACATTAATTTAAGCCGCCTGTTTTTTATAGTCAGTCAGAACACAGCTTCGGCCAGTGAGCTGCTGATAAACAGTTTAAAGCCTTACATGGATGTGCAGTTGATAGGTCCTACACATACACACGGTAAGCCCGTTGGCTTTTACCCGATCCCTATCTACGACTGGTACATTTTCCCCGTGTCGTTCCGCACGGTGAATAAAAATGGTGAAGGAAATTATTTTAATGGATTGAGTTTAACTTTTCAGGTAGGAGATGGGCTCGACAAGCAATGGGGCGATGTGGGTGAAAGCTGTTTAAGCAGTGTACTTCATTATATCGGCAGTGGAAGTTACTCCCGTATGATAGTTTCTCCTCAACAGGAAGCCGGTTTAGCGGATGAAGTATTAAGCAGTAATTCCCGTTTGGGTCAGCCAAAGTTTAAGGGGATGGTTGTTGAAAGGAGGCGTTAAGGTTTCCCGCAGTGTTTCGGATTCTTTTTAGGTTTTGCAGCTGTTTCTTTATTATTTGTACTGCTGTCTTTAATCTGCTGATGCTGTCTTTGCTTTTGTTGCCAGGCGTCTGCCTTGCCTGCGTCCTGTGTTGCGGCAGGATTATTTTTGGCAGCATCTGTCTGCTTCTTCACGTCTTGTGCTTTTACCTGTGCACAGGTAATCAAAATGGCTAATATCGTTATGGCGACTTTCATGTATTGAAGATAAACTATTCACAGAATAGCAATTCATAATTTAACAAAAAGCGAAAGGGTAAGTCATCCGCCGACTGGCCGAATGGCTCACCCTTTCGCATTAATAATGCTGGTGGTACTTAACTTACGCCATCTGTGGTAACTTTTTTATCAATTTTGGCAATCAGTCCCTGCAATACTTTGCCGGGGCCGCACTCTGTAAAATGGGTAGCTCCATCGGTGATCATCGTTTTGATGCTCTGGGTCCATTTTACGGCACTGGTTAACTGATCGATCAAATTTTGCTTAATATCTTCCTTGTTACCAACTGCTTTGGCCACCACATTCTGGTATACCGGGCAGTTGGGATGATAAAACGTAGTTGCGTCAATAGCCTTTGATAATTCTGTTTTGGCAGGCTCCATTAAGGGAGAATGAAATGCACCGCTTACCGGTAGAAGCAAAGCCCTTTTGGCGCCAGCAGCTTTCATGCGTTCAATAGCTACCTGAATTCCTTTGGTGCTGCCGCTGATTACCAGCTGCCCGGGGCAATTGTAATTGGCCGGTACAACAATTTCATTGGTTTCTTCCTGTACTGCCGCGCAGATTTCTTCTACTTTGGCATCTTCAAGGCCCAGTACGGCTGCCATGGTCGACGGATTTACTTCACAGGCTTTTTGCATGGCCTGAGCCCTGATACTTACCAGTTTTAATCCGTCTTCAAAACTCAGTACGCCATTGGCGGCCAGGGCCGAAAATTCGCCCAGTGAATGACCTGCTACCATTTCGGGGCGTGCATTGTCAATACTTTTAAAGGCAATTACAGAATGAAGAAATATGGCGGGTTGTGTTACCCTGGTTTGTTTCAGATCTTCTTCGGTGCCGTTAAACATGATATCCGAAATACGAAACCCCACAATTTCATTCGCCTGTTCAAATAATCTTTTCGCAAAAGCGCTGTTTTCATAATGATCTTTTCCCATCCCCGGAAACTGAGAACCCTGCCCCGGGAACACAAAAGCATGTGTCATATTCTAAAGGGGGTTTAAAAAACAAAAATGCCACAAACTGTTTAACTAACCAAAAAAGAGAATAAGAAGTCCGAAGACAGAAAAGACCGAAAGTCGGAAAGAAAATCAATAATTAACATGATTCTTTCGAACTTTCGGTCTTCCGGACTTTAAGACTATAATCAATGCAATCGCGACGAAATCAGCTTTGTAAACTCACTACGGGTTTCATTTTTTTCAAACTCACCCCAGAAGGCGGAAGTGGTAGTAACAGAATTTTGTTTTTGTACTCCGCGCATCATCATACACAGGTGCGATGCCTCGATAACTACTGCTACGCCAAGTGGTTGCAGGGTTTCTTTAATGGCATCCAGGATTTGGGTGGTCAGGCGTTCCTGTACCTGTAATCTACGGGAATATACGTCTACCACGCGGGCAAGTTTACTAAGACCGGTAATATATCCATTGGGGATATATGCAATATGAGCTTTTCCGAAAAAGGGAAGAATATGGTGCTCGCACAGGCTGTACAACTCAATATCTTTCACCAATATCATTTCGCTTACGCTCTCTTTGAACTTGGCTGAATTTAAAATGGCTTTTGCATCCATTTCGTAGCCCTGCGTCATATATTGCATAGCTTTTGCTACGCGCTCAGGCGTTTTGAGTAACCCTTCGCGGTTAGGATCTTCTCCAAGTAATGTCAGGGCTTCACGATAATTATTAATAAGCCCCGGCATGATTTTATCTTCGTATTCTTCAACTTTTTTGTAGGCCATTTCCGATGATTTAGTTAATAATGAAGTTTTGGCTATATAATGAATATTGAGAATTGAATATTGAATGTCCAATGCTCAATTTTTCAATATTCAACGATTGTCCTCTACTGGCTACTAACCAGTTACTATTAGCCAACCGGATACTCCACAAAATTTCTTTCTGTTTCATAGAGGCGTACCTGCAGATCGAGATGTTGATCAATTTCCTTGCGCAACAGTTCGTAGATCACCACACAAATATTTTCTGCAGTGGGATTCAGTGTTTTAAAATACTCAGTATCTAAATTGAGATTTTTATGATCAAATTTTTCCAGTACATGATCCCTGATCAGGTCGCTTAACAGCTTCATATCCATTACATAGCCTGTATCGGGATTAGGCTCACCAATTACTTTCACAACTACTTCATAATTGTGCCCATGAAAGCTGGGATTATTGCATTTACCAAATACTGCGTCGTTTTTAGCCATATCCCAGGCAGGATTGTATAAGCGGTGCGCCGCATTAAAATGCTCCTTTCGAAAAACAGCTACTTTTTTGCTCATGATTTAATATACAAAGAATTAATCCTTTACAGCGATTTACAGTTGCCTGTATGGCTTTTGTTGAACTGATACGGAATCTTTGCTACTGTAGTTGCCGGGAGCCAAATTGTCGGGAATCAACGAATTGCCCAAAGTTATAACAGGCGTTATTTTTGTTTGTTCATACAAACTTAGTGTATTCATCCTGCTTATTTCACGATTCGTCGCCTTTCTTTGGTATTATTCTCCGAAATATTCAACAAAAATCCGGGGCGTTTCATATAATTTAATTCCATGCAGTTGAACTTCCCTGGGTAAATGTGGCTGCAATTGCTGCCAGATAGCAATGGCCAGATTTTCGGTTGAACAGAGTTTGTCCTTCATAAAAGGAACATCCACATTCAGGTTTTTATGATCTAATTGTTCAATAACATATTGATTAATAATCCGGCTCAGCTCTTTTACGTCAAACACAAAACCGGTATCGGGATTGGGACGGCCTTTTACAGTTATATAAAGTTCGTAATTATGTCCGTGCCAGTTTGCATTGGCACACTTGCCAAAAACATTCTCATTCTGCTCTTTGCTCCAGTTGGGGTTATAAAGTTTATGGGCCGCATTAAAATGTTCAACACGAGTCAGATACACCATTTGTTTCCTGAAAGTTTGGCGCAAAGATAAGGCACCTTAGATTTGCACCATGTATATTCTGTTAACCGCGGCCACAAACTTTGAAATTCAACCTGCTATAAACTATTTGGCAGAAAGGGACTGTTTAATAGGAAAAAATAAAATAGATGTGCTCATTACCGGTATCGGTACCATGAGCACGACTTACTGGATAACCAAAACCATTGCAGAGCGCCGGCCCGACTACATGATACAAGCTGGGGTAGCGGGCAGTTTCTCAGATTCATTTCTGCCAGGCAGTATGGTACTGGTGAATGAAGAAGTAACCGGCGACCTGGGTGTGGAAGAAAGCAATGAATTTAAAGATGTGTTTGATATGGGCCTTCCGCAGATTACCACACCTTATACCGGCAAAAGTCTGGTAAACCCCGATGCAGAAAGTTTAAAACGCTTTAACCTGCCACTGGTTAAAGCAGTTACTATTAATGAAATAACCACCCGCGGCACCCGCATAAAACAACTGCAACAAAAATATCAGCCGGTTGTTGAATCGATGGAAGGCGCTGCATTTCATTATATAGCGCTGATGGAAAAAATACCCTTTGTGCAATTACGAGCCGTGTCGAATCTGGTAGGGGAGCGCGACAAATCGAAATGGAAAATGAAAGACGCAATACATTTGTTGAACGAAAAGCTGATAGAGATCCTAAATAAACAATTATGACATTAACACTTGGTTTTTCTCCTTGTCCGAACGACACATTTATATTCGATGCCCTCGTAAATAAAAAGATCGATACAGAAGGAGTTGAAGTAAAGCCCGTACTGGAAGATGTGCAAACGCTCAATGAGTGGGCGCTGCAGGGTAAACTCGATGTAAGCAAGATCAGTTATGGTGTATTGCCTTTATTACTTGATAAATATGTTGTATTAAATGCCGGCGGCGCACTGGGTAAAGGAGTTGGGCCATTGCTGATATCAAAATATGAAGGAAAAAATAAACAGCATGATGAATTGGCGCAGGATGTGAGTAAGATGACCATTGCTGTTCCCGGAGAACATACTACGGCACATATGTTGTTCTCTCTGGCATTCCCCGGCGCCACCAAAAAGAAATTAATGGTGTTTTCTGCCATTGAAGACGCTGTATTAAGTGGCGAAGTAGATGCTGGCGTAATTATTCACGAAAACCGGTTTACCTATCAGCAAAAAGGATTGCATAAACTGATCGACCTGGGCGAATACTGGGAACGCGAAACCGGTAACCCCATTCCTTTGGGCGGCATTGTAATGAAAAAAACATTTGATGCAGCGCTGCAGCAACAGGTTGATAAACTGATCAGGCGGAGCCTTGAATATGCTTTTGTCCATTATCCTGCTATAACAGATTATGTAAAACAACATTCACAGGAAATGAGTGAATCGGTAATGCGTCAGCATATCGATCTATATGTGAATAACTATTCTCTTGCACTGGGTGAAGATGGAAAAGCGGCCGTGCATACCTTCCTTGATATTTACAGAAAGATGAAGCAAACAAAAGCGCAGCCGTCAGAAATATTTCTGGAAGCATAAGGACTATTTCTTCCCAATTTTTATTTCGGTATGCGCTTTGCTGAAACAGTAGAATTGCATATTTTAGGTCGCCTGATGCCGTACTTAAAAGTAATTATATGAAAAAAGTTTCCCTTGGTTTAGCGTTACTTACCTTATTTTCCTGCGGCAGCCTTATGAACAAAAACAAAGGCAAAAAATATTTTGCAGAAATGCTGAAGGATGTAGATAAAGTAAAACTCGTCTTCTTCAATCACGGTGATACACTTTCAGAAACTATTAATGATCAACCCGAAATAGACATCTATAAAGAATTGATCAGCGGCAAACGCGATCCGCGGCAAAAGATCAAGTGCGATTCTACCGGTCAAATACTGTTTTATAATAAAGAAGAAATTCTTCTCGACGCATATTTTTCTTCCCCGGCATCGGGTAGTAAATACGATAAAGCCAGTGTAGCTTATTCCGTTGATCCTGATTACTATGCATCTGTTCTTACCTTCAGGTCGGGCAGGGATCTCGATGATTATTATTTTAAGTTAAGAAGCACGGCTATCAGAGTGGCTGCAGAAAGACAATAGTCTTATTTCTTCTCCTGCAATGCCTTCTTATATGCTTCGAGACATCGCTTTCGCGCCTCGTCATGATCAACAATCGGATGAGGGTAGGTGAACTCGTTTAATTCCGGCACCCACTTCTTAATATATAATTGTTGTGGGTCGAATTTTTTTGTTTGTGTATATGGATTGAATATTCTGAAGTATGGCGCCGCATCACAACCGCAACCTGCTGCCCATTGCCAGTTGCCATTGTTACTGGCGAGTTCATAGTCCAGTAATTTTTGGGCAAAATATGCTTCGCCCCATCGCCAGTCGATCAGTAAATGTTTGGTAAGAAAAGAAGCGGTGATCATGCGAACCCGGTTATGCATAAAACCGGTGGTATTCAGTTCCCGCATACCCGCATCTACAATGGGATAGCCAGTGGTTCCTTTACACCAGCGATCAAACTCTTTTTCATTATTACGCCATTGTATAAAATCATATTCTGGTTTGAATGACTGGCCTTTGCCCACCTGCGGAAAGTGCCAGAGGATCATTTGAAAAAACTCACGCCATATTAATTCATTCAAATACGTTTCATTCAGTTGTTTTGCTTTTCGCACCAGTTCCCTGATACTGATCGTTCCAAACCGCAGGTGTACACCTATGCGGCTGGTACCTTCAACTGCAGGATAATCCCTGTATTTTTCGTATTGCTTAATAATCGTATTGTCAATTGCTGAAGATGGAAAAGACTCCTCTGTTGATTCAAAACCAAGAGATGTGAGCGATGGTAACGGTAGCGGGTTCTGTTTATAAAAATTACTGAAATGCTTTTCGCTGTGATAAGCCTTCAGGTTAAAATCCTGTAGCGTTGCTTTCCATCGTTTACTGTAAGGCGTAAAAACGGTATACGGACTGCCATTATCTTTCACCACTTCACTCTTTTCAAAAATTACCTGGTCTTTATATGTGTTAAAGGTAATGCCCTGTTGTTGCAGGTAATCACTTATCTGATCATCTCTTTCGCGTGCATAAGGTTCATAATCGTGATTGGTAAAAACCTGTTCGATCGGGTACTGTTTAGTCAGTTGTTCAAATGCCTGTAAAGGAGTGCCATGAAATACCTGCAGCCCAGTTCCCATTTTTTTCAACTGCTGTTGTAGTTGTGTTAACGCTGTATGAATAAATGTTACCCTGCGGTCGGCTTTTTGGGGTAACTGATCCAATATATTGGTGTCGAAAATAAAAACCGGTAATACGGGATTATCACCGTTTAATGCGTGGTATAATCCTGCATTATCATGCAGTCTTAGATCGCGACGGAACCAGAAGATATTGATCGGTTTTATGCCTTGCGATTTTATAGTTTTTCAAACAATAAATAGATCAGGAAAGTTGGGATGGGATTCCGGTTTTTATGAAACGCTCATACAATTCTTTAATAAATTGATTTGAGTAAAGTTTTGTACCGAACTGCTGTACCCATCTAATTCCATAAAGGGCATTGGTAAGAAATATTTCATCAGCTGCTTCAAGGCTGGCGACTGTACAAGGTTTTTCATGAACGGTATAACCGGCGTTGGGCAATTCATACAATAAATGTTTTCGCATTACGCCGGCTACGCCTCCTTCAGATAAAGGGGGTGTAAATATATGGTTGTTGTGAACCCAGAAAACATTGGCAATGGTAGCATCGCATATACGGCCATGGGAATTCATCAGCAGGCAATCATTCAATTGCTGTTTCCGGCTGTAAAGCGCTGCCATTACATAGGGCAGATAGTTATTCGATTTCAGATTGGAGAGCAGGTCGCAGCTTTTTTGTACTTCCGTATATACATCAATGGTAAATCCGAGTGTATTTAGTGTCAGGTAATCGGCGCCTAAGGGTTCGCTTTGAATAATTATGGAAGCGTGCGGAGAATTGGATGAATACAGCGTTCCGTTTCCCCTGACAATGGTTATCCTTACGCGTGCGGCGGGTAAAGTATTATTACGACGGCATAGATTGATTATGGTTTCCTGAATATAATCTGGCGTATAGGACTCCGGTAGTTCCATTTGTAAAACTGATAAGCCAAGCCACATTCTTTCCATATGAAGTTGAAACAATGGCATGATGCCGTCTGTTACCTTAATGGTTTCAAACAGTCCGTCGCCATAGCGCAACCCGCGATTACCCGCTGTTATTAATGGTGCATCGGCGGGTAGTATTTCTCCATTATAATATAGGTATTGATCCATTGAGAAGTTCCGTAAAGCTATCTCTTTTGCTCTTATATTCTCTTAGCTCCAAAAAAAATCCGAAAGCCGGAGTGTTTCCCGCTTTCGGACTTGAGTACGATCCTGACTAACCTATCTAATTCTGTTCAATTATACCATTTTTAACCGCGTACATAACCAACCCTGCCATTGATTTGGCGCCGGTTTTGGTTTTGAGTTTATCGCGGATGGCTTCCACGGTACGGGGGCTGATCTCAACAATATCAGCAATTTCCTTCGTAGTTTTCTCTTCGCACATCAGCTTCAGCACCCGGATCTCTTTTTCCGACAAATTTACATCCTGCGGACCGGCTATATCTGTACGTTTGGTACGTAAGCCAGTAAGCAATGCTTTGTTGGTCAGCTCATTAAAAAAGAATTCCTGTTCGTAGCAGGTTTTAATGGCCTGATAAATGGTTTCCGAATCTGAATTTTTGGTGAGATAAGAGTTAGCACCAATTTCCATGAGCTTACTGATCATTGAATGATCGTTGTGCATGGAAAGGATAATGACTTTAGCCTCAGGACGAATTTTACGAATCTCAGGGAGTGTTTGAATACCATCCATAATCGGCATCTGGATATCCAGCAGAATGATGTCTGGTTCAATGTGTCTGAGCAGATTTAGAAGCTGCATTCCGTTATCGGCTTCGGCAATCAGCTCTACATCCCTTTTGGCAGCAAGCGCTGTACGAACGCCGGCCCTGAAAAGGGCATGATCGTCAGCAATAGCTACTTTAATAACGCCTTCGGTGTCAGGTTTTTTCATGCGGGTTGTATTTTTTTTATAAGATAAGGGATTGAAAATGTCTGCAAACTTAAGCCGAATTTTCGCCCCCCAAAATCTTAAATTTTCGTGACTAATACTATAGCAATTTTACGAAATTATAGTAATTCGGAATATACGTAAAACTAATTTAATCACGAATATTTACTAACATATAAATGTTGTTCGTACGCATGAGCGTGTATATTCTACTAGTTAATGTGGTAAATACTGCATAATTAAAATAGGGCAAATCTGCTCTTGTTCACATAGTTATCCACAAGTACTTTTGATATAGAAGTTGATTGACGAGGATGGCAACCTTAGATGTTCAAAAGTCCTTTATTATCAACCGTCCAAAAGTCATTCTGGTATTCTATGATAACCAACGAAAATCCAATGTCAATCAACTTTCTTTTCGCCTTTTGTCATTTATCAATACAGTCCCTGTAAAAACACGTCTCATTTCCGGCATGCATCTTTCAGCCCTTTGAAAACGTTCGTACCCTCGAATCAATACCTGGAAAGGCCTGGCTGTTTCAGCACGTATTAATCCCTAGCTTATGGAAATTGTTTTTAGTGCCATTATCCATAACCTTTTCAATCCTTTGAAAGTTTCACCTGTTGTTGGTTAGAGCTGTGAGGTAAAATTACTATGCCTGTTTTTTATCTGTGCTTACCGGTGCGGCAATAAAAAAGCAGGCATTTTTCTTTTTATTGACCGGCTGCAGTACTACTATCATCGCCTCTTGTGTCACTCACTTCAAGGTTCAGAACACTGCTCAGCTATTCGCTACTCTCCATTCAACTGTGCCTGCATTCTTTTTACCCTGTCTTCCAGTTTTTCAGAAGTAAGGTTTTCCCGCATACTGTCTACCTTAATGGGGAAACAAAATGGTGTTAGCTGTTGTGGAAAAGTTATGATGACATTCGATTGTTGTATGCGTTCCAGCATGTTGCGTAATCGTACTTCTTCTATTTGCTGGTCGAATACTTCCTGATAAGCCTGTCGTAATAACAGGTTATTCGGCTCATATTCTGAAAACACATTGAACAACAGTGAGGCCGAAGATTGTAAATGTCTTGCCTTTTTTTGTTCGCCGGGGTAGCCCTGAAAGATCAGCCCCCCGATCACGGCAATATCCCTGAACTTGCGTTTGGCCATTTCGGTAGCATTGGCGCTTCGCTGAATATCGGCCAGTAGATTGTCAGGAGTAAATAATTCGTATACATTGGTATCATCAACAGGTATGGGCTGATCGCTTAATAATTCAAACCCATAATCATTCATGGCAAAGGAAAAAGTGATGGGCGTTATTTTACTGATGCGCCAGGCCAGTATGGCAGCCATTGCTTCATGCACCAGCCGTCCTTCAAAAGGAAAAACAAATAAGTGAAAGCCATCTTTGGTTTCTATCTGCTCGATCAGCAATTCGTTGGCTTTAGGCACATGCGATAACTGCGCCTGCAGATTAAACAGCGGTTGCAATACTTCCAATTCAATGGGCAATGGCTGCTTATTCTTCTGGTTTCTACCTGGCGATTGCCGACTGGCGACTGCCGATTCAGGGCTTCTAACCAAATTAAATGTTTCCCGCAGCTTCTTTCCCAAATTGGCACTTAAAGGCATTCGTCCGCCTTGCCAGCTTGGTACCATTGATTTTTTAGCATTTGACTTTCGAACCAGGGCGGTCATTTCTTTAATGGTAACCAGTTCAAGGTTGCGACCGGCAAGGGTGAATACATCACCGGGGTTTAAACGGGTGATAAACCATTCTTCAATAACACCGATGAAACCGCCGCTCACAAATTTCACCTTCATCATGGCTTCGCTTACAATAGTGCCAATATGCATACGATGACGCATGGCTATTCGGCGGCTGGTTATACGGTAAATTCCATCAATATTCTCTATTTTTTTGTATTCATCGTATTGCTGTAAGGCATTACCGCCTGAGGTAATGAATTGTAAAATGGCTGCCCATTCATCTTCATTCATGTCGCGGTAACAATATGTTGATCTGAGCTCCTTATATATCTCTTCTGCCCGGAACCCATCCGAAATAGCCAGCGTGCTTAAATATTGTATCAGCACATCGAAACAAAGCACCATGGGCTCCCGGCTTTCGATAAGTGTTTCTTCAATAGCGCTTTTTAAAGCGGCTGCTTCTACCAGTTCAAGTGAATGCGTGGGTAGAAAATAGATCTTACTAACATCACCGGGGCGGTGACCGCTTCTTCCGGCCCGTTGTAAAAAACGCGCAACACCTTTGGGAGAACCTACCTGAATAACAGTTTCAACCGGGCGAAAGTCAACGCCGAGGTCAAGACTGGCTGTACATACTACGGCTTTGAGTTTACCGGTGTGCAAGGCGTCTTCTACCCATATACGTAATTCCTGTTCAATACTGCCATGATGCAGAGCGATGGCGCCTGCCAGATCGGGCGCTGCATTCAGCAATCCCTGATACCATTGTTCACTCATGCCCCTTGTATTGATAAAGATGAGTGTTGTTGTACTGGTATTGAGAATAGGCAGTACTTTATGGATCAGCTTAAGCCCCAAATGGCCAGACCAGGGATACTTTTCTATTTCATCGGGAAGAATAGATTCTATAACAACATCTTTACGTATTTCGGCTTTAACTGTAACTGGCTCGTTGTTGCCTAATGATGACAATAAAACTTCTCTGGCCTGATCAAGGTTGCCAATCGTTGCAGATATGCCCCAAACGCGTAATGATGAATTATCAACCGGTAGGCCTGAATTTCGAATGGACACAAGACGTGATACTGCCAGTTCCACTTGCACACCTCTTTTTGAACCGATCAGTTCGTGCCACTCATCTACCGCAATGATCTTTAGTTTTTCAAAAACAGCGGGATAGCCTTTTTGTGCCAGCAGCAGATGCAGACTTTCGGGCGTAATAATAAGCACTTCCGGCATTTGCCGTTTTTGCCGTTGCCGTTCATTGATATCGGTATCGCCATTGCGAATGCCAACTTTCCACGCCATACCCAGTTCTGCGATCACTTCTTCCATAGCGCGGCCAATGTCTTTTGCCAGTGCACGCAGGGGCGAGATCCATAAAAGCTGCAGACCACTATGGGCTTTTGATTTCCAGTTATCGGGATGGTGATTAATAAAATCGATTACAGCACCTAAAAAAACGGAGAAGGTTTTTCCGCAACCTGTAGGTGCGTTTACCAGTCCGCTTTTGCCATTAATAATATGCTGCCATGTTTCTTCCTGAAACTGAAAAGGATGCAATCCTTTATTGGCCAGCCAGTCATATATAATTTTATATCCGGTAGTTTTTTGAAGCTCCATAACACATAGGCGCAGGATGGGCAATTATTACCTGTCAACGCCTTTCCTTTGGGGGGTAATTTAATGAAAAAAGATGAGCCGTGCTTCCCCCTATAGCCTGTAAGGAAGTGGCTCATCTCGTCATCATTGTGTTTTATGGCTATACGCTAGATCTTTACTATCGTAACTGTTTTATAGTTGTTACCTTGTTTTACTTCCAGTATATAGTGGCCTTTCATGAACGCTTCTCCAATCCGGATTGGCGTACCCGGTGTGCCTCTTACAGTTTGTATTTGTCTGCCCATAATGTCATAGATCTTCATTTCAAATTCATCGTTCTTGCTACTTTCAACCAGCACGTTGAAGTACATAACCGCTGGATTGCCCAATACTTTCACTGCGAAATGATCCGGCGCCGGAATAGTAGCAGGAGAAGGAGTTGCAACTTGCGTAGTTACATCTGCAGAACGGGCTGTGATGCCATAAGCGCTGCCATGTACTACCAGATTGCCGCCGGCGAGTGTTTGCTGAACGGTGGCGGTGCTATTCCACTTACTGCTGAACCAAACGCCGCCGGATTTATTGTACACAATAATTCCAATTTGGTCACTGGAGCCGGGATCGCCTGCATCGGTCATATTCACCTGTAACGTGCCATTGCCTTCAATTGATATGGGGCTTTGCGGGTTGGTGATATCCTGTATGTTTGCTTTTCCGTTAAATATAGCAGTCGGATAAGGATGCGCGGCGGAAACACTCGGATCTACCGACAACGAAGTCATGGAATTGCCTTTAACCTGATAGGTATGAACTACGCCACCTTCTGTACGACGAACAATTACATTGATATTTCCCTGTAAATTAGTACCGCTCTTGTTGTATTTTATATTATATCCAAAGTTGCTCCTTGATCCTGCATCGCCTGCCTTCAGGCCATTTGAATTGACTAATGTAACGTAGCCGCCACCTGTGATGAAGTCGCCATTAGCCTGGTAAACATTCAACACCTGATCATCAGCCGAAGAATTTCTGCCATAATAATTGTTCACAATAATTCCTATGGTGTATTGATTTATTGCTACACCGGTCCAGTTGTAAACGGCTGTTCCGGTTTTTGTATCGCCTGAGTTCACCAAACCAACGGGTACATTGGCGGCAATAACTGTATTGTTATCGCGGTTTATAAATGTTACTGTTGCGTTCCTGATATCGCCGTAGGAATTATCTCCTGCTGCATCTGGGGTAGCTGTTATGTCCTGTATGGTAGCACTTAGCGTTACTGTTGCAGTAGTAGAACTAGTGCTGGTGGTTGCTGCATTCAATGGCCCGGTATATGTAATACGTGCGTCTTCCTGTGTTATGGTTAATGATGTTGTTGGACTTGTACTACTTAAGCTAAAGTTCGGATTAGCTCCGCTGATTAAAGCGGTAACGGTATGTATGCCGGGCGCCATTTGTCCGGTTGGTGCAGTACCAAAAGGAGTTGGTTCCAGCAATGTTCCTTTATAGGTTGCTACCAGATCGGCGCCTGAAATGGTAAATGGTACGTTTGTAGCAACAACCTGTGTGCCTACTTTGAAGGTCACTGATTGTGCTGCCTGAGGCCCGTTTATTACCATTGGTGCTCCACCCGCAATTTTTGCTGTATAGGTAACTGTATCACTATACTGTTGCGGATTTGATCCAACGTATACAGAAGTGATTACTGCGGCTGGTGTAATGGTGGCGGTTGTAGAAGCTGTATTGGAAGTAAGCACATAATTGCCGCCTTGTGCGCCGCCCAGGGCAACATTGGCGGTTACCGTCCATGTACCATAAGTGGCATTGGCAAAATTAGCATTGCTTACTATTACGTTAACCATATCGCCGCTTATAATTCCTGAAGGGATGCTACCTGTTGCACTTGCTGTTGTAGTACCGTCATATGCTTTATTGCTTGCGGTGATTGCGGCAGTAACATATTTCGGGGTTATATCAGCTGTTGTAGTAGCTGTTGTGTTTACTGTGTAGTTGCCGGCGTCTGTTCCGGTTAAACTCAGGCCGGTTGCTGTTACCTGTTTACCCGTGTTCACGTTCTTGTCGGCAAAAGCAGCAGTACCGCCAGAATAGTATACAACGTCGCCGCTTATTTTTCCGGTTAATGATCTGCCTGATATGGTGGCAGTGGTATTGCCATCGTATATTTTATTTGAAGCGGTGATAGATCCCGTTATTGCAAGGGCGGTTATGTTTGCTATTGTTGAGGCAGTGGTGTTATAAGTGTAGTTACCTGCATCTGTACCGGAAATACTGATGCCGGATACTGAAACGGTCTTTCCGATACCTACATTCTTATCACTAAATGAAGCAGAGCTGTAACTATCTGTAAATACATCACCTGAAACTCTGTTGTCGCTCAAAGTCACGGTTGCGGTAGTGTTACCATCGTATACTTTGTTAACGCCAGTTGCAGTTATGGTAAGTGTTTTGGCTGTGATGTTGGCTGTTGTTGAGGCGGTAGTGTTAAAGGTGTAATTACCTGCATCTGTTCCGCTGATACTAATGCCGGATACGGAAACTGTCTTGCCGGTGCCTACGTTCTTATCTGCAAATGATGCAGAGGTGTAACTATCTGTAAATACATCACCTGAAACTCTGTTGTCGCTCAATGTTACAGTTGCTGTAGGGTTTCCGTCGTATACTTTGTTTACACCGGTCGCAGTAATGGTAAGCGCTTTGGCTGTAATATCTGCAGTGGTTGATGCCGTTGTGTTGAATGTATAGTTTCCTGCGTCTGTTCCACTAATACTAATGCCAGATACAGAAACGGTTTTTCCTGTGGCAACGTTCTTGTCAGCAAAAGAAGCAGATGTGTAAGAATCAGTAAATACGTCTCCTGAAACTCTATTGTCGCTCAGTGTTACGGTTGCAGTTGCATTGCCATCGTATACTTTATTTACACCGGTTGCGCTGATAGTTAACGCCAGGGCCGTTATGTTAGCTGTAGTAGAAGCTGTGGTGTTGAATGTGTAGTTGCCGGCATCCGCACCACTTATATTGATTCCCAATACCGATACCGTTTTTCCGGTACCCACATTTTTAGTGGCAAAAGTGGCCGAAGTATATGTATCAGTAAATACATCACTGGAGATCCTGTTATCACTCAATGTTACAGTTGCGGTTGTATTGCCGTCATACACTTTGTTTACACCGGTCGCCGTGATGGTAAGTGCTTTAGTGGTAATATCCGCAGTCGTTGATGCTGTTGTGTTGTAAGTATAGTTCCCAGCATCTGTTCCGGTGATACTGATTCCAGATACAGAAACGGTCTTGCCTGTACCAACGTTTTTATCAATAAATGATGCAGATGTGTAAGCATCTGTAAATACATCTCCTGAAACTCTGTTGTCGCTCAATGTTACAGTTGCTGTAGTATTGCCGTCATATACTTTGTTTACGCTTGTTGCGGTGATTGTAAGTGCTTTGGCTGTAATATCTGCTGTTGTTGTTCCTGTTGTGTTGAACGTATAGTTTCCTGCGTCTGTTCCGTTGATGCTGATGCCTGATACCGAAACGGTCTTGCCTGTACCCACGTTCTTATCTGCAAAAGACGCAGAAGTATAGGCATCTGTAAATACATCGCCGGATACCCTGTTATCGCTTAAAGTAACTGTTGCAGTAGCATTACCATCATACACTTTGTTTACACCAGTTGCTGTAATGGTAAGTGCTTTGGCGGTAATATCGGCCGTAGTGGAAGCTATAGTGTTGAAAGTGTAGTTGCCTGCATCTGTACCGCTAATGCTGATACCCGATACAGAAACTGCCTTACCTGTACCTACATTCTTATCTGCAAAAGAAGCTGAAGTGTAAGAATCTGTAAATATATCACCTGACACTCTGCTATCACTCAAAGTAACAGTTGCAGTGGTGTTGCCATCATAGACTTTGTTTACGCCTGTTGCGCTGATAGTCAGCGCCAGGGCAGTTATGTTAGCTGTAGTAGAAGC